>Ga0265327_10001060_pt1 | contig 38391 bp, 42 predicted proteins | sample 41621metaG_FD_202089 | JGI IMG/M metagenome (GOLD analysis project Ga0265327, IMG submission 202089) | Rhizosphere microbial communities from Carex aquatilis grown in University of Washington, Seatle, WA, United States - 4-16-21 metaG | ecosystem: Host-associated > Plants > Roots > Rhizosphere...
GGCATCGCTGACAAGCTCTGGAGCTTTGAGGATATCGCCGCGTTGATCGATGCCCGCGAGGAAGCGCCGAAGCGTCCGGACACTTACCGGAAGCGCGGCGAAGAAATTTCAAACTGAGACACTACCCTTGCGTCTTTCTCAACCAAAAACACTTTAGCCAAAAGCCGGGGCGGCGTCGTCGAGGAAAAGCTGGATGCCCTGACGGCCCTGCCAATTGTCGGCGCGGAGGTGGCCGGCGACGTGGAAAGCCGTGCCCTGGCTTTGCAGCAACGCTTGCCCCAAGGGGGTTTCAAGGGCGCGGAAGGCGATGGCTTTCAGCTTCGGCCCATTCCCGCCATCCCCCAGGGTGCAGCGCACATGCTGACCGCCGGCGATGTCGGCGAAGAGCACGCGAAGCCCGGAAAAGGCGAAGCGGGGCTCGGCGTTTCCGGAGCCGAAGGGCGCCAGGCGCTCGGTCAGGGCGACGAATTCGGGGGTGGCGGCGCTAAGCGACAAGGCGCCGTCGATGCCGAGTTCAGGCACGATGCCCCGGCCCTCCAACTGCTTCCCGATGCGTTCGGCGAGGAAATCCTGGAACGGCTTCAAATTACCGGCAGAGACGGTGAAGCCCGCCGCCATCGCATGGCCGCCGCCATGGGCGAGAAGCCCAGCCTGACGGGCGGCGATCACCGCCCCGCCGAGATCGACGCCCGCGATCGAGCGGCCGGAGCCCTTGGCCCAGCCATCGGCGAGGCCCAGCACGCAAGCGGGACGGTTGTAGCGCTCCTTCAGCCTGCCGGCGACGATGCCGATCACGCCCGGATGCCAGCCCTCGCCCCAGGCGAAGATCAGGGGCGCGTCGGGGTCCGAGGCTTCCGCCTGCTCCATCGCCGCGCTTAGGATTTGCGCTTCGATCTCGCGCCGCTCGGTGTTGAGGGCGTCGAGCCTTTGGGCGATGTCCCGGGCCTCGGCCTCGTTCCCCGTGGTCAGCAGCCTCGCCCCCAGATCGGAGGCGCCGACGCGGCCCCCGGCATTGACGCTGGGACCGAGGATGAAACCCGCGTGATAGGCGTCCAGCTTCTCGCCGACCCGCCCCACTTCGGCCAGCATGGCAAGACCGAGATTGCCCCGGCGCCGCATCACCTTGAGCCCCTGCGCCACCAGCGCCCGGTTGAGCCCGGTCAGCGGCACCACGTCGCAGATCGTGCCGAGCGCCACGAGATCGAGCCACTCCATCAGATCCGGCTCCAGCCTCGCCTCGTACCACCCGGCCCGGCGCAGCACCCGGTTGACCGCCACCGCCAACAGAAAAGCCACGCCGACGGCGGCAAGCTGGCGATGCGGGCTTTCCTCGTCGAAGCGGTTCGGGTTCACGACGGCAACCGCCAGCGGCAGGCGCGGCTCGGCGACATGGTGGTCGATGACGATCACCTCGATCCCGGCCTCCGCCGCCCCTGCCAGCGGCTCGAAGGCGGTGACGCCGCAATCGACGGTGACGACCAGCCCCACCCCTTCCGCCTGAAGCCGCAGCAGGGCCGCCAGATTGGGGCCGTAGCCCTCGCTGAGCCGATCGGGGATGTAGATCAGGGATTTGCCGCCAACGGCAATCAGGAAACGCTCCAGGAGGGCGCTTGAGGTGGCACCATCCACATCGTAATCGCCGAAGATGCCGATGCGCTCGCCCGAGGTGACGGCGCGTGCCAGCCGCTCGGCGGCCTTGTCCATGTCCTTGAGGTGGCTTGGATCGGGCAAGGCGTTGCGGAGCTTCGGATCGAGGAATTGCGCGGCCTCGTCAAGACCGATGCCGCGCGCAGCCAGGACGCGGCCCAGCACCTCGGCGATGCCGTGCCGCTGCGCCAGCGCCGCCGCGAGATTGGAGTCGCCCGCCCGCTCCCGCCAGGATTTCCCCGAAAGCGAGCGTTCGACTCCCAAGAACGCCGCCACTCAGGGAGCCGCGCTAAATCGTAAAAACCCTCCCCCTTGATGGGGGAGGGTTGGGTGGGGGTGATCTCGCCGCACCCAAGCTGACGAAAACGAATACTGGCACGACGAGGTGCTGGCAGATCCGACGGGCATGCACATGACAATCGCCAAGGAATTGCGGAACCATCACCCCCACCCAAACCCTCCCCCATCGAGGGGGAGGGCTTCAAGGGGAAGCTTAAGCCGTTACATTAAAGCTTCACGTCGAGATGGTCGATCTTCCGGTGAAGGTTGTGCCGGGCCTCGATGAGGCGGACGGTGCCGCTTTTCGAGCGCATGACCAGCGAATGGGTCGAGGCTCCACCGGGAAAGCGGCGCACGCCTTTCAGCATTGCGCCATCGGTGACACCGGTCGCCGCGAACATCACATCGCCGCTGGCAAGGTCGAGCAGCTCGTATTTGCGGTTGAAATCGGTGATGCCGTAGCGCCGGGCCCGGGCTTTTTCGTCCTCGTTGCGGAAGAGGAGCCGTCCCTGGAAATGGCCGCCGATGCAGCGGAGCGCCGCCGCCGCCAGCACGCCTTCCGGAGCACCGCCCGAACCGAAATAGATATCGACGCCGCTATCCGGCTGCGAGGTCGCGATCACCCCGGAAACGTCGCCGTCGCCGATCAGCATGATGCGGGCGCCGGCTTCCCGGACCTTGGCGATGAGCTCGGCATGGCGGGGCCGGTCGAGGATGCAGGCGACCAGATCGGCGATCTCGCAATCGCGGACCTTGGCCAGATTCTTGAGGTTGTTGGCGGGCGTCTCGTCCAGATCGACCAGACCCTCGGGCAAGCCGCCGCCGACGGCGATCTTGTCCATATAGACGTCGGGGGCATTGAGGAACCCGCCATGTTCGGCGAGGGCGATGACCGCCAGCGCGTTGGGTCCGCCCTTGGCGGTGATGGTGGTGCCTTCGAGCGGATCGAGTGCTATATCGATCTTCGGGCCTTTGCCGGTGCCGACTTTCTCGCCGATATAGAGCATCGGCGCCTCGTCGCGCTCACCCTCGCCGATGACCACGGTGCCATCCATGTTGAGGCTGTTCAGGGCCTGACGCATCGCGTCCACGGCCGCCTGATCGGCTGCCTTCTCATCGCCCCGGCCCATGAGCCGCGCAGCGGAAAGCGCCGCGGCCTCGGTCACCCGAACCGCCTCCAAGGCAAGATTGCGGTCCATTTTCATATTGCTGTCGCTCATAGCCATTTATCCCAGTCCCAATCTTGAATGGCGCTTAAACTTAAAGATTCTCGATCCGGATCATGCGCGGCGGTTCGAGGACGGCACCAAGCCCGCCGATCCGCTCCAGCGCCCGGACCATCGCTTCCTCCACCGTGCGGTGGGTCGTCAGGACCACCGGCACCGCCTCGCCCGGAGAGCGCCCGCGTTGGATCATCGATTCGAGCGATACCGCCTCATCGCGCAAGGCCGCGCTGATATCGGCGATGACGCCCGGACGATCGACCACCATCAGCCGGACGTAATAGGCCCCCTCAAGCCGCGCCATCGGCGCCGGCTTGAGCCGGGTAAGCCTTGCGGCGGAAACGCCGAAACTCGGTCCCCGGCGTCCGGCGGCGATGTCCAGAAGATCGGCGACCACCGCCGAGGCGGTCGGCCCTGCCCCGGCCCCCCGCCCTTCCAGAACGACGCGCCCGGCGAAATCACCTTCGGCGACGACGGCGTTGAAGACCCCGTCGACATGCGCGATCGGCGTCGCCACCGGGACCATGCAGGGATGCACCCGCTGCTCGATCCCCTGATCGGTCTCCCTGGCCAAGCCGAGAAGCTTGATCCGGTAGCCGAGCTGGTCGGCGAAATCGATGTCGAGCGCCGAGATATGGCGGATGCCCTCGACATGGATGCCGGAGAAATCGGGCTCGCAGCCGAAGGCAAGGCCGGTCAGGATCGCGAGCTTATGCGCGGCATCGACCCCGTCGATGTCGAAGCTCGGATCGGCTTCGGCATAGCCAAGCTTCTGCGCCTCGGCCAGAACGTCGCTGAAATCGCGTCCGGTCTCCCGCATCGTGCTGAGGATATAGTTCGAGGTGCCGTTCAGGATACCGTAGATGCGGAGAAAATTATTGGCGGCGAGCCCCTCGCGCAGGGTCTTGATCGCCGGGATGCCGCCGGCCACCGCCGCTTCGAAGGCCAGCGCCACGCCTTGCTCCTCGGCAAGCCGCGCCAAAGCCCCGCCATACCGGGCGATGAGCGCCTTGTTGGCGGTGACGACGTGCTTTCCGTGGCGGAGCGCCGCCTCGACGGCGTCGCGGGCAACGCCCTCGGCACCGCCGACGAGTTCGACCAGGACGTCGATCTCCGGATCGGCCGCCATCGCCGCCGCGTCGTCATACCAGCGCATGCCGCCGAGATCGACACCACGGTCGAGCGCCCGGTTCCGGGCAGAAACGGCGGTCACCACCAGCCTGCGGCCACAGCGGCGTTCCAGCAATGCGGCATTGCCGGCAAGAAGCTTGAGGGTGCCGCCCCCGACCGTGCCGAGCCCGGCAATGGCTATCCTGATCGGCGTTGTCACCTGAAATCCACCATCGATTACGAGCCTCGGCTTCACGAAATCCGGAGGCGGCGCCCTGGAGCCGTCCCCTCGATTCCCGTATTAAAGGAATATCAGTCCTGCAGGAAGATCTCGGCCTGCCGGGCCATCCCGCCGCTTTCACTGCCAATGATCGCGGTTTCGACATAGATCCGGTCCTGCTCGACCCCGGCATCGCCGAGCGCCGCCGCCACCGCATTGGCGCGGTCGAGCGCTATCTTGAACCCGGAAAGGAGCTGTCCGGTGCCGCTGCCCTTGCCCTTCGGCGCATGGCCGACGATCCGGACCTTCGCCCCGCTCTGCCGCTGCTGCGACACGATCTGTTCGATCTGCGCCTGAGCGGAGGGTGGGAGTTGGGCCGAATCGGCGGCAAAGGCGATGTTTACGGCTTTTATGGCGGCGGACGGCAAGGAAGCGGCCTTCCGGCTGGCCTGAACGGGGGCCGCTGCCCCTGCCGATGCCATGGCGAGAGCGGGGGTGGGCGGAGGCGGATTCGGCGTCAGGGGCTCGGGCTCGTTCCGCACGCTCGGCGCCGCGAGAGGGGGTTCCTTCGCTGCCACCTGTTCGGATTTGGCCTGTTCGGATTTGGGTTCGGCGAGCGGTTTCTCCTGCACCCGCGCGACCGGCACGGCCTTAGGCGCAGGCTCCGGCGCGGAGACTTCCTTCGGCGCTTCGGCGGCCGGCGCCGGCTGGCTCTTGGCGGACACGGGCGCCACGGCCGGCCGGGCCGGCGGCGGCACCGAGGCGGTCTGACCAAAGCGCAGTTCCTCGTCCAAATATTTGGCGTTGGCGCGATCGGCGACGAGTTTCTGAGTCAACGCGTCGCGTTCGTCGGCACTCAGGACATGGGTCGGCACCGGCGGCACGGAAGACAGATTCGGGAACTCCTTTTCGCCGCCCGCTTCGAAATTGCGCTGATTGGCACTGTCCGCCGTTGGATCGTTCTTCGAGACTCCGGACGCATGGCGGTACCATTCGACCGGGTTGACCGCCTTCGGAACCGAGCAGCCGGCCAGGATGCCGGCCGCGCCCAGCACGAGGCCAAACCGCACACCTCTATCCCACACGAGCCGACTTGCTTCCGACCGATGCTTATGCACGTGCGTCCCCTTATCCTTCGTCATGCCGAAACCCAACTTATAGCGGCCCACTTATAGCATTGGCCACCTATACCGCCGAAGACAAACCGCCCCAACCCCTTTTAGACCAACCCCTTTTAGAGAAGTGCCCGGCGGCCTATGTTGGTGTATTGGATTGCGCCGGTGCCTTTATCACATTGCGGTCGAAAACGATCGTTCCCGCAATGTCTAAAAAAGGCAACGCCGGGGTGCCGCGGGAGATCCTTGCCGTGAACGATCAAACCAATCCTGACATCAAACTTCCGGACCCGGTCGAGCTGTCGCGCAGCATGGCCGATATCGCGGAGCGAAGCCAGCGCCTCGTCAGCGACTTCCTGTCCCGCCAGAACGATAGCGCCGCATCCGACGGAATCAGGATCACGAGCCCGCTTCATCTCGGCGCCGCCTTTTTCGAAATGACCGCCCGGATGATGACCGATCCGGGACGAATCGTGCAGGCCCAGCTCTCCCTCTGGAACGACTACATGACGCTGTGGCAGCGCACCACGCAGCGTTTCCTCACCGGCGGCGGCGACGGCCCGGTGATCGAGCCCGATGAGGGCGACCGGCGGTTCCAGGACGAGGCCTGGACCGAGAACACCGCCTTCGATTTCATCAAGCAAAGCTACCTCCTGACGGCGCGCTACATGCAATCCCTCGTCAAGGATGTCGAAGGCCTGGACGACAAGACCGCACGCAAGGTCGATTTCTACACAAGGCAGTTCGTGGACGCCCTTGCCCCCTCGAACTTCGTCATGACCAATCCCGAGGTTCTCAAGGCGACGGTCGATACCAGCGGCGAGAACCTGCTCCATGGGCTTCAGAACCTCCTGGAGGATCTGGAGCGCGGCAAGGGCCGGCTCGCCGTCAAGATGACCGACCTCGAAGCCTTCCGGGTCGGGGAAAACATCGCCACCACGCCCGGCAAGGTCATCCACCAAAACGACCTCATGCAGCTGATCCAATATGCGCCGGCCACGGAAACGGTCAAACGCCGTCCGCTCCTGATCGTTCCGCCCTGGATCAACAAATTTTACGTGCTCGACCTCCGGCCCTCGAATTCGCTGATCCAATGGGCGGTCGCCCAGGGGCATACGGTCTTCGTCATCTCCTGGGTCAATCCGGATGCGAAGCTCGCGGAAAAGAGCTTCGAGGATTATATGCTCGAAGGGCCGCTCGCCGCCCTCGACGCCATCGAACAGGCGACCGGCGAGCGCGAAGCCAATGCGATCGGCTATTGCATCGGCGGCACGCTGCTCGCCTGCACGCTCGCCTATATGGCGGCAAGGGAGGATGACCGCTTCACGAGCGCCACTTTCCTCACCACCATGGTGGATTACGCCGAAGCCGGAGAATTGTCGGTCTTCATCGATGAGGAGCAATTGCAATGCCTGGAGGAGCGCATGAAGCATCGTGGCTACCTCCCCGCCCACGATATGGCGCAAACCTTCAACATGCTCCGCGCCAATGATCTGATCTGGTCCTTCGTCGTGAACAACTACCTGCTCGGCCGGGAGCCCTTCCCCTTCGATCTGCTGTATTGGAACGCCGATTCGACGCGCATGCCGGCGGCCATGCACAGCTTCTATTTGCGCAACATGTATCAGGAAAACCGGCTGGTGCAGCCGGGCGGCGTGACGCTGTGCGGGGTGCCGATCGACCTTACCCGGATCAAGGTGCCGGTCTTCCTGCTCGCGGCCTGCGAGGACCATATCGCGCCGTGGAAATCCACCTATGCGGCGACCCGGATCTATTCGGGCCCGGTGCGTGTAACCCTCTCCGCCTCCGGCCACATCGCCGGGGTGGTCAATCCGCCCGGTTCCAAATACGGCCACTGGGCCAATCCGAAGACCCCGGAAACGCCCGAGGAATGGCTGGAGGGCGCCAAGGCGAAACGGGGCTCCTGGTGGCCGGAATGGGAGAAATGGGTCAGCCCCCATGGCGGCGGCCAAGTCCAAGCCCGCCAGCCCGGAGACGGCAAGCTCAAGCCGATCGAGGACGCGCCCGGCTCCTACGTCCTCGTCCGCGCCGAGGATTGAGGGAAATTATCGGTCAGAGGCGAGGTTCAGGGGGTGAACTGCGATCTCGGCGCTGGCGCCCCCCGGAGCAGCCCTTCGACACTCAGATCCTCATCAAGGTCCGGCCAGTGTATGCCGTAGCCTCCCCCCGCCAGCACCCAATGGCTCCGCTCTTCGGGGCTCGCGTCGAGCAGCCTTGGATACCAGGCAAGCGGTATCGAGATGCTGCGCCCGTCCATCAGATCCACGATCAGGTGATCCTCATCCACGCGAACCTTCTGCACCCGGATGTCAGCGGTCAGTACCAAAGAAGCCATGCCCTGAAGCTGCTCACCCCACCGCTTCCTTATGCTCCCGCCCCAACTCCGCATAGTGTTCCGCCGAGACATAGATATAGGCGCGCTCCTCGTCCTTCAGGGGGCGGAGGAGCTTGGCGGGGTTACCGGCCCATAATTCGCCGGTGGGCACGCGCTTCCCTTGGGTGAGCAGGGCGCCCGCCGCCAGCATCCCTTCCTTTTCGACGGTGGAGCCATCGAGAAGGCAGGCTTTCATGCCGATGAAGGCACCGTCCTCGACCGTGGCCGCATGGACCAGTGCCATGTGACCGACGGTGACGTTGGCGCCGATCCGGGTTCCGGGCTTGCCGGTGGAGACATGGACGACGGTGCCGTCCTGGATGTTGGTGTTCTCCCCGATATAGATCGAGGCCACGTCTCCGCGCAGCACGCAATTGTACCAGATATTGGCACCCGCCGCGATTTCGACATCGCCGATCACCACCGCACCCGGTGCGATGAAGGCGTCGGGGTGGATGCGCGGAAGGATGTCGCGATAGGGCAGGATGACGGCGCCGCTCATGGGAACAGCGGCTCCTGCCGCAGGCCGGTGGTTTCTTCGAAACCGAACATCACATTCATGTTTTGCACCGCTTGTCCGGAAGCGCCCTTGACGAGATTGTCGATGGCGCAGATCAGAATGGCACGCCCCGGCACACGGTCGGCGGCGAGCCCGATGAGGCAGAGATTGCTCCCGCGCACATGATGGGTCGCGGGGACGCTCCCAGCCGGCAGGATACGGATGAAGGGCTCGTCCCGATAGGTCTCCTCCAGGATCGAGCGGAGGTCATCGATCGTCTTGCCGGCCTCCAGCTTGACGTAAATGCTGGAAAGGATGCCGCGGTTCATCGGCATCAGATGCGGCGTGAAGGTGATCATGACCGCCTGTCCGGAAGCTTCCGACAGCCCCTGTTCGATCTCGGGCGCGTGGCGGTGGCTGGCGATGCCATAGGCCGCGATCCCGTCGGTGACTTCGCAGAACAGGCTGCCTTGCTTGGGTTCCCGCCCGGCCCCGGTCGTCCCCGATTTGGCATCGATGATGATATCCGTTGCCGAAATCGCGCCCGCGCGCAGGAGCGGAATGAGCGGCACCTGCGCCGAAGTCGGATAGCAGCCGGGATTGGCGACGAGCCTAGCCTTCGCCACCGCCTCCCGCGCCAGCTCCGTCAGCCCGTAGACGGCTCCGGTCTGCAACTCGGGGGCGCGGTGGGCATGGCCGTACCATTGCGCATAGGTCTCGATATCGGCCAAGCGGAAATCCGCCGAAAGATCGACGATACGGAGATGGGCGGGCAGTGCCGCGATCACCTCCTGCGTCGTCCCATGCGGAAGGCAGCAGAAGACCAGATCGATCTCCGTCCAATCGACCTCGCCGATCTTGATGAGATCGGGCAGCGCCCGCCCCGCCAGATGCGGAAAGACACTGCCGATCGGCTTCCCGGCCTGCCGTTCGGCGGTCAAGGCCATGATCCGCGCCGCCGGGTGGGAGGCGAGCAGGCGCAGCAACTCGGCCCCGGTATAACCGCTGGCCCCGAGTATCGCGATCCGCACCTCGGAATTCACCGTCTTCGTCATAAAACCGTCTCCGATTTCCGCATAGCCAAGAGGGGCACAAGCAAAAGGGCGCCCCGGAGGGCGCCCTTTCCATTTTCCCGTATGATCTTCCGGTTTTCCGGCCGATCAGCGCTTCGAGAACTGGAAGCTGCGCCGCGCCTTGGCTTTACCATATTTCTTGCGCTCGACGACACGGCTATCGCGGGTGAGATAGCCCCCCGCCTTCAGCGCCGGCCGCAGACCCGGCTCGAAATAGGTGAGCGCCTTGCTGATGCCGTGGCGGACGGCACCGGCCTGACCCGAGAGCCCGCCCCCGGTGACCGTAGCGACCACATCATACTGACCGACCCGCTCGACCACCTGGAAAGGCTGGTTCATCAGCATCCGCAGCACCGGACGGGCGAAATAGACCGGGCTTTCCCGGCCGTTCACCGTGATCACGCCCGTGCCGCGCTTCAGCCACACGCGGGCGATGGCATTCTTGCGCTTGCCGGTGGCATAGGCGCGGCCCTGCGCGTCAAGCTTCGGCTTGACCTCGGCGATCTCGACGGGGAGTTCCCCATGCGGGCGCAGACCGGAAAGGGCCTGCTTCATACCGCCGAGCGATTGCGTCTCTTCCGACATTCTCAGACCCTCTTATTCTTCGGGTTCATCGCCGCGACGTCGAGCGTCTGCGGCATTTGCGCTTCATGCGGATGCTCGGTCCCGGCATAGACGCGCAGATGACCCATGATCTTGCGGCCCAGGGGGCCACGCGGAACCATGCGTTCGACCGCCTTCTCAAGGACGCGCTCGGGATGCGGGCCCTTCAGGATCTGGCCCTTGCTGCGGCCCTTGATCCCGCCGGCATAGCCGGTGTGCCAATAGAAGATGTCCTGATCGGCCTTGTTGCCGGTCAGCTTGACCTTCTCGGCGTTGACGACGATGACATGGTCGCCGCAATCCATATGCGGCGTATAAATCGGCTTGTGCTTGCCACGGAGCCGGTTGGCGATGATCGCGGCGAGACGGCCCAAAACGAGGCCGTCGGCGTCGATCAGCAGCCATTTCTTATCGAGATCGGAGGGTTTTGCGGAAAAGGTCTTCACTATCTTGGCCCAAGCAGAAAGCAGCCACATAGGCCGCTCGGGAGCCGCGCAGTATGCCAGGGAAAATCCGCATGTCAAGCCGTGAAACGCATTTAAAATCAATAACTTACCGAATACGGTATCATCATACCACAGACTTTTCAGGCCTTGTCTCCGTGGCGACCCATTCCAGATAGGTCCGGTTTCCGCCCGCGATCGGCAGCGCCACGATGCAGGGGCATTCATAGGAATGCAGCGAGCGGATGCGGGCCACGAGCGCTTCCAGGCGGTCCTCCATCGTCTTCAGGATCAGGATTGCCTCCGGATCCTCGTAGGTTTTCCCGTGCCATTGGAAAATCGAGGTCATCCCCTCGACGATATTGGCGCAGGCCGCCAGCCGCTCCGCCACGACCTCCCGGCCGATCCGCTTCGCCTCCTCGCCGCTGGGCGCCGTCACATAAACGAAAAGCTCTTTCATCGGGCAATTTCCACGATCAGCTCACCTCACGGGCACAGAGCATAACCCCCATCATGGGAGCCGCAACAGGATGGGAATCGATTTTTTCCGATTTTCCGTCTATGTCCAAGGCCATGCACAACTTGCGCGACAATCGGATGCCCATGCGACAGGACACGACCCTTACCGAGACTCCCCCTACCGAGGCTCCGGGCGAGGCGGAGCGCGCCTGGCTTCTGCGCGGATTAGGCCAGCCGGGGGGCAAGCTTCCGCTCTTCGACGAGGAGGGACAGCGGATCCCGGCGGAAACCATTGATTCCTGCCTGAAACACGGATGGGCCGAGCCCTGGTTCTCGAATCCGCTCAAGCCGGATTGGGTGATTTGCAAGCTGACCCCGAACGGCCGCGCCCTGCTCGGCGCGGATTGACCCGGATAATCTTATCCGGAAAATTGGTCGGAGCGGAGAGATTCGAACTCTCGACCCTCAGCACCCCATGCTGATGCGCTACCAGGCTGCGCTACGCTCCGACCGGGACCGTTCAAGGTTGGGCGGACTATAGTGGCCACAGGCGGCGTCCACCACCCATTTTTTCAAGAAATCAGCAAACGCCGCAATTCGACGAGATCATCGCGGATCGAGGCCAGAAACGCGCGTGAATCGACCTGCGGTCCGGCGTCGGGTTCGGCGGGTGAATCCGGCAAAACCGCCTGTGCGGGTTTTTCAGGGAGAGTGGCCGGCGCCGGCTTTTCCGCTCGCCTCGCGGCGGCTGTCGAGCGTAGCGTCTGCGGGCCTTCGCGAAGGAGTCTCTGCACCCCCTTGATCGTATAGCCTTCCTGATACAGGAGCTGGCGGATCCGGCGCAGCAATCCCACATCCTCGGGCCGGTAATAGCGGCGCCCGCCGCCGCGCTTCAGCGGCCTGATCTGCGCGAATTTCGACTCCCAGAAGCGCAGGACATGCTGCGGCACGTCGAGTTCCTCGGCGACCTCGCTGATGGTGCGAAAGGCCGCGGCGGATTTCTCGGCGCGCCTGGGAAAACCGGCATCCAGCGTTTCCGTCACGCTCATAAGGCGTGGCTCTTGACCGGCCTGGGCTTATCGAGCCCGTTGTTGATCTGATCCTTCAATACATGGGAGGCCCGGAAAACCAGGACGCGGCGGGGACTTATCGGAACTTCCTCGCCTGTTTTGGGATTCCGCCCCACCCTTTCGCCCTTGGCGCGCACGGCAAAGCTCCCGAAGGAGGAGATCTTGACCATCTCGCCCCGAGCCAAGGCATCCGAGATCTCGTTCAACACCGTCTCGACAAGTTCAGCCGATTCGTTGCGGGACAGCCCTACCTCCTGGTAGACCGCCTCGCTCAATTGCGCTCGGGTGACCGTATGGTCGGACATCGCCTCCCCCTCTTCATATCATTTTAAGGGGAACGTTAACTCTCTACGGGAAATCCGTCAATTACAGAGAGTTGCCTGCTCTCTTTCGGCGCCCCTGCGAGCGTACCGGGCGAAACTACCAGCGCACCAGGCTAGCGCCCCAGGTTAGCCCGCCGCCCAGCGCTTCCATCAGCACGAGCTGACCCGGCTTGATGCGGCCATCCATGACCGCCTCGGTCAAGGCGAGCGGAATCGAGGCGGCGGAAGTATTGGCGTGGCGGTCGACGGTGACCACGACCTTGCCGGCGTCGAGCCCGAGCTTCCGCCCCATGGTGTCGATGATCCGGCGGTTCGCCTGATGCGGCACCAGCCAATCGATATCGGCATAGGTGAGGCCGTTGGCCGCGATCGCCTCGTCGACCGCCGCCGCCATGCGCTGAACCGCGTTGACGAACACCTTTTTTCCGTCCATCCGCAGGTGCCCGGCGGTTCCCGTCGTCGAGGGGCCGCCATCGACATAGAGCAAATTGTAATCGCGTCCATCCGAATGCAGATGCGTCGACAGGATGCCGCGATCGGCTGGCCCCTCTGCCGGGCTGGCCCGCAGCACCACCGCCCCCGCCCCGTCGCCGAAAAGCACGCAGGTGCCGCGATCCTTCCAGTCGAGGATGCGCGAGAAAGTATCGGCGCCGATCACCACCGCCGTCCGGGCCTGTCCGCATTTCAGGAAATTATCGGCGACGGCCAGACCGTAGATGAAGCCGGCACAGACCGCCTGGATATCGAAGGCCGCACCGCCGGTCATGCCGAGCAGCGCCTGGACCTTGGTCGCCGTTGCCGGGAAGGTGTTGTCGGGCGTGGCCGTCGCCAGCACCAGGAGATCGACCTCCGACGCCTCGACTCCGGCATGCTCCAGCGCTTGGCGGGCCGCTTGATAGGCTAGATCGGAACAGAACTGCCCTTCAGCCGCGATGTGGCGCTGGCGGATGCCGGTACGCTCGCGGATCCATTCGTCGCTGGTCTCCAACTCGGAAGGCAAATCGTCGTTGCTGACGATCTTTTCCGGAAGATAGGATCCGCAACCGAGAACCCGTGAGCGCAGCATCATTTCAAAGGGCGATCATTTCAAAGGGCGGCCGTCTTCGGTTTGGAGGGGTCCGGAACCGGCCCCATATGGGACAGCTCCTGGCGGATCTGGTCGATGATCCCGTTGACCTTCATATCGACGGCGACGCCGATGGCATTGGCGAAGCCGAGCGCGTCGGTGCCGCCATGGCTCTTGACGGCGATACCGTTGAGGCCGAGGAACACGGCGCCATTATAGCGCCGCGGATCGACCCGTTGCTTGAATTTCTTCAGTGCCGCGGCGGCGAAGAGATAGCCGATCTGAGCCCGGATCGAATGGCTGAAGGAAGCGCGGAGCAGTTCCGCGAAGAACTTCGCCGTGCCCTCCGCCGTCTTCAGGGCGACATTGCCGGTAAAGCCGTCGGTCACCACCACATCGACGGCGCCGGCACCGATATCGTTGCCTTCGACGAAGCCATGGAAGCGGACCGGCGAACCTTCCTCGCGCAGGCGCTGGGCGGCGGCGCGCACGGCGTCGTTGCCCTTCAATTCCTCGGAACCGACATTGAGAAGGCCGACGCTCGGCTGGACGAGGCCCAGCACGGTGCGCGCGAAGGCATCGCCCATCACCGCGAACTGCACCAGATTCTCGGCGCTGCATTCGATATTGGCGCCGAGGTCCAGCATCACGCTCTCACCCCGAATCGTCGGGATGAGCGAGGCGATCGCCGGACGGTCGATGCCGGGGATCATGCGCAGCATGAATTTCGACATCACCATCAGCGCACCGGTATTCCCGGCCGAGACCACGCCGTCCGCCTGTCCCTGCGCCACCGAGTCGATGGCGAGCCACATGCTCGACTTCTTGCCGGTGCGCAAGGCCTGGGATGGCTTGGCGTCGCCGGTAATGACCTCGTCGGTATGGTGCACAGTGCAGCGTTGCGCCAGACGCGGCATCTTCGCCAGAAGCGGCGCTATCTCCGGTTCCGACCCGAATAGCAGGAATTCCACCTGCGGGAAGCGGTTGAGCGCCTTGTTGGCCCCTTTCAGGACCATCTTAGGCGCGTGGTCACCACCCATCGCATCAATGGCGATGGTGATCTTGGCGCTCACGTCAGCCGCCTCCAGCCAGGTTCAATGCCTCAGACGCCGTCGGCGGCGGCTGCGATCACCTCGCGCCCATCGTAATGGCCGCAGGCGTTGCAAAGATGATGCGGCCGCTTCAGCTCACCGCATTTCGGGCATTCCACATAGCTGGCCGGGGCCAGCGCGTGGTGGGAACGACGCATATTGCGCCGTGATTTCGAGGTCTTCTTTTTAGGAACAGCCATTTCCAGATCCGCTAAATTACAACCGCATCACAGGGGCGGACGTAAATAAACAAAAAATTCCCTTTCGGCAACCTTTCGCCGCGTCAATTTTTCGATTTGAGCGCGGCCAGCTTCGCGAAGGGATGCTTTACCTCCAGCGGATCCTCGTTTTCCGCTGGATTCCCAAGGGGTCCGGCATCGACGCCGGGCGCCCTCGGGTGAGGATCGAGCACCAGGGAAAGCTGCTGCGCCACCGCCTCGCCGATATCGATCTCATCGCCGCAGAGAATCTCGATATCATCCTCGGGCGAGATATCGATTTCCCGCTCCGCCTTCTCCTCGGTCCGGTAGAGCAGGCCGAAACTATCGACCGCCGACGCCTCGAATTTGGTCAGCGAGACGACGCATTCCTGGACGATATCGGCTTCGAGCCGCGCCTCCAGCCTGACGCCGCCCGCTTCCCCGAACAGCCGCACATCCGCCGCCAGCCGATCGATCGCCACAAGGCCGAATCGGACCGCCAGAGCCGCCCGCTCGGCTTCATTCGCCGATATGTCATAATGCGCGCCGCCTGCCGGAAGCCTTGCCACCGATACCACCCGTGAGAACTCCGTCACGTTTCCTCCTGCCGTCCCAATGCGTTAAAGCTTGCCAAATCAAGGGTTCTATAACTCGGGGGAAGGAAAGCGAACCCTTCCCGCGACGATCTCCGCCACCTCGATCCCGGCGAGAAGCGATGCCGCCTCCCGCAGATAGGCCGCGACCGGCTCCACCTTCGCCGCCGCGCTGTCGGCGGTTCCGAAGAGATTGCGCCGCAGCGCCTCATGGAGAACCTCGCCCTGCGCGCCCTCGCCGCCCCGCAGCCCAGCCTCATAGGCCGCCACGCGGCCGAAGAAGGCCTTTGCCATGCGCTTCACCTCCCGGCCGACGCCGAGATCGCCGACGCCCATCTCCCGCAACGCCTGATCCATATCGGCGAACATGAGATCGAAGAGGCGCTGCCCAAAATCCCTCGCCCCAAAATTTCCCACCTCATCATGCCCCGCCTTCAAGCGGTTGAGCACGAGAAAAGCATGCAGGGCGATCAACTCGAAGCGGCCGTCCACGGTGTCGGGAACGCCCGCCACGGCGTAGAAGACCGGCTGGCGCGCCTGCTCGACGATGCGGGCATAGGCATCCCGCACGGGGTCCGGACGGGGAGAACGGCGGAAGAAGGGAAACTTTAAAGCCATACTGCTTCCTGTCCGATAAGATTATTCATGCCAGCACCGTTGACAGAGGACACCTCGCGGGCGCAACTTCCGGCCCCGATAATTGGCCCCCCTACGGATTAGCCAGGGCCGGTTAGCCAGGGCTATGGAGTGCTTATGCCGCACGGAAGACTTTGTTGCCTCTCTTTTGTCGGTGCGTCCCTGTTGCTGCTCTCGGCCTGCGAGCCGACCACGGCGTTGCGCGGCAATTTGCCCGCTCCGGAGCGGCTTTCCCAGATCGAGCCGGGCGTCACCACCAAGGAACGCGTGACCCACATCCTTGGCACCCCGTCCAGCGTCGCCACCTTCGATCCCGACATCTGGTATTATATCAGCCGCCGGACCGAACAGATCGCCTGGACCGACCCGGAAACGGTGGATCAGCAGGTCTATATCGTCAGCTTCAACGATAAGGGCGTGGTGAAGGAGGTGAAGAAGCGCGGCCTCGAAGACCGCCAGGTCATCGAGCCGGTTGCCAAGACCACCCCCTCCCCGGGCCGCGAGATGGGCTTCTTCGAACAGCTCATCGGTAATCTCGGCCGCTTCAACCCGGTTGGCGGTCAGAATTCCAGAAATACCGGCCATACAGGCCCCGGCGGCTGATCGATGGTAGTAGCGTAGCTATTGGCTGTTGGCTAACAGCCGAAACCCCGGCGGCGCCAGCCGCCGGGGTTTTCCGCGTCAATGCCCGCCGAGAATGGCGAGCAGCAGCAATGCGACGATGTTCGTGATCTTGATCATCGGGTTGACGGCCGGACCCGCTGTGTCCTTGTAGGGATCGCCGACGGTGTCGCCGGTGACCGCTGCCTTATGGGCCTCGGACCCCTTGCCGCCAAAATTGCCTTCCTCGATATACTTCTTGGCATTGTCCCAAGCGCCGCCGCCCGAGGTCATCGAGATGGCGACGAAGAGCCCGGTGACGATGGTGCCGAGCAGCATGGCGCCAAGAGCGCCGAAAGCGGCTGCGCGTCCGCCGACAATGGCGACCGTGAAATAGAGCGCCACCGGCGCCAGGACCGGCAGGAGCGACGGCAGGACCATCTCCTTGATCGCGGCCTGCGTCAGGAGATCGACCGCGCGGCTGTAATCGGGCCGTGCGGTTCCTTCCATGATGCCGGGGATTTCCTTGAACTGGCGACGGACTTCAACGACGACGGCACCCGCCGCCCGGCCCACGGCGGTCATGCCGAGCGCGCCGAAGAGGTAGGGCAAAAGCCCGCCGATGAAGAGACCGACGACGATGTAGGGATCCTGAAGCTGGAACTTCACGTCGAGATCCGGGAAATAATGCCGCAGATCCTCCGTATAGGCCGCGAACAGCACCAGTGCCGCCAAGCCGGCGGAACCGATGGCATAGCCCTTGGTCACGGCCTTGGTGGTGTTGCCGACGGCGTCGAGCGCGTCGGTGGTCTTGCGCACTTCCTTCGGCAAATCGGCCATTTCGGCGATGCCGCCGGCATTGTCGGTGACCGGACCATAGGCGTCGAGCGCCACGATCATGCCGGCCAGAGCCAGCATCGTCGTCGCCGAGATGGCGATGCCGTAAAGCCCCGACAGCAGATAGGCGAAGATGATGCCGGCGCTGATGACGAGAACCGGCAGCGCCGTCGATTCCATGGAGATGGCGAGACCCTGGATCACGTTGGTGCCGTGGCCCGTGACCGAAGCCGCGGCGATGCTGCGCACCGGGCGGTACTCGGTCGAGGTATAGTATTCCGTGATCACGACCAGAGCCCCGGTCACGGCGAGCCCGAGCATCGCGCAGAGGAAGAGGCCGAAGCCGTGGATCACGCCGCCGCCCGCCAGGGTAATGGGCGAGAAGAAGCCGACCGTCAGGAACACCACGACGAAAATCGCCGCCGCGGAGACCGCTCCGGTGGCGATCAGCCCCCGATAGAGCGCCTTCATGATGTTGCCGTCTTCGCCGAGCTCGACCTTGTAGGTGCCATAGACCGAAGCCGCGATGCAGACCGCGCCGATCATCAGCGGCAGCAGCATGGTGGAGTCGCGGTCGGCGCCGGTGAAGAGGATCGCCCCCAGCAGCATGGTGGCGACGATGGTCACGGCATAGGTCTCGAAGAGATCCGCCGCCATGCCCGCGCAATCGCCGACATTGTCGCCGACATTATCGGCGATGACGGCCGGATTGCGCGGATCGTCCTCGGGAATGCCGGCTTCGAGCTTACCGACGATGTCGGCGCCGACATCGGCTCCCTTGGTGAAGATACCGCCGCCCAGACGGGCGAAAATGGAAATCAGCGACGCGCCGAAGCTCAAGCCGACCATCGCTTCCAACAGCGGCCGGAGATCGTCGCCGGTCACATATTGGCGCAGGAAGAAGTAATAGCCGCCAACGCCCAGAAGACCCAGCCCGACCACCAGCATGCCGGTGATGGCACCCGCCTTGAAGGCGATGGCGAGGCCTTCCTTGAGGCCGGTGCGCGCGGCCTGCGCGGTGCGGACATTGGCCCGGACGGAAACGTTCATCCCGATATAGCCGGCAAGCCCGGACAGCACGGCACCGATGAGATAGCCGAATGCGACCTTGAGCCCAAGAGCAATGGCGAGAATGACCAGGACGACTCCGCCGACCATGGCGATGGTCCGGTACTGCCGATTGAGATAGGCTTGGGCGCCTTCCTGCACGGCACCGGAGATTTCCTTCATCCGATCGGTTCCGGAATCAGCCGCCAGCACTTCCTGGCTGGCCTTCCATCCATATCCCAGCGCCAGCAAACCGGCTGATATAACAATAAGTTGCGCTAACAAAATCAGTGCCCCTTCTTTCTGTTCGTGTTCGTGTTCGTGTGAATCCGACGGACGCGGAGTTGCGCCGCAACGATGCCAGAGCGGTACGAGTCTGGCAACATACCCTTAACGACGGCGCCGGGAAGGCTTAATACTTCATCGGACGCTCATAGGCGTTCCGGAACAGGACCGAGTGAACGATCCCCGGCCCGAATATCCTTTCGGAGGTTACCAGAAGCCGGGTCTTGATGGCTTCCGGGTTGACGGTCCGGACTTGGTTGGAGTGCTGATCCAGGATCCCCTGGAGATCGAACAGGAAGGCATCGTAGAGCTGCCGGTTCTTGTCTTCGATTTCCTCCCGCCGCTTGCCGGGAAAGAGTTCCAGGCTGAGCGAGACGATGACTTGCTTGGCCACGCGCTGCTTGTCGATCACGGCAATGACGAAAACCGGCAGCGGGACGTAGATCGCTCCACCATTACGCTCATTCACCTGATTGGCTTTGTCCTCGGCCGTGACCGCATACGCCGGGCCCGGCCCGAAAGCCAGGACAAGTGCCAGGGCGAAGGCAAGCGCCGTGGCCCCCTTGGGAAGAATGCCACGGAAGCGGCTAGAAATGCCGATAGCCAAGCGCCTTGAGCCCGATATCATGTCCCCTCGCATCCCTGACCTGGACACCCTTTCCGGACTCGATCCGCCCGATTCGGGTGATGGCGGCTTCCGCCGGGCGGCAGAGGCCCATGATCGCTTCCTCCGCTTGCGGCGGGGCCGTGAACAGCAATTCGTAATCGTCGCCTCCGGTCAGGATGACCGGCAACAGCGCCGGATCGCCGGCCAGCGCGCGGCCCGCCGCCGGCGAGAGCGGCACCAGGGCGGCCTCGATCACCGCCGCCACCCGGGATACATCGGCGATGTGCGAGAGGTCGGCCACCAGCCCGTCCGATATGTCGATCATCGCATGGGCGAGGCCGGAAAGCATCCCCCCTAAAGCTATTCGCGGTTGCGGCAGGCGATAGCGATCCGCCAGGAACGCGCGATCCGCCTCGGCCAGGGCGGCAAGCGTGCCCCGTGCCGCCGCCAAGCCGAGCGCGCCGTCGCCGATGGTCCCGGACACGAAGACGAGATCCCCCGGCTTGGCCCCCGCCCGCCGGATCGCCGCGCCGGCCTTGACAGTGCCGAAAGCCGTCAAGGACAGCGTCGCCGGCCCCGGCGTCGCAACACTGTCGCCGCCCAGGAGACCGATGCCGAACGCGGCCTGATCCCGTGCCAGGCCGGACACGAAGCGGGCGAGCCAGTCCTCGCCACAGGACACCGGCAGCGCCAGCGTCATCACATAGCCAAGAGGCGCTGCCCCCATCGCCGCCAGATCGGACAGATTGACCCGCAACAGCTTGCCGGCGATGGTTTCGGGCGGATCGTCGGCCAAGTAATGCACGCCCTCGACGATGGCGTCGGCGGTAACGACAAGCTGCCGCCCCGGCGGCACCTCCACCAGCGCCGCATCGTCCAGCAGCCCCAGCCCCCCCGGCGCCGCCAGCGGCGCGAAGAAGCGGGCGATGCGTTCGAACTCATTCATGACAAATGAACCAAAGCGCTTCCCCTTGATGGGCGGTCGTTTGCTGCCGGGCTGGACACGCGTGATGCGTCCTTCGAGACGGCCCTCGATGGGGCCTCCTCAGGATGAGGGCTTTTCTCAATGCCATCAGATATATACCTCATCCTGAGGAGCGGCCCTCTTCGCCGCGTCTCGAAGGACGCAGGATGCCTTTGCAGCGAGGACAGGCGCCAAGCCCCAAAAGGCCTCAGCCTTCATCCGCCGGCTTGGACGTATCGGGCCTGGACACCTCGGGGCGGAGCAGGCGGGCGAGGCGGTCGAGGATGCCGTTGACCATGCCGGGCTCCTTGCCGGAGAAGAAGGCGTGCGCGATTTCGATATATTCGCTGATGATCACGCGAGGCGGCGTATCGGGCCGCGCCAGCAATTCCCAGGTTCCGGCCCGCAGCACCGCGCGCAGCACGGTTTCGAGCCGGGCCAGCGGCCAATCCGCCGGCAGCGCCGGTGTAATCATGCCGTCCAGATCCTCGATCCGCGATGTCACGCCCTTGACGATCTCGGCGAAATAGCCGCGATCGACCTCGCGGAACAGTGCCTCCGCCTCTTCGCCCTCATGCGGAGAAGCGAAGCGGTGGTCGATGAATTCGCGCAGCACCGCATCGATGGCGCCAGCGCTGCGCCCGCTTTCGGTCAGCTCCATCTGATAGAGCGCCTGCACCGCAGCCAGCCGCGCAAGACTCCGCTTGCGCCCCGGATTTCCCCGGTTCGGAACCTTTGCCGCCGCTTCGCCACCAATAGCCAAAATCGCAAATCCCAAAGTTGCCGTGATCAAACAGGGGGTGATCAAACAGGTGTTATCAGGCCGAGCTGACGCTTCAGCTCGATCATGGCGAGGCAGGCCCTGGCCGCCTCCCCGCCCTTGTTCTTCCGGTCGATGCTGGCACGGGCCACGGCCTGCGCCTCATCCTCGACGGTGAGAATGCCGAAGCCGATCGCCAGCTGATGGTTCAGCGCCAGATCCTGCAAGCCGCGCGCGCTCTCTTCGCAGACGTAATCATAATGCGTGGTCTCGCCCCGGATCACGCAGCCGAGTGCGACATAGCCGTCGAAACGAAGATTCGCATCGCGCTCCCCCGCCGTCATGACAAGGCGGATCGCCGCCGGAATCTCGAAGGCGCCCGGCACCGAGAAGCGCCGATACTTCGCCCCGGCGGCTTCGAGCGCCGCCACGGCGCCGCGGCGAAGCTCGACGGCGATGTGCTCATAGTAAGGTGCTTCGACAATCAGAATGTTCAGGGGGGACATAATTACTTCTCCGTAAGGGCAAGCGGATGCTCGCCCGCCACTTTCAGTCCGTAGCCTTCAAGGCCGACGATCGTGCGCCGCGTATTCGAGAGGAGCACCATTTCATGCACCCCCAGATCAAGTAGAATCTGCGCGCCGATACCGTAATCGCGAAGCTCATGCACTTCCTGGTCGGAATCCCGCAGACCGCTCAACCGGTCGAGCAGGCTCGTCGGCGACGCCTCGCGCAGGAGCACGACGACCCCCCGCCCCGCCTCGCCGATCACCTCCAGGGATCTCTGGAGAAGCCCGCCGCGCCCGGTCGATTTCGCACCCAGCACGTCGTCCAGCACGTTCAAGGCATGCATGCGCACCAGCACCGGCTCCGGTCCCGAGATGTCGCCCTTGACCAGGGCGATATGCTCCACATAGGCCACGGTATTGACATAGATAAACATCCGGAAGCGCCCGCCGAACCGGCTTTCGAAATCGACTTCGAGCTTGCGGGCGACGATCCGGTCCCAGCGGCGGCGATAGGCGATGAGATCGGCGATTGTCGCGATCTTCAGCCCATGATGCCGGGCGAAGCGGACGAGATCGGGCCGCCTGGCCATGGTCCCGTCATCGTTCATGATCTCGCAGATGACGCCCGACGGGTTGAGCCCGGCGAGCCGCGCGATATCGACAGCCGCCTCGGTATGCCCAGACCGCGCCAGCACGCCGCCGTCACGGGCCATCAGCGGGAAGATGTGGCCCGGCGTGATGATATCGTCCGGCCCCTTGCTGGGATCGATGGCGACGGCGATGGTCCGCGCCCGGTCGGGCGCCGAAATGCCGGTCGTAACCCCTTCCCGCGCCTCGATCGAGACGGTGAAGGCGGTGCGCAGGCGGTTGGCGTTCTGCTGCGGCATCAGGGCCAGCCGAAGCTGCTCCACCCGCTGCTTCGTCAGGCTGAGGCAAATCAGGCCACGGCCGAATTTGGCCATGAAATTGATCGCTTCCGGCGTCGCCATCTGCGCCGGAATGACGAGGTCGCCCTCGTTCTCGCGGTCCTCGTCATCAACGAGAACGAACATATGGCCGTTGCGCGCTTCTTCGATGACCTCTTCGATGGGCGCCGTGATATCGCTGAAGCTCATGTCTTGCGTGTTCCTAATTCCTAGGCCCGATTCCTGGGTGCCTGATTCCTGGGCCGAATTCCTTGGCGGCTTCCGCAAGCCGCGCCACATAGCGCGCCAGCATGTCGATCTCCAGATTGACCGGATCACCGGGGGCCGCGGCACCCAGCGTGGTATGGGCGGCGGTATGCGGGATGATATTGATCCCGAAGACCTTACCTTCCACCTCGTTTACCGTCAGTGAAACCCCGTCAAGCGCCACCGAGCCCTTTTTGGCGATGAAGCGTGCGAAATCGACCGGCACCTCGATCCGGAAGCGGGTCGAATCGCCCTCGGCACGGCGATCGGCGATACGGGCGACGGCATCGACATGGCCGGAGACGATGTGCCCGCCCAGCTCGTCGCCGGCTTTAAGCGCGCGTTCGAGATTGATCCGCCGCCCGGCGCTCCAGGAGCCGAGCGTGGTCCGGCTGAGCGTCTCGGCGGAAGCCTCGACCGCGAACCAGCCCAGCCCCTTCTCCCCCGCGGGCCCGGTTTCGATCACGGTGAGGCAGACCCCGGAACAGGCGATGGAGGCGCCGAGGGCTATGCCCCGCGTGTCATAGCCCGTTTCGATGACAAAGCGCGTGTCGCCGCGCGCGGCAACCTCCCGCACGCGGCCGATATCGGTAATGATGCCGGTGAACATGTCGCTGAAACTAATCCCGTCGCTCGAAGGTTTCCAGTAGATCCTCACCCACCTCCTCCACGCTCATGCGCTGGAAGGCCGGCGCCTCGCCGAGGTTTTCGAGGCCGAAACCCGCTATGGCCGGTATGCCGTCGCCGCCGATGATCCGGCCGGCCCGGAACCAGGCCAGCCGATCCACGAGCCGCGCCCCAAGGAGCGCCGCCGCGAGCGCCGCCCCGCCCTCGACCAGAAGGCGGGTCAGCCCGCGCCGCCCCAGCTCCACCAATGCCGCCGCAAGATCGACCACGCCGCCTTCCGCCGGAACCTCAATGATCTCAACGCCGCAGGAACGGAACACTTCCGCCCGTGCCGCATCGCCCCGCCCCCCATCACCATGAGCCGCAGTGACGATCCAGACCGGAAAATTCCGGGCATCGACCACCAGCGCCGAAGTAAGCGGCGTCCGCAACCGTCCGTCGATGACGATCCGGACCGGCGAGCGGTGTTCAAGCCCAGGGATCCGGCAGGTCAGCAGCGGATCATCGACCAGGACCGTATTGCTGCCCACCATCACCGCATCGTGATCGGCCCGGAGCGCATGCCCCCGCGCGCGGGCGGCGGGCCCCGTGATCCAGCGGCTTTCGCCCGAAGCCGTGGCGATCCGCCCGTCGAGCGTCGAGGCGAGCTTCAGCGTGACCAGCGGACGCCCGGCGGTGACGCGCATGAAGAAGCCGGCATTGAGCGCCAGCGCCTCGGCCTCGCGCACCCCGAAAACCACCTCGATCCCGGCTTCCTTCAGACGGGCCAGCCCCCGCCCGGAAACCCTGGGATCCGGATCCGATGCCGCCACCACCACCCGCGCCACGCCGGACGCGATCAGCGCATCGGCACAGGGCGGCGTCTTCCCGAAATGGCTGCAAGGCTCCAGGCTGACATAGGCCGTCGCCCCGGTGAGGGGGCAGGAAGCGCGGGCGATCGCTTGCGCTTCGGCATGGGGCCGGCCTCCGGGCTGAGTCCAGCCCCGGCCAAGAACCCGGTCGTCCCGGACGATGACGCAGCCCACGGCCGGGTTCGGCCAGACGCTCCCCAGTCCCCGCCGGGCCAAATCGAGCGCCGCCCGCATGTGGCGGCTATCGGCTTCAAATCCGGTCACTCGTGCTCATCATTGATGCGGCCGACGAAGTCGCCGAAATCCTTCGCCTCGCGGAAATTGCGGTAGACCGAGGCGAAGCGGACATAGGCGACCTGATCGAGGCTGGCCAGGGCTTCCATGACGTGTTCGCCGATAACGCCGCTCGGGATTTCGGTTTCGCCGGCGCTCTCAAGCTGGCGCACCAGGGAATTGATCACGCGCTCGACCCGTTCCGCCTCGACCGGGCGCTTGCGCAGGGCCACATAGATTGACCGGGCGAGCTTGTCGCGGTCGAAGGGCTCCCGCACGGTGCCGCCCTTCTTGACGACGGTAAGTTCCCGGAGCTGCACCCGCTCGAAGGTGGTGAAGCGCGCCGCGCAATTCGGGCAATAACGCCGCCGCCGGATCGCGGAACGGTCGTCGGTCGGCCTCGAATCCTTGACCTGGGTGTCGTCGGCGCCACAGAACGGGCAACGCATCATTCGCTCCTAAGCAAGTTCGGCCTAACCAAGTTTGGCGACGCGAGGCGCATGCCGCCCGCCGTCGAAAGGCGTTTTCAAAAAGAGATCGAGGCAATCCAGCGCCACCTCGACGCCGATCAGGCGCGCGCCCAGAACCAGCACATTCGCATCATTGTGCTGCCGCGCCAGCCGCGCCGACAGCCCGTCATGACAAAGCGCCGCCCGGATCCAGGGATGCCGGTTGGCGGCGATCGAAATGCCGATGCCCGAGCCGCAGATCAGCACGCCGCGCGCGGCCTCGCCGTTGCGGATCTTCTCCGCCAGGGCATTGGCGGAATCGGGATAATCGACCTTTTCCTGCTCAAGGGGACCGAGATCCAGAACCTTGTAGCCCTGCCCCTCCAGTAACCGCGCCAGAACGGCCTTAAGGTCGAAACCGGCGTGGTCGGAGGCGATCGCAATGGTTTCCGTCATAGATTTAGAGACCGATTCTTAAAGTCGAAGTGCCGTCGCGCGGAACATACCAGATATCGGCTTTCCCTGTCAGCCGGCTACAAGCTGTTCCCCTTGCCGAGAGGCCACAATCCTGCGCCAAGTCAAAGCCTCCCTGTCGGAAATCATATTCGGCCTTGGCACAGAGAATAGCCTAGAGGATCATGGGCATTCCCAAAAAAAAGAGACGAATTCTTGATCCCAAAAGTGAATTAAAAGTTTCAATTGACATAAAAAAATCATCCTGTAATTTTCGAAACGAACGCATCGCTTACTGTCTTCATAGGAATCCATGAAAATGGTTGAGCCACGAACCGAGACGAATATCGCCGGATCTGCCTTGCTTCGCATGACCGCCAAAGTGGTTTCGGCCTATGTCCGCCGGAACACCTTGCCCGTTTCGAAGCTTGCCGAAGTCATCGGCGCCGTTCATGCCTCGTTGAGCGGGGCTGGAGACGACACGCCCCCGGTGCAGCTTGAGGCGCAAAAGCCGGCGGTGCCCATCAAGAAATCGATCACCGACGAATATCTGATCTGCCTTGAGGACGGTAAGAAGCTGAAGATGCTGAAGCGGCATCTGCGCTCGACCTATAGTCTGACGCCGGATCAATACCGGGCGAAATGGGGCTTGCCCTCCGATTACCCGATGGTCGCACCGCAATACGCCGCGGTCCGCTCGGCCTTTGCCAAGAAGACCGGCCTCGGCCAGGCTTCCTCCCGCTAGCAGGCTGCCAGACTGCGGACCCAAGCCCCCCTCAACCGGTGCGGATACCCTGCTTGCGGTTCTTGGCGGCGTACATCGCCCGGTCGGCGGCCGCCAGGAGATGTTCCGCCTCCCGCCCATCCTCGGGATAGCAGGCGATGCCGATGGACAGGCCGACATGGAGCGTGATCCCGTCCACATACATCGGCGGCGCCATCGTCTCCACGCATTTCCCGGCAACCGCTACCGCAGCCGCGCGAATATCGTCCGGCCCCTCCAGCAGGATCGCGAATTCGTCGCCGCCGATCCGGGCGACCGTGTCCGTCCGGCGCAACGCCGAAGCGAGCAGCACCGCCACCAGCCGCAAAACCTCATCGCCGGCCTTGTGCCCGTGGCGGTCGTTGATCGGCTTGAACCCGTCGAGATCGATGAACAGCAGGCCAAACCCGGCCCCGCTCCGCTCCGCCCTGGCTGCCGCCTGATAGAGGCGGTCCTCGAACATCGCGCGGTTGGGGAGCCCGGTCAGGGCGTCGTGATGGGCCATATGCGCCATCCGTTCCTCGTTCTGGCGCAGCTTGTCCAAGAGGTGATTGAATCCATGCACGAGGTCGCCGACCTCATCCATCCGCGCGATCGGCAAGGGCGTCAGCTCGATCTCGCCATCGGCCATCCGCCGCATCTGCCTTGACGCATCGGTGAGCGGACGGAAAAACCGGGGAAGGGTTCCGGCCACGAACAGCACGAACACCCCGCCGGTCAAGAATCCGCCGACAATGATGAAATGCCGCACACCGGCGACCGACCGGAAAGCCTGCTCGGCCGGCAGATGGGCGACGAGAACCCAGCCCACCACCGGCACCGGAACGATCGCCGCCAATTCCTCGTCCCCCTGCATACCCGTCGCCGTCACCGTCCCACGGGAGCCCGCCGCCATCAGGTCGAAGAGCGCATTGACGCCGGGCGATGGCATCGGCTTCAGGATGTCCTGGGAATCGCTAGCCGCCACGATCACCCCATCTCGCGGCGAGACCAGCAGGAATCCGCCGGTTTCGCCTTCCGGCTTTTCCTGGACCAGATCAAGAAATCCCGAGGCGCTGAGCGCCGTTCTTCCCGCCAGCACGGCGACCACCCTGCCCGCCTCGTCCCGCACCGGAGCCGCCATCACGAGGATCTTCTCCCCCCCAGGCCCGCTCGATCCAGGCCCGCTTGGTCCAATTTGGCCGATCGTGATTTCGGCGCCGTTGCGCGCCGCCTGAAACCAGTCGCTGTCCCGGTAGCCTTGATCGCCATGACCGGCGGCCGGGGCCGAGTACCCGCTCCCCGGATACTCACCCAAGATGCCGGCGCCATCGCCGCGAACCGCCACATAGCCACGGGAAAACAGCGGAAATTCGTCCTGGCGCTCCCTCAGCCAAAGGGCGAGCCTGGACGGATCGGAAAGCGCCGCCACCGGCAACCGCGCCGCCAGCCGCTTCAGCAGCGCCTGCCTTTGGCCGATCTTCTCCTCGATATCGTGAGCGACGTAATTCGCCAGCGAAAGCTGATGCGCCGCCACCAGCGATCCCACATCCATTTTGACGTAATTCACCAGAAGGGACATCCGGCCACCGATGCCCGCGACCACCAGTATCACGCCCATTACGATCAAGCGGGTGGCGATGCTGCAATGAAGCCAGCGATGGTGGATCGACCGAAGAACGCCCCTCACGCCACTGGCCTCACATTTCCGCGTATTTCCCGTCATGCCATACATAGATGACATAGCGGGGGTTGCGCACATCGCCCTTCGCGTCCCATTCCAGCGGACCGATGACGGTCTCGGCCTTGAGCTTGTGCAGCGCCTCCGACAAGGCATCGACATCCGTCGATCCACTCAGCTCCGCCGCGGCCTTGAATGCCTGGAACGCCGCATAGGTATAAAGCGTATACCCTTCCGGATCGTAATTTACCTTCCGGAAAGCCGCAACCACGGCCTGCGCGCTGGCCAAGCGGCGGGAATCCGGGGCGAAGGTCATCAGCGTCCCGTCGCCGGCGGCACCGGTGATGTTCCAGAACTCGTTGGTGACCAGCGCATCGCCGGCGATCAGCACCGCGCCGAGCCCCTGCTCCCGCGCCTGCCGCAGGATCATCCCGGCCTCGGTATGGTAGCCGCCCAGATAGATCGCATCGATATGCGCCTGCTTCATCTTGGCGATAAGGGCCGAGAAATCCTTGTCGCCCTGGGTGATCGATTCGGCGAGGGCTTCCTTGAGCCCCTCCGCGTTCATCGCCTTCCGGGTCTCGTCGGCCAGCCCTTTCCCGTAAGCGGATTTATCGTCGATGATTGCGACGTTCCGCCCCTTGAAATGGTCGGCCAGATACTTGCCCGCGACCCGTCCCTGCGCATCGTCGCGACCGCAGGTACGGAACACGTTGTTCCATCCCGCCGCCGCCGCCGCATCGGTCAGGACCGGGTTGGTCGAACCCGGCGTGATCTGAAGCACGCCGGCCTCGTTATAGACCTTCGAAGCCGGGATCGACGAGGACGAGCAATAACCTCCGGCCACGAATACGGCCTTCTTGGCCGCGAGCTGGTTGGCGACGGAAACCGCCTGCTTCGGATCACAGGCATCGTCGCCGAGTTCGAGCCTAAGCTTGCGTCCGGCCACCCCGCCCGCCGCATTGATATCCGCCACGGCCCGCTCCGCCCCGCGCCGCATCTGCTCGCCGAAAGCGGCATTCTGACCGGTCAACGGCGCCTGCAGCCCGACGACGATCTCCTCCGCCATGGCGGAGCGCCCCCACGCGGAGCCAAGAAGCATAAGGACGGCAATCAGCATTGGACGGCGCATGGTTCCTCCGGGGGCGAGGGTACGACAAATCTTATGAACGAAATCCTGCTCAGTCATTACACGAGCCGCCGCCTTCTAGATAGGCGGCATGGAAATCCCGGTTAGCGAGAAGCTCCGCGCCGGAGCCGCTGAGGACGACGGTTCCGGTCTGGAGGACATAGCCCTTATGCGCGAGCTTCAGGGCGAGGAAGGCGTTCTGTTCGACCAGGAGAATGGTCGTCCCCCGCTGCCGGTTGATCTCCGCCAGCACGCCGAAGATCGCCTTGACCACCAGCGGCGCCAGACCCAGCGAAGGCTCGTCGAGGAGGAGAAGCCGGGGCCGCGCCATCAAGGCCCGGCCGATCGCCAGCATCTGCTGCTCGCCGCCCGACAGCGTGCCGCCGCGCTGCCGGATGCGCGCCTTCAGAACCGGAAAGAGCGTGAACACCCAGTCCAGATCCTCGGGCCGCGCCGCCTCGCCCGTGGCGATCGCTCCCATCAGCAGATTTTCGAGGACCGTCATGCGCGGAAAGATACGGCGGCCCTCGGGGGCCTGGGCGATGCCGAGCCGGGCGATCTCGAAGGTGGGCTTGCGCGTGATATCCAGCCCCTCGAAGACGATACGCCCGCTCGCCGCCGGGGGATGCCCGCAGATGCTCATCAGCAAGGTCGATTTGCCGGCGCCGTTCGCGCCGATCAGGGTGACGATCTCGCCCGCGCCGATTTCGAGATCGATGCCCTTGAGGGCTTCGACATTGCCGTAAAAGGCGTGCAGGCCGGAGATGGAAAGCATGAACCTTATTCCTCTCCGAGATAGGCCCGGATCACCCGGGGATCGGCGCGCACGGCGGCGGGCGGGCCATCGGCGATCTTGGCGCCGTAATCGAGGACGACGACGCGGTCCGATATCGCCATGACCACGCTCATATCATGCTCGACCAGGAGGATGCCGATCGCATGCCGCTCCCGGATCGCCCGGATGAATTCCTTCAGCTCCGCCGATTCCCGAGGGTTCAGCCCGGCGGCGGGCTCGTCGAGGCAGAGCAGCCGGGGCTCGGTGCACATCGCCCGCGCGATCTCAAGCCGCCGCTGCGCGCCATAGGGCAGGCTCCCCGCCAGCGCATCCGCCCGATCGAGAAGCCCGATCCGCCGGAGCCAATCCCCCGCCAGTTCGGCCGCGGCATCCTCGGCCCGCCGGTAGGATGCAAGCCCGAGAATGCCGGCGATCGACCAGACGCTCGCCCGCATCAACCGCGCATGCTGGGCCACGACGAGGTTTTCCAGCACCGTCATTCCCGGAAACAGGCGGATGTTCTGGAACGTCCGCGCCACCCCGGCCTCCCGCGCGATCCGGTAGCCCCGCATCCGCTCCAGATCGTGGGAGCCGGCATCGTCATGCAGGATCAGCCGCCCGGAACTCGGGCGGTAGAAGCCCGTCAGGCAGTTGAAGAGCGTCGTCTTCCCGGCCCCGTTCGGCCCGATGATCGAGGTGATCTCCGCCCGGTTGGCGGTGAAGGACAAATCGTCGATCGCCACCAGCCCGCCAAAACGCATGGAGAGATTTTGCACCTCCAGAAGCGGCGCCGCGCTCATACCCCGGCTCCCGGTTTCGGTAATTTAATCGTAGACAGCTTGATCGTAGGCTGGCGATGCGAGAGCAGCCCCTTTGGCCGCCACACCATGATGGCGATCATCGCCATTCCGAACAGGATCATGCGGAACTCGGCGAATTGCCGCCCCACCTCCGGCAATCCGACCAGGACCAGCGAGGCCAGCACGACCCCAAGCTGGCTGCCCATCCCACCCAGGACGACGATGGCGAGGATCGTCGCCGATTCCATGAAGGTGAAGCTTTCCGGGCTGATGAAGCCCTGCCTGGTCGCGAAGAAGCAGCCGGCGAACCCGGCCAGCATCGCCCCGATGGCGAAGGCGGAAAGCTTGGTCTTGGTCGGGTCGATGCCGAGCGCGCGGCTGGCGATCTCATCCTCGCGCAGGGCTTCCCAGGCCCGGCCCACCGGCAACCGGCGCAAACGCTGGATCAGCAGGATCGCGGCCAGGAGCAGCGCCAGGACGATATAGTAGAGGAACCACACCCGCTGCATCGGGTCGAAGCCGATATTGAAGAAATGGGCAAAACTGGTCATCCCCTTCGGGACCGAGCGCTCCATGGCCAAGCCGAAGAAACTCGGCCTCGGCACGTCGATGCCATTGGGGCCGCCGGTGACCGGCGGCAGATTGATCAGGATGATGCGGATGATCTCGCCGAAGCCCAGGGTGACGATGGCGAGATAGTCGCCCCGGAGCCGCAGCACCGGAAAGCCCAGCAGAAGCCCGAAACTCCCGGCGAAAAGCCCCGCCAGCGGCAGCGCCTCCCAGAAGGTGAAATGCAGGTATTTCGCCAAAAGCGCGAAGGAATAGGCGCCGACCGCATAAAACGCGACATAGCCGAGATCGAGCAGCCCGGCCAACCCCACCACCACATTGAGGCCGGAACCCAGCATCACATAGATCAGCACCGTCGTCGCCAGATCCACCACATAGCGGCTGGCGAAAGGCAGCACCGGCAGAATAAGCGCCAGGACGATGAAGAACGGCGCCCAAGGAATATGAACCGCTGGCAGCCGCGTGACCTGGAATTTCGCCGGAAGCTTCGGGAGCCTCACGCGGGAGAGAAACAGCCGCCCCAGGAACACCATTGCGACGGTTATGGCGACGCGGTCGAAATGCGTGGCGAGGCCGAGTTTGCCGTTGCCGGCATCGATCGTCTCCAGCCCCAGCATCGGCAGGGAAAGCCCGAATGCCGCCAGCCCCGCCAGCCCCGCATCCTTCAATCTGGCGATCATACCTTCTCGACCTCGGGCCGCCCGAGGAGCCCGGTCGGGCGGAAGATCAGGACCAGGATGAGCACGGCGAAAACCGACACATCCTTGTATTCGACCGAGAAATAGCCGGAATAGAGCGCCTCGATCAGGCCGATCAGCATCCCGCCCAGCATCGCCCCCGGCAGCGAGCCGACCCCGCCCAGAACCGCCGCGGTGAAGGCCTTGACCCCCGCCAGGAAGCCCATGAAGAAATCGGCGACACCCCAATAGAGCGTCACCATCAGCCCGGCCACCGCCGCCAGCGCCGCCCCGATCATGAAGGTCCAGGAGATGGTCCGGTCCACATCGATGCCGAGCAGCGACGCCATCACCCGATCCTGCTCGCAGGCGCGCTGCGCCCGGCCCAGGGGGGTGGCGGCGATGACCCAGGAGAACCCCGCCATCAGCGCCACCGTCATCCCGATGATCAGGATCTGCAGCCAGCTCAGCGTCACGGTGAAGCCGTCCTGCTCCATGAGGACGATGCCGCCCTGGATCAGCGGCGGAATCGCCTTGTCCCGCGCGCCCTGGAGAAGCTGCACGCTGTTCTGAAGCAGGATCGACATGCCGATCGCCGAAATCAGCGGCGCCAGCCGAGGGCTCCTCCGCAATGGCCGGTAGGCGATCCGCTCCACCGCCCAGCCATACAGCGCCGTGAGGCACATGGAGGCCAGCAGCATGACCAGGATCGCCGCCGGCACATAGGTCACCCCCGCCGCTCCCAGCACCAGGAAGACGATGACGGAAATGAACGCGCCGATCATATAGATATCGCCATGGGCGAAATTGATCATGCCGATGATGCCGTAGACCATCGTATAGCCGATGGCGATCAATCCATAGATCGCCCCCAGAGTCAGGCCGTTGATCGTCTGCTGGAGAAAATACGCCATCGATGTCCCGCGGTTATTCGAGGCGAAGGTAGCCCACCGCCCCGAAAAACCGCAAGGAAGTCACGCGTGGCCAGCAATGGTCATTTGGCCAATGCCAGCGCCCTACCCTCGCTGCAAATTCATCCAGCGTCCTTCGAGACGCGGCCCAAGAGGGCCGCTCCTCAGGATGAGGTGCGTCGTGGATGGCATTAAGAAAAACCCTCATCCTGAGGAGGCCCCCTTGAGGGCCGTCTCGAAGGACGCATGACCGATGTCCAGCCTGGTGCCAAATGACGGGCCAAAATGAGCATTGCTGCGCGTGGCCGGCAATGCTCAGCCCGGCGTACAGGCCGATCCCGCCTGAGCGGCGGGATCGGCCCATGTGGATCCTACCGCCACGCCTTCGCGAGCCGGAAGACGTCGCCGATCAGGCCGGTGAGGGTGCGGGTCCGGCGGATGGAGGACATGATTTCCTTCTCCTTGCTCCGCTTGTCGACGCCGTCGACCCGGAACCACGCCTGCACCGCCTTATTGATAAGCTGCGGATAGATGCCGAAGACCTGCTTGTTGTTTTCGAGGAAGCCCGGGATCTTCCGGTACTTCTTCATGTCCTTCATGACGAAGGTCTCGTCGAGACGGCGCCGGTATTCGGCCAGATTCGCCTTGGTGCAGGGATCGCGGCGGCGCTTCAGCCAGGCGACGGTTTCGCCGGCGATGCGCCCCGTGGTCATGGCGAGGTTCGAGCCCTCGCGATGGACGGCATTGACGAAATGCCCGGCATCGCCGACCACCAGCCAGCCATCGCCATGCAGTTCCGGCACCGATTTGTAGCCGCCTTCCGGAATGAGATGCGCCGCATATTCCTTGATCTCGGAATTCGCCAGCAGGGGCTTGACGCTCGGGTGGTTCTTGAACTTCTCCAGCAGGCCATAGGGCGTGTCGCCGGTTTCGACGAATTCCGACACGAGGCAGCCGATGCCGATCGAGACCGATTCCTGGTTGGTATAAAGGAAGGCGGTGCCGACCATGCCGTTGGTGACCGAACCCATCACCTCGATGACCACGCCTTCATCGCCTTTCAGGTTGAACCTAGCCTCGATGACTTCACGCGGAAGGAAGTGCATCTCCTTGACCGCGAGCGCCACGCTTTCCGGCGTCAGCTCCTTGCGCAACCCGGCCTCCTGGCCGACGAGGCCGTTAACCCCCTCGGCCAGGATCACGACATCGGCGAAGACCGGACCGCCGGAGCGGTCGGTGCGGACACCGATGACCCTGCCCCCGGCGCCCCGGACAAGCTCCGTCACCGTCGTTTCGCACAGCACGATGGCACCGGCCTCGCGGACCTTGCGGCTGAACCACTTGTCGAACTGCGCCCGGATGATCGTGTAGCGGTTCGGCTTCTCCTCGTTGAAATCCTCCGAGCGGTAATGCATCCCGGTATGCGAGGAGTCGTCGAGCATCCACAGCCTTTGCTCGATGATGTGCCTCTCAAGCGGCGCGTCTTCGCGGAAATCCGGGATCAGCTGCTCCAGCGCATTGGCGTAGAGAATGGCGCCCTGCACATTCTTCGAGCCCGGATATTCTCCGCGTTCGAGTTGCAGAACCTTCAGCCCTTCCTTGGCGAGCGTATAGGCGGCGGCATTGCCGGACGGGCCGGCGCCGACGACGATCGCATCGAATTTATCCTCGTTCACCGCAGCGCTCATGGCAGCCTCCTTCAGCTCGCACACCTGTTGACGGAAAGATGCTGGCGGAACGTCCGGGTCAGCGCCGGCAGCAGTTCGATGGCGTCGGCGACGATGCCGACATGGGCGAAATCGAAGATCGGGGCATTGGGATCGGTATTGATGGCGACGATGAGATCGGCGCTCTCGACCCCGACCCGATGCTGGATCGCCCCGGAGATTCCCGCCGCGATGTAGAGCTTCGGGCGGATGGTCTTGCCGGTCTGGCCGATCTGCCGGTCGGCGGCGATCCAGCCTTTCTGCGCGAGCGGGCGGGAGCCGCCATATTCGGCGCCGAGAACCTGCGCCAGCGCCTTGACCAGCTGATAGTTCTCCTCGGATTTGAGGCCGAGGCCGCCGGCGACGACGATGTCGGCATAGGCGAGCTGCGCCTTGTTCGAATCGCGGTCGGGCAGGAAGCGCAGCACCTTGGTGACGATGTCTTCCTCGACCATGCCGAGGGTATGCTCGACGATGCGGCCGCTACGCCCCGGCACCGCCTCCGGCATCGACATGACGCGCGGGCGGATCGTCGCCATCTGCGGGCGGTAGTTGAGGGTGTGGATGGTGCAGAGCAGCGAGCCGCCGAAAGTCGGCCGCGTCGCCGCCAGCGAGCGCTCGCTGTCGATCGCCAGCGCCGTGCAATCGGCGGTGAGGCCGGTCAGCAGCGTGGTCGCCACCGAGCCCGCAAGATCGCGCCCGAGCGTGGTGGCGCCAAGCAGCAGCACTTCCGGCTTATAGAGATTGACGAGATCGCTCAGCGCCTTGGTATAGGGATCGTTCCGGTAATGCTCCAGCACCGGATCGGCGGCGATATAGGCGACATCGGCGCCGTGCTCGAAGCAGCTTTGCGCCGCGATCCCGAGGGCGCCGCGATTGCCGCCGACCAGCACCGCGCCAAGCTCCACGTCAAGGGCTCCGGCGAGCTTCCGGCCCTCGCCGAGGAGTTCGAGCGAGACCGGATGGATCTCGCCATGCTCGTATTCGATGAAGACCCAGACATGCTTATAGGCCTTAAGATGCTCCGGCAGCTCCTTTTTGGCGCCGGCGGGCTTCTTGACGGCTGGCTTCGCCTGTGCGGGCTCGTTCGTCTCTGCCATGATCTAGTCCCTCCGCCTGTTCAGTAACCGGCTGCTTGACGCAGCAACTCGGCTTCGATTGCCGGCAGCCGCGCGAAGATGTCGCCCATGACCGCCGCGGCGATTTCGTCGATGGACCGGTCGGTGACCGGGATCTGCTGTGCCTTCTCGGCGCGTGGGCTCGGCGCGAACACGCTCTTGACCACCGTCGGCGAGCCGCGCAGGCCGCAAAGCGTGATATCGGTGACGCCCGCTTCCGCCGCCGTCCAGCGCTGGACGTCAGCCCGTGCGGCGCGCAGCGCATCGTTGATGGAGCCGCGCCGGATCTCGTTGGTGCCCTCGACCATGGTGATGAGCACCGGCAAGCGGCTGCTCAGCTCCTGCACGCCGCCTTCGGCGCGGCGCTCGACCACGATCTTTCCTTCTTCCGGCACCAATTCGGCCAGCCGCGCCACATAGGTCAGCTGATTGAGCCCGAGGCGCCGGGCGATCCCCGGCCCGACCTGCGCGGTATCGCCGTCGATGGTCTGTTTGCCGGTGAAGACGATGTCCACCGGACCCCAGCTATCCCCGATCTTGCGGATCGCCGTCGCCAGCGCATAGGTGGTGGCGAGCGTGTCCGAACCGGCGAAGAAGCGGTCGGTCAGCAGCACCGCCCGGTCGGCGCCGAAGGTCAGCGCCTTGCGCAACGCATCCTCGGCCATCGCCGGCCCCATCGTCAGCACCGTGACCTCGCCGCCGAAGCGGTCGCGCAAGGCCAGAGCCTCCTCAAGCGCGAACAGGTCGAAGGGGTTGATGATGGTGGGCACCCCCTGCCGCATGATCGTGTTGGTGACCGGATGGACCCGGATCTGAGCACTGTCCGGAACCTGTTTTATGCAGACGACGATATGCATCGCTTCCGTCCTTGCCTGATTTCACTCTTGTCACTACGCAAACCGTGGGCCAACCTGAAAGACACCGTCAGATCAGTGCCTTATCATGGATTGTCGAGCCAAGCCGACAATCCGGCACCGGGTTTCCGACAGCGATGTCGGTGATGTGACACCGGCATCAGCGCTTCGCAACCGGGAGCACCGGCAGCGAAAAAGGCACGAAGACCTTTTCGGGGGGCTTTTCTTCCTTCACCACGAGCGCATCCTTCAGAACCTTGAACACGCGCTCCTGGATCGGCGAGGAGGCGCAGAAATCCGCATAGGCCTGCTCCAGGTTCTTCTGGCATTCCAGGCGGGCTTCCGCGTCGCTGAGGCCGTCGAGTTCGCTGCCGGCGAGGTACTGCCCCATGCGCCGCAGGATATGTAGCCGTGCCACATGCACCACGGCGGGATCGTAGGGAACCTCCAGGCAGGCGAAAAATTCCTCCGCGGACGACAGGGACCGGAGTTCGTCGAGTATGGCCATGATCAGGGCTCCTTATTGGTTTGCCGCCTATCGGTTCGCGGCGGCGGCAACGTAGCAGTCGAGAAGCTCGGCTTCGCCGACCGGGCGCTTGAAGGTTTCGGCATGCACCCGCACGCGGTCGAGCACTTCGCGCGTCCGGGTCTCGTTGGTCGGCAGCCCGAGCGCGCCCAGCGCATGGGCGATCGACGCCGTCCCCGAATGCTTGCCGAGCACGATGCGGCGGGTGCGCCCGAACAGCATCGGGTCGAGGGCCTCATAGGTGCCCGGATCGCGCAGCAGGCCGCTTACATGGATGCCGGATTCATGGGTGAAGGCGGAAGCGCCGACGATGGCCTTGCCTTCGGGAATAGGCTTCCGCGCCGCCGCCGCCACAAGTTCCGCCAGCGCCGGCAGGTGCTGAAGCCGAACATGGGTGCGGCGCCGGGCGATCCGGTCGACCGAGGCGACCACCTGTTCCAGCGCCGCGTTGCCGGCGCGCTCGCCCAGGCCCAGAACGCAGACGCTGGCATGGGTGGCGCCGCCCTGGATCGAGGCCAGGGTATTGGCGGTGGCAAGGCCAAGATCGTCATGGCCGTGAAATTCGAGTTCAAGATCGGTTTCAGCGCAGAGCCGCCGGAACACCGCATAGGTGGCGAAAGGATCGAGCACGCCCAAGGTGTCGGCAAAACGGAAGCGATGCGCGCCGAGCCCCTCGGCGGCGGCGATGACCTCGCAGACGAAAGCGAGATCGGCGCGGCTCGAATCCTCGCCGCCCACCGCAACCTCAAGCCCCTGCTCCCTGGCATAGGCGACGACGCGGCGGACCCGATCCAGGATATCCGCCCGTCCTTTACCAAATTTGGCGGCGATCTGGATATCCGAGACCGGAACGGAGAGATTGACGCGGGAGAAGCCGGTGCGGCAGGCCGCATCGACATCCGCCTCCGTCATCCGGCACCAGGCGATTACCGCTGATTCCCGCAGAGCTTCACCGACGGCGGCCATGGCGTCGATTTCCGCATTGCCCATGGCCGGGGTGCCGGCCTCGATCTCATCGACCCCCGCCGCTTCGAGCGCCTTCGCGATCGCCACCTTCTCGGCGAGGGTGAAGGCGATGCCGGGCATCTGCTCCCCGTCGCGCAGAGTCGAGTCGTTGATGATGACCGGCGGCAACTCGATGGGCGACATGACCTTGCTCCGTAACTTCCCAGGTGCCTCGTGAGGCCCTCCCCCATCAAGGGGGAGGGCTTCACGACTCAATCACGCATAGGTCGGGTTGAACTCCGCCGGAGCGCTCTCGCCGCCCTGCCAGAAGGGCGAAAGGCCGCGCAGTTTCGCGATGATGTCCGGCATCACCGCGAGCACGCGGTCGACATCATCCTCCGTGTTCTCGCGGGAGAAGGAGAAGCGCGTCGCCCCATGCGCCGCCGTGTAGGGGATCTTCATCGCCCGCAGGACGTGC
>Ga0265327_10001061_pt1 | contig 38364 bp, 44 predicted proteins | sample 41621metaG_FD_202089 | JGI IMG/M metagenome (GOLD analysis project Ga0265327, IMG submission 202089) | Rhizosphere microbial communities from Carex aquatilis grown in University of Washington, Seatle, WA, United States - 4-16-21 metaG | ecosystem: Host-associated > Plants > Roots > Rhizosphere...
CCTCGCACCCATCCATGATACGCATCCCAAAATCCGTGATCACCGCGTCAAATGGCTTGCCGCCGGCCATGGCCGCCTGAAACGCATCAATCCCGGCCGGGCCGTTTTCAGAGGAAACCACTTCGTAGCCGTCTTTCCTGAGGAGGTTGCCCAGGCACTTGATGAACGAAGGGTCATCGTCCACGATCAGAATTCGTTTGGATATATCGCCGGCCATAATCAATCATGGTTTATCTGGCTGCAAACATTGCGCCAACGCTTCTCGCAGCTCCCGTAATTTGGGCGGCTTATTAAGCACCCGGTCCACGTGCGGAGGAATATCGCCCTCGGCCACCAACCGTTGGCCCCAGCCAGTCAACAAAATCACGGGCGTCGCGGGCGAAAGATTTTTCACCGCGCTGGCTACCTGTCGTCCATCCACGTAAGGCATGCCCAAATCGGTGATCACGGCCGCAAACGGTTCGGTGCTGGCGCACGCCGCGCGGAAGGCCGCAATCCCATCCTGCCCTCCCGTGGCAACGACCACCAAATGCCCATCGGTTTCCAACGTATCGCGTAACGACTTGATAAGCAAGGGGTCATCGTCCACCACGAGGATGCGCTGGCGGGTGGGAACAATGAACGCGGCGGCCGGCTTTCCGGGTTCGGCCACAGGCGTCGCGGGAACTGGAAAATTCAGGCGCAGGGTGGTGCCTTTGCCGGGCGCGCTTTCAATCTCTATGTCCGCATTATGCCGGCGCGCGATGCCGTAAACCATGGCCAGGCCAAGACCCGTGCCGCGCTCGCCTTTGGTGGTGAAAAATGGTTCCAAACAACGGCGGCGCGTATCTTCATCCATGCCCACCCCTGTATCGCTCACTTCCACTTGAACTCCGCGAATTGCGGTGCTGGAAATTTTGGTCCGCAAGGTCAACGTTCCGCCACCGGGCATGGCATCGACGGCATTGAACACCAGGTTGACGAGCGCTTCCCGAATTTCACTTTCAATTCCCAGCACGAGCGGCAACTCCGGAGCCAGCGCCGTTTCGATTTTGATGAAAACGCCGCGTTGCTGGGGCATATCGCTCCAGCGCGCACGTGAAAGGTCAATCACTTGCGCCACGAGCTGATTCAATTTAACCGGCGCGAGCGCGATGGGTTCCTCACGCTGACGGTAAAATTCCCGCATCCGGGCGACAGTTTGCGCCACATCCTCGATGGCGTGCTGGATGGTCGTCAAATAATCGCGCGCGCGCGGGCTCAGGTTGGGCTCCTTTTCCAACAGCGATTCCGTGTAGAGGGCAACCGGCGAAATGGCGTTATTGATGTCGTGGGCAATGCCGCTGGCCATCTGGCCGAGCGCCTTGAGCCGTTCCTGCTGCATGATCGCCTGCTGGGTCTGCCGTAAGTCGTCATAAGCCTGCTGCAACGCCTCGTACAATTGCGACTGATGCGCGGCGAGAGCAACGTGCTCGCTTAATTGCCGGAGGAACTCGCATTCGCCGCTGCTGAAGCTGTTGGGCTGCCGGCGCGCCGCAATCAGCACGCCAAAAACCTTGCTCTCCACGAGCAGCGGGGCAAAAACCACCGCGCGCAACCCGCCGCGGGCCAGCCGCATGGGGAACTGAAATGGCAGCCCGGCGATGTCCGGCTCATGCACCAAATGCCCGTGCACACAGCGTAAAAGGCCGTTCTGGTCAATGTCCACGCGCGCTTGCCGGGTGAGTGCGAGTTCCATGGCAAGCGGTTCGCTGCGGGTGCCCACGCTCGTCACCGTCAACGTGTTGGACGCCGGGTCATAGAGGCTGGCGCAGCAAAAATCCACCGGCAGATGTTCTTCCAGCGTGCGGATGACCACTTGAAAAATGCTTTGCAAATCCTGGCGCTCACTGATGGAGCGCGTAATACGATGAAGCATTTCCAGGCGCGCCAGTTGCGATTGGACGCGGTCCTCGGCACTGCGGCGCTCGGCGATCTCACCGCGCAATGATTCATTGGCGGCGCGCAACGCCCGGTCGCGTTCTTCAATGCTCCCGAGCAATTGATTGAAGCCAGCGGTCAACGAACCAATTTCATTGCGGCCTCCCGCTGGCGCGCGGAGGGAGTAGTCCTTGCGTTCGGCCACCAGCCGGGCCGTCTCCGCCAGGGCCAGAATCGGACCGGAAACCGGACGTTGCAACCGCGAGGAAAGCAGCAGCGCAATCAACAGCGAACCGGCCAGCACCAAGGCCGCCATGCCGAGAAACAACCAGAGCCGGTCATAGATTCCCCGCGAATCCGTCTGCAAAAAAATCGTGCCGAGATGTTTGTTGTTGAGGATGACCGGGCGGAACAGGATTAAATGACCGCTTTGAAACTGGTGACCACTGGTGACCGGCGCATGGGGAAATTCCATTTTCACGCCTGGACGAAGATACGTTGCAAATTGATTTCCACTATCCGTATAAAGGCACGCCGCCGAGACGTAAGGTTCGGCCTGGAGCGCCTGCAAGGTTTGTTGCGCGGCGTCCTCGTCCTGAAAAGCGAGCGCGGCCTGGGTGTTTTTGGCAATGACATCCGCCAGCACGGTGCTGTTGCGCACGGTCAGGTCGCGGAAGTCCAGCAACTGATACACCACCAGCACGCCGCAGGCCACCAGCAGCACGGTGGAGCACGTCAGCAAAATGACCAGGGTCAACTTGCGTTTGAGGGGAAGGTCACGCAGCCAGTTCATGGGGCCTCCTTTACCGTGGATACAATTTTTCCCACGCTCAATAATTGCGAGCTGAATTTCAAATGGTCGTTTTGCGCGGCGGCGGGGTTGATTTCAAAACGCACCTTGGTTCCCTCCAGATAAAAATTGATATCGCCGCCGCTGCGCGCAAAGCCCTCAAATTCGCTGACGGTTAGGACGGGCCGGGAGTCTAAGGCCGACAATATTTCCGCGATATGTTTTTTTTCCGATTTGCTGATAAAAATCATCTGGCAGCCGGCGAGCTCGGCAATTTGCTGCGACCGCTGGATGACCAACTTATGACTGCCAATGGTCTCGCCCCGGACCGTTTCATCCAGGGCAGTTCCAAAGGGATCGTCTCCGAGAATGCCAATTGAAAATGGCGCGTTGGTGGCCGCATAAGTGTCGGCCGGCCATTCAACAAATTGGGCAAAATTGAAAAGAAACGCGGCTTTGACTTGATACTCCCTGGATTGTGCATCAGCGGCCCGCGGAGCCAGGGCCAGCAGGCACAGCAAAATAGCCAGGCAGTTTCGGATTAGATTCTGAATGGACATTGGGCTACCAGGCAAAGCTGATTTTTCCGTAGACGCCACGCACTATTTGCTCCTGCGTTGGGCCGGGAAAACCGGCTTCAGCATGTTGAGCGTGCAACAGGTTCTGGCCCACGATGGAAACCTCCAAATTTTTGGTGACATGCCAGCCCAGGCGGACATCCAGCTCAAAATAGCCTGGCACGGTTCCCACCGTGCTGCCGTTGTTGTTGCGCACCGTATCAATCCAGCGGGCGTTGGCGTCCAGTTCCGTGTGGCCGGGCAAATCCATGGAGGAGCGCAGAAAAACCTGGTTCTCCGGGTCGGCGGTTTCATTCAGGCCTTTGTCCACGTCGATCGCGCCGGGTTTGACGTGGATGTTTTCCTTGAGCAAATCATAGCCGGCATGGAGCCGCCACCACGTCAAAAGCTGATAATCCGCGCTTAATTCAAACCCGTAAGTGTCGCCCTCGAGGTTGTTTTGAAAATTAATGTCGATGAGGGAGGTGAGGCTGGTCGGCGTTATTTTTTCGCTCTCGCTCCGCAAATTGTGATAGTCGTTGTAAAACGCGGATAACGAGCCGGAAAATTTGGAGGTGATTTGCGCGCGATAACCCAGTTCATACGCCACCACGTTTTCCGACTCAAAGTCCGGGTTGCCCGTCAGGTGATAGACATATACATAATTGGGCGCCGGCTGATAGAGATCGGTGTCATAACGCGAAGGCATGCGCACCGAGCGGGAAACCGCGCCCCAAATCATCTGCTTGTCCGTGACATCCCATTGCAGCCGCGCGCTCGGCTCATATTCAAAGCCCGTATAATCATTGTGTTCCACCTTGCTGCCGAGGGTAAGGTGAACTTTGTCCAGCAATTTGATTTCATCTTGAACAAAACCGCTGAACAGATTTTGATCCAGCGTGGCCGGCAGAAAAGTAACCGTCGGGATATTTCCCACCACATCATGGGTAAAGCGGTAGCCCAATCCCCAAACAATGTGATTGCGTTCGCCGAGTTGAAACCGGTCCTGAAAATCTACGTCCACGGTGTCCAGGTCGTCATGCAACGTGCCTGCGGGAATTGCCGGAGATTCGGGGAAAAGCGGCGGAAAAGCCGGCACATCGGGCGCCCCAGGAAACGGAGCCTCAATGTGCGTCCGGTCATAATACACCTGCAAACTCAGGTCATTTTCATCCGAAAAGATGTGCGTCCAGCGCCCCAGCATATTGCCGCCAAAGGTGGTGCCGCTGGCCTGGGGATTTCCCTCGCCGCCGGGCGTGACGTCAGACTGGCCCACATAAAAATCACCCTGCAACGTCAATGGATTTTGCGGCGACGCCTCGGAATCAATCCGGAATCCCGCCTGGCCGCGATTCCATGAATCATTCGCGCTTGAACCATTGTCAAACACCTCGGAGCCGACATCAAAATATTTGGCGTAAACGCGATAATAAACATTCGTTGCCAGCAGGCCGCCATAACGCGCCGCCGTGAAATCCTCCAATTGCGACCCGCCGCCAGCCTCCACGTAGAGGCCCTGCGTATCTTTCGCGCTTTTGCTGGTAATGTTAATCACGCCGTTGACCGCATTCGCACCCCAGAGAGTTCCGCCCGGTCCGCTGACCACCTCAATACGATCAATATCCGCCAGCAGATAATCTTGGGAACCCCAGATCACGCCAGCAAAGAGCGGTGTATAAACACTGCGGCCATCCATCAGCACCAACAGCTTGTCGCTCACCGAGGAATTAAACCCGCGCGCACTAATGTCCCAACCTGAGGAAGAGACCTGCGCCACATCTAAATTATCAGCCAACCGCAATGCCTCGGGAATGCTCGATGCACCCGAACGGCGAATTTCGTCGCTGGTGATCACATCAATTGCCGCCGGCGCATTCTTGTACGGTTCCGGCTCTTTTGAGACGGACGTGACATCGAGATTCATCAACTGCTCCAGGCTCATTTTTTTATAAGCCAACGTCGCATTGGAATCAGTGTTCGTCGAGGTATCCCCCATCGTTGCTTGGGCGGTCGCGCGCGGGGTGAAGCTTGCCAGGAAAGCCAGACAGGCCATGGTAATAAAATGACCCTGCCAACTTCGGTTCCTTGCGATTCGGTTGCTTCGGTGTCCCATAAAACAGAAAGTCATAAACACCTCCAAATGAAAAATGCCGTTTTAGTCGGAACTAAAACGGCAACGCTGAAGTTGCTGAAAAATAGTTTTTTTAGGAAAGCCACATTATCGGCGTTTCCCATCCCCTTCCCGCACCATTGTGTAAATATTGCCATACCTACTACTGGATTGCTGAACAACCGGTACTTGATGCCGACGCGCCTCGATTACGATGCCGTGAGTGTAACCCATTGATTTAGAAATACAAGCTAAAACCACCAGATCCATGACCAAATCTGTTTTCCTTAAAATATCACGTCAGTATGGTTTCAAACTTTAAGAGCCTGTCTGAAAATTGCGCGGGGCGCTGCGGCGAACTACACGGCTATCAAATTTCACGCAAGCACGGGGGTTGTGGTTGCCTTTTCGCAGGGCATGACGCAGTTTGAAAGCGTTAGTCAAATGACAGCTCTCCGTCAGCATCAATGGATTAGCCGCAAGGTCATCATTTTGATGGCAATTCTCATGTTCGTTGTTTTATTGCTATTCGGATATAGAGCGGCAACACATTACAGGTATGAACAGGCCCGTACGAATTGGATGAAAGAGACGCTTCCGAGGCTTGCCGGATTGTGCTTCACGAATGTGGAGATCAAGCGGGAGATTGATTCGCTCAAGCTAAGCATCGTATTCCCCGATCAGCAGCTTTGGACGGGCGACCAGGTTCTTTTGATGACGAACGGTGAGTGCATGGTTTACGAATTTTATCATGGCTTTAACAATGGATTTATTGACCACCTGTTTCTTGCACACGGCACCGATGGGTGTTGGTATTACAGTACCTACCATTTTTGCAACCACATGTGCGGAGTCATGGGAGATGACCCACCCGGCTCGCTGGCCGAGTTTGCAAAGACTTATTCCGTACGCAAGTTTGATGGCATGTCAGACGTATGCTTGCAGCATACCTGGCCATGACGAGTCACGCCCCGGGGTTGCCGCCTGCTTTTATGGTTTCACCAAGGGCTGGTGTAAATGTCCGCCAAGTCGTATGCGCGGTCGCAGGTTGAAGTTGCCTTTTAGAATGGCGTGGCTCAGTTTGAAAGCGTTAGGCCATTATGAATATCGTTGAAGTCATTTGGTCTCCAGAGATTCCGGCAGTCGCGCTGGCTATTTTGGTGCAAACAGTTCTCCTGGCCGTCGTCGCGGCGTCAGCACTTTTTTTACTCAGACGCAAGCGTAGTGCCTTATGGAGCTGCTTCTGCGTTGTTATTGGGGTTTTCCTTTGCGCATCCGCCCGCCACATTGAATATCCGGTCGCCGAATTCCTGTATTGTCGCTTTCATCCTCAGGTCAGTTCAGTGGGTTTCTGGAGGATTCCAGAAGCAGGATTCTGGAGCATGCATACGGATTGGATTGCGCCGGTGTTGGGTGTGGTTGGTGGTGGTATTAGCTCGTTATGGCCTTTTCGGGCGACGCGGCACAGCTTGAAAGCGTTGGACTGTTTCACGATGCGTTTATTAAGCACCCTCTTAACTTGTTTGGCAGTCATGGCACTTGCCGGTTGCAAGTCGCATTCAGAAGGCAGCACTGATCCGTTACAAGAGCTAGCCGCCGCACGTATTGCGGAGGTCCCATTGCCAGCCGCCACGCCCTGTGATTCATCATCGTACGCGCGCGCGGCATATTTGGAGGCATATCGCGATGGTTATCGGAGCGGCCTTGTGCCACTCAATGTTTTGATTGGCTCGCCGGCCATTGGCGATAACTATTATTCTGCCCGCACGAATGGCTGGGCGGCAGGCGCATCGGCAGGCTTAAGTGCGTACAGCAAAGAGATTTTTAGCAATATGAGAGCCCACAAATGAAAAGCCACGGCCCGGGACTGCGCCGGGTCAAAGGTCCTGTGACCGGCCGCCGAAGTTTATTCGTCCCCCCTTTGGCTTCGCTGCTCGCTATTGACAAAGATTGATAATAGATTTAATTAATTTTTGAAATCAAATGGGAGCCGGTGGTTGCAGCTAAAACCATGAACATTCCACACCACGCAAAAAGCCCGACGCACCCGCGTTGGCTGGCTGGCCATGGATTTACCCTGATCGAGTTGCTGACGGTGATAGCCATCATTTCCATTTTGGCGGCAATTTTGTTGCCGGCACTTTCCAAGGCGCACGAGCGGGCGACCGGCATTGTCTGCCTAAATAATACCAAACAACTGGAGTTGGCGTGTAGTATTTACGCCGCTGAAAACAGGGACCGGCTGCCGTATAACCTGGGCCTGACCGGGTCCACCTTCCGCACCCCGCTTAATTGGGTCAATAATGTCATGACCTGGGACTTGAGTTCCGACAACACCAACGTCGCCACCGTGACCCAGGCCAGCCTTGGTTCTTTTGTCTGTGGCAATACGGCGGTTTATCGCTGTCCCTCCGACCAGGCGTTAAGTTCGCTGCAAAGAGCCGCCGGCTGGACAGCACGCATCCGCAGCTACTCACTGAACGCCATGATTGGCGATGCCGGTAATTTCTCTACAAATGGTTACAACGTAAACAATCCCGACTATACCCAGTTTTTCAAGTCGACCCAGATTCCGCATCCGTCCGAAATTTTTTCGTTTCTGGATGAACACCCCGACAGCATCAACGACGGCTATTTCCTCGATAAGGCACCGGCAAATTATTATCCCGGCGGCTATGGCGGCACCTATTACCAGGCCCAATGGACGGATTTACCGGCATCGTATCATAATGGCGCCACGACATTTTCTTATGCCGATGGACACACCGCCCAGCATCGCTGGACCCAAAGCAAGACCCTCTGCCCGCCAGTGCCGAATGCCGCAAATCTGCCGATTGCAATTCCCGCGAACCCAGCCGGCGCCCGGGCAGACTTCGATTGGTTGATCCAACACATGAGCATTGGAAACTGACGATCACAAAAATGGCAACCGGGATTTGCATCAGAGATATTGCCGGATGGTTTGTTCATCACCTTCACTGCCAAGCAGGTAAATTTTATCGCCCTTCGCCCACATCGCGGTAGTTAAACGGTTGACCTTGGAAAACTGCGGCGTCTCACTAATGGTCGAAACCGCCAAATTAGCGCGGTCCACTACAAACAACCAGAGGTCGCTCTGCGTGCCGGGCGGCAGCGGTTTGCCGGTGCGAAAACAAATCATCGAAACTTTTGCATTCTGCCAGCCCTCGATGGCGCAACCCGCCACGGCGGTCTGTTGCAATGCCGCAGTCAATGCGTAGTTCGCCGGGGCCGAGTTTTGCGCCAAATGGGAGCGAATTTTCTCCGGGTCGGTGGTTGTCAAATCCATGCCGTACCCGCGCAAAGCAACGTCAACCATCTGTTTCTGGTAGATGACCAGCGTGTCATCCTGCACGGGCTTGGGCAGCCAGAAAAGGGCCAGCAGCCCCAGCAATAGGACGAGTGCGGCCATCATGGCCAGCGCATATTTTGGCCGCCAAAATCTGGTTTTATCCGCCGCCGCCTGTTCGGAGATGATCTGTTCTTTCAACCCGGCGGGGACGGTGATTTGGCGGAATTTATCGCCAATGACATATTGCCGGGCGCAATGCACCTCCAGCCAGCGCGCCAGTTCCGGCTCCATTTTCGCCAAGGCCAGTGCCTCGGCGATTTGCGGATCTTCCGCGTCCGCCGTTCCCGGGCGGTAAAGCAGTAAAATACGTTTGGCTTCCGTGATGTTCACAAATTCGTAGGTGGTTGGCCGGCGGTGATGTCGCGCGCCAGCATTTGTTGCAATTGGCCGATACCGCGCGCCAGGCGCGACTTTACCGTGCCCAGCGGCACGCCCAGGATTTCCGCCATTTCGTTATAGGAATAATCCTGCAAATAAAACAGGGCCACGGGTGCCTGGAAAATTTCATCCACCTGACCTAGCATTTCCAGAACCCGCGTGGTGTCAAGCCGATTGATTGCGGCCGGCGAAACGACCGGCAATTCAGCCGCCGCCGCGTCGAGGTCCAGGTGCGGGAAACGAGTTTGCCGCCGCCGGGAATTCAGGAACTCGCGGTGCAGGGTGGTAAACAGCCAGGTTTTCACTTTTGAATCATCCCGCAACTGATGGCCTTTCATCGCCCAGATCGTGAAGGTCTGTTGCGTCAAATCGCAGGCATCCGCCTCAACGCGCGTCAGACTGAAAGCAAATTGATATAGCGGCGCATAATAGCGCTCCACCAGGCTTTCAAATTTCATGTCTTCAGGCATGCCAAGGTCATCAATGATGAGACGGTTCAGTCCACCATTTGTTCCCGTAAAACGCGAGTTTCAAATTATTGAAACACTTGGGGAACAAATTCACCGCTGGTCACTCTTACCTTGCAACTGCCATTAGTCCGTTATGTCGGCGGATGGAAGGCAGAATCGGAAACAGGTAAAACTTATGAAATTAAATCCCATAAAATATCTCACGTTGATTGCCATCGCCTGTTTGTTTGTGCCGCTGGCGGCTTCAGCCGCCACGGTCTGGAATGGCCCGACGACCTCTTTTACCCAAGCATCGCCATACCCGAACCCGCCGGGCGACCGCGACCAGCTCACGGCAAATGTCGCGCTAACTCGTGGCGTCCCCAGCGGCGGTAACGGTGGCATCTTCAACGCCGTCACGGAAACCACCTTTACCAAATTCGCGAGTCCAGCCGACACCGAATGGGCGGTGGGATCGCTTGCCGATTACGCCACCCTGAGCTATACCGATTGGACATCCGTCGGCAGCGGAAATCCAGTGCATAATCTTCCCGGCCAGCAACTTGTTTTGCATCTCATTTCCGACGACATTTATCTTTCCATTCAATTTACCTCTTTGCCTTCCGGCCCTGGCCTGGCTTACATCCGCTCCACACCGCCCGCCGCCAATGTGCCGCCCGCTGTCGCCATTACCTCGCCCGCCAATGGCGCTGTTTTCACTGCCCCAGCTATTGTTCCGATCACCGCCAGCGCGAGTGATTCGGACGGAAGCGTTACGAATGTGGCTTTCTTCGACGGTGTCACCTTTCTCGGCCAGACCAATAACGTGTCTTACACCATTACGGCCACGCTTGCCGCCGGTGCTCATGCCCTTACGGCGGTGGCCACGGACGACGGCGGTCTTTCCACCACCTCCACCGTCGTGAATGTCACGGTCAATGCCGCCAACGTGCCGCCGAGCGTGACTATTACCAATCCGGTGGACAACGCCACCTTTGGCAATACCGACACAATCAGCGTCAAGACCTCCGCCAGCGATTCAGATGGCACGGTGACAAATGTCCAGCTCTTCAACGGAGCCGTTTTGTTGCGCAATTTTACCACGGGGTCGTATAATTTTTCAGGCACCGCACTCGCGGGCAATTTTGCGCTGGGCACAAATATTTTGACAGCCGTGGCCACGGATAACCTGGGTGCCTCAACGACTTCGGCTCCAGTTCACGTAATCATCGCCCGGTATCTGCCGCCGATCACCAACGGGCCCATCAACATTATGCTGCAACTCGTTGCCACCAACCTGGCCGCGCCCGACTACGCCATCAGCCCGCCGGGCGACACCAGCCGGCTGTTCGTCGTGGAGCAGAACGGACTGTTGTGGGTTGTCCAGAACGGGGTCTTGTTGCCCCAGCCTGCACTCAACATCACCAACCGGGTACAGCCACCGCTGGTCGGCAGTAATCCGAATGATGAACGCGGTTTTCTAGGCCTGGCGTTTCATCCCGGGTTCAACAATCCCGCCAGCCCCGGTTATCAGACGCTCTACACCTACAATAGCGAAGTGCTGGGAACTGGCCCGACCTATATAGCGCCGAACGGAGCCGTGCAGAATTACAAGAACGTGCTTAACGAGTGGAAGATTTCGTCCACTAACGCCAATGTCGTTGATCCCACCTCACGGCGGGAGGTCATTTCCTTTGGCAAGAACGCCAGCAACCATAACGGCGGCACCTGCACCTTTGGTCCGGATGGCTACCTGTATCTTGCGCTGGGTGACGGCGGCGATGCCAATGACGTCGGTGCCAGTCATATCGTCCCGGGGGGCAACGCCCAGAACTTGAGCACTCCGCTCGGCAAGATGTTGCGCATTGACCCGCTCAATCCCGCACTGACCACCGGCAGCTCTAATCCGGTCAGCACGAACGGACAATATCGCATCCCGACGGGCAACCCGTTTCAGGGGGCCGGCCAGGTGCCCGAAATTTACGCCTACGGTCTGCGTAATCCGTATCGGTTTTCTTTCGACATCCTCACCGGAGATTTGATTGAAGGTGACGTTGGCCAGAATAACGTGGAGGAAATCAATCGCATCGTTATGGGCGGCAATTTTGGCTGGGCGATAAAGGAAGGCACTTTCCTGTTCAACCAAACGAACGGGCCCGCCGGGCCTGCCGGAACCATCGGTGCGCCGCCCGGAGATTTCAGCCCCGGCCTGCCAGCGGGTTTGATTGACCCAATTTCCGGCACATCGGGAACCTTGGAATATGATCACAACGAAGGCATCTCCATCACCGGCGGGTTTGTCTATCGCGGTACTGGGATTCCGGAACTCTACGGCAAATATATCTTCGGCGACCTGGCCCTCCAAGCCTCGCCCGTGCGGGCCAATGGCCGGATCTTCTATGCCGACCTGACGACGGGTTTGATTAAGGCCTTCCCGTGGGCCCAGTTTGGTGGCAGCGCCGTTTTACCAAACGGCTTGACCGTCCACGGCTTTGGGCAGGATGCCGCTGGCGAAATTTACGCCCTGCTTACCAATACGTCGGCAAATGGGAATGGCGGACTGGTTTACAAGCTCGTCGACATGCGCTTGGCGTTTTCGAGAAACGGCAACCAACTCGACATCTTCTGGCCCGTCATTACCGGACACTTGGAATCACAGACAAACAGCTTAAGCACCGGCATTGGCGCCAACTGGGTGACCGTGCCAGGGTCGTCAACCACCAACCACCTCAGCGTGACGATTGACCAGTCCAACGGCAGCGTGTTCTACCGGCTGGTTGTGCCCTGAACTGGCAACTTCCCGGCGGGTGAAGCGCAGCCGGATGAGGCTGCTAATTTAGATGTCGGGCCGGTAACAGCGGATGATACGTAAACAGACATTTTTCAGGATGGCGGCAATCCGTTTCAAGCGGCTTTTTGTCGGACAAGCGAACTTGCAAATTTTACCGCCCTTCCTGCGACAAAATCGAAAGTTGCAGCCAGTAAAAAATCTCCTGTACAATATTTTTGGCTGGATTCAAGCTCACTATAATGAGTACTGATAGGCCACAAAATTTAATGCCCAGCAATTGTTAGCCGTCAATATGCCAGCACGCCCGCGCATTCAACTCTTCCCAGACAAGAAGTTCTGGTCCACCTATCTTCCTCTGTGTCGGCCAGTCATAGACCCGTCGGCCTTGTTGCAAAAAGAGGTATATGAGGAGTTAGGTCGTCTCGACAGGGTTTTACGCCCGGTGATTGACGCTCGCTGGAAGGAGACCAACTCCTATTACGAGTTCAACGACGATTGGAATGTTTGCTGGCATCACAGCATGGGCGTTTACAGCGACCAAATGTGTTGTGGCGAGTTCCTCGATATCGTTCAGAGTGCTTTGAGTCGCATGAAGCACGACTGGTGTTTTCACGTTGCTCTTGAGTGTTATCAAGACATGGGATGGGGGTTGCAGCAAGCTGGAGATGGGCAGATTTTCTTTTATCGCGGGGAGGTCTTTGGCAATAAAGAAGACAAATTCGATTATGCGCTCTTTGACGACTAACACGATTAAGGTTACTTCGATTTGACAGACGATAATTGGGTGGACAATGAAATGAATAAAACCAATAACCTGAATAATTGATAACGCGCTTTCCGCACGGGATTCATCACTTCGCAACCAACGCGTGATGTGTCAAGTGGGCGCAATCGGCATGTGATTCTGCGGGACTGATCCGTTTACTGAACCCATTATAATCGTTGGCATGACGCATGGCTCAAATTGGAGTTGCATAAATCTCCAACGACAATGCCTGGTCACACAGTTTGCCACACACCCATCAGAGTCCCAGCCCTGTCAGGAAAACGTCTATCTGTTTTTCAAATTGGGGGCGGTCGTATGACATCAGAGCCATTCGCCACTGTCCTTGGATGTAGGTTATGATTATCGGGACGACCGTTGCGGCATCAAAGCCGGGAGGCAGCAACCCCGCTTGCTGGTCAGCGTTCAACCGCGCAATCATGGCTTCCGACATCTTTGATATTTCTTCTTGAACGAACTTTTTTAAGCTGGGTTCCGTCAGGACTTCGCGAGTCAGGCTGGCGGCCATGAGACAAACTTTCGACGGCGTGCGGGGATTGTCCAAGCAATTGAGTATCTCATTGAAGAGCGCCCGCACCCCCGCCCGTCCCGTCGGTGCCGAAAAAAAGGCCTTCCCGCGTTGTTGTCCGACGGTGGCGTGGTAATGTTTCAGGCATTGCAAATACGCGTTATCCATGCTCTTGAGCGTATTGTAGAAAGAGCCTTCCCCGATGCCCATGGCTTTCAACAGGGGACGCAAGGATGTTCCGGCATAACCAAATTTCCAGAAAAAGCGCGTGGCCTTTTCCAGAGCGCCCGTGTAATCAAATTCTAATGTTCGTGCCATATCCCCATATTTACCCCATTTTGTAGCGGGTGCAAAAGAATTTATTTGACCAGCCCCGCTTCCCGGCTATATTGTCGCGACTGCTACAGAACCAAACAAACAGGAAAAATTGAAAATGAACGAAAGCATCTTGATAACCGGGGCAAATACCGGGCTTGGGAAAGAGACTGCCCGGCAGTTGGCATTGAAAAAGGAAACAAAAAGGATAATTCTTTTTTGCAGGAATCAAGCGAGAGCAAAGGCGGCAAAAAAGGACCTCGAGGAGAAAACGGGGAAACAGATTTTTGAAATTATTATTGGGGATGTTACGGATGCAAATTCAGTAAGAAAAGCAGTGGAAAAAATTAAGGAGCCTGTTGATGCAGTAATTTTAAACGCCGGTGGAGTAATTGGGAAAACGGCTGCGAAACTTACGCCTTCCGGCATGAATGAATTAGCGGCTACGAATATTTTAGGTCATGTCATTTTAGTGGACGAATTGATTAAACGGGACAATTTAAGGAAAACGGTTCTATCAGTCAGTGCGGAAGCTGTTCCCGGAGTAAAGATGCTCGGAGTAAAACCAGTTTCCATGAGGACTTCTTCCGTAGCTGAGTTTGCTGCTGTTCTTGCTGGATCATATTTCGGTAATAAGTTCAATGCCTTGCAAGCCTACGCCTATGTCAAGTATGCAGAAACCATGTGGACGTTATCCATGGCCAGAAAATATCCCAAGCTCAAGTTTGTTGTTGTGAGCCCAGGAAATACCAAAGGAACTCAGGCGCCCGATAGTCTTCCCCCGGCAATGCGGTTTATGTTGAAGTATGTGATGATGCCTGTTGTATTTCCATTGATGGGCGAAATGGTGCATAAGCTGGAAGTAGGTGCAAAACGCTTTGTCGATGGCATTTCCGATGAGCGATATAAAAGTGGCGTTTTTTATGCCAGTAAAGAGGGTAAGCTATCAGGGGACATGGTTGACCAGAGCACTTTTTTTACTGATTTAAAAAACACTACATTTCAGGACAACGCCAACGAGGCAATTCACCAGTTTATAAAATAAGCCATGTGTGAGGGCCAAAAGCGTCGTTCTGGAAACCAAAACAAATGAAGTGATTGAGTGGAGTGTGATGCAGCGCAGCGGAATGCAACGCATTGAATGAGAGGAATGAAGGAGCATCTGCTTCTGGGTTAATCCAGGAGAGCCGAAATTCTGGCAGATTTGCCGCACTGCCAGACGAGAGAAAACGGGTCTTTTTCCAAAACAGTCCTGTCGGCAAAAAAGAGACAAACCCGCCACACTGCCTAATGCTGACTGGGCGGCGAATTGCCATCTGGCTAGGTAGGGTTACACCCCATGGCGAAGACCTGGTCCTTCCGCCATTGTATCTACCGTGGTGTATCAATCATCGATTATCGCAAGCCGGGCCAAAACTCCCGGCCAGTCACACATTTTGAAACGCAGCCATTCCCTATGAAGGCAAAACCCGTCATCGTGCTTACCCTGGTCGCAGTGGGCGTGGTTGTGCTCGCTTCCTTATGCTTGAATTTTTTAACGCCCGATAAACCCGTTATCTTCCTGGGGTTAAATATTGCGGAGGGAGATGGCCGGTTCATCCCGCCTATTGCCGGCGGATTTGTATTCGCGGCCGGCATTATCTTGTTGCTGCTAAAATCAAAACGCGCCTAATGAATAATGACAATCCATCGATAATCGTTCCGGTCGCGGCCCACCTGCGCCCCCTGAAACAGGATGAACGGGTGCAGCGCGGCGACTTTGTGCAGGGCGAAAACCAGGAATTTAAACCGTGGGAAGGGCTGAGCGGATTTCGCGCCGACACTTATGTAGAGCAGATTTATCGGCGACGCGCACCGGCACCTGCCAAGGTCAAAAGAACACCGTGAACATATTTAAAAACATCGGCCTGGCGTTTACCCAACTGGCCAAACAAATCTGGTCGCTGCCGAAAACACTCTCGGATGCCGCCAAGCAACGACAACACCGCGCGATCCTTTTCAAACTCGAAACCGAACGGCTGGACCGGATTCGCAACCCGGAGAAATATCGCGGCAAATAATTAGACCGACTCCGCCTGAACGAAACAGCCGCCCAAATCAATGGGCGGCTGATGTGTTTATATCCGTTGTAGTCGAAGTCGTTTGCCAGCCAGGCTCTTCGACAGCGCGCAACTCACCATCAAGGCGAACGCGACCAGGGCCACCGCCACCAGGCAAATGGCAAACTCCATTTCAATGAGCCATGCTTTATTATCCATGGGCCAGGTGTTCACGGGGCAATTTTATCGCTCAGCCACTGGCGGGCTTCGGTAAAATTGGCCGCCAGCGCAGTGTAAGCCTTTTTGGAATCGGCCTTGACGGTGTCCCACGTGGATTCCGTGGCGTTCTGCGCAGCCACCAGTTGCTGGTTCAACTTCGCGGCCTGGTCGCGCAACGCCTGCAATTTGGGTTTGGCCTCGGACTTGACGGCGTCGCTGGAACTGTCGATTTTGGCTGAGAGCTTGTCGAGGTCCTGGTTCAGCGTAGTCAACTGGCCTTGCATGCTTTTGACAAATTCATCCTTCTGCGCGTAAGTATAATCTTTCATGTCGCCCGCCGCCTGCTTGGCTTCGGTTTGCACCTTGTCGAGTTGCTGAGTGGTGGTTTTCTCCTGGTCGCAGCCGGCAACAATTGTGGCGGCACCAAGGAGTGTGATCAGTAATGTTTTATTTTTCATGTTCAAAATTATGGGTTGGTTCCGGCGGATTCGCCATGGGGTATAACCCTACGCTCGTTGAAAGCAGGCGCCTGCGCACCCCAACCTGCGAGCAGGTAACCAGGAATCATTAAGAGCCTGTCTGAAAATTCCGTGGCGCGTTGGCTCGGTCGTCATAGCCCGCTGCGGAGATACGCCTCCCTCGTCGCCTTGCCCACAGCCAAAATCCCTCGCCGCAGCGCCCCGCGCAATTTTCAGACAGGCTCTAAGCAATAGGCACACGGATTTCCTGCGCTTTGACTTTCTCATCCTTCAGCAAGTGGATGGTAAGCACGCCATCTTTAAATTCGGCGCGGACCTTGGCGGGGTCGGCGTCATCGGGAAGCGCAAAGCTGCGTCCAAAGGTACCGTAGGCGCGTTCAACCCGGTGATATTTTCTGGCGGGCTCCTCTTTTTCAAATTTCCGTTCGCCCATGACCGTGAGTGCGCCGGCTTCCGTGGTGACGCTGATGTCCTCACGTTTAATTTCGGGCAACTCGACCTTGATACGATATTCCTTGTCGTCCTCGCTGATGTCAACGAGCGGAGACCATTCCGTTACCGCCATGGCCATGGGTTCCCCTTGAATTTCAGGCTTGGGAATTGAGCCGGGCCAAAATGCTTCCAGCCGGTGCTGGAATGCCTCGATTTCTTTTAGCTGATTCCGGCTGTATAATAGATTCATGCTGACCTTTCTGGCTGGCAGAGTAAAAACGGCCGTGACCAATTCGGTTTGGACCGTTCGCCACCGCAATCAAGAGCATGGCCTGTAAATCTCCCGGATGCCATGGGGTATAACCCTACTGAGGGCAAGTGCGCGTGAAGTCTCCAAGCAACTGCGCCGCTAATGGGGTATTTACCCCATATACAGATTCATACAAATGTCCGATGTTGGCAGTGGGCTGGGGAACAGCGATGCACAGACAGGGTTTATCGCGCTGGCCAGCCCGCCATGACCACATGAAGCAAAATATCATTCAACTGTCACAACAGTATGTGACGACGTTGGAAAAACACCTGAAACAGGGGCCGCAGGCAAGTTTGTTGCCGGCCTTGAAACTAGGGCGGCAAGCCGTCGCGCTCGATTTGGAGACGCTGGACCTGGCCCGCATGCATGAGCAGGCGCTCGTGACTCTACAACTGGCCAACACCAAGAATGCCTTCACCAAGCTGGCCGGAATTTTTTTTACCGAGGCCAACACCGCCATCGAGGAAACACATCGCGCCGCGCGCCAGACCAGGGAAGATTTGAACACACTCATGGCCACGCTGAGCCAGCGCACCAGGGAACTGGCCGTGAGCAATCGTCATTTGCAACAGGGCGTCATCCAGCGCAAGCGCATGGCGGTGGACTTTGAAAAAAGGCGGAAGCACCACCAGAAATGCCTGGAGGAATCACTCGAATTGCAGAGCCGGCTGCGCCAGTTAACACATCAGGTACTGGCGGCGCAGGAGGATGAACGTCATCGGATCAGTCACGAACTGCAAGATGAAATGGCCCAGACCCTGTTGGGCATCAATGTCCGGTTGCTTTGCCTGAAGCGGGAGGCCCGCAGCAATAACAAAGGTTTGAAGAATACCATCGCCAACACCCAGCGGCTGGTGGCAAACTCGGCTAAATCGGTGCGGCAGGCAGGCCGCAAGATGGGCGGTCTATGAAAGCGAAGTCCCTCAAATTATCGCGTCGCTATCGGGCGGCGTTGCGCACGTATTTGAAGCAGGGCCGCCTGGCGAGCCTGAAGCCGGCGGGCGGTTTGGGTGACCTGGCGCAGGCTGCCGGACTGGAAACTTTGGACCTGGCCAAGCTGCACGAGCAGATCCTGGTCAGGGAAGTTTTGCCCAATTGTCCGGCCCGCAAACGTGCCGCGCTCATCAACCAGGCGGGAATTTTCTTTGCCACGGCGATCACACCGATTGAAAAAACGCATCGCAACGCCCAGAAAGCCGCCGCCCAAATAAAAAAATTCGTCGAGACGCTGAGCCGCCGCACGGTGGAACTGGCCGTCTCAAACCTGGAATTAAGCTTGGAGATCACCCAGCGCAAGGCGGCGGAGGCGGCACTCAAGAAAAGCGAACATCACTATACACAGTTGCTCAAACAATCAGACAGTTTGCAGGAACAATTACGGCGCCTGTCCCGGCAGATACTTTCGGTGCAGGAGGAGGAGCGGAAACGCATCAGCCGTGAACTTCACGACGTCATCGCCCAGACCTTGACCGGGATCAATATCCGGCTGGCGACCTTGAAGAAGGAGGCATCGGTTAACACCAAGGGCCTCGACCGCAACATTGCCCTCACCCAGCAGTTGGTGGAAAAATCAGTCAACCTCGTGCATGAGTTTGCCCGTGAACTGCGCCCGGCGGTCTTGGATGACCTCGGCCTGATTCCCGCGTTGCACTCGTTTGTAAAACTATTTTCGAAGCGCACCCGCATTCACGTCCATTTGAAGGCATTTGCCGGCGTGGAACAACTGGATGGCAACCAGCGCACCATCCTCTACCGCGTGGCGCAGGAAGCGCTCACCAACGTGTCCCGCCATGCGCACGCCAGCCGGGTGGAAGTGATCATCCAGCAAGTGGCCAAGGGCATTTGCATGAAAATCACTGACAACGGCAAGTCCTTTGAAGTGGAACGCGTGTTAAATGCCAGGGGCCAAAAACGCCTGGGCCTGCTGGGCATGCGGGAACGCGTGGAAATGGTCGGCGGCCATTTCGGGGTGGAATCCGTGCCGGGCACCGGCACCACCATCACCGCCCTGATACCCATTGGCAAGGCGGCGAGAAATGCCAATGGAACTCACTGAAATTAATCCTTAAACTTGTATGAAGAAAATCACCGTTCTGCTTGCCGAAGACCACATGATCGTCCGCGAGGGACTTCGTAAAATGCTCGAACTCGAAGCCGAGCTTGAAGTTGTCGGCGAAGCCCAGGACGGGCGCAAGGCGGTGGCGCTGGCAAAAAAACTCCGGCCTGACGTGGTGTTGATGGACATCGCCATGCCCGAGCTTAACGGCCTGGAAGCCACGCGGCAGTTGCTCAAAGCACTTCCAGCCACCAAAGTGCTTATACTCTCCGCGCACAGTGATGACGCCTATGTCAAAAATGCCACCGATTCCGGCGCGGCGGGTTTTCTCCTCAAACAGACGTCGGCCCATGATGTGTGCCGGGCCATCCGGGAAATTCATCAGGGAAAGACTTTTTTCAGCCCCTCGATTGCCCGCCACTTTAACCGCCTTAATCCGCAATTGTCCGGCCACGCGGGAGCGCCCAATTCAAAAGCGGCGCTGTTGACCTCGCGCGAAATGGAAGTGCTGCAACTTATCGCCGAAGGCAAAGCCAACAAGGAAACGGCAAATGAACTTGGCATCGGCATCAAGACCGTTGAAAAGCATCGTGAACATCTCATGCAAAAGCTGGACATCCACGACACTGCCGGTCTCACCCGTTATGCCATCAGCGCGGGCATCATTGAGAGCAGTGTTCAATTGACCATTGTGTAGCGGCGCTTCACACATTTTCATTTGCAGGAGAAAATGTCCTGTGAATTGCCTGCATCATATCTCCCGCAAAGCAAGTATAGAGATACAAGTGCCCTCGCGAGCCGTCCTTGCGTCTAAAAAATGACACGGATTACACGGATGGGCACGGATTAAAGGGGAATGGCAGGGCGCGTCGCTCCGCGCGCGCCGGTCCTTGCGGACTGCCACCAAAATTGTGGTAAGACCTGCACCAAGCCTATGCGGCGTGCGCGGAGCGCCCGCCCCACCAGCCCTCGGCATTTGAAAATTGGCAGCGGTGCCTTGCCGCCTCCTGTCTGTCAAAGACATCTGTGAAAATCTGTGTCCATCTGTGGCTCCGGCTCGTGAGGACACTCGCCCCACCAACGGTAATTCCAATTTTCAAATGCCAATTTACACTTAGACATTGCGCCACAGCTTAAACCTTGACCCTGTAACCTGTTTTCTTGGTTCCCTTTGTTACTTCGTTGTTCAATCAACTGGCTGCGGCACCTTGCCGCCCTGAAACCTCTTCACCACTTGAAACTGAATACTTCACACTGCCCTTCAACCTTTGTTCCTTGGTTGTTCAATTAATTGGCAGCGGCACCTGGCTGCTCGCGCTCCGAATACGTGGCTATTATTATTTTAGTTAGATTGTTCCTGTTTGTGGGCGAATAACAATTCCGCGACAGGCGATGTCAGAAGAACACCCCATGGCAGACATTAGCTTCCACGGCTAATATCATAACATGACTGTTCAGAAGAATTCCGAAACTGGTGAGTTGGCCGACGCACCGCCCAACCGTGAACCCAATCCCCGGCAACGCATCCTTGTAGTAGACGATGATCCTGCTATTCGCAGTATCAACCGTGAAGTTCTGACTTACTCCGGCTATGTAGTAGACGCGGTCCCGGATGGCGAAGCCGCCTGGGACGCCTTGCAATTGATCGACTACGATCTCATGGTTACTGACAATGACATGCCCAAAGTAACGGGGATTGAGCTAATCCAGAAGCTTCAGGCCACCGGCCGAGCGATGCCCGTCATCATGGCAACCGGAGCCTCACCCGATGAAGAATTTGCCCGTCACCAACTCATTCAACCCGCCATAACCCTGCTAAAACCTTACACGTTTGATGAATTATTGACGGCAGTAAAAATGGTGCTCCGCGCGGCGAGCGATTCGCTCGGAGAAATGGCACCGCCTCCCAACTGGCCAGCCCAGCCTCCCACGGATCATTCCCGGCTGTGATTCGTGCTGACCCGGCATATGCACGCCTGATCTGAACCCGGTGCACCAACGCAACTCTTTCGCGCTGGCGACACAGCGGCGGAATTGTTGCAGACCTCTCGCATGGGTAGAACACCCCATGTCTCCCACAAAGCATTCGTGATATGGTTATGTATCATGGTAAATGGAAGATCTTGCAAAGCGGAGAAATTGGCCAACCGGTCACTGCGATACCAAGCTAATCCGTCCACCCGCATTCTCATGGTGGCGAATGGCCCTAGCGTTTGCGATTCCAACGCGGAATTGTTGCGGCAGCACGGCTACGCAATAGATATCGCCAGCGACGGCGAAGCTGGCTGGCAAAAGCTTCTAACGAACAGCTATCATCTGCTGATTACCGAGAACAATCTGCCGGGTTTGACCGGGGTGGGACTGGTCAAAAAACTGCGGCACGCCTGCATGCCCCTGCCCGTTATCATGGTCATTGAAGTATTGCCTTCATGGCAGTCCGCCGATTATCCGTGGCTTTTGACAGCCATTAAACTGCTCAAGCCGTTTACCATTCAAGACCTGCTTGACGTTGCAAGCAATGCCTGCCCAACGGTTGATTGCAGCCGGGCCGCCATGGCACCACCAACCACCCGGAAAGACCACCGCATGTTTGTTAGCGCGCGGTCATGTTAATCTTATCGTGAATAATTCCATGCATACCCGTAAACCAGTGATGAACGCGAATCCAGCGGAAGCTAACCCGGCCTCGCCAGCGAATGAAGGCACGAACCATCCGGCCGCCTGGAAGCAGATTGTTATCCAGTATCAGCAGCCTTCCCGGTGGCGGGGAAGCTTTCAAATCGTCAACTCCCTCGTGCCACTTGCCACCCTGTGGTATTTGATTTATCTCACCCTGCCGGTATCGTGGTGGCTGGCGCTGCCCTTGGCGGTCCTGGCCGCAGGATTTCTGGTGCGGCTGTTTATTATTCATCACGATTGCGGGCATGGTTCATTTTTCAAATCGCGGAAGGCCAATGATTTTTGGGGATTCATCACCGGCGTACTGACCTTCACCCCATATCAACTATGGCGGCGGGAACACGCCGTTCACCATTCGGCGTCTGGCGATCTGGACCGGCGCGGTCTGGGTTCGGTGTGGACGATGACCGTTCAGGAATATCTGGATGCCTCGCGCTGGAAACGCCTGGCCTATCGGCTGGTGCGAAATCCCTGCGTGCTCTTTGTGGTTGCCCCGTTATTTTTATTTGTGATCAGTCATCGGTTTTGCCCCAAACAGGCGGGCTGGCCGGAGCGGCGCTCGGTGTATTTGACTAACCTCGCGATTTTGGGCACTGCCATCGGTTTGAGCGCGATTTTCGGCTTCAAGGCGTATCTAATCATCCAGTTGACCATGCTCATGGTGGCGGGATCAGCCGGCGTGTGGCTGTTTTATGTGCAGCACCAGTTCGAGGGAGTTTACTGGCAACGACATGGTCAATGGGATTATCTCGCAGCGGCCCTGCAAGGCAGTTCGTTTTACAAATTACCAAAAATCCTTCAATGGTTTTCGGGCAACATCGGCTTTCATCACATTCATCATTTGAGCCCGCGGATTCCCAATTATAATCTTGCGCGCTGTCATCGGGCTGAACCCCTGTTTCAAGCCGTTCCGTCCATTACGTTGTTCGCCAGCCTGAAATCCCTGACCTTCCGGCTCTGGGACGAGGAACGGCACCGGCTGGTTGGTTTCCGATATCTGCGAACCCTCAATCTGGGCGGGCGGTCTTCCGGCATCAAATAGCACGGTCTTAGGGTTATACCCCATGGCGGGACACGTTACTGGGGCTTAGAGTAGTGGCATGAATATTAACCCGTCCGTCCGAACTGGAGGCACCGCATGTCAATGATGTCTCTCATCATCACGCTGATCGTCATCGGCGTATTACTCTGGTTGATCAACAACTACATTCCCATGGATGGAAAGATTAAAAAAATCTTAAACGTCGTCGTGGTGATTTGCACCGTTATTTGGCTGCTGTCCGCCTTTGGCGTGCTGGGCCATTCGGGAAGCATCCCGGTGCCGCAGCTTCGCTGAACACCCTCGGCGTACGGCCCAAGTCATGAACATCCCGGTTAAAAATGTTGGCGGCAAACGCCGCTCCGCTCAAGCGGGAGGTGACCGAAACCGTTCCCGCCCGTTTTCCTGGTGGATGGTCTTGACCATTCCCACGCGGGAAGGAACACCTGCCCGGGGCGTCAGTCACGGGTGGCGGGCCTTGTTGCTGGATCCAATTCCATGAAAGCAAAAGTATTCGAAGTCATGTTGCACAAGCTGCCCTCCGGCAAGTCGCCGGCGAGCGCACTGGAAGAACAACTAAACGGTTTTCTCGCGGAATCTCCGGATTTCAAGGTGGTGGCCACGCACATGAATACCATCGTGGCACCGGCTGAACCCAACGCCATGCCGAGTTCCGAAGAGGCAGCCATCATCATTTTTTGCACCATATTTTACACGGAATAACCAGCGCAGCGCGCTAATGCACCACACACCATCCTCCCGGTCTAAACCAGGCAGATGGGGTAAACACCCCATGGCAAAGCTGAAATTTCCCTGCGCATAATGGCGGCATGGAATTGGACGTAGTCGAAAATCAAGAGCCAGCCTGCCACTGAATCACAATCTATGAAACATAATCATAATCACGACAATATCCAGAACGCCGGGCTCAAACTCACTCCGGTCCGCTTTGAGTTTATCGATCCAACGGCCAAGACGGTCTGCCTCGCAGGATCATTTAACGGCTGGCAGCCGGAAGCCAAGCCGCTCCATTCCTCCGGCGGCGGCGACTGGTGGAAGGAAACCTCGCTGGCTCCCGGCACCTACGAATATTGCTTCGTAGTCGACGGTAAATGGGTGCCCGATCCGCACGCCAAGGAAACGGTGGCCAATCCGTTTGGCGGCAGGAACTCGGTTTTGCATGTGGCCATCTCAACTGAAGCGGCGCACCTGGCCGACGCCGAAAAATTTCCACTCAAAAACGAAAACAAAAAACAAATACCAATATTATGAACAAAGAAAAACATGACATGGGACAACTGGCCGAAGACGCACAAGCATTGATGGCTGCCACCGCGGATGTGGCTGGTGAAAAAGTCGGGGAAGCCCGCAAGCGCCTCGCTGCCGCCTTGGAAAGCGCCAAGGCCATTGCCGGCAACGTACGCGACAAGGCCGTCGCCGGGGCCAAGGTGGCCGACCAAGCCGTCCGTGAGAATCCTTACCAGGCCGTCGCAATCGCTGTTGGCGTCGGGGTGGTGGTGGGTTATCTCCTCGGCCGCCGTTGCTCGCGCAACAACGATTAGTCCGGGTATGGAATCCTTCACGGAAAATTTCAACCAGCTCGGCTCAACCACCAGGCAGTTCGTAAAACGACTGGCCATCATCGGGGAAAACCGGCTCGAACTGCTAACGGTGGAGGTGCAGGAGGAACGCGAACGCCTGTTGTTCGCCTTCCTCCTGGCGCTCGGCGTGGCGGCCTTTGGCCTGCTGGCGGCCCTCACGCTCACGGCGGCCATGGTCGTCTGGTTGTGGGCGTGCTCGCCTTTGGCGGTGTTGTTGACCTTGGGCGCGGTTTACGGAATTGCGGGGGGGTGTCTTTACTGGCGGCTCGCCACCCTGCTGCGAAACTGGCAGACACTTCCCGCTTCACTGGACCAAATCCGAAAGGATCGCGCATGCCTGGAAAAAATTCTCACATGAAAATGATTGAATCACGCAAGCGGCTGTTGATCGCCGAGAGCGAACTCAACCGCGCGCATTTGCTGCATGAATTGGACACGATGGCAGTTGAGATTCACGGCCTCGCCAATCAGGCCAAAACCATCAATTGGATGGCGTCAGCCGCCGCGCTGCTCATATCCGGCCTCTCATCCTTTCGAAGTAAAAATTCCGCACCCGGTGCTGAACGCTCCCCCTGGTGGCAGACCATTCTTAAAGGCGCGGGTGTGGTCAGTTCGTTGTGGTCGGAATTCCGCTCGCAGGATCACTCAAAAGCTAAATAGCCAGTCGACGTCCCTAAAAAAAATGCCCACTCCCTCTGCCATCCGCAAAGTCGCGTTCCTCGGTGATTACCTGCCCAGGAAATGCGGCATAGCCACGTTCACGACCGACTTGCGCTGTGCAGTGGCGGCCGAATTTCCGGCGATACAATGCCCCGTGGTGCCGGTCAATGACCTCGCCTGCGGCTACGATTACCCGGCGGAAGTGCGATTTGAAATCGCGGAGCAAGATTTGCCGTCGTACCTGCGCGCGGCGGATTTTCTAAACATCACGGATGTGGACGTCGTGTGCGTTGAGCACGAATTCGGGATTTTCGGCGGGCCGGCGGGTAGCCATGTGCTGGCGCTGCTGCGTGAATTGCAAATGCCGATTGTCACCACGCTGCACACCGTTTTAAAGGAGCCGAACGAGGAACAGCGCCGTGTTATGCGCGACCTGATCCGGCTTTCCACCAGGCTGGTGGTCATGAGTGAACGCGGGCGGGAATTTTTGCGCGAGGTTTATCATGCGCCGGAAAGCAAGATTGACCTTATTCCACACGGCATTCCCGATATGCCCTTTGCCGACCCGAACTATTTCAAGGACGAATTTGGCGTGGCCGGCCGGCAAGTGTTGCTCACGTTTGGATTGTTGTCGCCGAACAAGGGCATCGAGTTTGCATTGCAAGCATTGCCGGACATTATCCGGGAATTTCCCAACGTCGTTTACATCGTGCTGGGTCAGACGCATCCGAATCTGCTGCGCAATGAAGGCGAGGTCTATCGCTTGAGCCTGGAGCGCCTCGCCAAAGACCTTGGCGTACAAAAGCACGTGGTGTTCTTCAATCGCTTTGTTGAGCTGGAGGAATTGATGCGGTTCATCGGCGCGGCTGATATTTACCTCACGCCATATCTAACCGAGGCGCAAATCACTTCCGGCACACTGGCCTATGCCTTTGGCGCGGGAAACGCCGTGGTGTCCACGCCCTATTGGCATGCGGCGGAATTATTGACGGCCGAACGCGGCAAGATAGTGCCCTTCCGTGATGCCCACGCGATTGCGGTCGCCGTGACGGAGTTGTTGCGCGACGAACCGCTGCGTCACTCCATGCGCAAGAACGCCTACAAGCTTGGACGCGAGATGGTCTGGCAACGCGTGGCGCAGCTCTACGTGAAATCGTTTGAGCAGGCGCGGCAGGATCACAGTTTTATCGGGCGCAAAGTGTCGCCCATCAAGACGCTGGATGAACAACCCGGTCAGTTGCCGGAATTGAAATTGGATCACCTTTTTCGCATGAGCGATTCCACGGGCATCTTTCAGCATGCGAGTTTTACCGTGCCGAATTTTGCCGAAGGCTATTGCACGGACGACAATGCCCGCGCTTTGGTACTGGCGTTGATGCTAAAAAAGCTGGGCCACGATTCAACCCATCTCTGTACGCGTGCTGCCACTTACGCGGCTTTCTTAAACCACGCCTTCGACCAGCAGAGCGGCCGGTTTCGCAATTTCATGAACTTTGAACGGCGCTGGCTGGAGGACGTCGGCTCGGAAGATTGCCAGGGGCATGCTCTGTGGGCGCTCGGCTTGTGCGTCTCGCAGGCGGGCCAGGGCAGTTTTCAAATGCTCGCGGCGCAACTTTTTGAGCGGGCATTGCCGGTGGCGGCCGAATTCTCCTCGCCGCGCGCGTGGGCGTTTACGCTCATCGGTATTGACGAGTATCTGCGGCGCTTTGGCGGCGACCGCCGCGCCAACCACATTCGCGGCACGTTAACGACGCGGCTGATGCAAAGCTTTAGTGACACCGCACGCGATGACTGGCACTGGTTTGAAGAAGTTGTCTCGTACGCCAATGCCAAGCTGCCCCACGCGCTCATTCTCAGCGGACGCTGCATGAATTCCCCGCCGCTGCTGGAGACGGGCCTCAAAGCCTTGCACTGGCTGATAAAACAGCAGACTTCCGAGTCCGGCTCCTTTCGCCCGGTGGGTTCCAACGGCTTTTTCCCGCGCGGCCAGCCACGGGCCGTCTTTGACCAGCAACCCATCGAAGCGCAGGCCACGGTTTCGGCATGCATTGAGGCCTATCACGCCACGGGCGACATGGCGTGGGTTGCGGAAGCGCGCCGTGCCTTCGAGTGGTTCCTGGGCCGGAATGACCTGGGCCTGGCGCTCTACGATCCCGGCACCGGCGGCTGCCGCGACGGATTGCACGTGGACCGCCTGAGCCAGAATCAAGGCGCTGAATCCACGCTGGCCTTTCTGCTGGGGCTTTCGGAAATGCAGGCGCTGCAAAACTTTCTCACCAGCTTCAAAGAGCCGCTGGCCGAATAACCGGTATACGGGAATGAATGCTCACCTTTCCCCCCAAGGCGGCCACGCGGGAGCGTTCTCCAACGCCTTTTCCATGCCAGCGCCCGGACGTATCTCATTTTGAAAATAACCACTGTTCAAGCCAAACGCGTCGGCCCCCGGTTGATTCCGGATCGTTCGCGCGTGCTCCTGCGCCCGTTTAATCCCAGCAACGTGGACATTGCCCGGCGGATAGTCACACGCATCCTGTCGCTTTCAGATGCCGAAGCCGTGGAATTATCAAAAAACATTCTCGCCGGCTTCGCCGGGCGGCACGAGCACATGGAAACTTTTTTGCGCGCCCGTTTCATGAAAGTGAACGCTTATCTCGATCCTGGGGCACTGCCGTCACCCGAACGGCAATTGCTCATCGGCGCTTATTTCACGAATGAATATTCGCTGGAGGCGGCTGCGCTGTTCAATCCGTCCATCGTGCCACATCCGGACCAGAGCGGAGTGCCTGACGGCGGATTGCGATTCATCTTAAGTTTGCGCGCCACCGGCGAAGGCCATATTTCTTCCATCACCTTCCGCACCGGAATGGTTGTGAAAAATCACGGAATCACCCTGGAACCGCCTGCGCCGCTGGTGATGGAACCAGATCGCGCGCCCAACTCCGCCTACACCAAGGGATTGTTTTACCACAAGCTAGAGGAAGCCGGCGTGCCAAATGATTTTTGCCTGCGCGTGCTGGATAAACTACATGAAGATTTTACCTTAAAAGAACTGCATACCGTCCTGCTGGCGTCCGGCCTGACCGACACCTCCGATGCCGCCGCGACCCGCGCCGCCAGCGGTATCCTGCTGCTGGCGCAATCAAATTTCGAAGTGAACTTTGCCCCCGGCAGCGATATTTCGCAGCGCGTGCTGTTTCCCTCCGCCCCCAGTCAAAGCAACGGCATCGAAGATGCGCGCTTTGTACGTTTTAGCAATGGCGACGGCAGCTTCACCTACTATGCGACTTTCACAGCTTACGACGGCAAGGTAACTTTGCCACAGTTGTTGGAGACCCCGGACTTTCTACATTTCAGATTCAGCACGCTCACCGGGTCCGCCGTGCAGAACAAAGGCATGGCCCTCTTTCCGCGCAAGGTCAACGGCAAATTCGTCATGCTCTCGCGCCAGGATGACGAAAATATTTTAATCATGTTTTCCGACCGTCTGCATTCCTGGAGCGCGCCGAAAGTGTTGCTGTCGCCGGCGCAACCTTGGGAATTTTTCAAGCTGGGCAATTGCGGTTCGCCCATTGAAACCGAAGCTGGCTGGCTGGTGTTGAGCCATGGGGTCGGGGCCATGCGCAAATATTGCCTCGGCGCTTTTTTACTCGATTTGAACGACCCCACGCGCGTCATCGGACGACTGCGCGAACCCCTGTTATGCCCGAATGAAGCCGAGCGGGAAGGTTATGTGCCGAACGTGGTCTATTCCTGTGGCAGCCTTTTGCATGGCCGGGAACTTATCATTCCCTACGCCATGAGCGATTCCGCCAGCAGCTTCGCAACCGTCTCGCTCGATGAATTACTGGCAGCTTTGACGGCAGTAGCGTAGCTGCCCATGATAGGGTTATACCCCATGGTGACCAACTGCGTCGCGGGCTATTCTGAACGGATGAATGTAAAAAGGATTTTCTCCCAGACCAACACCGTTCGGCTGGGTCTGGCTATTTTAACTCTAGGCATCGCGACCGGCTGTGTGGCCCGCTGGGATGGCCCGCGCGCCGGCACGTATGTGGAACCAGAGGCTTTCGTGGCGCAAGACGACTACGTGTATTACCCGAACTATGAATGTTATTACAGTGTCAGCCGCCACCAATACGCCTACCGGGAAGGCAATATCTGGGTGGCCCGCCCCGCACCCCGCGGCGTTTCAGTAAACGTGTTGGTCACGTCCCCTTCGGTCAAAATGAATTTTCATGATTCCCCTGCCCTGCATCATGACGTGGTGGCCAAACAATATCCCAAGAACTGGAAACCGGCTGGTGAAGCCAGGGGGCAAAACCAAAAGGACGACCAGCACCGGGAAGGCAATGACCGATAACCGGACAACCACCATCAAACACTGAAAGAAATTTTATGCTAGGAACTATTGTATTGTTACTACTCATTCTCATGCTGTTCGGCGCCCTGCCGACCTGGCCGCACAGCCGCACATGGGGTTACTACCCCAGCGGCGGACTGGGCCTGCTGCTCGCCATTTTGATTGTCCTGATGCTGCTCGGCAAACTTTGAGTCCAGAGATGAACGGACTCGAACCAGGAATCAATTAATTATGTTAAAAAGCATCAAACAACTATATGGAGCCAAGCTCGCGGCGTCGGACGGCGACATTGGCCACGTGAAGGACTTTTATTTCGACGATGCCAAGTGGGCGGTGCGTTATGTGGTCGCGGACACGGGCAAATGGTTGCCGGGGCGGCAAGTGTTGCTCTCACCTCTGGCCTTCCAAACCAGTTTTCCGGTTGGGAAAGCTTTGACCGTGAAACTAACCCGCAAGCAGGTTGAGGACAGTCCCACGACAGACACTCACAAAACGGTATCGCGCCGTTATGAGGAGGAATATCATCGCTACTACGGCTGGCCCTACTATTGGGAAGGTGACGGGTTATGGGGCGGCATGCGGGGCTTCCCCATTTTGGAACCGCCACTCAATTTTTTGCCCGGCACTCCTGCGCCCGCCGGGCCGGCGGTCACACCTGCTGATTCAGGTCTGCGCAGCAGCCTGGCCGTAACCGGCTATCACATTCAAGCGACAGACGGAATTTGCGGCCACGTCTGCGATTTTCTGATGGACGACCACAGTTGGGCCATCACTCATCTGGCGGTTAAAATCGGCCACCGGTTCACCGGCAAGGAAGTGCAGATACCAGTAAGCCAGGTGGAACGGATCAGTTACCCGGAATCCACGGTACACGTGAAGCTCACCAAAGAAGCCATTGAGCAGAGTCCGGAACACCGGCTGATTCCAAACGAAACCACCGCTCCCGTTGAATCCCTTTAAATTTATGAAACCTAATAAAACCCTCACCGACCGTATTCAAAAGCCGACCGATGCCATGCTGTCCATTACCAACGGCACCGCTACGGAAACCGCACGAATGTATGAAACTGAAAACGACATCTCGCGGGCACACCGGATGGAATTGAACGAGCTGATGAACCAACGGCTGGCTTCCGCCGTGGATTTGCAAATGCAAATGAAGCAGGCGCACTGGAATGTGAAAGGTCCAAGCTTCATTGGCCTGCACGAACTTTTCGACAAAGTAGCCGAAGCAGTGGAAGGTTATGTCGATGAGATTGCCGAACGCATTGTCCAGCTCGGCGGCGTTGCCGAGGGCACCGTACGCATGGCGGCCGCCCGCACACGGCTCGTGGAATATTCCACGGATATTTCCGACGGCATGGCGCATGTCGAGGGTGTGGCCCGCGCGCTTTCAACGTTCGGCGAGGAAGCCCGTAACACCATCGATAAAGCGGATGAACTGGAAGACGCCGACACCGCAGACCTGTTTGTGGAGATTTCACGCGGCATTGATAAATGGCTGTGGTTCGTGGAAGCCCATTCCCAGGCTGCAAAATAAAACATGAAAGCCCCCCTCTCAAAGTTTGCGGCCACCTTGCAATCGCCGGTGTACCCCAAAACGTTGCACCAGTTTCGGCCGCCTAAAACCGCCGCAGAGCCGAAGCCCGCCAAACGGGACAAAACTTTTTCGCAATCGCGTGATGTCCGCGAGGATCGCGGCACGCGCGGAATAAAAACGTCGCAAAATGCCCAGTCATTCCCGCATGTGCGCTAAAACTAAACCACATAATCAAATCCGACCATGAATTGGACTCCGCTCAATCTGACTGTTCGCGTTGGCTGCAGCCTTGCCTATGAAACCACCGTGCAGACGCCGGTGTTGTTCGTGCTCCGGCCGCGGCTCGAAGGCAAGGTGCTCGTGATGCAGGAAAGACTTTCCTTTGGCATCGGCCTGCCGTCGTACGAATTTCAGGATTCGCACGGCAACATTACCTATCGCTCAACGTTCATGCCCGGACGCAATGAAATCCGGCATGACGCCTTGGTGGCCGTTTCTTCACTGCCCGACAGCCGGGAAATCTGTGGCAACCTGGTGCCCGTGGGACAACTCCCGCACGAGTTATTACGTTACACCCTGCCAAGCCGCTATTGCGATTCCGACAAGCTGATGAATTTTGCCTGGAACCAGTTTGGGCAAGTTCCTCAAGGCTTGCTGCGGGTTCAGGCCATCTGCGACTGGGTTCACAACAACATTGAATACCGCCTGCTCTCCGGACGGCCCGACCTTTCGGCCTCCGAAATCATCGCCAGACGATACGGTGTCTGCCGCGATTTTGCACATACGGCGATTGCGCTGTGCCGCACTTTTAACCTCCCGGCACGCTACGTGACCGGCCATCTGCCGGACATTGGTTATGTCGACCCCGGTTCGCCGATGGATTTCCATGCGTACTTTGAAGTTTATTTGGGACAGGAATGGCTCACGTTCGACGCACGTTACAATGTTCCCCGCATTGGCCGGGTCAAGCTGGCGCATGGTGCCGATGCCGTGGACGGCGCTTTTGCTACGATTTATGGCGAGGCCACCTTGGCCTACTTTGAAGTTTGGGCTTACCAGGTAAATCCAAACCAGGTCTCCGTGGGCGACCCGATTGATTTATCCAAACGCCTCGATGGCGATGCAACGGTACGGCTGGGTTGAAAATTGGATGTGGCCGATTAAGTGTCAACACCCAACCGGACATATCAACGTTATTGCAGGTGCCCTAAAATGGCTGGGTACACGATACGTTATAAATAGCCGCATCGTATGCTTCTACAGTTACCTTTAACGAGGCGGTGGCGGATATAGTTGCCTTTTCGTATGGTGCGGCTAACTTTTCAAGCGTAGGCCAAATGCACCCGGACATCCACCGAGAACTGGAGCAGATCACGCTCGCGCAAGATTATATTGAGGCGGGTCAAATAAGTGATGTTGTGATCGAGCAATTGGAACAAATGCCTGATCCCATTACGGCCGTGCCAATGATTCTCCAGTTAATGGAGCGACATCCGACCTTTGATTTCGGCGTGCCCGGACCCCTCGTTCATTTTGTCGAGCGCTTCTACCGCAAGGGATATGAGGATATGCTGTGCGAATCGTTCACGCGCCGGCCAACTGTTCACACCGTGCTCATGATGCACCGGCTGGCCAACGGCAATTCGGGCGAACTGAAGCAGAAATATGTTGGCCTGCTCGAACAGGCATCACGCCGCCAGGATATCGATGCAGTTACCCGGAATAGTGCCATCGAGTATTACCAGTATCATACCGAAGGGAAATAATGGATGACGCCTTCGCCAAATCATTATGCAAATGATCGGAGAATTATGGAACGCAGCGCAAAAAAATCCACACCTGGTCTTGGCTGCCAGCCTCTTGGGATTGTTTGTCGCCGTCTGTTTCTTCAAGCCGTTTTTTGAGGATTGGTCCGGCTTTTGGGAGTGCCTTAAGTTTTGGCAGACACCCGATGTGATTTCGATGTTTCGCGGGGAATGGATTGATAACAAATGGGCCCGCCTGAAGCTTTTTATCTGGTTTGGGCTTTCCATCGGCACCGCCATCCTGGCGTTTTACCAGTTGCCGGGCATGTTCCCCCATTTGTTCCATAAGACAGCCTGACCATGCCACCGCTTATACGGGGTTCATACCGGACGCAAGGTTGTAGTTGCCTTTTCGTGAGGCCAGGTTCAGTTTTAAAGCGTTAGGCATTCAGGCACAGGATTTATGAAAGGATTAATTATTGCGCTGGGTTTCGCCATACTGCCGGTGGTGGCAGCCGACTATGCCACCTTGCCAGCTCAAGCGTCTTCGCCAACAGCTTCCACCGGAACCCAGGCTTTGGATACCCATGAACAGTGGCTGCTAAAACGACTTGATGAGGCTCGTGGTATCAAGGTCGGGAGCACATCCAGTGAATTGGGAAAATATTTTACGTTCGATGGCGGGCCCAATGGCAGCAAGGATGGCCATTTTCGGTGCGACCTTATTTCTTGTCCACTCATCAAGATAGACGTTGTGCTTGTGGATCGTAACGGAGAAAAGCTCAACCTGACGATCTTTGACCAGATACCCAAAGATGCGCGGGTCAGCAGTGTATCGAAGCCGTATTTGGAAACGCCGTTATCTGATTGAAAACCTTAATTTCTGGCCAATCGTCTAGCCCACCAGAGTCGCACCAGCCTCAGGTTATGGTTAACTTTGCCCGTGTCGAACGAATATGAAAATATCTATTCGCGCCAGGCCAGTCGCATTCACGCTCATTGAATTGCTCGTGGTGATCGCCATCATTGCGATCCTGGCGGCGTTGCTGTTGCCGGCGTTGTCGGGGGCCAAAAAGAAGGCGCAAGCAACCAGTTGTATTTCCAACCTCACACAATTTGGCATCGCCCAGCAATTGTATGCGGCAGACAATAGCGACACGTTTCCATACTCCGGCAATGGCTGGTGGGTGACGGCCTTGCTGGATTTTCCCGTCCTGATGAATGGTTATATTGGGACGAATAATAATGCCTGCTACCTGTGCCCGCGCGATACGGGTGATGGATTCAACCGCCTGTTCGCCGACATCAAAGGGCCCAGCCACGGCAAAACCTTCACCGATATCACCACCCCTTGCTCGTACTACTATTACCATGCGTTCTTTACGCAACTTTCATCCAACAGCACCCCTGCCCCGCATAAAACGTCCGAGGTAACCCATCCCACGCAACGCGCCGTGGAGGCCTGCTTTGCGAGCAGCGTGGCCGACTCGCTTTACTTTTTTGAAGACCTGCCGCCGAATCCGAACGGAGCCCATGGATTGAATGGCATCAACTTTTTGTTTGTAGATGGGCATGCCGAATTCACGAAATACACCAGTTGCCATCCCAGTTCGGTTTCCTTTACCGGAATTCTGCCATATAACTATGACTGGTCGCCGTTGACTGACCAAAACGTGCAATGACCATTTGCTATCTGTCGGAAACGAGAGCAGCACAAACTAAATTGCCGGAGCCGGCCGTTGTTGGGGGCGGGCAATTATATTCATATTCCCGCTAATGGTTTGGGCAGTTCGGTGTCCTAGCTTATGCGGATGAAAACACTCAGATGCCAGACCGGGAAGATGACAGTTGCCGGTCAATGATATCAAAACCTTAACCTCATTATGAAACTATTAGCTATTACCGTTGTGCTGCTCAGTTTACTTGGCGGCAAATGTTTTGGGGTCGTCCTCTCTGGGGTTGAGGCACCGCAGGATGACCTTCGGGTTCTGTGGCCGTGTGATACGAATGGTTGCAGGCATCCCGAACTGCTTTTGCTGGATGAAAAACACAATGACCTTTTACAGGTTCATTTTTTCCCGCTGAAACAGACTAATATCCAGTCAATTTTTGGTGCCAAGCTCGCTAAAAAGCCCGATGATTTCGTAAAACCACTGTTTGTGCCGTCGATGATTATGGAGTCCGGCTTGAGGTATAATGATGCGGCCAACAAACGGCACATTGACTACCACACCATCGGAGACCTTGGTTATCTTGAAGTTCATTATGCTTTCGACGGCGAATCGATTGCCACCTGCGTCATCTACCTGCGCCCAGATGCCGGATTTGTACCGCTAAAATCTACCAACGATATTCCGCCCCGCGAGGCTTGGGATAATGCGAAATTCGGACAGCTCCAAAACTGGCTGAAAGCGCATATGCCAACCGTAACCGACTTGGGCGAAGTCGAAGTTTCAACTTCCCAGCCTGCTCTTTTGGGACTTGGCATGGGTGCCATGTGCCGTATCACCACCCGCGACATTCACAACGACACAGTGCCGTTTTGGTTGTCGATAAATTTGGAAAAGGAAACTGTCGACCTGGATGAAAAGCATAAGTCTGCGCAATATAAATCGGTTACCCGGACAAATGAACCACTGGGCTTTGCAATGGATGGCAAGTTTTACCAACTAACCCCCAAATTTATTGATCGTTCCCGGACAGCCAATAAATGATAACACCAATGCCCCATACCGCGCTAATGCACACATCTACAAAGCGCCTGGGTTTATGCCAAGCTATGGGTTTAAGTTGCGTTTCAATTCGGGGTGACGCAGCTTTGGGGCATTGGGACACATTGCCTATGGTGCGTGTATTTGCTTGTTCACTGATGATAGTTTTCGGTTGCCTTGCCGTTTTCGGTGCCGAATCTGGCGCACAAACTGTCGTTATTACGGCAAAGCCCAAGTTTGTCGAGTACTGGGGAGGGTACGTTTCCCTGATCATTTCTGGCACCAATCACGTTTACACCAATGATTGGGGGGTCGTAGGGATACCGTCTGCTTCGTTGGACACAAACCACTTTTACACATTCACGATCACCCAGGAATCATTCCGTGGCACGTCCATCCCGCAATTACGCCGGGTGCAGTTGAATGGCCAGACGATTTATGACATTGAGATATGCGAAGTTCATAAAACCAAGATGGAACTCAAAACGGTCCCGATTCAATATGGATTGATGGAGCCTGATCCGGACGCTCCATCGGGCAACGAGGAACGTCGCTTGTTCCCGCATGGCCGCGACTATGTGCTGGGAGGCTGTATTATTGAGCCACGTAAAACAGCGGAGGTTTATGTTTGCCCCGAGTGCGAACAGGCCGCCGCGAAATGGTACGCTGAAATGCAGCTTAAGCGAGCGGCCATGCGCCAGAACCTTTTGAACGCGCCCAAGCCACATGCTTACACGGTTGGCACCCTGGACGATGGGGGCACCTTGTCTGGTGTGGCCAAACTGTTTTATGGCGATGCCAGTAAATGGCGGGAGATTTACCACGCCAACCGTTCGATTCTAAAAGACCCCAACAAGCTTACGGGACGTGAGACGTTGACCATCCCAAAGTTATGAGACCTTGGCAAAACACCATGCTGGAGCGGATTATTTTTTGATTTTGGGCTTCGTTTCGGCTTTGTCGCAGTTCGCGTCACGAGTCGAAAGCCTTGAACGTCTGAGTATTTGAGGTGTCTTATGGATACATGAAGCGCCTATTCACAGTCGTGGCGATAATCTCCGGGGTGATGATTGCGGCCAGTATCACTTATTTCACTTTTTCACGCCCTGTTCCTGGACAGGTTAACGCTCCCCACATTATGGCGGCAGCCCAGGCTTATGCGCATGACCTTCAGGTGCGTGGACTGGCGGTGCCCGCAACCGTCGACCTTCGGGATTTGGTTGCCAAAGGATTGGTAAATTCGGCTGATGTAAGTGGTTTTGACGGCATGCAGGTGACGGTTTCATTAGCGGCCAGCATTGGAAATTTCCAAGATGTTGTGATGCGCGTGCGGCTGCAAGACGGCAGCCAGTTGGTGGCATTGGCAGACGGCAGCATCCAAGCGGTGTCACGGTAATGCAGCACACAAGGCGGCCGGTTCAACCGAGCCTCACAGCGCAGTATCCGTCCGTAAATGGAAAAGGCACTCTGACGAGTCAGAATGCCTGAATGAAATTTCAACGCGGGCTAACGTGGCTGGATACGTTAGCCCGCGAATAGCTAAATTGAATTCAATTGGGAAAAACCAAGGTTAACCTATCAATAATGGCCGTTGGCAGCGAGGGCATTAAACCAAAGACTATTCGGCGTGGTACTTGCAGCCAAGCCACCCCACACCGTATATTTGACAAATTGAACATTCCCGGCGATGCCCAGCACATCGCCGCCGACTTTGCCGTGGCGATGCCCCAAACTACCGTCAATTGTCGGGTCGGGATAGCTTGCGCCATCGTTGTAAGAACTGGTCGTAGTTGAGCCAGGTATGAAATCATCCGGTTCCCACATTATGAAGGCGTCTTGACGCAAGTTGGATATTTTGAACGACTTTCCACCGGTCAACTCCACTCCGAAAGCGCAAATGCTGCCATCCTCGATATAAGTCGAGAGTTTATCTGTGCGGGCGGCATAGCCTGCCGTGTTGGTGGCGTCATCCGGACACCAATAAATGGGAATAGACTTCACGTAAGGCCAGAGCAACCCGCCGCGATTGCCGGTATTGCCCCCTCCGTACGCCAGTTGCGGGTTGGTATTATACGGAGCCGATCCGGGATTGGGCGGTGCACCGGCGGCATTGTCATATAACCAGCCTTGGACGAGCGGCGAAGCCTGACCCCAATTTGGGTACGGCAAAAAGTCTTGGAATTCCGTCACGTACATGTGCGTGGCCAACCCAAGCTGCCGCATGTTGTTAATGCATTGCGTCCGTTTGGCCCTTTCCTTGGCGGAGGCCAGCGCCGGCAACAGCATGGCTGCCAGGATGGCAATAATCGCAATAACCACCAATAATTCGATCAAGGTAAAGGCAGAGACACGGTGAGCAGTGCGGTTAAGCATTGGTTTGCAAGCTGGCTTTTTATTCATGCTGATTGGGATAGATTTCATCGGTTCAACATAACAAATGAAATCGCTTTGGTTTTGGTTTTATTAGGGCTGATTTCTTTTATTGTACCTGCTTCTCAAATATGACAAATACCACATATGTGGTAGCAGCCCGGCTGGGT
>Ga0265327_10001062_pt1 | contig 38317 bp, 36 predicted proteins | sample 41621metaG_FD_202089 | JGI IMG/M metagenome (GOLD analysis project Ga0265327, IMG submission 202089) | Rhizosphere microbial communities from Carex aquatilis grown in University of Washington, Seatle, WA, United States - 4-16-21 metaG | ecosystem: Host-associated > Plants > Roots > Rhizosphere...
GGCGTCGGTGGGCGGGGTCTCGGCCGACCAGGCGACAAACCGCACCCGGTCGTCGGGCCCGCGCCCGCCCTCCTCCACCGCCACCAGCACCGCCTCGGGGCCGAGCTGGCGTTGGAGCGCGGTCAGCACTTCGGCCGCCCGCTCGTCTCCGGCCCCGGCCCCTCCCCAGAAACCGGGCTGGAGGTTGCGCAGCGGCACCCCGACCTGCAGGGACCGCAACCGGGCCAGGAGGCCCGGGGTGCGGCACCCGGGCAGCTCGCCCTCGGTGGCCTTTGCCACCCGCTGGCAGCGCGCCCCGGCGGCGCCGAACCGGGCCAGTACGTCGCCGGCCGGCAGCGCCGCCAACGCCCCCAGGGTGCCGAGCCCCAAGCGGGGCAGGAGCTCGCCCAGCTCCGGTGTCCCGAGTACCGCCACCGGCCAGGGAGAGAGGAAGGCGGCGGTGGCCCCCGGCGGCACCACCACCCCGGCCCGGGCCGCCAGACCAGCGGCGAACACCCCCTCGGCCACGCCCAGGTGGCAGGGGCTCTCCCCCACTACCGAGGCGACCGTCTCGACCACCCGGTCGAGCACCGCCGCCTCGCTTCCGAAGTAGCGGGCCGGCCCCCGCACGGCCAACGTGCACACCCCGGGCCGGACCGGGTCGACCCACGGGCAGACCTCGACCAGCGCGTCGAGAAGGCGGGCCAGCTGGCGCAGGTGCTGATCGCCGTCCGGTCCCGTGGCGTCACCGGGATCGGCCAGCTCCGGGCAGTCGATCAGGAGCAATCGCTCCACTAGCCGGTCCTCACGTCCCGGCCGCGGGCCGGTCGTCTGTACACGGGGCCACCCGTCCGCTGTCCGTGGGCAGCCAGAGCTCGCGCGCCACCGGCCGGCAGGCCATCCCCCGACCGTGGGTCTCGACGCGTACCCGGCGGCCCACCAGCCGGCCGGCGCCGCGGTCGAGGCCTTGCCAGCGCGGGTGACCCACAACGAGGTGGACGTCGGCCGGGTCCGGCCACGCCGAGCGGGGCCCCACCACCACGAGGACGGCCCCCTGCCGGCGGGCCCGGGCCACCAGTGAGCGCACCGCCTGGGGGCGGGCCCGGCCTGGCGGCTCCACGGCCACCACGTCAACCCCCTCGAGCAGCCGCCCGACCGCCACCGCCCACTGCGCCCCCGGGGCGCGCACCACCACGAGCCGCCGGAGGTCGACGCCGTAGCCGGCGGCCGCCAGCGCGCCCAGGTCCTCCACCCCCACCAGGCCGCACCACGACCCGGCGGCCGACGCCGCCCCGACCACCGCCAGCGTCAGGCTGAGGGCGCCCTCGCCGCTGCAGTGCACCACGCTGCCCCGGCGCAACCCGCCGTCGGGTAGGAGCGGGACGAGGGGGCCGGCGACCGGAAGGAGACGGGTCCGGCTGGCAGCGGTGGGCCGGACCCGGCTCGCCAACGCCCCGAGGTCGGCCCCGTCAACCGGGCCGGGCCGGCGGGCGAGGGTGGCCGGGGATCCCCCATTTACGAACATATGTTCGCTACGATAGCCAGGGTGGCGTGGTCTCGCTCGGGGCCGGTCTGACCTGCCCTTCAGTGACAGACTGCCCCGATGAACCCCAAGTACACCGTGGCCTTCGACCGCCGGTTCGGCCGCTGGTTCTATCCGGTGCACCGCCGCATCTACATGATGAGCGGCGGCCTCGTCGGCCACCGCTCGCCGATGGGGCCGATGCTGCTCCTCACCACCACCGGACGACGCTCGGGCGAGCCGCGGACCACCCCGCTCCTCTACATGCCCGATGGCGACGACTATCTCGTCGTCGGCTCCAACGGCGGCCGGGACCGCCCCCCGGCCTGGCTCCTCAACCTCGAGGCCTCACCCACCGCTCAGGTCCAGGTCCGGCGGAAGAAGCGCCCGGCCACGGCCCAGGTGCTGCGCGGCGAGGACGCCGCCGCCCTGTGGCCCCGGCTCACCGAGCACTACGACGGCTGGGCCTACTACCAGCAGCTGACCGACCGCGAGCTCCCCGTGGTCCGCCTCGTCCCCACCACCTGACACGCCTCAGCGGCTGAGCACCACCACCGAGCGCAGTACCTCGCCGCGCTGCATCTTGGCGAATGCCGACTCGACCTCGTCGAGGGCGATGGTCTCGCTCACGAAACGGTCGAGGTCCAAGCGGCCCTGCAGGTAGAGGTCGACCAGAAGCGGGAAGTCGCGCGACGGCAGGCAGTCCCCGTACCAGCTGGGCTTCAACCGGCCGCCGCGGCCGAAGAAGTCGATCATTGGCAGGTCGATGCGCATCTCGGGCGTGGGCACCCCCACCTGCACCAGGGTGCCGGCGAGGTCGCGGGCGTAGAAGGCCTGCTCCATCACCTTGGCGTTGCCCACCGCCTCGATGCAGACGTCGGCGCCGAAGCCCCCGGTGAGCTCGCGGATCGCCTCGACCGGGTCGAGGGCGGAGGCGTCGACCGTGTGGGTCGCTCCGAACGACTCGGCCCCGGCCAGCTTCTTCGGGTCGACGTCGACGGCGATGACCCTGGCCGCGCCGGCGAGGACCGCACCGGCCACCGCCGCACAGCCGACACCACCGCACCCGAAGACCGCCACCGAGTCCCCCCGCTCCACCTCGCCGGTGAGCATGGCCGCCCCTAGGCCGGCCATCACGCCGCAGCCGAGCAGACCCACCGCCTTCGGGTCGGCACGCGGGTCGACCTTGGTGCACTGGCCGTCGGCCACCAGCGTCTCCTCGACGAAGGCTCCGATACCGAGCGCCGGCGAGAGGGGCGTGCCGTCGGCCAGGGTCATGGGCTGGGCCGCGTTGTGGGTGGCGAAGCAGTACCAGGGCCGCCCCCGCCGGCACGCCCGGCACTCGCCACACACCGCCCGCCAGTTGAGGACGACGAAGTCCCCCGGGGCGACGGCGGAGACATTCGGCCCGACGCGGGCCACGGTGCCGGCCGCCTCGTGGCCGAGCAGGTAGGGGAAGTCGTCGCCGATGCCGCCCTCTCGGTAGTGCAGGTCGGTGTGGCAGACCCCGCACGCCTCGACGCTGACGACAACCTCCCCGGGGCCGGGGTCCGGCACGAGCACGGTCTCGACCGACACCGGCTCGCCCTTCGCCATCGACACGACTCCCCGCACGCTCGACGCCACGGCCGCTCCTTTCCTCGTCCTTGGGCCACGTTAGACACGCGGGGCCGGTCGCCCCTCGGGTATCACCCTCTCGGCAGAACCGGAGCCTTAGGGTTTCAACGGCGGCCTCCGGCCGCCGACGCGGGCACCGGGCTGCACCGCCCGGTCGGCGAGAGGAGGGGACATGATTCGCAAGTTCGGCGCGGAACTGGTGGGGACCTTCATCCTGGTTTTCTTCGCCGTGGGGGTGGCAACCCTCATGTTCGGTTTCCGCTTCGACGGTGGCAGCGCAGCCGCCGGCGTGGTGGCCACCGCCCTCTGCTTCGGCTTGGTGTTGCTGGGCCTGGCCTACGTGATCGGGCCGATCTCGGGATGCCACGTCAACCCGGCCGTGACGTTGGGGGCCGTGGTGGCCGGACGGATGGAGCCGATCGAGGGCCTCTTCTACTGGGTGGCCCAGTTCATCGGCGGCATCCTGGGAGCCCTAGTGCTCTGGGCGATGTTCAGCGCCTCGCCCCTTTACCACACCTCGATTCAGGGCTTGGGTGCCGACGGCTACGGCTCCTTGTCGGCCATTCACATCAATGTCTGGGGAGCGCTGCTCTGCGAGGTCATCTTGACCGCGCTCTTCGTCTTTACCGTCATCGGGGCCACCAGCAAGATCGCCAACCCGGCGCTCGGGGGCCTGGTGATCGGATTGACGCTGACCGTCTGCCACCTGATCGGGATCCAGATCACGGGCACCTCGGTGAACCCCGCCCGGAGCCTCGGCCCGGCCCTCATCGTGGGCGGCACCGCACTAAGCCAGGTCTGGCTCTTCATCGTCGCCCCGCTCATCGGCGGGTTGGTGGGAGCCATGCTCCACCGCATGCTCTTCCCGGCCGAGGTGGCCGAGCCGTCAGCCGTGTAGGTCTGGCGTCGTCACCCTCCGGTCACCGTCGAGTTCAATAGAAGGCGTGAGCACAGCTCCTCACCACCTGGCCGACGTCGACCTCTCCCTTCGGATCTCGGCCGACGAGGAGGCCGAGCAGCTGGCGGCGGCCCAGCGCCGCCTCCTCCACCTGCGCCTGGTCAACGGCGGCCAGCTGAGCGACGGGCGCCTCGGCCCGCCGGTGTGCATCGTCTTCGAGGGGTGGGACGCCTCGGGCAAGGGCGGCTGCATCAAGCGGCTGGTGGCCCAGCTCGACCCCCGGCACGTCCGGGTGGCCCAGTTCGGCGCGCCCAGTGCCGACGAGCTGCGCCATCACTTCCTCTGGCGGTTCTATCCGTCCCTGCCCGGCTGGGGCGGCCTGGCCATCTTCGACCGCTCGTGGTACGGGAGGGTCCTCGTCGAGCGGGTCGAGAAGCTGGCCACCGAGGAGCAGTGGCGACGGGCCTACGAGGAGATCAACCAGTTCGAGTGGTCACTGGCCGAAGAAGGGATGATCCTCATCAAGCTTTGGACGCACATCTCCCCGGATGAGCAGCTGAAGCGCTTCGAGGCGCGACAGGCCGACCCCCTGAAACGCTGGAAGCTGACCGACGAGGACTGGCGCAATCGCGAGAAGTGGGCAGCCTACGAAGAAGCCGTCGAGGACATGCTGACCCTCACCCACCAGCCGACCGCACCGTGGGACGTCATCTCAGCCGAGCAGAAGCGCTACGCGCGAGTGGCGGTCATCCGCACGGTCATCGCCCGGATGGAGGAGGGAATGCGCCGCTCCGGCATCGAGCCGCCCCCTTCCTCGGGGGCCGACTACACAGGCGAAGAGACGACAAACGGTCACGGCCACGCTCGAGAGCCGGCTACCGGAGATCTCGGGTCCCAACCCATTCATTGATCTGACAGTCGGGACAACGGTCCCTTGTCAAACCTGACGAGCGAAGCACGCAATCTTTTACGGGTCGGTCCCCGCGTTCGGCTTCGAAAGGGTCCTTGCTTCACCGCTGGTCGTGGGGCCGCTCCGCAGCGTGCCCCGGAGGACTGCCGCCATGCTCGTGACGGTGGTCGTGGCTCTGCGATGGACCTCGGGGGGTGGCCTTTGCTGCGCCCCGGTAGCCGAGGAGCCTGAGCACCATCAGCCCAAGGCGGCTCGGTTTCTTCGCCCGTTGGGCAGCCTCCGCCTCGGCCTCATGACCTCCGGTGACGTGGTAGTCGCGGCCCGTGTACCCCCGTCGGTAGTTTGGCCGCCCCACCTGAGAAAGCGTAGATCCCTGCCCGACGCTCCTGGCGTACGACCGAGCCAAGCGGGAGGTGCCTGGGAGATCCGACGACGGCGCTCAGTCAGGCGTCCCGGATTCTGGTGGGCCAACGTCGGGCAGGTTGTCCAAGGCCCGTTGCAGCATCGAGAGCGTTGCCGGAGTAGTGGTGGCGAGCGCAGCCTTTGCCGCTTTGACGAGGATCACCTGTGAATTGAACAGGGCTGAGGGGACATCTTCGCCGGGTGAATAGTCCGACGTGGCCCCGATGACCGGTGACGGCTCGGTAGTGCCCCGGAACCGCGAGGCATTGTTGTTCAGGTACGCATCACCGAGTGCAGTTTGCTCATCGAGCTCCTCGAGCGCAGCCCCCAAGGCCTGTCGCTCGTTTGGATGCTGGGGGTTCTCGAGAAAGGCGACAACGCAGGACGCGATGTGCACAATGTCGTCCTCGAGGTGCACTTCGACTGCCACCTCGACGTCAGCAGCTTCCTCGTCGCGAGCCTTGCGGTGACCGAACATCATGAACCCTCCGGTCGAACCCGCCCGGCCCGCCCTCTACCGGACATCAGAATCGATGCCTGGTCTGACCGAAGGGATCCTTCGCGTGGGCGTAGATCGTGGTCGGCGCCACGGAGAAGACCCTGCTCAAGATCTCGTCACTGCCGTCGTGATGGAAGCCGCCGTCGCCGGCGGTGAGTTGCCACCGCCCGTCCCACTTTTGCGCCCACGCCGGCGCCAGCCGCTCGAGCACGGCGCGGTCGGTGACCGGTACGGCATCACCCTCGACGACGACATCCACGCCACGGTCCCACTGGTTGCAGCCGGTGAGAAGGATGACATGGGGATTGCTGCGCAAGTTGGCGAACTTCTGCTCCCCGGCGCCCGTGTGGAAGTGGATCGCTCCCTCGAACCACGCGGCGACGAGCGGGGTCACATGCGGTCGGCCGTCGGACCGCACGGTGCAGATCCAGAACAACTCGGCGGACTCCAGGATCGTGCGGGTCTCGTCCCAGGTCACGGCAACGGCCTGCGGATCACTGTAACGGCGGTCGATCGTGGTTGTCGGATTCACAGACCTTCCTCCCGTTCGGGGGCAACGAACAGGTGCATGTTGCCAGTCTGCAGGCGGTCGGACCGCTGAGCACTCAACGCCGCATGGTGAGGGGCCGGCCCGTCCCAGAATGTGAAGGCTGACACAAACGTGAAAGATTGAGAACGTGGCCCGTACTCGACAGCGCTACGGCATCACGATCCCCTTCGACGGCATCACCCTGGCCGACCATCGACGGTGGTTCGCGGATCTGGTTGAACTCGGGTATACGGATGTGTGGTCGGCCGAGGTCGACGGGTCCGACGGTTTCACCCCGCTGGCGCTGGCCGCGGCCTGGGAGCCGACCCTCAATCTGGGCGTGGCGATCGCCCCGGCGTACACGCGGGGGCCGGCCCTGTTGGCACAGACGGCCGCGGCCATGGCCGAAGCCGCGCCAGGCCGGTTCGCCTTGGGTCTCGGCGCGTCGTCAGAAGTCATCGTGTCCCGTTGGAACGCCGTCGAGTACGTCGACCCCTACCGCCGTGTGCGAGACACGCTGCGGTTTCTCCGCGCGGCGTTCACCGGCGAGAAGGTCACGGCCGAGTACGAGACGTTCTCGGTTGAGGGGTTCCGTCTTGCTCGGGAAGTCGAGCCTCCCCCCATCTACCTCGCCGCCCTCCGTGCGGGCATGCTGCGGCTGGCCGGCCGGGAGGCCGACGGCGTCATCCTCAATTGGCTGTCGGCCGACGACGTGGCGACGTCACTGGCCGAGGTGGGACGGGACAAGGAGGTCGTGGCCCGGATCTTCGTCATCCCAACCGACGACGCCGACCTTGCCCGCCAGGTTGGCCGCCGCATGGTGACCGCGTATCTGAACGTCCCGGCCTACGCCGACTTTCAGCGCTGGTTGGGGCGTGGTCCGCGGCTGCAGGGCATGTGGGACGCCTGGGCGGCCGGGGACCGCAAGGCCGCCCTCGAGGCCGTGCCCGATGACGTGGTGGACGCCCTGATCGTCCACGGTGCGCCCGAGTCCTGCCGGGCCCACGTGGCCCGCTACGTGGATGCCGGGGTGACCGTGCCGGCCTTGGCCGTGATCCCGGTCATCGATCTGGGTGAGGCGGTGCGGGAGTTGGCCCCACGCTGACCCCCCGGCGCCGGCCGCAAGACCCCACCTCGGGACGACCTTGTGCCGTTCGTGGTACGAATCGCCTATGGACTTCCGGCGCACGCCACTGACCGAGATCGCCCACCAGGTGCGCGGGGGCGAGGTGTCGGCCCGAGAGGTGACCGAGCACGCGCTCGGCCGCATCGCCGAGCTCAACCCCACCGTCGGAGCGTTCGTCGCCGTCGACGGCACACGCGCTCTCGAACAGGCCGCCGCCGTCGACCAGATCGTGGCCACCGGCGGCGACCCCGGCCCCTTGGCCGGCATCCCGCTCGGGGTGAAGGACAGCGAGGATGCCGCCGGCTATCGCTCCACCTACGGCTCGGCCCTCCTGGCCGAGGCGCCGGTCGCCGTCTCGGACTCGGTACACGTGGCCCGGCTGCGGGCCGCCGGCTGCGTCGTGGTCGGCAAGACCAACCTCCCCGAGTTCGCCTGGTCGGGAGTGACGGACAACGACCTGTTCGGTCCGACCCGCAATCCGTGGAACCTCGAGCACACCTCGGGTGGGTCGTCCGGCGGCGCCGCGGCCGCTCTGGCCTCGGGGATGGTGCCGCTCGCCACCGGCTCCGACGGGGGCGGCTCCATCCGCATCCCGTCGGCCTGCTGCGGGCTCTCGGGAATGAAGCCCTCCCTGGGGCGAGTCCCCGGCGGTGGGCCCGAGGCCCCTGGATGGCTCGACCTCTCGACCAAGGGTCCGATGGCCCGCACCATGGCCGACGTCATCGCCGCGCTCGACGTGGTGGTCGGACCCGAGCCGACCGATCTCCGCTCGCTGCCACGACCAGAGGCCAACTGGCCGGCCGTGCTCGAGGACCCGCATGTTCCGGCTCGAGTGGCGTGGTCCCCCACTCTCGGCTTCGCCGAGGTCGACGCCGAGGTGCTGGCCGTGTGCGAGCGGTCCCTCTCGGTGCTCGAGTCCTTGGGGGCCGAGGTGGTCGAGGTGGACCCGGTCTTCGACACCGACCCGGTCGGCGACTGGCTCACCATGGTGGCTGCCTGCCTGCTGCGCACGATGGGCCCACTGCGCGACAACCCCGCCTGGGGACGATTGGACCCGATGCTGGCCGCGGTCGTCGACTCGGCGCGGTCCACCACGGCGCTCCAGATGGTGGAGGTCCTCGATCGCTGCCACGAGATGAACGTGCGACTGGTTGAGCTGTTCCACGACGCCCGCCTGCTCGTGACGCCCACCACCGCGGCGCTGCCGCCGCCGATTGCCCTGGGTGGATCAGGGATCGTCAACGGCAAGACCACCCCCAACTGGGTGCAGCTCACCTACCCCTTCAACATGACGAGGTCGCCGGCGGCGACGGTGTGCGTCGGGCTCTCCTCCAGCGGACTGCCGGTCGGGCTGCAGCTGATCGGCCCCCAACACGCCGACCTCGTCGTCCTGAGATCGGCCGCCGCGTTGGAGGCAGCCATCGGCTTCGACGAGTTGGCACCGGTCGGCTCCTGACGGGACCCTCCGTGCCCGGCGCGGGTCACCCGGGCCTCGCCTGGCTCGCCGGCAGTAGGGCCGGGACGGCGTGGCTGGAGGACCTCCCCCGGCTGGTAGCCGAGTGCGCCGAGGAGTGGTCGTTGACCCTCGGGGCGCCGTACCCGTACGCCCACACCGCGCTGAGCCTGCCGGCCGTGCGGGCCGACGGCTCTCTGGCGGTTCTCAAGGTGGGATTCCCCGACCGAGAAAGCCAGTACGAGGCGGACGCCCTCGCCCGGTGGGGGGGTGAGGGAGCCGTACGTCTCCTCTCCCGCGACCAGCGGCGCCACGCCCTCCTGCTCGAACGTTGTGTGCCCGGCACGCCGCTTACCGACGCCGGTCCCGACGAGGCGCTCGAGGTCCTGGCCGGCCTCGTCGAGCGGCTGGCCGTCCCGGCCGGCCCACCTTTCACCACGTTGGAGGAGGAGGCGGCGGGTTGGGCGGAGCGGCTGCCCACCAACTGGGAACGAGCCGGCAGACCCTGCTCGTGGGAGCTGGTCGACGCGGCCCTGGCACACCTGTCCGGGCTCGGTGCGACTCAGGGCGCGATGGTCCTCGTCCATCAGGACCTGCACTCGGGCAACGTGCTGGCGTCGGGGCGAGAGCGGTGGTTGGTGATCGACCCCAAGCCCCTCGTCGGTGAACTCGAGTTCACGGTGTCCCCGATCGTCCGCGACGCCGCGCTCGGCCACCGACCCGAGCTCGTCACGGCCCGGCTCGACCGCCTGGTGGGCGCGCTCGGGCTCGACGCCGAACGGGCGCGGGGCTGGGCACTGGCGCAGGCGGTGGCTTGGGGGTTCGACGGGAGCGGAGCGGCGCGCACCAATCTGGACGTCGCCTCATGGCTCATCTCGCCCGAACGCTGAGGGCACTGTCCAGGAGGCCCTGGCTCCTCTCCCTGGCATACTGGCGGCGCGGCCGCGCCGGCCGTCACGCTGCACCGAAGGGGGCGCCATGGCCATTACTTCCCCGATCGACGTGGTCCGCCACGTCGGCAACGACGACGCACCCTGGGTGGAGACCGGCTACGGCGTGGACCTGAAGGTCGTTCGCTTCGACGCCACCAAGGGCACCTGGGTCATCCGCAACCGCTTCCGACCGGGCGTGCAATTGCAGATCCACCGGCACACCGGCCCGGTGGACGGCTACACGCTGTCGGGCCGGTGGCACTACCTCGAGTACGACTTCTACTCCACCGCCGGCTCGTACATCTACGAGCCGGCCAACTCGGTGCACACCCTCACCGTGCCCGAGGACAACGAAGGCGACACCGACGTCCTCTTCATCATCGAGGGGGCGCTGCTCAACCTCGACCCCGACGGCAAGGTGGAGAGCTACACCGACGGTCCGCTCATCCTCGAGGCGTACTTCGCGCTGCTCGAGGCTGCGGGGGAACCCCGCCCCAACGGCCTCATCGTCTGACGACAAACCGGAGGGGGACCGAGCGTGCCGACCACCCGGCCAGGGCACGAGCTGGCGCGGCGTTTGACCGACCCGTCCCTCTATCTGGGTGACCCGTTTCCCCTCTACGCGCGCCTGCGCGCGGAGGCTCCGGTGGCCTGGCACGAGGATCCGGGCTTCTGGGCGGTGACCACCCACGCCGAGGTGCTGGCGGCCGGTGCCGACCCGGCCACCTTCTGCTCGGCGCAGGGCATCCTGGTCGACGAGATCGGCGTCGACTACCCCTCGCCTCCGACCATGATGCACACCGACCCGCCCGCCCACACCCGGTACCGACGGATGGTCCAGCCGGGGTTCAAGCCGTCGGCGGTGCGCGGGCTCGAGGAGTCGGTGCGGGCCGAGGCAGAGGCCCTCTTGGCCCGGATCGAAGCCGATGTCGCGGTCGACATCGTGCCGGCCCTCTCGGTGCCCTTCCCGCTGCGGGTGATCTGCGGACTCCTGGGCGTCGACAGCGACGAGTGGCCCCGCTTCTACGAGTGGTCCGAGGCGGCCATTCCCGGCGCCACGGACTGGCCACAAGAGAAGAAGGACGCGCTCTTGGCCGAGATGTTCGGGTACCTGGTGGCCGTGGCCACGCAACGCCGGGCCGGCCCCCGCTCCGACGTCGTCTCGGCCCTCGCCACCGCCGCTCCCGACGGGGACGAGCTGTCCGATGCCGAGCTGGCCATGTTCTTGGTGCAGCTGCTGGTGGCCGGGAACGAGACCACCCGCAACCTTCTCTCGGGCGGACTGGCGGTATTGGCCGAGTCCCCGGCGCAGTGGGGCCGACTGCGCGCCGACCGCTCGCTCGTTCCCCGAGCCGTAGAAGAGCTGTTGCGCTGGACCACGCCGGTCATCTCCTTCCTGCGCACCGCCACCTGCGACACCGAGCTGCGTGGCCAGGCCATCGCCGCCGGCGAGCCGGTCCTCCTCGTCTATGCCTCGGCCAATCGGGACGAGGAAGCCTTCGGACCCACGGCCGGCCAGCTCGACGTCGGCCGCGACCCGAACCCGCATGTGAGTTTCGGGTTCGGCCCCCACTTCTGCCTTGGCGCGGCCTTGGCTCGGCTCGAGGCCCGGGTGGTGCTCGAGGGGCTCCTCGAGCGATTCGTCACGCTGGAGCCAGCCGGCCCGGTGGAGCGCGCGCCCAGCTCGGTCATTGCCGGCGTGCGGCGGGCCCCCATCGCCTTCCGGGCCGCTTGACCCGGAGCGGCCGTGCCTGAGCTGCCCCAGATGCAAGCCCTGGCCGAGCGTCTTGACGCCGTTCTGTCCGGTTCGATGCTCGACCGCTTCGAGTTGCTCGGGGTGAGCGGTCTCAAGACCGCCGTCCCCGCGCCTGACGACCTTGTCGGGCGGGTTCTCGAACAGGTGGGGCGCCGCGGCAAGTACGTGCTCTTCGTCTTCGATGGCGGCCTCCGGGTGGCCCTCCACCTCTCCCAGGCCGGACGGGTCGACCTGGAAACCCCACCCAAGGCCACCCGGCCGCGGGGCTCAGTGGTCCGCCTGGTCTTCCGACAGCCCGACGGCGGCGAGGTCGGCGTGCTGGTTCGCGAGCACGGCACCCAGCGCCGGGCCGGCTGGTGGGTGCTGGGACCGAACGACGAGGGACCGATGGCGGTACTCGGTCCCGACCCCTACGACCCGGCCTTTGCCGAGCTGCTAGCGGCCGAGCGCTCGAGCCGGCGGCTCAACACGTGGCTCCGGGACCAGCGGGTGGTGGCGGGCATCGGGCGGGGCTTCGCCGACGACATCGCCAACCGCGCCGGTCTCTCCCCCTTCGCTCCCGTCGGGAACTTGTCGCCGGAGGACCGTGACCGCCTCCTCGAGTCCGTGCGGGCGGTCCTCGACGACGGGCTCCTCCGCGAACGGGGGCGCTCCGGCGGGCTGTCGGAGGCGAAGCTTGGCGGGGGGTTCGCCGTCCACAACCGGGCGGGCCAGCCCTGCCCGCGCTGCGAGGAGCCACTCCTCATGGTGTCGTTCGATTCACACGAGATCGACTACTGCAAGCGCTGCCAGACCAAGGGGCGCGCCTTGGCCGACCGACGCATGTCCCGCCTCCTGCGCTGAGCAGACGCGCGTCGCACCTCGCCATGTTCGGCCCCACGGCGGCGTGCGTGGGCCCGGCCCCCCACGGGCCGACGGCGGTACCCTTCAACGGCGCGTCCGATCCGCGGCCGCGCCGTAGGGAGGGGGGATCACGCCATGAAGGGATTCCGGAATTTCATACTGCGCGGTGACGTGGTGGTGCTCGCCATCGGACTGGTGGTGGCGCTCGCCTTCTCCACGCTCATCGTTTCGTTCACCACGAACGTCATCAACCCCATCGTGAACCGCGCCCAGGGCAAGTCCAACATCGGCCTCGGCGTACAGCTTGGCGCGACCGGCAACTCCCACACGTACATCGATTTCGGCGCCTTCATCTCGTCGATCATCTACTTCATTGTCTTCATGGTCGTCATCTACTTCGTCCTCGTCGTGCCCTACAAGCGGATTGCCGCCAAGCAGGGACGGACCGTCTTCGGCGACCCCTCCCCCACCAAGACCTGCCCGGCCTGCCTCTCCGACGACCTCCCGGCGGCCGCGTCGAAGTGCAGGTACTGCGGGAGTGAGCAGCCGGCCGTCGAGGCGTCGGCGGCCTAAGGGCGGATCGGCCGTGGACTACACCGTGCAAGCGGTGCCGGCCGCGGCCACGTGGGCGCTGCGCCGCCAGGTCCTGCGACCGACGCGCGCCGACACGGAACTCGCCCTTCCCGACGACGACGGCCCGTCCACCGGCACCTACGCGGCGCTCGACCGTGACAGCACGGTCGTCTCGAGCGCACGGGTGGCGCCCTCGCCCCGGCCGCCGATCCTCGAGGCGGCGTCGGCCTCAGGCCCGGTCTGGCGGCTGCGGGGCATGGCCACCCGACCCGATCTTCGCGGCCAGGGCATTGGGGCCCGGGTCCTCGGCCGGGCGATCACCCACGTGGCCGAGCACGGCGGTGGGGTGCTGTGGTGCAACGCCCGCCTCCCGGCCCGCTCCCTCTACCACCGCGCCGGGTTCGTCGAGGCCGGTGAGCCCTGGGACGACCCCGAGATCGGGCCGCACGTCGTCATGTGGCGAGAGGTCGACTCCCTCAGCGCGGCGCCGGACCGTTCGTGAGGACGCCGGCCACCTCGTCGACCGTGGCCAACGTGGCCACCAGCGCCAGCGAGCGGCGGACCACCTCGGCCGCGTAGTCGGCGGGCAACCCGCAGACGGCGTCGGTGACCAGGGCCACCTGGTACCCGAGGTTGACGGCCTCGACGCAGAGGCCGAACACCCCCAGGTTCACCGACACCCCCGTCACCACCAGCACGTCGGCCCCCAGGTTGCGCAGGGTGGCGTCGAGGGTGGTGCCGATGAACGGGGAGACCCCGTGGCGGCGGCTGCTCACCAGGTCGCCGGCGGTTGGGCCCAACCCCGGTGTGAGCTCGGTGGCCGGCGTCCCCTCCAACAGGTGCTCGGGGCGGCGCAGGACCGCCGTGTGCAGGGGCGTGTTGGCCACCGTCCCCCGACGGTCGGCCCGGAACTCCGCCGTGCAGTGGACCACCGGCACCCCGGCCGGACGGGCCGCCGCCAACAGGCGTGCCGTATGCGCCACCACCCGGGCCTCGGTGGCCGCCTGGGCCAGCTCGGGAAAGCTCGAGAGGTCACCCACCACCCCGCGCTGGAGCTCCATCGTCACGACCGCGGCCGGGAAGCGGCCCGGCTCGCGTTGGGGACGACCGCCCGGAAGGGCGGTGCCGGCGAGCAGCCCCGCCAGGTCGACCGGCACCTCAGTGCCCGCCCGGCGCGCTCGGTGTCACCGTGCGGCCAGCACCTCGGCCGCCCACCGGTAGTCGGGCTTCCCGCTGGGCGACCGCTGGATGAGCTCGACGGTGTGCAGCACCCGGGGCAACTTGTAGCCGGCGATCTTCGCCCGGCAGTGCTGCTGGATGTCCTCGAGCCCCGGCGACCGGCCTGGCCGCGGCTGGACGATGGCGGCCACCGTCTGGCCCCACCGCTCGTCGGGCGCCCCCACCACAATGGCGTCCATGACGTCGGGGTGCGACCGGACGGCCGACTCCACCTCCTCGGGGAAGATCTTCTCGCCGCCCGAGTTGATGACGACCGAGCCCCGTCCGAGCAGGGTGACCGAGCCGTCCTCCTCGACCGTGGCGAAGTCGCCCGGCATGACGTAGCGGGTGCCGTCGATGTTGAGGAACACCTCGGCCGTCTTCTTGGGGTCGTTGTAGTAGCCGAGGGGGATGTCCCCCGAACGGGCGATCCGACCAATGACCCCCGAGCCGGCCACGACCGGGTGAAGCTCCTCGTCGAGGACGACCGTCTCGCCCAGCACGTGCACCGTCGGACCGCTGCGCATGGCCGTGTTGTCCTTGGAGATCACGGTGAGCCCATTGTTGCCCGACTCCGACGAGCCGATGGCGTCGGTGATGAGGATGTTGGGGAGCTGCTCGAAGAAGTGGTCCTTGACCGGGGCCGAGAAGAGGGCGGCTGAGGAGACCACGGCCACCAACGAGGAGAGGTCGTAGTCGGCCCCCTCGTCGCCGAGCGACTCGACCAGCGGCTTGGCCATGGCATCGCCGGTGACCATGAGCGAGTTCACCCGCTCGGCCTCGACCAGTCGCCATACCCCGTGGGGATCGAAGCGGGCCATCAGCACGATCTTCGAGCCGACGAAGCTCTGCCCCATCACCGCCCACTGGGTGGCCCCGTGCATGAGGGGGGCGATGGGCAGGAACGTCATCGGCCCGCCGGCCCCCTTGGCCACCATCTCGGCCGGGTCCGTGACCCGGGTGTTGGTGATCGGGTCGACGCCGCCGCCCAGCGCGTAGAAGACGTCCTGGTGGCGCCAGACCACACCCTTGGGCATGCCCGTCGTGCCGCCGGTGTAGAGGATGTAGAGGTCGTCGCCCGAGCGCGGCTCGAAGTCCCGCTCAGGCGAGGACCCCGCCATCGCCTCCTCATAGGTGACGGCGCCGGGCGGTGCCTCGGCGTCGGTCCCGTCGTCCACCACCACCAGGTGCTTGAGGCTCTCGAGACGTGGCAGGAGGGTGGTGACGTGCGGTGAGAACTCGCGCTGGAAGACGAGCGCCTTCAGGTCGGCGTTGGAGAAGAGGTAGGCGAGCTCGTCTTCCACGTAGCGGTAGTTGATGTTGATCCACACCGCCCGGAGCTTGAAGACGGCCCAGGCCGTCTCCACCCATTCGACGCTGTTGTAGGAGTAGATGCCGACGTGGTCACCGGGCCCGACCCCGTGGGCGGCCAGGTGGTGGGCGAGGCGGTTGGCCCTGGCCTCCATCTCGGCGTAGGTGCGGCGCTCCCCCTCGGCCACCAGGTACTCGCGTGTGCCGTAGGCGTCGACAGCCGCCTCGAACAGGTCTGCCAGGTTGAACTGCATGCGGCGCCAATTTAGAACAGGTTCTCGCGCGGCGGGCAACCGACCGCCGCCGGGCTAGTTGACGTGGGCCACCCAGTCGGCCGCCTCGCGCCGATGGCGCCCGTAGTCGACCTTGCCGTTGGGGGCCCGGCCCAGGGTGTCCACCACCCGGACCCGGCGCGGGGCTTTGTAGCCGGCCAGGTGGGCGCGGACGTGCTCGATGAGCTGGCCTTCGGCGGGTTGGGATCCGGGCGACGGCTCGACCACCGCCACCACCTGCTCGCCGTAGCGGTCGTCGGGGATGCCCACCACCACCGCGTCACCTACGCCGGGGAAGGTCTTTAGGACCTCTTCCACCTCCTCGGGGAAGACCTTCTCCCCGGCCGTGTTGATGCAGACCGAGCCCCGCCCCAGGAGATGGATCGTGCCGTCGGCCCGCACCTGGGCGAAGTCGCCGGGAACCGAGTAGCGCACGCCGTCGATCTCGCGGAAGGTGTCGGCCGACTTCTCGGGGTCCTTGTAGTACCCAAGGGGGTTCCGGCCCCCGAGCGCCAGCACACCGACCTCTTCGGAGCCCGGCTCGATGAACCGGCCGTCGGCGGAGAGGACCTTCACGTCGGGGCCGAGGGTGAACTCGGCGGTGTGGGCGGCCGCCCCGGCCGACGACACCGAGGCCCCCATGCCCAAGGCCTCCGACGAACTGAAGGCGTCGATCAGGAGCATGGTTGGGTGTTCGGCCAGGAGGGCGGCCTTCACCGGCTCGCTCCACATCGCCCCCGAGGAGATGATCCCGGCCAAGGAGGACAGGTCCCAGCGCCCCGGGTTGGCCTCCAAGGCGGCGAGCATGGGCCGGGCGAACGGGTCGCCCACGATGGCCATGCCCTGGACCCGGTGGCGCTCGACAGCGTCGAAGAGCTCCACCGGGTCGAAGTGCCGACGCTGGAGCAGCACCAGCTTGCCGCCCTCGGAGAGGCACTCGATGGCCATGAAGCCGCCGGTCCCGTGCATGAGCGGGCAGGCCGCCAGGAGCGACATCCCCGCACCGGTCTCGGCCAGGGTCCGACGGACGCCCTCGATCCCGGCCTCCAGGTCGTAGCGGCGGAAGGCACCGGCGTTGAGCCGACAGAACAGGTCGTCCTGGCGCCACATCACACCCTTGGGCAGTCCGGTGGTGCCCCCGGTGTAGAGGAGATAGAGGTCCTCGCCACTGCGGCCCCACGGCGCGCGGGTTCTCCCGCCGGCCGAGGTGGCGGCCTCCTCGTACGGGACGGCCCACTCCGGGCAACCGCACGTGCCGTCGTCGACGAACAGCCAGGCTCGCACCTTGGGCACGCGCGGGCGAAGCTCCACGACCCGCTCGGTGAACGCACCGTGGAAGGCCACGGCCACGGCGTCGGCGTTGTCCCACAGGTGGACGAGCTCGTCGGCGAGGTAGCGGTAGTTCGTGTTGACCGGGACCAGCCCCACCTTCATGATCCCCAAGGCCGACTCGATGTACTCGGGGCAGTTGTAGAGGTAGAGCGCGACCTTGTCCTGGTGCACGACGCCGAGGTCCAGCAGCCAGCGGCCCACGCCGTCGGCCCGGCGGTCCAGCTCGGCCCACGACAGAGCTCGTGTCCCTTGGGCAACGGCCGGCGCATCGGGCAGCTCGTCGGCGACGGTCTCCCACACGTCGGCGTAGTTCCAGTCGGTCACGGCCCTCCCAGGGACGACCCGTCGCGGCGAGGGCAGCCTACGCTTCGCCCGTGGACCTCGGGCTGCCGGGCGAGGACGACCCCGCCCGCGCCGACGTGCGCCGTTGGCTGGGCGAGCACCCACGCCCCACCGGCCGCCAGCTGGCCGAGGCCGGCTACGTGGCCCCCCACTGGCCCCGGCCCTGGGGCCTGTCGGCCGACCCGGTGGGCCAGCTGGTGATCGACGACGAGCTCCGCCGGGCCGGCGTGCGCCGGCCGGTCAACCCGATCGGCATCGGCTGGGCGGGCCCGACCCTCCTCCTGGCCGGCACCGAGGAGCAGAAAGAGCGATGGCTCTGGCCGCTCCTCTCCGGCGAGGAGTTCTGGTGCCAGCTCTTCAGCGAGCCGGGGGCCGGATCCGACCTGGCCGCGCTCGGCACCACCGCGGTGGCCGACGGCGACGGCTGGGTGGTGCGGGGCCAGAAGGTGTGGACCAGTTTCGCCCACCTGGCCCACTACGGCATCCTGCTCGCCCGGACCGACCCCGCGGCCCCCAAGCACCTCGGGATCTCCTACTTCGTCTGCCCCATGGACGCCGAGGGGCTCGAGGTCCGACCCTTGCTCGACATGACCGGTGCCCACGCCTTCAACGAGGTGTTCTTCGACGAGGTGCGCCTCCCCGGCGATCACCTGGTGGGGGCGGTGGGCTCGGGCTGGGAGCTCGCCAAGGTGACGCTGGCCAACGAGCGGGTGTCCCTTTCGGGCGAAGGTGCGCTGTGGGGCAGCGGCCCCACGGCGGCCGACCTGATGGGGCTGGTGCGGGCGGCGGGTGGCGCGCCGACGGCACTGCTGCGACAGCGCCTGGTGCGCTCCTGGATCGAGGGCGAGATCCTCGACGTCCTTCGCCTCCGGACGGTGTCAGCCGTGCTGGCCGGCCGCGCCCCGGGCCCCGAGGCCTCGGTCCGCAAGGCCTTGGCCGACGCCCACGGGCAACGGCTTATGGACCTCGGGCGCGACCTGGCGGGGGTGTCGGGGACCTTGACGGGGACCGGCCCCACGACGAACGTGGCGACACCGTCGTCGGCGGGCTGGCCGTTCACCACATGGGCCGGTGGCTTCCTCTTCTCTCCGGCCCTCACCGTCGGGGGTGGCACCGCCGAGGTCCAGCGCAACATCGTGGCCGAACAGGTGCTGGGCCTCCCCCGCGACCCGTCCTGAGACGGGTGGGGTCAGTGGCCCGCCGGGACAAGGGGCCCGGCGTCGCTGTAGCCCTGGCGGATGCCCTGGCCGGCCCGGGCCACCAGCTGCTCGGGCTCGTAGAGCATCCAGTAGGCGTTGCGGGCGTGGGAGCGGGCCCGATTGCGGCAGACCTCGACGAGGCGGAGCGGGTGGTCCTCCTCGTCCTCGTGGACGAAGACCTCGAGGATCGGGGTGCTGGTCATGAGCTGGGCCTGCATGATCCCCTGGGAGGCCTCGTGGGCGCAGACCTTGTCGATCTCGGCCTTCCCCGGCATCCCGAGCACCACCACGATCCGGCAGCTGTCGTTCTCGATGAGCCGCTTGGCCGCCACGGCCAGGTCCTTGAAGCCGGGGACGGTACGGCGGACCACCTCGAACCGCCGACCGTGTCCGGGGCACGAGGCCAACTCGTCGAGGACTTCGGCACCCATGTCATAGCGGGCGAACATCGTGTCGACCACACCGATCCGCTGCATGCGCGCACTCCTTTCGGCCCGCTGGGGACCGGTCCGGGCCGGCGTCCTCGCCCTGGCGCCCGTGGGTCCATTCTCGCACGTGACCTTTGGCCTTCGAGCGGGCCGGGGTGGACCGGGCCCGCCCTCTGGTCGAGAATCGGGAGGTGACAAGCGTGCCAGAGGCCGGAGGTGCCTATGACGGCTGGGTGACCCGGGACGAGGCGGTGGTCTGGCACGGGTTCACCCAGATGGCCGCCTACGCCGGCAACGAGCCCCTGGTCATCGAACGCGCCGAGGGCCGCGAACTCATCGACGTCGAGGGCCGGCGCTACCTCGACGCCATCTCCTCCCTCTGGGTGAACACCCTCGGCCACCGCGTGCCCGAGCTCGACCAAGCACTCGTGGCTCAGGTGGAGAAGGTTGCGCACTCCACGATGCTCGGCAACACCAACGTGGTGGTCACCGAGCTGGCCGAGGCCCTGGCGGCCGTGGTCCCGGTGGACCGCCCCCATTTCCTCTTCGCCGCCGACGGCGCCGTCGCCGTCGAGCAGGCCCTCAAGCTCGCCTACCAGTACTGGGTGAACATCGGCGAGGTCGGGCACACGCGCTTTCTGGCCCTGGGCGACGCCTACCACGGCGACACGGTCGGCTCGCTCTCCCTCGGCGACGGCGGGGTCTTCAGCGCCGTCTTCGACTCGCTCTGCTTCGACGTGCTGCGCACCCCCGGCTACGCCGACCCGGGCTGGGCCGAGAAGGCCACCTCGGCCGTGGAGGCCCACGCCGGGGAACTGGCCGCCGTGGTGATCGAGCCGCTGGTCCAGGGTGCCTCAGGCATCTACTGCGCCGAGGCGGACGACGTCGAGGCGCTGGGGCGGGCCTGCCGGGCACTCGGGGTGCTGCTGATCTGCGACGAGGTGGCGACGGGCTTCGGCCGCACCGGCACCCTCTTCGCGTCTCAACAGTGCGGGCTCCGGCCGGACCTGTTGTGCCTGGGCAAGGGGATCACCGGCGGCTACCTCCCGATGTCGGCGACCGTCGCGTCCGAGCGCGTCTTTAGCGCCTTTCTCGGCGAGGACCTCGGCCCGCGCACCTTCTTCCACGGACACTCCTACGGTGGCAACGCCCTGGCCGCCGCAGTCGCCCTCCGTCACCTCGGTCTCTTGCACGAGTGGGAGGTGCTGGACAACGTGGCCCAGCGCGGGGCGCAACTCGACGCCCTCCTCGCCGAGAAGGTTGCGCCGCACCCCGCCGTGGGCGAGGTTCGACGCCGGGGCCTCATGGTGGGGGTCGAGCTCTCCCCGCCCGCACCGGGATTGCGCTGGGGCCGCCGGGTCTGCGCCGCCGCCGTGCGGCGTGGCGTGCTGCTCCGTCCACTGGGCGACGTCGTGGTCGTGATGCCCCCACTCACCATCACCGCCGCCGAGATCTACCGCATCGTCGACGCCCTGGAGGCCGCCCTCGACGAGACCACTGCCGGCGACCTGGCCGACGAGCCCGACCGATGACCACCACCGACCGCTCTGCCGTGGTGGGCGCGCCCCACTCCACCTGGGCACAAGTCATGGCCGAACGGCTGGCCCGGGTGGCGGCCGAGGGACGGTGGCGCTCGCCCCGACCGTTTGACGCCCTGGGGGTGAAAGGCCGCCTCGACACCGAGGGAACGATCGTCTCCTTCGCCTCCAACGACTACCTGGGCCTCTCCGCCCACCCGAAGGTAGTGGCCGGCGCCGCGGCCGCGCTCGAGCGGTGGGGGGCGGGGGCTGGGGCCTCACGCCTGGTCACCGGGTCCCGCCCGGTCCATCAAGAGCTCGAAACGGCGCTCGCCGACTGGAAGGGGTCCGAGGCGGCCGTGACCTTCCCCACCGGGTTCGCCGCCAACCTGGGTGCGCTCTCGGTCCTCGGGGGGCTGAGCGGCAGGATCCTCTCCGACGAGCTCAACCATGCCTCGATCATCGACGGCTGCCGACTGGCCCGCGCCGAGCTCGCCGTCTACCACCACGCCGATCCCGACCACGTGGACCACCTGCTGGCGCGCCCGGGCCCACCCGCCGTGGTGGTCACCGACACGGTCTTTTCGATGGATGGCGACGTCGCCCCCCTCGAGGAGCTGGCCGCGGTCTGCCGTCGCCACGGGGCGCTCCTCCTCCTCGACGAGGCCCACGCCGTCCTGGGACCGCACCCCGGGCCCGAGGTGACCGACGGGCTGTGCGTCGTCCGGGTGGGGACGTTGTCCAAGACGCTCGGCTCGCTGGGCGGGTTCGTGGCCGGTCCCCGGCAAGTAGTGGATCTCTTGGTCAACCTGGCGCGGTCCTACATCTTCACCACCGCCCAGAGCCCGGCCGACGCCGCCGCCGCCCTGGCCGCACTCGGGGTGCTGCGCTCTGGGGAAGGAACGGCCCTCTGCGCGCGGCTGGCGGGGTACGTGGAGCGGGTGGCCCCGGGCCACCCGAGCCCGATCATCCCGGTGATCCTCGGCACAGAGGAGCGAGCGCTCGCCTGCTCGGAGCGGCTGTTGGCCGAAGGGCTGTGGGTACCCGCCATCCGGCCGCCGACGGTGGCCGAGGGCACCAGCCGGCTGCGGGTGACCCTCTCGGCCGCCCACACCGACGAGCAGGTAGACCACCTCGTGCGGACGCTCGCCGCCATCACGTCCTGACGGTGCACGACGAGGCCGCCAGGCCGGGACGGCTGGTGGTCGTGGTGGGCACGGGCACCGAGGTGGGCAAGACCTGGGTGACGGCGCACCTGGCGCGCGCCCTGCGCCGGGCCGGCCACACCGTCGCCGCCCGCAAGCCAGCCCAGTCGTTCGGCCCCGGCGAGGATCCGGCCGCCACCGATGCGGCCATCCTCGGCGCCGCCACCGGCCAGCGGGCTGAGGCGGTCTGCCCCCCCGAGCGGTGGTACCCGGTGGCGATGGCCCCGCCCATGGCGGCACGAGCCCTCGGCCGTCCCGGGTTCACCGCAGCCGACCTGGCCGCTGAGGTGGCCGTGTCGTGGCCGGTCGACCCCGCCGCCGACATCGGCCTGGTGGAAACGGCCGGCGGGGTGCGCTCACCGCAGGCCGACGACGGTGACGCCGTCGACCTGGTCTCGCTCCTCGCCCCCGATGTCGTGCTCTTGGTGGCCGACGCCGGGCTGGGAGTGATCAACGCTGTCCGGCTCTCCGTTGACGCGCTCGGCGATGAGCGTCTTGTGGTCGTGCTCAACCGGTTCGACCCCGATGACGACGTTCACGACCAGAGCCGCTCCTGGCTGGAGAATCACCACGGCCTGGCCACGCTGTCCCTCCCGGGCACAGAGACCGCACTGTTGCGGGCAGTCCTCGTCTGACCGATCGGAGCCGGGCTCGCCGGGGTCGGGACCGGTGCCTCTACAGTGGCGCCGTACGGGCGGTGCGGCCCCACGTCGCAGGCTCAGAGCGGGAGGCGAGACAGGTGCACGAGGGCGATGACGCTGGGGAAAAGGACCACGAGTGGGGCAAGGCGGTGACGCGAACAGAACGACCCGAGCCCGGCGACGTGATCCGCGGGTCGGGGACCTGGGCCGAGCGGACGCCCTTCGTTGGCTCCGAGGATTCGACGCCGCTGGAGGAGGATGAGCCCGAAGGCACCGTGCCCCCGTCCCCCCTGTGGGCCATGAAGCTGCGCCGCCACATCCAGTGGCACCTCCTGCCCTCCCACGAGCGGCATCAGCGGCTCCGGGAGCGGATCGGTGACGGCGACGACACGGTGTACGTCATCGACGACGGGGCTCATCACGTCATGGTGGGCCGCCGCGTCGGGGAGAAGGCGGGCGAGGTCGAGTACTGCCTGATCGGCCGCCAGCCCCGGCAGGTCTACGACGGGCTCAGCGACCGCACGGTCGCCCCCGGGGCGGCCTTCGACGGGGCGGCCGAGCTCACGCTCTGCGGTGTGGCCGTCGAAGAGGGAATCCTCTCCTCGAACATCTTCGACGTCGACCGCTATGCCGACGCCGCCGATGTCCCGACCGAGTACCGGCCCGGTGCGCCGTACCTCAGGCTGCGCGAGGACCTCGACATCGCCGTCGACTGACAGGCAAGGGGGCCTCGCCGGACCGAGCGGTTAGCGCTTCTTCTTCTTCGAGGCCTTGCTCGGAAGCGACCCGGCATAGCCGGCACCGAGCCTCACCCATTTCTCCAGTTGCCTCTTGGTGGCCACGTCGGCAGCCTGGACCCGCAACCACCCGGCCATGGGCCTCCCCCGCATCACCATGGGTTCGGCCTTGGTGGTGCGCACAAGACGATCCGACTGCTCGGGGTCGACGCGCACCAAGATCCCGCCTTGCCCGCTGGCGGCCACGGCCATGTTCCCCCCGATGAGAAACGCCAGGCCACCGAACATGGCCTTCTCGTCGACGCCTTTCTCCGTTGCCAGCAGCTCGCGTATGCGGTGCGCGAGATCGTGGTCGTAGGCCACGGCGAGATGGTAGACGGCTCCGCTCCGCTGCCAGCATCCTGCTGTACCGGCACATGGTCTTTGTAGAGTCTTTGGGCGGCTGGAGAGTCAACCTTGCACTGGCAACCGTGGCTCGACCACGAAGGCTTGATAGCAGTTGAACAAAGCACTCCCGCCGGATGAGGAGGGGCCATGGATGAGTGCGAGCACAGCGGGCCGGCACCGCGGTGACGGGGGCGGCGTTGTCGGTAACCCATCTCTGGGGGCATGCCACTTTGGCCGATTGCGTGACGACGAACGCGGGTCAGACCGTTTGCAACGTCAGCGCCGGGCTAGGGGGCGCCGTCGCCTTCTTTCTCATCTTCTACTTGGTCATGCTTGCCGTCATGATCCTCGCGTGGGTGTCGATCGTGAAGAAGGCCGGGTACTCAGGATGGTGGGTGCTCATCGTGTTGGTTCCGATCGCGAACATCGTGTTTTTTCTGATCTTCGCCTTCTCGGAATGGCCTGTGCTCAAGGAGCTCAGAGCGCTTCGCTCGCAGGCTTCCGCGAATCTGCTCGGCTACCGATCGCCGACCGGATACTCCTCGGGCTACGGCGGATGGACCCAGCAGCCGCAGCCGGAGACGCCCCTGCCATCCTTCAATCAACCGCAAGGTTCGGCCCCCGGAGCGATGTCTGGGGCGCCGTTTTCTCCAGCCGGGCAACCTGCTCAGGGCGGTGAACCATCCGCTGGCGGTGCTAGTCCGGCGGCGGGGTGGTACCCGACCCCTGACGGTCGTCGGCGCTACTGGGATGGCACCTCGTGGACGGACCACTACGCCTAGAGGAGCCGAGCCGATCCCTTCAGCGCCTGGATTGGGAAGCGGCGCAAACTAGCTGTCAGGCGAGACCCGGATGCATGTTGCCGTGCTCGCGGCATCGGGCTTCCCAGCCCCCGGGCCTGACGGCAACGGCCATCCATCTCCCACAGGTTGGGCAGTAGCGGGGAGGATCGAACTCTCGTGAGCAGCCCGGGCAGTCGGCCGTCGGCTGCCCACAGCCGGGACAGAAGGCCGCGCCGTCCACCTCAGAAGGCTGCGGTCAGCGCGCCAACCGGCATGCGCAGGTCCTCGAGCATGCCGAGGTCCTCGGCCGCCGAGCGGCCGAGGGTCGTGAGGTAGTTGCCCACGATGAGCGCATTGATGCCTGCCGTCATCCCCATGGCTTGGAGGTCGCGCAACGTCACCTCGCGCCCGCCGGCGTAGCGGAGGATCACGCCGGGCAAGGCGAGGCGGAACAGCGCGATCCAACGGACCGCCTCCCATGCCCCGACCACGGGGCGGTCGGCAAAGGGGGTGCCGGGCCTCGGATTCAAGAAGTTGACCGGCACCTCGGTGGGGTCGAGCTCGCGCAGCTGGAGCAACAGCTCTATCCGTTGGGCGTCGGTCTCGCCCATGCCGACGAGCGCCCCGCAGCACAGCTCCATGCCGTGACGTCGCACCAGTCGGCAGGTCTCGGCCCGCTCCTCCCAGGAGTGGGTGGTCACCACCTCCGAGAAGAACGAGCGGGCCGTCTCCAGGTTGTGGTTGTAGCGGTGGACACCACCGTCGGCCAGGCGGCGAGCCTGGTCCTCGGAGAGGATGCCGGCCGAGATCGCCACGTTGAGGCCCGTCTCCTGGCGGACGAGGGGGACGAGCTCCAAGATGCGGTCGAGCGTCCGCTCGTCGGGCCCGCGCACGGCCAGCACGATGCAGAACTCGCTGGCGCCCAACTCCGCCGTCTCGCGTGCGGCGCCAAGCACCTCGTCGGTGTCGAGGAAGGGCGTCGCCTTCACCGTGGTGTCGAAGCGCGAGGACTGGGAGCAGAAGTGGCAGTCCTCGGGGCAGCCCCCGGTCTTGGCCGAGAGGATCCCTTCCACCTCGACCGTCGGGCCGCACCAGGCCAGGCGAACCTGATGGGCCAGCGCGGCGAGGGCCACCACCGCTCCGTCGCCCAAGGCGGCCAGAGCCGTCAATTCCGCACCGGTGAGCTGGCGGCGCTCGTCGAGCAACGCCGTCTCCGCCTGGGCCAACAGGGCCCGCTCCTCGGCGGTGAGGGCGGCCTGGGCTGCAGCAGGAAGAGCGGAGTCGTCGCCAGCCGGGCTGGCCGGTCGGAAGGTCACGGTGGTACGCGTGGGGTCGTCGTGGGGAGGTCCGGGCACGGCGACCACGGTAGTTGCAGGGCGCCGTTACAGGGAATCCTGGCGGCGAGTCACGACAAGGAGGTGGGTGATGGCCTGGGATTTCTCCACCGAACCGGAGTTCGAAGAGAAGCTCGAGTGGATGCGCGGGTTCATGCGCGAGGAGATCTACCCCCTCGAGGTGGCAGGGTTCTCCGACGACCAGCTGGCGGCGGCCATGCGACCGCTCCAGGAAGTGGTGAAGGGCCAAGGGCTGTGGGCGGCGCACCTCCCACCCGAGCTGGGAGGGGGAGGGTTCGGCCAGGTGCGGCTGGGCCTCATGCACGAGATCCTCGGGCAGTCCCCCTACGGCCCGGTGGTCTTCGGCAACAACGCCCCCGATTCGGGGAACGCCGAGCTGCTCGCCGTGGGCATCGCCCAGTCCGGCAACGAAGAGCAGCGTGAGCGGTGGCTGCTGCCCCTCTTGGACGGGAGGCTGCGCAGCGGCTTCTCCATGACCGAGCCCGGCACCGCGGGCTCGGATCCCACGCTCCTCGCCACCTCGGCCGTCCGCGATGGCGATGAGTACGTGCTGAACGGCCGCAAGTGGTTCACCACCAACGGCTCCGTGGCCGATTTCCTCATCGTGATGGCGGTGACCGATCCCGACGTCCACCCCTACCAGGGCTCTTCGATGATCCTCGTCCCGGTGGACGCCCCAGGGGTGGAGATCGTGCGGGACGTGGCAACGATGGAGGACCCCTCGGCCCCCTACGGTCGCTTTGGCAACCACGCCGAGATCAAGTACCGCGAGGTCCGGGTCCCGGTCGACAACCTCATCGGTCGCGAGGGTGGCGGGTTCGCGTTGGCCCAGGCACGCCTCGGGCCAGGCCGCATCCACCACTGCATGCGCTGGCTCGGGCAGTCCCGCCGGGCCTTCGACATGCTCTGCGAGCGGGCCGTGTCCCGCCACGCCTTCGGGTCGGTGCTGGCCGAGAAGCAGACCGTCACGAATTGGGTGGCCGACTCAGTGGCCCAGATGTCGGCGGCCCGCCTCATGACCCTGCACGCCGCCTGGAAGATGGACCGGGAGGGCCCCGGGGCAGCCCGCGACGAGATCGCCATGATCAAGTACTTCGGCGCGGGGGTTCTCTACGACGTCATCGACCGGTCGATCCAGGTGCATGGATCGCTGGGGTACTCCTGCGACCTGCCACTTGAGGCTATGTACCGGGCCGCCAGGGCGGCCCGCATCTATGACGGACCCGACGAGGTCCACCGCCAGTCCGTGGCGCGTCGCACGTTGCGCGGCTACTCCCCGACCGACGTCCCCACCGAGCACATCCCCACGCGCCGAGAGGCGGCACGCCGCAAGTTCGCCGACCTGCTGGGTGCGGCGACCGCCGACGACTGAGCATCGGCGGGCGCCCTCGGCGGCCAGGCAGGCGCCAGCGTGGCCGATCTGTCAGTGTTCTCTCCGTGACTGCCGAGGTGACCAACTCCGACGACGAGGTGCGCGCCCTGGTCGGGCAGCTCGATCGCGCCCAGAAGCTCCATCTCACCAGCGGCGATGCACCGCTCATCCGCGGCAACATCGCTATGACCCGTCGGTACAACCCCGTACCGATCGAGGCCGGGCGCATCGACGCCAAGGGCATCGACGGCGTCCGCTTCACCGACGGTCCGCGTGGTGTAGTGATGGGTCACTGCACGGCCTTCCCGGTGCCCATGGCCCGTGGCGCCACGTTCGACCCCGGTCTCGAAGCCGAGGTCGGCGACGCCATCGGAGTCGAGGCGAGGACGCTCGGGGCGAACCTCTTCGCCGGGGTGTGCATCAACCTCCTCCGCCACCCCGCCTGGGGGCGCGCCCAGGAGACCTACGGCGAGGACACGCACCTCCTCGGCGAGATGGGGGCCGCCCTCGTGCGCGGTACCCAGCGTCACGTCATGGCCTGCGTGAAGCACTACGCCTGCAACTCCATGGAGAACTCGCGCTTCTGGGTCGACGTGCGCATCGACGAAGCCGATCTGCGCGACATCTATCTGCCCCACTTCAAGCGCTGCATCGATGAGGGTGCCGCGTCTGTCATGTCTGCCTACAACAAGGTCAACGGCCGTTGGTGCGGGCAGAATCAGGTGCTGTTGAACGAGATACTGAGAGAGGAGTGGGGGTTCGACGGCTTCGTCATGTCGGACTTCCTCTGGGGGGTGAGGGGGGACCCGGTCGACTGCTTCAATGCAGGTCTCGACCTCGAGATGCCCTTCCGCTGGCGGTTCAGGAAGTTGGGACGAGCAATGCGCCAGGCCCGGGTGTCCGAGGCCCGCCTCGACGAGGCCGCAACCCGGCTCCTTCGCCAGCAGGCACGGCAGAAAGCCCGAGGGGAGCCAGACCGCTACCGACCAGAGGCGGTGTGCTCACCCCAGCACCGCCGGCTGGCCCACCGGGTGGCCGTCGAGGGGACCGTCCTGCTCGAGAACCGCGACATCCTGCCCTTGGACACTGACACCGTGCGATCGGTGGCCGTCTTCGGGAAACTCGCCATGCTCCAGGCCACCGGCGACAAGGGCTCGAGTCAGGTCCACCCGCCCGAGGTCGTCACCCTCCTCGACGGGGTGCGGGCCGTCGCCGCCACCCACGGCGTGGCCGTCGCCTATGACGACGGCAGTTCTGTGGAGCGGGCCGTGGAGCTGGCCGGACGAACCGACGCCGTCATCGTCGTGGCCGGCAACTCTTTTGAGGACGAGGGCGAATGGATCGGCCGTTCGGGCGGGGACCGACGGCGGCTCACCGTGGCACCCGATGACGAAAAACTGATCGAGGCGTTGGCAAAATCCCCCACCCCCATCACGGTGGTGCTGCTCGGAGGGAGCGCCTTCATCACCGACCCTTGGCGCCACAACGTGGGGGCACTGGTGGCGGCGTGGTATCCGGGCATGGAGGGTGGCAGGGCCGTGGCCGACATCTTGTTCGGCCACGAGATCCCCGGTGGCCGGCTGCCCTGCTCCTGGCCGGCCTCGAGCGACCAGCTCCCGGCGTTCAAGCGGCTCACCCGGCGGATCACCTACGGGCCCCTCCACGGCTACCGCATGTTCGAGGCCGCCGGCACCCGGCCCGCCTATCCCTTCGGCTACGGCCTCGGCTACACCACGATCGAGTGGGTGGGACCCGAGGTTATGAGCTCCGAGGCGGACCGGGTCACCGTGCGGGTGCGGCTGCACAACGCTGGGATACGCCCGGGAGTGACGGTGGTGCAGGGGTACGTGGCCGAGCCTCTCGGCTCCGACCCGCGCCCGTTGCGCACCTTGCGGGCTTTCGAGAAGGTGCGACTCGAGCCCGGTGCAACGGCCGAGGTCACGCTCGCTCTTCCGATCCCCTCCGGCGCCACGGCAGCCTGGGTCGGGCCCTCCTCGGACCCCGAACAGCTCCGGCCCGTTCCCCTGCCGTCCGCCTAGCCCACACTCTCCCCACAAGGGGCGCCGGCTCCTCGATCGGCACGGCAACCTCACCGGTTCCTCCCCCAACGCGACGACGGCCTCTGCGTCATGCGGTTGAATGTGCGCGTGCCCGACTTCGACGGCGACAAGTACCAGGCGCGCTTTGACGCCCTAGCCGGCAAGGGTGTCGACGTCCACGGCGAGGCTGATTTCGTGCGCTCCTTCGACCCCCGGACGGTCCTCGATGCCGGGTGCGGCACGGGCCGGGTCGCCATCGAGTTGGCTCGGCATGGAATCGACGTGGTCGGTGCGGACATGGACCGTTCGATGTTGGCCGTAGCCCGCGAACGGGCGCCCGAGATCGAATGGGTCGAGGTCGACCTGTCGACCATGGCCCTCGACCGGACCTTCGACGTCGTTGTCCTAGCCGGAAATGTACCGATCTTCTGTCCCGAACCGTCTCGGGCGGCACTGGTGGCTGCCTCGGCCGCCCATGTGGCGCCGGGTGGGCGGCTGATCGCCGGCTTTCAGCTCGACCGGGGGTATGCACTCGGGGACTGGGACCACGACTGCCGCGAGGCCGGCATGTCATTGGTGGATCGGTGGTCGACCTGGGACCGCCGGCCGTTCCACACGGACGACACCTACGCCGTGTTGGTGCACGAGCACTAGGCCTCATCGGAACAGCCCTCGAACCCGACCTCTGGTAGGTTCGATCCAGCACAATTCACGCTCCACTCGGGGAAGCCGGTCGAATGCCGGCGCTGGTCCGCAACCGTGGGTGGGGGGTCGAAATCCGACCACCCCACGAGCCGGGATACCGCAGTGGTGCGTTGTTGAGCTCCCAAACCGTCGAGAAATGCGGACAGGGGCTCGGTCGGCCACGGCACCCGCGAGGTGTCGGGGTTTCCGGGTCTCGTCCCGGAAACGAGGACAACATGCGCAATGCGCTCCCGGCCAGGATCCTGGCCACCGCCCTCGGTGTGGCCCTTGCGGTCGTCGCGGCACCGACGATCGTCGCCGCCTCACCGCTCACCGCCGCTCCCAGCGCCGCCGGGCCCCACAACATGGCGGCTCGCTCGGGTGCCGAATGGCTGGCGACCCAGGTCAACGCCGATGGGTTCGTGGCCACAGCCACAACATCGGCCAAGCCGAACCTTTCGTCCACCGCACAGGTGCCGCTGGCCCTGGCGGCAGCCAACGTGGCCCCGTCGACGGCCCAGCGCATGCTCGGGTACCTGGCCGGCCACGTGGCTGCCTACGTCACACAGACAGGCTCTGACGGACCGGGGCAGCTCGCGCTCTTGATCCTCGACGCGCATGCAATCGGCGCCAACCCCACGTCCTTCGGTGGCAGCGACCTCGTGTCCCGGTTGCTGGCGACCCAACAGACCGGCGGAACCGACAAGGGCCTGTTCGGATCGCAATCCCCCACCTACACAGGCGCCTATCGCCAGGGGTTGAGCCTGGCGGCTTTGGCCGCAGTCGGCGACACGTCCGGCACAGCGGTGTCGGCCGCGACCTCGTGGTTGGAGTCCCAGCAATGCCCTGACGGTGGCTGGGCCGGCCACCAGCCCACACTCGGTTGCACCGTGACACCGACGACATTCCTCGGCCCCAACACGAACACAACGGCGCTGGCCGTCGAGGGACTGTCCGCACAGGGCGCCCTCACCCCTGTCGCCTCGTCGTCGGCGACCGCCTTCTTGGAATCCGCACAAGACTCCGACGGGGGTTGGGGCCTCACCCCAACCACGCAAAGCACCCCGGCGATCAGCGACCCGGACTCCACGTCGCTCGTCGTCCAGGCGCTCGAATCCATGGGGCTCTCCCCGACAGCGCCGCCGTTCACCAAGGCTGGCGGGACCCCGATTAGCTACATCGAGTCGCTGCAGGTGACGAGCGGCACAGGGGCCGGAGCGTTCGTGTTCCCGGTGGCGGCGGGGGGCTCGGGCACGCCGAACGTAATCGCCACCTACCAGGCCGTGCCGGCCCTGGCCGGGCTGGCCAACCCCTTCGGCACGTCGGGCGGCGCATACTGGCTGGCCGGCAGCGACGGCGGGGTCTTCGCTCTCGGCGGCGCCGGCTACTTCGGGTCGCTGCCGGCGCAGGGGGTGCATGTCGACGACGTCACCGCGATGGCACCGGCGCCCGACGGCCGCGGCTACCTCCTGGCAGGGTCCGATGGCGGCGTCTACGCCTTCGGTGACGCCCCTTACTCCGGCTCGCTGCCGGGCCTTGGTGTCAACGTCCACAACGTGGTGGGGCTGGCGATGACGCCCGACGGCGCGGGGTACTGGCTGGTGGGCGCCGACGGCGGTGTCTACGCCTTCGGCGACGCGCGCTACTTCGGCTCTCTGCCAGGCCTGGGCGTCACCACCGACAACGTCGTCGTCGCCCTGGCCACCCCCGACGGCGCGGGCTACTGGCTCATCGGCGCCGACGGCGGGGTGTTCGCCTTCGGCGACGCGCGCTACTTCGGCTCTCTGCCGGCGCTGCATGCGGGCGTCACCGACGTGGTGGGCGCCACCGCGTCGCCAAACGGTGCCGGCTACCTCTTGGTGGGCCAGGACGGGGGCGCCTTCGCCTTCGGCAACGCGACGTATGCCGGCTCGCTCCCGGGACTCGGAGCGAGCGTCCGTGACGTCCAGTCGGTGGGCGCCACCCCGAACGGCGCCGGCTACACGATGGCCGGAGCGGACGGCGGTACGTTCGCCTTCGGCGATGCCTCGTATCCGGGCTCGTTGGCCGGCACCACCTTGTCGGCGCCCATCGTGGCCGTAGCCACCAGCCCGGCCCGGTCGACGGCATGACCGGAGGGGCCCGGTGGCGCAAGGTGGGACGGTTGGCCATGCTCCTCGGGGCGTGCACGGCGGTCCTGGTCCCCCTAGGAGCCGGCGCCCTTGACCCGCTGCGGGCGGCTGCAGCCGACATCTACGTGGCCGTCGTCATCGACTTCGGCGGCGGGCCAGGCGCTCCGGGTGACGTCGTGAAGTGCGTGTCGGTGCCGACGGGGTCCACCGACGCCCAAGCCCTCTCGATCGCCGACAACCACACCACGGCCTACGCCAGCAGCGGCCTGCTCTGCGGCATCGACACATATCCGCCGAATGCGGTGGCCAATTGCAAGGCCGCCTCGGGAAGTGGCTATTACTTCTGGTCCTACTGGCACGGCACCGGAGGCAGCTGGGTCTACGCCAACGACGGGCCGGCCGAGCAGGTCGTCTCCCCCGGTGAGGTGGAGGGCTGGCGGTTCCAGGATCCTGGTCCCGCCAGTCCCTCAGCGCCGGCGCCGGCCACGGCCCCCGACTTCTCCTCGATCTGCGCGGACGGGACCACCTCTTCGACATCAACCGGAACAGCCGGTGGATCTTCGGGGTCGTCGGCCACACCAGTGGCCACCACGAACCCCACCGCCACCACGCAACCACCGACGGTGTCGAGCACCGCCCCACGTGCGACCGGAGCATCGTCGCCCAGCGCAGGTCATGGCGTGGCCGGCACCGCTCCGAGCAGCGCGGCGACGCAGCCTGGCCCGGCCGGCACGACGACCGCACCGCAAACCCCCGCTCACTCCTCGACCAACGACGGTGCGGCCGGGGCCACGACCACGACGGCCGCACCACAGGGGGGCGCGGAGAAGGCCCGATCGCTCGGTCGGGTTGTCGGTCCTCATGGGAGCGGTGGATCCGTCCCGTGGCCCCTCGTTGTGACCGGGGCTGTCGTGCTCGGCTTGGGGATCGCCTCTCTCCTTCGCTGGCGAAGGCGTCGGGACGCCCTATGAGCGGAAGGCGTTCCCTCTCTCCCTCGCCGCGGGCCCTCCATCCTCTGGCATGGTGGGCATGGGCGGCCGGCATGGCCGTCACGGCCATCAAGACGACCAACCCCCTCCTCTTGGCCCTCATCGCCGCGGTGGTGATCTTCGTGGTCTCGTCGCGGCGAACCTCTGCCCCGTGGGCTCGCTCGTTCTCGTTCTTCCTCCGCATGGGCCTGATCGTGATCGGCGTCCGCGTCGTCATCGAGGTGCTGTTCGGCCAGCGGGGCCTCCCCGGACAGGTGCTCTTCACCCTCCCGCGGGTGCCCCTCCCAGGCTGGGCGGCCGCCGTGAGCATCGGAGGGGCCGTCACCGACAACGCCCTGGTGGGTGCGTTGGTGCTCGGCCTGCAGTTGGCGGTGATCCTCCTGTGCTTCGGCGCAGCCAACACGCTGGCCAGCCCCTACAGGCTGCTGCGGAGCCTGCCGGCGGTCCTCTACGAAGCCGGGGTGGCCGTCACCGTCGCCCTCGCCTTCGCCCCCGAACTCGTGGTCACCGTGGCCAACGTGCGCGCCGCCCGTCGGCTTCGGGGGCGACCGGTGCGAGGCGTGGCCGGGTTACGCGGGATGGCCGTGCCGGTGCTCGAGGGCGCACTCGACCGGTCGCTGCAGTTGGCCGCCTCGATGGACGCCCGCGGGTACGGGCGCCACCGGGCCGAGGCAGGCAGTCGCCGAATGGGGACGGCCCTCGTCGTGGCCGGCCTCCTGGTCGTCGTGGTCGGCCTCTATGGCGTCTTGGACTCGGGCGCTCTGGACGGCGCCGGTCTGCCGCTGTTCGCCCTCGGCCTCGTTCTCTGCGCGGCCTCACTGCTGCTCGGCGGCCGTCGCAGCATTCGTACCCGATACCGGCCAGACGCCTGGCGTTGGCCCGAGTGGGCCGTCGCCTTCTCCGGATTGGTCGCGGTGGCCGGGATCAGCGTGGCCGAGGCGCTCGGGGTCGCCGGGATCCAGTACTCCGGCACGCCGTTCACGGTGCCGCTGCTGCCGGTTCTCCCCGCGGCGACCATCCTGGTGGGACTTGTCCCGTCGTTCGCCTCCCCCCGCCCGCCCGAAGCCGTTCCCAGGACCGCACCGGCGCTCGCCGCATCGGTCAGCTCAGGCGGTGTCTCGTGATCGAGGTGCGGCAGTTCTCCTTCACGTACGACGGTGCGTCGTCGCCGACGCTCTCCCGGCTCGACCTCCGACTCGACGAGGGGGAACTCTGCGTGGTGGTGGGGCAGACCGGGTCGGGCAAGTCCACCCTCTTGAAGTCGTTCAACGGACTGGTCCCCCATTTCACCGGGGGCCGGATGTCGGGCGACGTCGTGGTCGACGGCCGGTCCACCCGGGACCACAAGCCGCGCGAGCTGACCGACGTGGTCGGCATGGTGGCCCAGAACCCCGCGGCCAGCTTCGTCACTGACACGGTGGAGGACGAGCTCGCCTACGCCATGGAGAACCTTGGGGTCGCCCCGGCAGCCATGCGGCGGAGGGTGGAGGACACCTTGGACCTCCTCGGACTGCACGACCTGCGGGACCGGCCGCTGGGCAGCCTCTCGGGAGGCCAGCAGCAGCGGGTGGCCATCGGGGCGGTGCTGACGGCGTCGCCGCGGATCCTGGTGCTCGACGAGCCGACCTCGGCTCTCGATCCGGCGGCGGCCGAGGAAGTACTGGCCTCGCTCACCCGCCTCGTGCACGACTTGGGTCTCACCGTGGTGGTTGCCGAGCATCGACTCGAGCGCGTGTTGCCCTTCGCCGACCGCGTGGTGGTCATTCCCGGCAAGGGCGAGCCGGTGCGCAGCGGCCCCCCACAAGAGGTCATGGTCGACGCTCCGGTGGCACCTCCCCTGGTGGAGCTGGGCCGGTTCGCCGGATGGCACCCTCTCCCCCTCTCGGTGCGCGCCGCTCGGCGCCTTGCCGGTCCCCTGCGCGAGCAGCTGGCCCGCGCCGGCCCACCCCCGGCCGCGGCAAACACCAGCGACGGCGAGGCGGTCGTCAGCCTGCGCAGACTCTCGGTGTCCTTCGGCGCCGTACAGGCGCTGCGCGAGGTCGACCTCGAGTTCCGGCGGGGGTCGGTCGTGGCCCTCATGGGTCGCAACGGCTCAGGGAAGTCCACCTTGCTCGCCCAGGTGGTCGGCCTACGGCGTCCCGACCGCGGCCGGGCGCAGGTGTTGGGCAAGGATCCCGCGGGTCTCCCGCCGCGCCGGCTGATCGCCTCGGTCGGGCTCGTCCCACAGGACGCCGGGCTCCTCCTCTACTCCGACTCGGTGGCTGCCGAGTGCGCCTCGGTCGACCATGACGCCGGCCTGGCGGCGGGCACCACCTCGACGATGCTCGACCGCGTGCTGCCTGGGGTCCCCCGTGACCACCACCCACGCGACCTCTCAGAGGGGCAGCGCCTGGCGCTGGCCCTGGCGGTGGTGCTGGCCCCCGCGCCCCCGGTCCTCCTCCTCGACGAGCCCACTCGCGGCCTTGATTACCCCGCCAAGGAGCGGCTGGTGGAGCTGGTGCGCCAGCTGGCCGACGCCGGCCATGCCGTCGTGATCGCCACCCACGACGTCGAGCTCGTCGCCCGGGCGGCCGATCGGGCCATCGTGCTGGCTGACGGCGAGGTGGTGGCCGACGGCGCCGCCCGCGACGTCGTCTGCCACTCACCCGTGTTCGCCCCGCAGGTTGCCAAGGTGCTCGCCCCCGACCCGTGGCTGACGGTGGCAGAGGTGCGCGGCAGACTCGCCGGGAGCCCGGCATGAGCGGCCGCGGCACCGCGGTGCGTGTGCACCATCGGCCGGCCTTCGCCCTGCACCCGCGGGCGGCGGTGCTCCTGGTCGCCGCGTCATTGATCGGAATTCTCGCCTTCGGTTGGCCGCTCCTCATCCATGTACAGGCCGGTCAGAACACCGCGCACTCGACGGATGCCCCGTGGATCTTCCTGGCTCTCGTCCCACTCCTGCTGGCGATCGTCGTCTCGGAGATCTCCGAGGGAACCCTCGATGCCAAGGCCGTGGCCGTGCTCGGGATCGTGGCCGCCTGCGGCGCAGCCCTGCGCATCCCGAGTCCGGGGATCGACGGCTTCGAGCCGATGTGGTTCCTGGTGATCCTGTCCGGCCGGGTCTTCGGGCGGGGCTTCGGGTTCGTCCTCGGGGCCTCGATGATCTTCACGTCGGCCCTCGTCACCGGCGGCGTCGGCCCGTGGCTTCCCTTCGAGATGCTCGGCGCAGCCTGGATGGGGCTGATGGCCGGGTGCCTGCCCCCGGCCATCGGTCGGCGGGAGATCTACCTCCTGGCCGGGTACGCCGTGGTTGCCTGCCTTCTCTATGGAGCCCTGGAAAACATGTGGTTCTGGCCGTTCGTGGCCGAGGGGACCAGGTTCGGGTTCGTGCCTGGAGCCGGCCTCGTGGAGAACCTGCACCGGTTCCTCCTCTTCGACCTCACGACCTCGCTCGGCTTCGACATCCCGCGGGCCGTCACCAATGCCGCCCTGATCCTGGTGCTGGGACGGCCCGTCCTGAACGCCCTGCGCCGGGTGTCCAAGCGCGCCTCGTTCGACCCGCTGCTGGACTTCGAGCCGGTGGCCTGAGTACCGGGGCCACCCGGGGTCATGCAGTCCCCAGGTACTTGCGAATCTTTCGCAATTACGTCAGAGTGGCGACATGGTGCCGCGCCCGACCGGGCCGATTGCTCGCCTGCGGGGGTCGTTCACCCCCGTCGAGCGCCGCCGCGCCGGATGGATGTTCGCCTCGATCCTGGTCCTGCACCTGCTGGGGTTCGGGATCCTCCTGGCGTTCGTCGTCCCCTACCACTACAAGGGTCTCGGCCTCGGCGTGGGTGTCCTCGCCTACACGCTGGGCCTGCGCCACGCCTTCGACGCCGACCACATCGCGGCCATCGACAGCACCACCCGCAAGCTGCTCCACGAGCGCCGGCCCGACGACCCACGGGGGCGGCCGCTGGCCGTCGGCTACTACTTCTCGTTGGGCCACTCCAGCGTGGTCGTCGCCGTGGGTGCGGGGATCGTGCTCGCCGAGAAGGCCGTCTACGGCGCGGTGAGCAACTCCCACTCCGGGATCGAGCAGTTCGGGGGCGTCTTCGGCACCGCCGTGTCGGCCACCTTCCTATATCTGATCGCGCTGTTGAACGTGATCGTGCTGGCCGGCATCTGGGGAATCTTCCGGGCCATGCGCACCGGTCAGGCCGACGAGGCGGAGCTCGATCGGCGCCTCTCCCAGCGCGGCTTCATGAACCGGTTCTTCGGTGGGTGGATGCGCTCGATCCGGTCCGAGTGGCAGATGTACCCGGTGGGCGTGGTCTTCGGGCTGGGGTTCGACACCGCCACCGAGGTGGCCTTGCTGGCCACCACCGCCCTTCTCGCCACGAGGACCCTGCCCTGGTACTCGATCATGTGCCTGCCCATCCTCTTCACCGCGGGTATGTCGGTCCTCGACACCGCCGACGGCTGCTTCATGAACCTCGCCTACGGGTGGGCCTTCTTCAACCCCGTGCGCAAGGCCTATTACAACCTGACCATCACCGGACTCTCGGTGGCCATATGCCTGTTCATCGGCACCGTCGAGGTGCTCTCGTTGCTGGGCGCCGAGCTACACCTGCACGGTCGGTTCTGGGGCGAGGTGGCGGGCTTCAATATCAACGCCGCCGGCTTCGTGATCGTCGGGCTGTTCGTCTGCACCTGGGCCGTGGCCCTGGCGATCTGGCGCTTCGGCCGGGTCGAGGAGCGGTGGCGCCCGCCCGCGGCCGTCACCGAGGCCGCGGCGGCCTGACCACGGTGGGGGTTCAGCTCAGCGGGGAGGGTGTGCCCTGCGCGCTCTTGGAGAGCACGGGCTCCCAGCCGCAGCTCCGGCAGCTGTGCTCGACGGCCGATCGGCAGAAGTCGAGGGCGGCGGCGTGCGGGTCGTCGGCCGCCCGCACGTCGTCCCAGTCGTAGATGAACTCGCCGAGTGACGGTTCCCAGCGGGACTCGGGCGGGCTGAGCAATCCCTGGTCGTAGCCGTCGGGCGCGGGGGTGGCGTAGGCGTAGAAGGCGGGCTTGGGGTAGCGGTCGTCGCCCGGCCACCAACCGAAGGCGATGTGCTCTTCGTTGAAGGAATTGCGGGTGATGAAGTCGTTCGCCGGGGGCTGCATGGTCTGTCCGTTGTAGAGGCTCACCGCGAGGTCGAACGAGCCCCACCAAGCAATGACCGGGGTGGCCCGGCCTCGGAACGGAGCTCGGGCTGCGGCCAGCACCAGCGCGACGCGCGTGGCCACCTGGTGGTAGGTGGCGACCTGGGCGGTGTCATAGGTGGCGTGCTCGGTGTCCTCGTCGAGCCGAACCGTCCAAGGGACCTCTTGGGCTTCGGGGTTGATCGACACCGG
>Ga0265327_10001063_pt1 | contig 38305 bp, 36 predicted proteins | sample 41621metaG_FD_202089 | JGI IMG/M metagenome (GOLD analysis project Ga0265327, IMG submission 202089) | Rhizosphere microbial communities from Carex aquatilis grown in University of Washington, Seatle, WA, United States - 4-16-21 metaG | ecosystem: Host-associated > Plants > Roots > Rhizosphere...
TCGCCACCCGCCCCTCGGCCGAGGACAGCGCCCCGTACTTGGTGGCGTTGGTGGCCAGCTCGTGCAGGGCCATGGCCATGGCCACCGCCTTGTTGGGGGGCAGGCGAACCCGCGGCCCCCTGATTGAGAAGCGCCCGTCGTCGGTGCGGTCGTGAACGGCGATCATGCGCTCGATCACCTCGTCGAGGTTGGCGCCCTCCCAGTTCTCCTGGTTCAGCAGGTCGTGGGCGCCGCCCAGCGCCATCAGGCGCGAGGTGAAGAGGTCGAAGGCGTCGTCGCCGGCCACCGTGCGCAGGCTCTGCATGGCGATCGACTGGACGGTGGCCAGGGTGTTCTTCACCCGGTGGTTCAGCTCATGGATCAGGAGGCGCTGGTGGGCCTGGGCGCGTTCGCGCTCGGCGATTTCCTGGCGCAGGGTCGCCTCGACCGCCTTGTGCTCGGTGACGTCGACGGTGATGCCGATCACCCGCCGGGGCGCGCCGGAAGGATCGCGTTCGGCGACATAGCCGCTGGATTCCAGCCAGCGTTCGCGGCGGTCGCCGCCCTTGACGCGGAATTCGAAGCGCCCTTCCCCCTTGGCGGCGATGGAGGCCATGCCGACGCTGACGGCGTCGAGGTCGGACGGACGGACCATTCGCCGCCAGTCCCGCGCCACCGCCTCGTCGTTCCAGTCCGGCGGCAGGCCGACCAGATCCCGCGCGGCGGCCAGGTCGATCCAGCGCAGGGGGCGGCCGGCCCGCCACTCCCAGGTCGCCGCCTTGGCCGCCTTGTGGGCCAGGCGCAGGCTGGCGTTGGTGGAGCGCAGGTAGCGCTCGTTGCGCTCGCGGCCGGTGACGTCGCGCAGCAGGAAGGCCATGCGCCCGTCCAGCGGCAGGGCGCGCACCTCGATCCATTCGTCGGCGTTGAGGGGGCGGGCGGCGACGAACTCCACCGGTTCGCGGCCGGCCATGGCGCTGCGGAGCTGCAGTTCGGCGGTGGAGCCGACGAGATCGGGCTGAAGGTCCCAGAGGGTCAGGGCCGTCACCGGATCGCCTTCGAAGCTGAGGGACACGCTGGCCGCGGGGTTGCTGAACGTCACCCGCCAGTCGGGCTCGCAGACGATCAGGCCTTCCAGATTGGCGGCGCCGATGAAGGCCGCGCCGAGGGCGGCGGCCAGCTCAGGCGGCTGGGGCGCGGGCGTGGGGTGCGCCGGCTTACGCATTACTTCGTCCCTCCGCCCCCCGGCGGCGCATGGTACTGGCGGCGCGGCGCGATCCCGAAGGGGTCTCCCGTCCCCCTGGACCGCGACGATCCTGAAACATGGTCTCACGCCCTAGCTTCGCGTCAAAGCCCGTTCCTTGGTTAAGCGGTTAACGGTCGCAGGCGGGACAAACCGGCGGCGGGCCCGATCACGGATGACAGGCGGTCGGGCGCGCTGGCATAAGTGGGCCATGCGCATCGCCACCTGGAACGTGAATTCCGTCAACGCCCGCCTGCCCACCGTGCTGCGCTGGTTCGAGATGGAGCAACCGGACGTCGCCTGCCTGCAGGAGATCAAGTGCGTCGACGAGAAGTTCCCGGCCGCGGAGTTCGAGCGGCTGGGCTACAACGTCGCCGTTCACGGCCAGAAGACCTACAACGGGGTGGCGCTGCTGTCGAAGACGCCGCTGGAGGACATCCGCAAGGGCCTGCCCGGCGAGGACGGCGACGACCACGCGCGCTATCTGGAGGCGGTGGTCTCCGGCCCCCGGCCGGTGCGGGTGGGCGCGATCTACCTGCCCAACGGCAACCCGGTCGGGACCGACAAGTTCGCCTACAAGCTGCGCTGGATGGAACGGCTGAAGGCCCATGCGCGCGCGTTGCTGGCCTATGAGGAGCCGCTGGTGCTGGCCGGCGACTATAACGTCATCCCCGAGCCGGACGACGCCGACAACCCGGCGTCCTGGGCCGGCGACGCCCTGTTCCAGCCGCAGACGCGCGAGGCGTTCCGGTCGCTGAAGTGGCTGGGGCTGACCGACGCCTACATGGAGGCGGACGGGGCGCCGGGCGGCTACACCTTCTGGGACTACCAGGCCGGCGCCTGGCAGAGGAACCACGGCATCCGCATCGACCACCTGCTGCTGTCGCCCCAGGCCGCGGACCGGCTGAAGAGCGTCTTCATCCACCGCGACGTGCGCGACTGGGAAAAGCCTTCGGACCACGTGCCGGTGGTGGCGGAGCTGGACCTGGCGCAAGCCGCCTGACCTCGGCGCGGACTCCCGCTAGGGTCGGCGCATGATCGAGATGCTGCGGCTCTTCCTGCTGCTCGTCCTGGCCGGTTCGGCGCTGACCGCGCTGGCCGCCCTGTTCGCCTGGTACGCCGAGGAGCACCGCCGCCTCGGCCGGGCCTTCCGCAAGGTGCTGGGCGGGGCGCCGGACACCGAGCTGATCGCCCACGGCCGCGGGCGGGGCGCGGCCTTCAGCCTGGCCGGCAACGTCATCGCCGTGGCCTGGGACAACGGCGCCTGGTGCCTGGTCTACCGGCTGGACGAGCTGGTCGGCGCCGAGCTGAGCATCGACGGCCAGGTGGCGGCCCGGGCGTTCCGGGGCGAGGCGCGCCGGCCGCTGGACCATCGACCGCGCGACGCGGCCTCGGTGGGCCTGAGGCTGGTGTTCGACGATCCCCAGCATCCGGACTTCGACCTGCCCCTGTGGCCGCCGCCGCATCCGGGCCGCCGCGCGCCCGAGCACGCCGGCGAGGCGATCCAGGACGCCAACCGCTGGATCGCCCGGGTCGAGGCGGTGCTGCGCCGCGCCGCCGCCCGGCCCGCCGCCGCGGCGGCGGCGCCGATCGCCCCCGAGCCGGTCAGTGAGCCCGAGGTGCGTTCCGCGCCGCCACAGCCCGCGCCCGCCCCGCCCGCGCCACACGGCGAGGTCCCGCCTTGGGAGGACGATCCCGACGCGCTCGATGACGATGAGGAAGACCCCTTCGATGGCGACCAGGGGCGGCTTCTGTAGCGGGGTCGTGGGACCACAAAGCACACGAAGCACACGAAGGGGTTCGCGCCAGGTTGGAGACGGTCGGAGCAGCGGTCAGCTTTTTGTTCTTCGTGTGCTTCGTGGTTGAACCTCGAGGCGGAGCGAGAGCGCCCGGCCTTTGGTGGCTTGTCAGCCTTCTTGCCTGGGTCCCGCCCTTCGCCGGGATGAGCGGGTATGGTGGCGGGCGACCAGGGGCGGCTGCACCGATTCACGCCGCGATTGACATTCGGTCCGAAGCGTCGCCATTTTGGTTTACGCTGTAAGGAACGAACAGATGTCGACCCTCATCGTCGCCGCCCTCGCCTTCGTCCTGCTGCACCTGCTGGTCTCCGGCACGCGCCTGCGCGACACCCTGACCGGGACCATCGGGACCAACGCCTACATGGGCCTGTTCTCGCTGGCGTCCCTGGGCCTGATCGTCTTCCTGGTGATGTCCTATCCGCTGGCCAAGGCCGACCCCATCGACCACGCCTACTGGACCTCAACCCCGGCGACGAAGATGGTCCAGCTCGGGCTGATGCTGGTCTCGTTCCTCCTGGTCGTGCCCGGGCTGACCACGCCCAACCCCACCAGCGTGCGCCAGGAGGCGACCCTGGACCGGCCGGACGTGGTCAAGGGCATGCTGCGCATAAGCCGCCATCCCTTCCTGTGGGGCGTGGCGCTGTGGGCGGCGGGGCACCTGCTGGTCAACGGCGACCGGGCGGCCATCGTCCTGTTCGGCTCGCTGCTGGTGCTGGCGGTCAGCGGAACCTTCAGCATCGACGCCAAGCGCAAGCGGGCCCTGGGGGCGACCTGGGACGGCTTCGCGGCCCAGACGTCGAACATCCCCTTCGCCGCCATCGCGTCGGGACGGCAGAGCCTGAAGCTGGGCGAGATCGGCTGGTGGCGCATCGCCCTGGCCGTGGCGCTGTGGGGCGGGACGCTGTTCCTGCATCCCATCGCCTTCGGGGTAAGCCCCCTGCCCTGAGGTCTCTCAGGCCTCGTCCAGGGCGAAGGCGACGCCGGCGCGGGCGTGGATCTCGGTGGTGTCGAACACCGGCAGGCTGACGTCGTCGGGGGTCAGCAGCAGGCCGATCTCGGTGCAGCCGAAGATCACCCCGTCGGCGCCGGCGGCGGCGGCGCGCTCGGTCATGGCGACCACGGCGGCGCGGGAGGCGGCTTCGAAGCGGCCCTGGATCAGCTCGTCATAGATGATCGAATGCAGGCGCTCGCGGTCGTTGGCGTCCGGGACCCGGGCCTCGACCCCCAGCTCGGCCAGGCGGCCGCGATAGAAATCGCCCTCCATGGTGAAGCGGGTGGCCAGCAGCAGCGGCCGGGCGACGCCGGCGGCCTTGAGCGCCGCCGCGGTGGCGTCGGCGATGTGGATCAGGGGGATGCCGACGGCCGCCGCGATCCGGGGCGCCAGCTTGTGCATGGTGTTGGCGCCGATCATCAGGGCCTGCGCCCCCGCCCCTTCCAGGTCCCGGGCCGCCTTGGCGAGGAGGTCGCCCAGGGCCTCCCAGTCGCCGGCCGCCTGGGCCGCGGCGATGGGCGCGAAGTCGTCGGACCAGATCAGGAGACGCGCCGAATGCTGGCCGCCGAGGCGGTCGCGGACCATGCGGTTGAGGTGCTGGTAGTAGAGCGTCGTGCTCTCCCAGCTCATGCCGCCCAGCAGGCCGAGGACGCGCATCAGGCCGGAACGACGCTGTCGATCAGGCGGAACACCGCGCCGATGTCGTGGGCGATGGTCTCCACGCGGCGGCGATCGACCAGGGTGGAGAACATGCCGCCGATCTCGAAGCGGTCGGGCGACTCGATGGCGATCATCAGGTCCCCGTCGGTGAAGGCGCAGCGGATGTGGTGGCCCGCATAGGCCGCCTCCAGGTCCACGAGCTGCTGCATGAAGCTGGGCGTCAGGATGGCGCGGGCCTCGACCTGGTCGGAGCCGAACACCTCGAAGATCTTCTCGAAGTGAGGGTCTTCCAGGCCGACTTTCTGCAGGTGCGGCGGACACTCGAAGCGGTTCAGCCAGCCGGAGTCGCGCAGCACCACCGTCACGCCCAGGAACTTGCGCGGGAAGGCGACGCGGAAGAGCTGGCCGCTGAACACGGTGCGGCGCTCCTTGCCCGACCCGCGGGTCAGGCGCGCCTCGCAGAGATCGAAGGCGCAGCTCGACCGCACGCCCTCGAAATGGTCCTCGAAAGTGCTGTCCTCCGGCTTCTCGATCAGGCGCAGCTCATGGAAGACGTCGAAGCGGGAGATCCCGCCGCCGGGGTCGTAGCGCAGGCCGAGCGGGCCGCAGAAGGCGGTGATGACGTCGAGCTTGACCTTGCGGCCCACGGCGGCCAGCGGCAGGTAGGCCAGCACCGCGGCGACGGCCATGGTGCCGAAGACGATCCTCAGGTCCGGGATGCGGGTGGCGCCGTGGGTGTAGGCCAGGGTGAAGCCGGACTCGATGACCACCACCAGGGCGCCGATGGCCAGGACGGCGAAGAACTTGCGCATCGCGTCCTGGCGCTCCACCTCGCGGCGCTGCAGCTCGGGCTTGATCGAAGCCTCGTAGAGCCGGTCGAAGTCGTCGCCGGTGAGGGGATTGGCGGCGGAGGCGTGCGCGTCGGTCATGGCCGGAGCCTAGAGGCGCCGCGCAGGCGCGTGAAGCCGGTTGCTCCTGTGCCCCGGCGTCACTAGAGAGGCGCGCTCCAACAGAGGATTCCTCCCCCATGCGCCTGGACGCTCTCTCCATCGGCTCGAACCCGCCTGTCGAAGTGAACGTGGTCATCGAGGTGCCGATCGGCGGCGAACCGATCAAGTACGAGATGGACAAGGCCTCCGGGGCCCTGGTGGTCGACCGGTTCCTGTATACGGCCATGCGCTATCCGGGGAACTACGGCTTCATCCCGCACACCCTGTCGGGGGACGGGGATCCCTGCGACGTGATCGTGGCCAACACCCGCGGCATCGCGCCGGGCGCGGTGATGAGCTGCCGCATCGTGGGCGTGCTGGTGATGGAGGACGAGGCCGGCGGCGACGAGAAGCTGATCGCCGTGCCGGGCCACAAGCTGACCCAGCGCTATGACCACGTTGAGAACTACACCGACCTGCCCGAGATCACCCGCAAGCAGATCGAGCACTTCTTCAGCCATTACAAGGACCTGGAGCCCGGAAAGTGGGTGAAGATCGTGCGCTGGGGCGACGCGGGCGAGGCGCGCCAGATGGTGCTGGACGGCATCGAGCGGGCCAAGGCCGCCAAGGCCGGCTGATTTCGGCGCCGCCGCAGCCTGCTGACACCATGCTGGCGCCGGTGGCGGCTATGACGCTCCCGCAAAGGAGACGCCGCCATGATAACCCTGTTCCATAGCCCGAGGTCCCGCTCCAGCCGCTTCATCTTCCTGCTGGAGGAGCTCGGCGCGCCCTACGAGATCCGTTACGTCGGCATCCGGCGCGGCGACGGCTCGGGGGCGGTCGACGCGGCCAACCCGCATCCGCACGGCAAGGTGCCGGTGATCCTGGACGACGGCCAGATGGTGTTCGAGTCGGCGGCCATCGCCCTCTACCTGACCGACAAGTTCCCGCAGAACCGGATCGGGCCGGCGGTGGGCGAGGCCGGGCGCGGCGCCTACCTGACGTGGCTGGCCTACTACGCCGGGGTGATGGAGCCGGCGTGGATGATGAAGTTCGCCCAGGTGGAGCTGCCCCGGGGAACGCCCGGCTGGCCGCCGGCGGAAGAGGCCATGGCCCACGTGACCAAGGCGCTGGAGGCCGGGCCCTACCTGCTGGGCGAGACCTTCTCGGCCGCCGACATCCTGTTCGGAACCACCTTCGCCCTGTTCATGGGCGGGCCGATGATGCCGGAGACGCCGCTGCTGCGCGCCTATGTGGACCGCATCACCGGCCGCCCGGCCTATGCGCGGGCGGCGGGGAAGGACGAAGCCTAGGCGCCCGGACCCAACAGGGCTTCCGGCGGTCCCGGATATGCGCTGGCGCGCATTCCGGGATGACAGATTGGGGCTAGACGGCCTTCTCCACCGCCTCGACGATGGTGGGGTCGAGGGGGTCGGTGCGGGGGCCGAAGGCGGCGACCGCCTGGCCCTCGGGGCCGATCAGGATCTTGTGGAAGTTCCACACCGGCACCGCCGGCTCGCCGAGCTGCTGCTCGGCCCAGGCGTAGAACGGGTGGCGCGAGGCGTCCTTGACGTCGACCTTGGCGGTCATCGGGAAGTCGACGTGGAAACGCACGTCGCAGAATTCCTTGATCTCCGCCTCGGTCCCCGGCTCCTGGCCGGCGAACTGGTTGCAGGGCACACCCAGCACCACCAGGCCCTTGTCCTTGTAGTCGGTGTAGAGCTTCTCGAGCCCGTCGTACTGGGGGGTGAGGCCGCACTTGGAGGCGGTGTTGACCACCAGCACCGCCTTGCCCTTGAAGGTGGAGAGCGGCAGGGGCGAGCCGTCGATGCTGGTGAAGTCGAAGTCGTAGGCGTCGGACATGAGGGCGCTCCCGTTGCACACAAGCTAATTGCGAATGACTATCGCCCCACAGCCTGTTCCACCGCAAGGGCCAGGTCGAGGGCCTTGGCGCCGTCGAGGGCGTTGGCCAGGGGAGACGGGGCCTCGCCGCGCACGGCGGCGATGAAGGCGGCGAGGCTGGCGCCCAGGGGATCGGCGCCCTCGAACACCGGCGCCAGGGGGTGGCCGGTGGTGTTGGTGAAGGTGCGGGCCAGGAAGTCCACGGCGATCTCGCCGGAGGGATAGACCAGGCGCATCGACCGCTCGCGCGCCCCGGCGATGCGCGAGGCGCGGAAGATGGCGGTGAAGCCGTCGTCGAAGGTGACCTCAGCGTCGGCCTCGTCGAACAAGGCGTTGGCCACGGCGGCGCCCTCGGCCTCCACGGCCAGGGGCTCGGCGTCGGTGATCGCCAGGGCCAGGTCGAGGTCATGGATCATCAGGTCGACGACCACCGAGACGTCGAGGTTGCGCGGGGATGGCGGGCCGAGGCGCGAGGCCTCCAGGCGGATCGGCCGCTCGCGGATAGCGAAGAGGCCCATGTCGCGGAAGGTCGCCCGCTCCAGGAAGCCGCAGGCGACCACCCGCCCCTGCCGCGCGGCCAGGCCCAGGATGGCGTCGGCGTCGGCGAGATCGGTGGCCACGGGCTTTTCCACATAGACATGGCGGCCGGCGGCCAGGGCCGCCAGGACTCCCTTGGCGTGGGCGCTGGCGGGCGAGGCGATGGAGACGAGGTCGGTCTCGGCGAGAAGCTCGTCCAGGCTGGCGAAGGGCCGCCCGCCATGGCGCGAGGCCAGGGCCGCGGCCCGGTCCGGGTGGGGATCGAAGACGCCGGCCAGGGTCACGCCGTCCAGGGCGGCGTAGTGGGCGGCGTGGTGATCGCCGAACACGCCCGCCCCCACCACGCCCGCGCGCAAGGGCCCGCTCATCGCATTTCCAGGGTCATGAGGCCGCCTAGCACGGCGGGGACGCGCTTGCCCACTGGAGGCGCGCGCCGTCCCGGTCTAAACGGATGTTTGAACGGAGGCCGCCGCGCCATCCGAGGGAGAGCTACGCCATGACCACCTCGCGCGAAATCCATCTGAAGAGCCGCCCGGTCGGAACGCCCACGGCCGCGAACTTCGAGACCGTCACCGTCACCCTGCCCGCCCCCGGGCCCGGCGAAGTGCAGGTGCGCAACACCTGGATGACGGTGGACCCCTACATGCGCGGGCGCATGAACGACGTGAAGAGCTACACCCCGCCCTTCGCCCTGGGCGAGGCGATGCAGGGCGGCGCGGTGGGCGAGGTGATCGCCTCGAACGACCCGTCGCTGAAGGTCGGCGACCTGGTGCAGAGCTTCTTCGGCTGGCGCGAAGCCTTCAACGCCCCGGCCGCGGCGGTGCAGAAGCTGGAGACCCACGGCCTGCCGCCGCAGGCGTTCCTGGGCGCGGTGGGCATGCCGGGCCTGACCGCCTATGCGGGCCTGCTCCGCGTGGCGGCCCTGAAGGACGGCGACGTGGTGTTCGTGTCCGGCGCGGCCGGGGCGGTGGGCCAGATGGTCTGCCAGATCGCCAAGATCAAAGGCCATACCGTGATCGGCTCGGCCGGCGGGGCCGACAAGGTCCACTATCTGAAGAGCCTGGGGGTCGACCACGTCATCGACTACAAGGCCGAGCCGGTGGGCCCGGCCCTGACGCGCGCCGCGCCGGACGGCATCGACGTCTATTTCGACAACGTCGGCGGCGAACACCTGGAGGCGGCGCTGACGGCGGCCCGTCCGTTCGCCCGCTTCGCCCTGTGCGGCATGATCAGCCAGTACAACGCCACCGACATGGGCGAAGGCGTGCGCGGCCTGATCCAGGCGGTGGGCAAGCAGATCAAGCTGGAGGGCTTCATCGTCTCCACCCACGCCGACATGCAGCCGGCGTTCGTGAAGGACATGTCCGACTGGATCGCGGCGGGGAAGATCCACTGGCGCGAGACGGTGGAGGACGGCATCGAGAAGGCGCCGGCCGCCTTCCTGAAGCTGTTCAGCGGCGAGAACGTGGGCAAGATGCTGGTCAAGCTGGCCTAGGCGCCTGCGCACCCCATCGGCGTTGACATCCCTGGTTCCGCAAGGTCCAGTCCGCGCCTCTCAAAAACGCTGGGAAGGCGACCTATGGACTGGACGTCCGGCTACCGCGCCGACATCGACTATACGTACGGCTACTACCGCGAGCTGGCGCCGGGGCTGATCGACTTCGGCCTGCTGATGGCCGGCTACGAGCCGCCGCAGCGCGCGTCGATGAACTATCTGGAGCTGGGCTACGGCCAGGGCGTCAGCGCCAACATCCAGGCCGCGGCCAGCGTCGGCGAGTTCTGGGGCACGGACTTCAACCCGGTCCACGCCAACCACGCCGGGCAACTGGCGCGCATTTCCGGCGCGCCGGCGCATTTCGCCGACGAGAGCTTCGCCGAGATGCTGGCGCGCGATGACCTGCCGCAGATGGACTACATCGTCCTGCACGGCATCTGGAGCTGGGTGTCGGACGAGAACCGCCAGGTCATCGTCGACACCATCCGCAAGCGCCTGAAGGTCGGGGGCGCGGTCTACTTCAGCTACAACACCTTCCCCGGGTGGACGACGGCCATGCCGCTGCGCCACATCATGTCGATCCACGCCCGCTCGGTGGGTTCGGACGCGCAGGGGATGGTCAGCCGCATCAACGACGCCATCGCCTTCGGCAACAAGCTGGCCGAGGTGAACGCGCGCTACTTCCAGGCCAACCCGCTGGCCAAGGGACGCCTGGACGCCATCGCCGGCCAGGATCGCAACTATCTGGCGCACGAGTACTTCAACGAGATCTGGACCCCGATGTACTTCTCGGAGGTCAACGACTGGCTGTCGCAGGCCAAGCTGAGCTACGCCACCGCGGCCAACACCATCGACCAGATGGACGCCTTCAACCTGACGCCCCAGCAGCGCGAGGTGATGAACAACCTGCCCGCCGGCGTGCTGCGCGAGACCGTCCGCGACTACATGCTGAACACCCAGTTCCGGCGCGATCTGTTCACCCGCGGCGCGCGCAAGCTGTCGCCCCTGGAGCGGGTGGAGCAACTGAACGAGAAGCGCGTGGTCCTGACCGCGCCGACCGGCGGCTTCACCTATGAGGTGGACGCCCAGCTCGGCAAGATGGGCCTGCGCAAGGAGGTCTACGAGCCGATCATCGAGGCGCTGAACGCCGACAAGGGCGCGCCCAAGCGCATCGGCGACCTGGCCGACAAGCCCAAGCTGTCGGGGCTGGCCGCCGGCTCGCTGATCGAGGCGCTGGCGGTGCTGGCCGGGGCCGGCTACCTGCATCCGGCGCAGAGCGACGCCGAGATCGCCGCCGTCGCGCCGCGCTGCAAGAAGCTGAACGAGCACTTCATCGAGCGCGCCCGGATCGCGGGCGACATCACGGTGATGGCCTCGCCGGTGATCGGCGCCGGGGTCACGGTCGGCCGTTTCGAGCAGATGTTCCTGGGCGCCCGCGCCCGCGGCCGCAAGACCCCGGCCGACTGGGCCAAGGACGCCTGGGAGGTGCTGTCCAAGCAGAACCAGCTGATCGTCAAGAACGGCGAGGTGCTGAGGACGCCGGAAGGCAACCTGGAAGAGCTGACGGCCCAGGCCAAGACCCTGGCGGACGAGCGGCTGCCGCTGCTGCAACGCCTGCAGATCGCCGACTGAGTTCAGGCGCTCGCCGGACGGCGGCCGGGCCATGGCCGAGAATTGATCGCCGCGCGCGTTGGCCCCGCGCGCGGCAAGGTCTAAAAGCCCGCGTCCGCTGCTGAGGAGCCCGTGAGTGGCCCGTCTGTTCAACGCCTATGTGATCGTCGACTGGAGCGCGGCGGCCAAGCCGACCACGGGGGCGGATTCCGTCTGGATCGGCGTGCTCAAGCGAGACGTGCGCTTCCGCTTCACCTACGAGGCGCACAACCCGGCCACCCGGGCCGAGGCGGAGAAGCTGCTGGCCGGGATCCTGGACGACCGCGCCAAGCGCCATGAGCGCACCCTGCTGGGCGTCGACTTTCCCCTGGGCTTTCCCCGCGGCTTTTCGACGGCCCTTAACCTGCCGGCCGGCGAACCGTGGCTGGCGGTGTGGAACCAGCTCGACCGCATGGTCAAGGACAAGGCCGACAACACCAACAATCGCTTTGGCGTGGGCTCGGAGATCAACCGGCGCCTGACCGGCGGGCCCTTCCCGTTCTGGGGCTGCCCGCCGCGCGACACCCTGACCACCCTGCAGCCCAAGCGCACGCGCGAGCATGGCCCAGGCGACCTGCCGGAGTTCCGGCACACGGACCTGGCGGCCAAGGGCGCGGCCTCGATCTGGAAGCTGTACTACAACGGCTCGGTGGGCGGTCAGGCGATCCTGGGCATCCCCATGGTCCGCCGCCTGAAGCTGGCCCGGGGCGACGCCATGAAGGTCTGGCCCTTCGAGACCGGCTACAAGGCCCTGGCCGAGGGCGACCTGGCCGGCGTCGACGTGCTGGCGGCGGAGGTCTATCCCTCGCTGATCAAGGGCGCGGCCCTGCCCGGCGAGATCAAGGACGCCACCCAGGTGCGCCTGACGGCCGAACACTTCGCCAAGCTGGACGAGGCCAGCAAGCTGGGCGCCGCCTTCGCCCCCGACAAGGCGACGCCGGCCGACACCGTGGTCGATGCGCAACAGGAAGAAGGCTGGATCCTGGGGGCCTGACGCCTCGCAGTCTTCAAAGGACCCGCCCCCGGCCTTCGAGCGCCCCTCCCCGTGAAGAGGAGGGAGGCGACTACCCCTCGCCGCGCCGGGCCAGCATCCAGAACCGGCCCAGCAGCAGGCCGGCGGCGACGAAGCTGGCGGCGATCACCGCCCAGACGATCCCCTGCAGCCCGAGATGCAGGGGGATGGCCAGGACCCAGGCCAGGGGCAGCATGACCAGGAAATAGCTCATCATGTGGGTGATGGTGGGGACCAGCACGTCGCCCCGGGCGCGCAGGGACTGGGCGACCACCACCTGAAGGGCGTCGGGCAGGAGGAACACACAGGTCAGCAGCAGCGCCGCCGTGGCCAGGCCGATGGTGGTGGCGTCGGTCGTGTAGACCATGGCGATCGGCCGGGCGAAGGCCCAGACCGCCAGGGTGGCGCCGAGGGCGAACACCGAGGTGACGCCGTAGCCGACCAGGGCGGCGCGATCGATGCCCTTCTCGTCCGCCGCGCCGTGGGCGCGCGCCACCAGCACCGCCGTGGCGGTGGCCAGGCCCAGGGGGATCATGAAGATGATGGCCGCCACGTTCAGCACCACCGCCCAGGCGGCCACGGCCAGGCCGCCGATCCAGCCGGCGATGACGTTCATGCCCGAGAAGGCCATGACCTCGAAGAAGCTGGAGGCGCCGGCGCCATAGCCGACCCGGCGCTGCTCGATCTCGCGCTGGCGGTTGCGCACGGGCTTGTCGAAGACGCCCAGCTCGCGGGCGTCCTTCATGCGCACGATGTAGGTCAGGCTGGCCGCAGCGATGGCCGAGCGGGCGACCAGGGTGGCGACGCCGCCGCCCACGGCCCCCAGGGCCGGCAGGCCGAAGGTCCCGGGCACCAGCAGCAGGTCGACGCCCAGGTTGACGGCGTTGGCCGCCCACATGATCACCAGGGGCGGCACCGGGCGGCCGAGACCCTCCAGCCACGAGCTGGAGGCCACCGACAGCATGTAGACCGGCATGGACAGGGCGAAGACGATCAGCGGCAGGCTGGCGCCGTCGGCGAGGTCCTTGGGCAGGCCGATCAGGTGCAGAAGCGGCGGGCCGCCGAGCACCAGGGCCGCCGTCGACGCGGCGCCGATCCACAGGCCATAGACCAGGCCCCGGCGCAGGGCGGCGCCCGCCTCGCGGGGCTTGCCCTCGCCCAGCGCCCGGGACGCCATCACCTGCACGCCCGACAGCAGGCCCAGCGCGCTGGCCAGGACCACGCTGGTCACCGCCCAGCCCATGGCGTGGTAGCCGAGCTGCACCGCCGAATAGCGACCGACCACCACCGCATCGGTGAAGCCCATCATCATGATGCCCAGGCGCGCGGGCACGAGGGGGCCCGCCAGCTTCAGGAGCTGGATCAGGTCCCTGCGGACAGGATGATCCGCGCCTCCCGCGCGGGAGGTCACGGCGAGGACGTCGCCGGTCATGAGTCTGGCCATTTCAAAGAGGGGCGGAAACTGGCCCCGCGCGCGACGAAGCGCAAGCGCGCCGCCGGACTGATCCGCGATTTATTTCAAGCCGTAACAAGGCCGTGGCAGGATAGCCACAGGGGCTGAAGGGAGCCTCGGCCATGGCGGCGACGATCGACCGGCGTGTCTGCGCGGAGGTCGAGGGACCGTTCGTGCTGTTCCTGATCGGGGCGCGGATCAACAGGTGGTGGAAGCCGTGGATCCTGTTCCCCTTCATGGCCGCCATGCCGCGGATGCTGGCGGAACTTGGGTCCCAGCCGGAACTGGGGCTGATGCATGCGCGCGGCCATTTCGGGCCGGGCGGGATCATGGTGGTGCAGTACTGGCGCAGCTTCGAGGCCCTGGAAGCCTATGCCCGCGACAAGCAGCGCGCCCACCAGCCGGCGTGGAGCTGGTTCAACAAGCGCTTCGGCTCCAACGGCGACATCGGCATCTGGCACGAGACCTACCTGATCCAGCCGGGCGCCTATGAGAACATCTACAACAACATGCCGCCGCACGGCCTCGGCGCGGCCGGAACCCTGGTTGACGCCGTGGGCGCCCGCCAGGAGGCGCGCATGCGGGTCAAGGTGAGCGCGAAGGCGGCGTAGGCCTCGTCGACTTTCGGCGTGGCCCGCTCCATCGCGCGCATATTCAGAGGTCGGCGTCGCCGCGCAGCGGCTGAGTTGAACCACAAAGCACACCAAGCACGCGAAGGGGCAGGCGCCTGGCAAGGCCAAACTGAAGGTCCATCACGGTCGTCTTCGTGTGCTTGGTGTGCTTCGTGGTCGAGGTCGGTCGTTTCGACAGGGAGCCTCCAAGTGTCATCACCCCGGCCAAGCGCAGCGCCGCGCCGGGGCCGGCCCATCCGGCGCCCAGACGAACACGCATGAGGATCGGTCGCGGCCGGCCCCGGGTCTCCGCCGCTTAGCGGCTGCGCCCGGGGTGACGAAAGGTGGGGCCACCGTTGCGGCGGCCCCTCCCCTCAATGCCACAGCCCCAGAATCAGGCCGATGAGGGTGAACTCCACCGTGTGATAGCCGCCGTTGATCAGGAAGAGTCTCAGGCTCTTGCCCTCGAACAGGTAGTTCACGCCCAGGCTGAAGGCGACCCAGGTCAGCCCCGCCGAGAAGCCGTAGAGGGTCCCCTGCAGCGGCGTCACCTTGGGTCCCAGGAAGAAGGCGAAGACCAGGGCGCCGATCAGCACCAGGACGAAGGTCGCGGCCAGCTTGAGCGGACTGGAGGCGGCCTTGGCCTGGTCGTCGGTCAGGCCGACCTCGGCCTGCCAGGCCTTGAAGAACAGCAGAGGCGAATACCAGAACGCGGCGACCAAGAAGGCGGCCAGGGCGGCGGCCCCGACGGCGAGAAGGTTCACGGGCATTGGCGGTTCCCCCTTTAGTCAGGCCGCGGCGAGGTCCCCCCTCGCCTTCAGGGCCAGCATCGAGAAATGGGCGCGCATCGGCCTGACGCGCGCGACCGTCCGGCGGGAGAGCCTCGGGGCCACGGCCGTCCCCTACCCCGCCAGGGCCTGCCACATGCCCATCAGGAGCCCGAAGGCGCGGGTGTCGCCGGTGGTGGTGCCGGCCATCTTGTTCATGGCGTAGCCGAAGGTGGTGCGGGCATCGAAGTCGATGACGATCAGCGACCCGCCATAGCCGCCCCAGTACATGGAGTTGGGATTGGGCAGGGGCACCATGCCGCCGGCCAGGCCGAAGCCGAGGCCGAAGCGGGCCGGCTGGTTGAAGATCAGGTCCGTCCCCTCGATCTGCAGTTCCAGGGCCTTGCGGCAGCCGGCCTCGGACATCAGCCGCTTGCCCTTGGCGACGCCGCCGTTGGCCAGGAGCGCGTGAATCTCGGCGATGGAGCGGGCGTTGCCGTGGCCGCCGGCGGCGGGGATCTCCGCCTCGCGCCAGGCCCGGGTCTTGGTCTCGGAGACGTCGATGCCGGGATTGGAGGACATGTTGCGGACGAGCTCGGGCTGTTCGCCGTCGGCGATGCCCGTGCCTGGCGCCGGCGGGATCAGCTCGGCGACGCGGTCGTCCTCGGACGCCGGCAGGCCGATGTGGAAGTCGGCGCCCAGGGGCTCGGCGATCTCCTGGCGGAACACGGTCCCGAGGGACTTGCCGGTGATGCGGCGCACGACCTCGCCGACCAGATAGCCCTGGGTCAGGGCGTGGTAGCCGCTGGCGGTCCCCGGCTCCCAGAACGGGGCCTGGGCGGCGAGCAGGCTGGTGACCTTGTCCCAGTCGTAGATGTCGTGGGTGGTGAGGGGTTCCTTCCAGCCCGACAGGCCGGCGGCGTGGCTCATCAGGTGAGCGACGGTGACCCGGTCCTTGCCGTTGGCGGCGAACTCCGGCCAGTACTTCGAGACCGGGGCGTCGAAGTCGAGCTCGCCGCGGTCGGCCAGCAGGAGGGCGGTCAGCGCCGTCATCGTCTTGGTGGTGGAATAGACGTTGACGATGGTGTCCTTGTCCCAGGGCCGGGTCTTGGCAGGGTCGGCCCAGCCGCCCCACAGGTCGACCACCGTCTCGCCCTCGAGCGTGGCGCAGAAGCTGGCGCCGACGTCGGCGCCGCTGTCCAGATTGGCCTGGAAGGCCTCGCGCACCGGCGCGAACCGATCGCGCGTGAATCCCCCAACCGAGCCGTCGGCCATGCGTCTTCTCCCTGTTTGGCGCGAGCCTAGCGGAGCCGGCGGCGCGGCGCCACGCGCAAGGTGAGGTCAGTGCGGCTTGGGACCGTAGGCGTCCTTCAGGAAGGCGGCGGTCAGCCGCGTCTGAGGGCCGCCTGGCAGGTCGAGGATGGCGCGCGACAGCAGGGCGTTGGCGCTGCACACCACCGCCGGCGTCTGCCGATCCACGGAGCCCTCGGCCAGAGCCTGGCTCGCGACCGGGTCGCGCGCGATCCGCTTGATCTCGGCCAAGAGCGCGCGCTGATCCTCGTGTGTGGGCGCGAGCACCAGGGCGGTGGCGCCAGCGCCGCCGGCGGCGAGCGCCCGCCGCCCTGACAGGACGGCGTCCACCAAGGCGCGGAGGAGTTCGGCGCGGGCCTGCTGATAGGCCTGGGCGGCGGGGAGCCCGGCCACCTGCGCCGGATCGACGCCGCACCGTTGACTGGCGGCCATCGCCGCCTCGTCGGACCGAAGGATGGCCTTCTCGGCGGCGACCAGCTTGTCGGCCGGGGCCGCGATCATGGCGTCTATGTTGTCGGCCAGAAGCTTGTTGAAGGCGGCGGCGATCTGCTCGTCGCTGCCCTGGACATCGCCGGATTTGAGACGTTCGGTGGCGGCCGCCGCCAGGGCGTTGACCGTGTCGGGCATTTCGGTGGCGAGCAGGGTGATCGCTGGGCCGAGGTTCGGATTGCGCTTGAGGTCGGCGACCATGTCCTCGGGGGTGGCCAGCCGGTCGGGGCCGCCCGGGGTGTTGTCGCCCAGCATGGAGGCGACAAGGCGCGCCGCCGTCGGCGTCGGCAGGTCGCGGAGCGAGCTGACCAGGGCGATCGCGATCCGACACCGATCGACGTCGGTCAGGCTCGCCATGGCGCCGGAGGCGAAGGCGCCAATGTCGGACTGGCTGGCGCCGTGGGATTGCGAGACTTTCAGCGCGGCGGCCAGGTCCCCGGTGTCGCGCACGGGGCGGCGGACGGGATGGGCGCGGCCGGCTTCGATCAGAGCCACCTGCTCGGCGATCATGCGCTGAACGGGCTTGCCGACGGTGCGGGTCGAGGCCCCTCCCATACCGATGGCCGCGCAGGCCGATGGCCGACGCGCGCGTTCGGCCTGCATCAGGCCGCCGAGGACGTCGGCATAGGCCAGCAGGTTCTCGTCCGGCGCCATCCTGGCGAGCCAAAGGTTGTCCCGCAGCAGGTCGGCGCGCGCCTCGCTGGCGTCGGCCATGGCCCGTTCGGCCGACCCCCCGGCGCGAACCTTGGCGAGGACCGTTACGGCGATGCGGCGCATCTCATCGGGAAAGGCGCGGTCAAGGGCCTGGGTGGCCACGTCGCCGCCGTCGGCGTTCTCCCACATCTTCAGCAACCGCTCCGGCGTGGGCAAACCGGACGGCGGCGGCGCCCGCCGGGCGGTGGCCGCATGCGCCGGCCCCGCGAGCGCAGACACACTCGCCATCAAAAGCAGAACGCGTCGCATCGATCGCCCCCCAACGATTGCGGCTAGGCTTAAGGCGCGAGGAGGCGACGTCAATCGCCTTTTGGTGGTCTTTCCCTCAGCGCCGCCGGGCGGTGTAGAGGATGGTGATCATGTTGCGCGTCACCTGGCCGGCGAACTGGCCGGCGGCGATGCGGCGCAACTCGGCCAGGACCTGGCGGCGTTCCTGCGGCGGGCGGGCGGTCATGTCGGAGTAGGTCGAATAGAGGGCGACGACCTGGTCGGGATCCAGGACCAGGTCCCAGGACCGTGCGTCGTGGCGTATGTCGGCGAATTCCGGGCGGCGGCCGAAGGCGCTCATCCGGTGCTGGACATTGAGGGCGAAGGGCACGCCGCCAGGGCCGCCGTGGCTGACGCTGCGCGGTCCGTCGTTGAGCAGGTCGAAGGTCGCCTCGTGGAAGGGGTCGGGCCGATCGGGATCGCCGAACACGTTCCAGACCATGGCCCACCAGCCGCCCGGCTTGAGCAGGGCCGCGACCTTGGCCAGGGCCTTCTGCTCGTCCAGCCAGTGGAAGGCGGTGGCGCAGACGCCGAGGTCGAAGGCGCCGGTCGGAAGTTGCGCGCTTTCAAAGGGTTCGACGATGATGCTGAGGGCCGGCGACGGCGTCCGGGCGCGCAGGAAGGCGGCCATGCGCGGGTCCGGCTCGACGGCGACCAGGGGATCGGCGCCCAGGTCCAGCAGCCGGCGGGTGGCCACGCCCGTCCCCGCCCCGACCTCGAACACCGCCGCGCCGGGCGCAAGGCCGCAACGGGCCTGCAGGGTCTCGAACACCCAGTCCGGATAGGCCGGGCGGCTGGCGTCGTAGTTGGCCGGATCGTCACCGAAGGCGCGGCGGCCGAAGGCGCGGTCGATATCGGCCATGGCAGCGGGAGCTCGCGCCCCCGTCCCTACTCCGCCGCCTGGTGGCTGAGACCCGCCAGGCGCTCGGCCTTGAGCTTTTCCGCCACCAGGAAGGCCAGTTCCAGCGCCTGCTCGCCGTTGAGGCGCGGGTCGCAGTGGGTGTGGTAGCGGTCGCCCAGGTCGCCCTCGGTCAGCGCCCGGGCGCCGCCCAGGCACTCGGTGACGTTCTGGCCGGTCATCTCCAGGTGCACGCCGCCGGGGTGAACGCCCTCGGCCTCGGCGATCTCGATGAAGCTCTTCACCTCGGCCAGGATACGGTCGAAGGGCCGCGTCTTGTAGCCGTTGGTGGCCGTCAGGGTGTTGCCGTGCATGGGGTCGATGGCCCAGACGACATTGCGGCCCTCGCGGCGGGTGGCCTGCATCAGCTGCGGCAGGCGCCCGGCGATCTTGTCGGCGCCGAAGCGGCCGTAGAGGGTCAGGCGCCCCGGCTCGTCTTCGGGGTTGAGGGCGTCGATGAGGCCGATCAGCTCGTCCGGCTCCAGGGTCGGGCCGACCTTCACGCCGATGGGGTTCTTGATGCCCTTCATGAACTCGACGTGGGCGTGGTCGAGCTGGCGGGTGCGCTCGCCGATCCACAGCAGGTGGGCCGAGGTGTCGTACCAGTCGCCCGAGGTGCTATCGACCCGGGTCATGGCTTCCTCGAAGCCCAGCAGCAGGGCCTCGTGGGCGGTGAAGAACTCGACCCGGTGCAGGTCCGGCTGGCTCTCCGGCGTCACGCCGATGGCGGCCATGAAGCTCAGCGCCTCGCTGATCTTCTCGGAGAGTTCGCGGTAGCGGGCGCCCTGGGGGCTGCCTTCCACGAAGCCGAGCGTCCAGCGGTGGATGTTGTAGAGGTCGGCGTAGCCGCCGCCGGCGAAGGCGCGCAGCAGGTTGAGCGTCGAGGACGACTGGGCGTAGGCGCGCAGCAGCCGGTCCGGGTCGGGAACGCGCCCGGCCTCGTCGAACTCCATGGCGTTGATATTGTCGCCCCGGTAGGACGGCAGGGTGACGTCGCCGACGGTCTCCACCGGCGAGGACCGCGGCTTGGCGAACTGGCCGGCCATGCGGCCCACCTTCACCACCGGCTTGCCGCCGGCGAAGGTCAGCACCACCGCCATCTGAAGGATCAGGCGGAAGGTGTCGCGGATGTTGTCGGCCGCGAATTCCTTGAAGCTCTCGGCGCAGTCGCCGCCCTGCAGCAGGAAGGCCTTGCCGGCCGCCACGTCGCCCAGCAGGCTCTTCAGCCGGCGCGCCTCGCCGGCGAACACCAGCGGCGGCATGCGCCGCAGCTCGGCCTCCACGCGCTCCACCGCCGACGCGTCGGGATAGTCGGTGGGAATGTGCTTGGCGGGCAAGGATCTCCAGGACGCGGGCGTCCAGCGTTCAGACATGACGAGCCTCTTTCGAAGGGCGCGGTTTCTAGCTCGTTTGGGCGGCCAAGGCAAAGTCGGGCCGGGAATTTTGGGGACCTTGGCCGCGCCGGGCCGCGGAATTCCTGTTGCGCCGCGCGCGCCGGGCCGGCCTACTCAACCCTGGGGTCGCGGCGCCGCCGCGTGAGGGGAACGCCATGAGCAGTGAACAAGCGGTCGCGCCCGTAGATCGCCCAACAGGCCTTGGCCTCGGCCTGGCCCTGGCCGCGGCGGTGGTCTGGGCCCTGACCAGCGTGTCCCCGATCGTCGCCGCCATGCACGGCGGATTGGGTGTGGTGGGGGTTGCCGCCGGCGCCGTGAGCGCCGGACTGGCCACCCTGTCGATCGGCACGATGGTCATCTGGGCGGTGCTCTACTTCGCCTTCGTGCGGACGCGGGCGCCCCATCGGGGCGCGGCCCACCTTGCGGCCATCGCAGCCACCATCCTGGCGACCCAGCTTGTGGCGACGACCCTGGTGATCGGCTTCGGCAGGATCGCCGACGAAAGGGCCCAGTCCAAGATCGCCCTGACGTCCATGCGCGCCGACCTGGCCACGATCGCCGGCGCCGATCCGGAACATCCGCCGACGCTGGACCCCCGTCCGAAGGCGACCGGCCGCCCCGGTGTCGTCGAGGCGGCCGTGAAGACCTATTTCATCAACGTCCTCAACGACCGCGCCCACTATTTCGCCGACCTGAAGGCCGAAGGTTTCGCCGGCGTTCTGGCGCCGAAGAACCTGGCGTCGGACCCCGGCATGAGGCGCTCGCGGCGCGTGGTGGAGCAGACGCGGGCCCTGGTGACCAAGTACCAGGCGCTCAGCGAGCAAAGGGCCCAGGAAATCAAACGGGCGATCGACGTCAGCGGCCTCAGCGACGCCGAAAAGGCCAGTTTCGACCGGGGCCTGGCTGGCCATGACGAGGCGCGCCAGATCTGGACGCTGGAGCTCAAGATCGTCGACGAATGCCAGCAGGCGGTCGAGGGACTGGCCCATGCGCGGGGCCGCTGGCTGGCGGACGGCGGCATGCTGCGCTTCGCCGACACCGGCGACATGGACGCCTACAACCAGCACATCCAGACCATCAAGGCCTTCGCCGCCGAGGAGGACGCCATGCGGACCAACGCCATGGGCCGCGCCAGGACCAGCGTCGAGACGGGCCTGAACGGGCTCAACTGACGCCTCGGCGCCCGCCGGGGTGCTAAGCTCCGGCCGGAAGACACGCCCCGGGAGAACGACATGCGCGGCTTCGACGAGATCTATGCGCTGGCGGCCGAGCGCAAGGGCGGCGCGGAAGCCCTTGAGGGCCTGGTCGCGCAGCACCGCTCCAAGACCGTCGCCGAGCTGATCGCCACGCCCGACGACCGCTGGCTGTCCCAGATGACCAAGTGCGTCTTCCAGGCCGGCTTCAACTGGAAAGTCATCGACAACAAGTGGCCGGGCTTCGAGGCCGCCTTCCACGGCTTCGACCCGCCGCTGAACGCGGCCATGTCGGACGACGAGTTCGACGTCCACCTGAAGGACACGCGCATCGTCCGCAACGCCCAGAAGATCCTGTCGGTGCGCGCCAACGCCCAGTTCGTGGTCGACCTGGCCCGCGAGCACGGGAGCGCGGCGCGGTTCTTCGCCGAGTGGCCGGACGACGACTTCGTGGGCCTGCTGGAGGTGATGAAGAAGCGGGCCTCGCGCCTGTCGGGCGAGACGGCGGCCCGGTTCTTCCGCTTCATGGGCCGGCCGTCCTTCATCACCAGCCGGGACGTGACGGCCGCCCTCATCGAGGCCGGGGTGATCGACAAGCCGCCGACCTCGCGCAAGGACCTGCAGGCGGTGCAGGCGGCGTTCAACGCCTGGGGCGCGCAGTCCGGCCGGAGCCTGACCGAGATGAGCCGCGTCCTGGCCATGAGCACCGGGCCGAGCTACGCGCCCGTTTGAACGCCGCCGCGGTTGCGCCCCCGGGCCTCGCGGGGCATGGACATTCCCGACGCACGCCGCGCCTAGAACCGGCGGCGGACAGGGAGCCCAAGCCATGAGCCGCGAAGCCATCCTCGAGCCGGATCTGCCGATCGTCGATCCGCACCACCACCTCTGGGACCGCATCCTGCCCCCGCCGCAGCCCGGCGCCGCGGCGGCCCCGGCCCACCCGTTCACCACCGTGGTGGCCCGCCGTCCCCGCTACCTGCTACACGAGCTGCTGGCCGACATGAACAGCGGCCACAACGTCATCGCCACGGTGTTCGTCCAGTGCGGCGCCTTCCACAAGGCCGGCGGCCCCGAGCACCTGCGGCCGGTGGGCGAGACCGAGTTCGTCAACGGCGTGGCGGCGATGACGGCCAGCGGGATCTATGGCCCGGTGCGCGCCTGCGCCGGCATCGTCGGGACGGCGGACTGCACCATCGGCGACCGGATCAAGGAGACGCTGGAGGCGCACCTGGTGGCCGGCGGCGGCCGCTTCCGGGGCATCCGGCACAGCGCGTCCTATGACGCCGACACCGGCGTGCTGGGCCCGCTCGCCCGCACCCCGCCCGGCCTCTACGCGTCCGACGCCTTCCGCTCGGGCTACAAACACCTGGCCGACTACGGCATGTCGTTCGACGCCTGGCTGCTGGAGCCGCAGCTTCCGGACCTCATCGACCTGGTCCGCCGCCACCCGGACATCCCGGTGATCCTGGACCACGTGGGCACGCCGCTCGGCCTGGCCAGCTATGAGGGCCGGCGCGAGGAGCGCTTCCCGACGTGGCTGGCCAACATCAAGGAACTGGCCAAGTCGCCGAACGTGTCGGTGAAGCTGGGCGGCCTGGCCATGGCCTTCTGCAACTTCCCGTCCTTCCTGGCCGATCCGCCGGCCCCATCGACCCAGCTCGCCGCGGAGTGGAAGCCCTATCTGGACGCCTGCATCGAGACCTTCGGCCCGCAGCGCTGCATGTTCGAGAGCAACTTCCCGGTCGACCTGGGCAGCTGCGACTACGACGTGCTGTGGAACGCCTTCAAGGTCTACGCCAAGGGCTACTCGGCCGACGAGAAGACCGCCCTGTTCAGCGGCACGGCGACCAGGGTCTACCGGCTGGAGCTGTAAGCCTTTTGCCCCGAACACCTTGGCTGCCCATGCGTGAGCGCCGTTAGACCCCTTTCAAAGCAAGCGAGAACGAGGAAAGCCCGATGGCCATTGATTTCGAAATCCCGGCGGAGGCCAAGGCCATCCGCGAGAAGGTGCGCCAGTGGGTGCGCGACGAATGCATCCCGGCCGAGAAGCGGCTGGTGGACGGCGCCGACTACAAGACCGTGCTGGGCGAGCTGCGCACCAAGGCGCGGGCCCAGGGCCTGTGGTGCCCCTTCATCCCCAAGGAACACGGCGGCATGGGCCTCGGCCCCCTGGCCAACGCCCTGGTCCAGATGGAGCTGGGCGAGAGCTACCTGGGCGCCCTTTCCATGAACACCCAGGGTCCCGACGACGCGACCATGCTGACCCTGCTGACCCACGGCACGGAGTACCAGAAGGAGAAGTTTCTCAAGCCGCTGCTGAACGGCGAGAAGCGCATCTGCTACTCGATGACCGAGAAGGCCGCCGGCGCCGACGCCACCGGCATGCAGACCCGCGCGGTCAAGGACGGCAACGAGAACTACATCCTGAACGGCGAGAAGTGGTTCTCGTCGGCGGCCAGCGTCGCCGACATCGCCCTGGTGATGGCCAAGACCGACCCTGACGCGCCGCGCCATCAGCAGTTCTCGACCTTCATCGTCGAGCTGCCGAACCCCGGCTACAAGATCAAGCGCGACATCGAGACCATGGCGGCCGAGGGCCCGCTCAGCCACATCCTGGGCGGCGGCCACTCCGAGATCGAGATCAAGGACCTGGTGGTGCCGGCCGAGAACCTGCTGGGCGGGGAAGGCAACGGCTTCAACATGGGCCAGCACCGCCTGGCCTACGGCCGCCTGCGCCACGGCATGCACAACGTCGCCATGGCCCAGCGGGCGCTCGACCTGGCCGTCGGCCACATCACCAGCCGCTCCACCTTCGGCGAGCCCCTGCACAAGCGGCAGGGCGTGCAGTGGATGGTCGCCGACTGCGCCACCGAGATCTACAAGGCGCGCCTGATGCTGCTGCACATCGCCTACAAGGCCGAGCACGGCCTGGACCTGCGGCAGGAAAACTCCATGGCCAAGATTTTCCTGGCCAACATGGTGCACCAGGTGGTGGACACCGCCATCCAGCTCCACGGCGCCCTGGGCTATTCCATGGATACCCCCCTGGCCCGCTGGTACACCCACATCCGCAGCCAGCGCCTGGTCGACGGCCCCGACGAGGTCCACCGCTGGACCATCGGCCGCAATGTCATCAAGGCCTACCAGCAAACCGGCACCACCGCGTCGATGTGCGGCGGGGACATGATCTAGGCGGAGCCGATGCCAGGCGGGCCGTCCGCGAGCTTTCACATCCGGACGGCCCGAACCTTGCTGCGCCCCTGGCGTGACGAGGACGCGTCGGCCTTCGCGGCGATGAACGCCGACCTGGCGGTGATGGTCGACATGCCAGCGCTGACCCGAGCGGAGAGCGACACCAAGCTGGCCCGATACCGCGCGGCCTATGCGCGCCACGGCCTATGCCGCTGGCGGCTGGAGGACAGGGGCGGCGGCTTTCTGGGCTATGTGGGACTGATGCCGATGGCGAAAACCCACCCCCTGGGCGCCGGGTTCGAGATCGGTTGGCGACTGGTCCGGAGCGCCTGGGGTCAGGGCTACGTCACGGAGGCGGCCCGCGCCGCGCTCGAGGATGCTTTCCAGCGCGCCCGCCTTGCCCAGGTCTACAGCTTCACGGCGCCGGACAACCTGCGTTCCCAGGCCGTGATGACGCGTCTGAAACTCGAGCGCCGGCCCGAGCTCGACTTCACCGACCCGCCCGGGCCGAACGGCTGGCGGGGTCTGGTGTGGTCAGCCGCAGCCGGCTGAGCGTCGCCCCCTAAGCCATCGCAAGTTCGATCGGCGTGTATTTCTCGCGCATGGTGACCAGCTCTTCCGCCGCCGTGGGGTGGACGGCGCAGGTGGAATCCCACTGCTGCTTGGTGACGCCCAGCTTGATGGCGATGGCGGCCATCTGGATCATCTCCGGGGCGTCGGGGCCGACCACGTGGCAGCCGAGCACCTTCTGGCTGGCCGCGTCGACCACCAGCTTCATCAGCATCCGCTCGTCGCCGCCGTAGAAGGTGGTCTTCATCGGCCGGAAGACGGCGCGGTAGATGTCGACCTTGCCGTGGGTATGACGGGCCTCGGCCTCCGTGAGGCCGACGGAACCGATCGGCGGCTGGGAGAAGACGGCGCTGGCCACGGTGTCGTGGTCAAAGCTGGTGGGGGTGTCGCCGAACACGGTGGCGGCGAAGGCGGCGCCCTCGCGGATCGCCACCGGCGTCAGGTTGATGCGGTCGGTGACGTCGCCAACGGCCCAGATGTTGTCGACGCTGGTCCTGGAGAATTCGTCGACGACCACCGCGCCGCGCTCGTTGAGCTTCACGCCCGCCTTTTCCAGGCCCAGGCCCGCCGTATAGGGCTCGCGTCCGGTGGCGTACATCACCACATCGGTCTCCTCGACGTGGCCGTTGGTCAGGTGGTTCAGGAAGGTCCCCTTGTCGGTCTTCTCGATGCGGGTGTGCTCGGCGCCCAGGATCACCTTGATGCCGCGCTTCTCGATCTCGCCGGTCAGGTGGCTGCGCACGTCGTTGTCGAAGCCGCGCAGGATGTTGGCGCCGCGGTACATCAGGCAGGTGTCGACGCCCAGGCCGTTGAAGATGCCGGCGAACTCCACGGCGATGTAGCCGCCGCCCACGATCATGATCCGCTTGGGCAGCTCCGGCAGGTGGAAGGCCTCGTTGGAGGTGATGGCGTGCTCGATGCCTGGCAGGTCCTGGGGCACGGTGGGTCGCCCGCCGGTGGCGATCAGGATCTTGTCGGCGGTGACGGTCTTGTTGGTGGGTGTCAGCTTGACGGTGTGGGCGTCCAGCAGTTCGGCGCGCTCATGGACGATGTCGGCGCCGGCGTTCTGCAGGTTGTTGACGTAGATCCCGGACAGGCGCGCGATCTCGACATCCTTGGCGTCCAGGAACTTCGCCCAGTCGAAGGTCATGTCGCAGTGCGACCAGCCGAAGCCCTCGGCCGCCTTGAAGGCCTGCGAGAACTCGCTGGCGTAGACCATGAACTTCTTGGGCACGCAGCCGCGGATGACGCAGGTGCCGCCGACGCGGTGTTCCTCGGCCACGGCCACGCGGGCGCCGGTCATGGCCGCCAGGCGGGCCGCCCGCACGCCGCCGGAGCCGGCGCCGATGACGAAGAGATCGTAGTCGTACTTGGCCAAGAGCGGCTCCTTCGACGGTTCGCTTCAGACGCCCAGGGTGACGACGCCCTGGTCCGTCCCCACCAGGGCGGTGTCCGCCAGGTTCAGGAACAGGCCGTGCTCGACCACGCCGGTGACGGCCTTGAGGGCCGCCGCGAGCCCGGCGGGATCGTCGATCGCCCCGCAGGCAGCGTCATAGATAAGGTTGCCGTTGTCGGTCCGCATCGGGGCGCCGTCGCGCAGGCGAAGGTGCGGGAAGACCGGCAGGCCGAAGGCCTGCAGCACCGCCTCGATCCGCGCCAGCGTCGTGGCGTGGCCGAAGGCGACCACCTCGATCGGCAGGGGGAAGGCGCCCAGGGTCGGCACGCGCTTGGCGGCGTCGGCGATGACCACGCAGCGGCGGGAGGCCTCCCAAACCAGCTTCTCGCGCAGCAGGGCCCCGCCGCCGCCCTTGATCAGCGACAGGCCCGGCCCGATCTCGTCGGCGCCGTCGACGGTGACGTCGATGTCCTTGGCCTCGTTCAGCTCCAGCAGCGGGATCTTGAGCAGCCGCGCCAGGTCGGCGGTGGCCTCGCTGGTGGCGACGCCGCGGATGTCCACGCGCCGTATGGCCAGGGCGCGCACGAAGGCGGCGGCGGTGGAGCCGGTGCCCAGGCCCACGATCATCCCCGGTTCGATCAGGTCGACGGCGGCCTCGCCGGCCGCCCGCTTCTGCTCGTCAGCGCCCACGATCGGCCCTTTCCTTGAGTTTGCGGGCGCGGAACGCCGCCGCCCAGCCGGCCTTCTCCACCTGCGCCGGCCGGGCCAGCGCCAGGGCGTCGCCGGTGACGTCCTTGGTGATCACGGAGCCGGAGCCGGTGTAGGCGCCCGGCCCCACCGTCACCGGCGCCACCAGGGCGCTGTTGGAGCCGATGAAGGCCCCCTCGCCCACGTGGGTGTCGAACTTGTCGAAGCCGTCGTAGTTGCAGAAGATCGTGCCGGCGCCGATGTTGGCCCCCGCCCCCACCGTGCCGTCTCCCAGGTAGCTGAGGTGGTTGGCCTTGGCGCCCTTGCCGACCTTGACCTTCTTGACCTCGACGAAGTTGCCGATGTGGGCGTCCTCGCCGATGTCGGCGCCCGGCCGCAGTCGGGCGTAGGGGCCGATCAGGGCGCCGGGGCCGACGCGGGCGCCCTCCAGGTGGCTGAAGGCGCGGATCACCGCCCCGGTCTCGACGCGGACGCCGGGCGCGAAGACCACGTTCTGCTCGATGGTGACGCCGGGCGCGACCTGGGTGTCCCAGGCGAACCAGACCGTCTCCGGCGCCGGCATGGTGACGCCGTCGATCATCGCCTGGCGGCGGCGGCGGGCCTGGAAGGCGGCCTCTGCGGCGGCCAGCTCGGCCTGGGAATTGACGCCCTGGAAGTCTTCCTCCGGGGCGAAGGCGGCGCGCACCGACAGGGCCGCCTCAGTGGCCAGGCCCACCACGTCGGTGAGGTAGTACTCGCCCTTGGCGTTGTCATTGCCGACCTTGGCCAGGAGATGGAACAGCAAGGCGCGGTCCGCGGCCAGGATGCCGGAGTTGCAGGCCTTGACCGCCAGCTCGTCCGGCCGGGCGTCCTTGGCCTCGACGATGCGCAGCAGGACGTCGCCGCCGCCCAGGATCAGCCGGCCGTAGGCGCCCGGCTCGGCGGCCTCGAAGCCCAACACGGCCACATCCGCGCCGTCGGCGCGCAGATCGAACAACGGGGCCATGGCCGGCGCGCCCAGCATGCCGTCGGCCAGGGTGACGATGACGTCGCCATCGAAGCCGGCCAGGGCGTCCTTGGCCGCCAGCACCGCATGCCCGGTGCCCAGCGGGGGGTCCTGGACGGCCACGGCGCCGGGGCCGAGGCGTTTCTCGACATGGGCGCCGACGGCGGGGGCGTGGGCGCCCACCACCACCACGATCTTCTCGCAGCCCAGGGCCTCGGCGGCGTCGATGGCGTGGTCCAGCAGGGCGCGGCCGGCGACCTTGTGCAGCAGCTTGGGCGTCGGCGACTTCATGCGCTCGCCCTTGCCGGCGGCCAGGATCACGGCGGCTCTTGCGGTCATGGGCGGTCCTCTTGGCGATGCGGGTTACGAGTCGGCGGGCCTTGCCTTCCCCCGGGCTTTAGCCGAAACGGCGGGGCGTTTCGACCGGAGTTGCGCCTTGTCCACATCCCCCGCCGGCGACCTCGCCCCCCTGAGCGGCTCCACCATCGTCTTCGACCTGGACGGCACCCTGGTGGACTCCGCCCCGGACCTGGTCGGCACCCTGAACTTCCTGCTGGCCCAGGAGGGCATCGCCCCCCTGCCCCTGGACGAAGCCCGGCCGATGATCGGCCGCGGCGCCCGGGCGCTGATCCTGCAAGGCTTCGCCGCCGTCGGCGCGCCCGTGCCGGAGGATCGCATCGACGCCCTGTTCGACCGGTTCATCGCCCACTACGAGGGCCGCATCGCCGACGAGAGCCGCATCTTCCCGGGCGTGCTGGAGGCGCTGGACGCGCTGAAGGCCGCCGGCGCGCGCCTGGCGGTGTGCACCAACAAGCGCACGGGGCTGTCGGTCCAACTGCTCGAGACCCTGGGGTTCGCGGCCCTGTTCGACGCCATCGTCGGCGCCGACTCGGCCCCCGCGGCCAAGCCCGACCCCCGCCACCTGACCGCCGCCATCGCCCAGGCCGGCGGCGATGTCCGACGGGCGGTGATGGTCGGCGATTCCATCTCCGACGCCGGCGCGGCGCGGGCGGCGCGCACGCCCCTGGTGCTGGTCAGCTTCGGCTATACCGAGACGCCGGCGGCCGAGCTGGGGGCCGATATCCTGATCGATCACTACGACGAACTGGTCGGCGCCTGCGCATCGCTCTTGGCCCCTTGTCCGACCCCGCTCAAGGCGCTATAGCCCGCCCTCCCCGATTGGTCGGATGCGTAGCTCAGCGGGAGAGCACCTCGTTCACACCGAGGGGGTCACAGGTTCAATCCCTGTCGCATCCACCATTCCTCCCCCCGAACCGAACGCCGCCGCGCCCGGGCCTCGACGCCCAGGCCGCGCCTATTCCGGCGCGCGCCAGTTGAGGTAGGCCAGGCGGCGGACCTCGACGCGGCCGCGCTGGGTGGAATCCAGGATCACCCCGCAGCAGAAGGTCAGCAGGGCCGAGATCATCAGGCCGGTGCAGAGCACCGCCGTGGGGATGCGCGGCACGAGGCCGGTCTGCCAGTAGGTGACCCCCAGCGGCCAGGCCAGGACCAGGGCAAGCAGGGCCAGGCCCAGGCCGATGGCGCCGAAGAACAGGGCCGGCTTTTCCTGGCGCAGCAGGTTGATCATGGTGCGCAGGATGCGCGAGCCGTCGCGGAAGGTGCGCAGCTTGCTGGCCGAGCCGGCCGGCCTGGCGCCATAGCTGGTGTGCACCTCGGCGAACGGCAGGGCCAGGGTGACGATGTGCACCGCCATCTCGGTCTCGATCTCGAAGCCGTCCGAGAGGCACGGGAAGGTCTTCACGAACCGCCGCGACATGACCCGGTAGCCCGACAGGGTGTCGTCGAAGCGGCCGCCGAAGACGCGGTTCAGGAAGCCGGTGATCAGGACGTTGCCGAACTCGTGCCCGGCGCGGGAGGTCTCCTCCGACAGGTCGTCGCGGGCGCCGACCACCATGTCCAGCCGCTCGCGCACCAAGAGCTCGACCATCGCCGGCGCGGCGGTGGCGTCATAGGTGTCGTCGCCGTCGACCATCACATAGATGTCCGCGTCCACGTCGGCGAACATGCGGCGCACCACGTGGCCCTTGCCGGGGCGGGGCTCGCGGCGGACGGTGGCGCCGGCGGCGGCGGCCACGGCGCCGGTGTCGTCGGTGGAGGCGTTGTCGAAGACATAGACCTCGGCCGTCGGCAGGGCGGCGCGGAAGTCGGCCACCACCTTGGCGATCGCGGCCGCCTCGTTCAGGCAGGGCACGACGACGGCGATGCGATTGCCCGACGGCATGTCGTCGCGACGGTTCCGCGACTCGCGCGACGGGTCGGCCGAATCAGCCAGCCGATGAACCTTGTCCTGCTGCACGCCGCGACTTCCGTATGAACTTCCGCCCAGAGCGCGGAACGCCGCACCCTACAACAGATTCCTTGCGACCGGATTGCGGCGCGGCGGCAGTCACTTCCACCTTCGGCCACGATGCTTCACTCTTGGGCCATGGACCGGGGGGTGAGAGACGAGTTGGCGGCTGATCCGAAGGGGGAGTTCCTCTTCGATCCGGCGATCTATGTCTTCCACCTTTCGGTCGCGATCAGCCGCCTGCGCGACGCCCAGCTCGAGCGGGAGTTGAAGCCGACCGGGGTCAACGTCGCCCGCCACCGGGCCCTGACCGTGATCCACAGGTTCGGCCCCTGCACCATGACGGAACTGGCGGACTACAGCGCCGTGGACCGCACGACGCTGACCCGGACCGTCGACCAGCTCGTCCAGGACGGCCACGTCCACCGCGGCGCCAAGCCGGAAGACCGCCGGCAGGTGGTGCTGACCCTGACCGAGGCCGGCCGCGAAGCCGCGGCGGCGGCCCGGGACGTCGTGGCCCGCCACAACCGCAAGATCCTGGACGGCGTGCCCGACGACATCCTGCGCGCCATGGTGCATGGCCAGCGCCAGATTCTGGCCAACCTGGCGCCCACGCCGGAGGTGCTGGAGCGCCTGCTGACCCTGGCCGCGCCCGACCGCAACCAGGGCTGAACGATCCGACCTAGCCCGGGATCGCGTTGCCGCCGGCGTCGCCCAGTTCCGAGCCGCCATCGACGTTGAAGATCGTGCCGGTGATGTACTTGGCGCTTTCGGTCGACAGGAAGATGGCCGCCTCGGCGATGTCGGTCTTGGTTCCATAATCGCGAAGGGCGATGCGCGACTTGATGCGCTGCTCGGCCTCGTCGCTGGGGGCCAGGCGGCGCATGCCCTCGGTGTCGGCGATGGGGCCGGGCGAGATGGCGTTGACCCGCACCCCGGCCGGGCCCCACTCCATGGCCAGGCACTTGGTCAGCATGTTGATGCCGGCCTTGGCGGCGCAGACGTGGGCCTGGAACATGGACGGCCGCGCCCCCTGCCCGGCCGTGATCGAGATCAGCGACGCGCCCGGCCGGTTGAGGAATTCGAAGCTGGCGCGAAGGACATTGAAGGTGCCGATCAGGTCGATGTCGACCACCGTCTTGAAGCCGTTGGCGCTCATGCCCAGGGCGGGGGCGACGAAGTTGCCCGCCGCGCCGGACAGCACGATGTCGATCTTGCCGAAGCGGTCGGCCGCCTGGCGCAGGGCCTGCTCGACGGCGGCGTAGTCGCGCACGTCGGCGGCCATGCCGATGGCCTCGAAGCCCTCGTCGGTGATGGTCTTGGCGGCGGCCTCGATCTTCTCCGGGCTGCGGCTGATCAGGGCCACCTTGGCCCCGGCCCGGGCGAAGGCCTGCGCCACGCCGAGGTTGATGCCGCTGGAGGCGCCGGCCACGAAGGCGACCTTGCCGGCCAGGGCGCCGTCCTTCAATCCGCTGGACGTCATGGCGATCTCCCTTATCTGCGCTGCCGGCGGGGCGCCGGGCCGCTTGGGGAAAGGCTTAGGCGCCTGACGCGGCGGCCGGCAATCGCCCGATCACCAAGTTGCGTGCGGCGGTCACGCATTTTCGTGGTATAGCTCGATGAACCCCCGGGCCTGCACCGTCACGGGAGACTAGGTGATGGAACTGGACGTGCTCGCCTTCGGCGAGACCCTGATCGCTCACATTCCCGTGCTCCGCCGGGAAGCGGAAACCCTTACACCCGAACCTGAAGCCGCCCGCCGCCTGGTGCGCGCCACCGTGGCCAAGGCCTGGCGCGGACGCACCAGCCACGACGAAATCGACGTCACCGGATGGCTGGGCGACCTGATGCGCAAGGAATTCGCCAGCGGCCAGATTCCCGGTTCGCGGAGCTTCGCCGCGGAGGCGTGAGCGGCCCCCTGCCCCGATCCTGACCCCATCCGCCCCGGGCGGGAGATGACGGCTGGCCCGCGCCGCGGACGCTCCGCGCGGCCCAACCGGGGAATTCGACGCGGCGATTGATCCAGATCAAAGTGACGCCCCCGTCATCTTTTAGTCTGCCCCCATAACAAGCGCCAAGGGTGGACGCAGATGAATGGGGTCAGCCGTCTCGGCTCGAAGTCCCGGAATGCAGCGGCCCCCGCGCGTCAGACGGGGCAGCCGGAATGGCGAAAGTCACCTACATCGAGGCCGGCGGCGCGGTTCACGAAGTCGACGTTCCGAACGGCATCTCGGTCATGGACGGCGCCAAGCGCTACACCATTCCCGGCATCGACGGCGACTGCGGCGGAGCCTGCGCCTGCGCCACCTGCCACGTCTATGTCGAGCGGGACTGGTTCGATCGCCTGCCGCCCATGGAGGAGATCGAGCGCGACATGCTCGATTTCGCCTTCGACGTCCGCGAGAACAGCCGCCTCTCCTGCCAGATCAAGGTCGAGCCGTCCCTCGACGGCCTCGTCGTGCGCGCCCCCGCTCGCCAGTACTAGCGGCCAATCACACCCAAACACCGGTGGAGGAATCCTATGAACATCGCCGTGAAGAGCTCAGACGTGGTCAAGGGCGACTGGAAAGTCTCGATGACGCCCGACGACATCTACAAGTCGCCGATGGATATCGCCTGGACGTTCAAGTACATCATGTCGGCCGACAAGGTCGAAGACCTGTACAAGCGGGCCAAGCAGAACCAGTGGGACTCCGACGAGCTGCTGCCGTGGGACACCCCGGTCGACCCGTCCAAGCCCCTGATCAACGACCGCTCCGACGTCTACCACCGGATGCCGTTCTTCTCGAAGCTGTCGAAGTCGCAGCAGGAGACCTTCACGGCCCACTCGACGGCCCAGCTCCTGTCGCAGTTCCTGCACGGCGAACAGGGCGCGCTGATGACGGCGGCCTGCGTCACCCACTCGGTGCCCGACGCCACCGCCAAGCTCTATGCGGCCACCCAGACCATGGACGAGGCCCGCCACGTCGAGGTCTACGCCAAGTACTGCGACAAGATCGCCATGGTCTATCCGATGTCGCCCTGGCTGAAGGCGCTGATCGACGCCACCCTGCAGTCGGACCGCTACGAGAAGATCATGATCGGCATGAACATGATCGTCGAAGGCCTGGCGCTGGGCGCCTTCAACAACATGTACCGCACCACCCAGTGCGAGCTGCTGAAGAAGCTGACCTTCAACGTGATGCGCGATGAATCCCGGCACGTGTCCTTCGGCCACGCCTACCTGGGCCCGGTGATCGCCAAGCTGCCGGAAGACGAGATCGAGAACCTGGCCGAGTTCGCCTTCGGGGCGGTCAGCATCCTGACCGGCGCCGGCACCTCGGGCACCACCGCCAACCCGGTCGACCCCGGCTTCATGGAAGTCCTGATCAACAGCAACATCGATCCCAAGGACTTCTTCAAGGGCCTGCAGGAAGCCCAGGACGCGGGCATCACCCAGGAACTGCCCCCCGGCCAGATCCACTCGGTCAAGGACCTGATGATGCCGGCCCTGGCCCGGGTCGGCCTGCTGACCCCCACGGTCCGCAAGAAGTACGAAGAAGCCGGCATCCCGGTGTTCGACGATCCGCGCGTGCTGCAGGCGATGGAAGGCGGGCATCCCGTCGCCGCCTGACGCCGCCGGCGTCCCCCGGGCCCGGGCGAGAGCGGGCTCGGGGGACGACTTGCGTCGCGCCCTCCAGGAAACGGACATGACTGAAGACATCGCCAGGCCCAAAGACGATCGCGACGCCGAGGACTTCTACCAGGCGGTCGTGGAATGCGCCCCCGAGGCCATCGTAGCGGCGACGCCCGAGGGCCAAATCACGTTTCTGAACCGGGCGGCCGAGACCCTGTTCGGCTATGCGGCCAGGGACGTCCTGGGCAAGAGCCTGACCGTGCTGGCGCCGCCCCAGCCGGGGCGCAAGGCGGACGTGGTGGCCTGGCTGGCGCGCTGGTCCCAGCAGCCCGTCGAGGCGCAGGGCGAGCACCTGCACCTGCAGGCGCGCCGGGCCGACGGGCGGCCCATGCCGGTGGACCTGCGGGTCGCCGAAGGGCGGCTGGGCGGCCAGAGGCGCTACTTCGTCACCGTTCGCGACGCCACCGCCCGGCAACGGGAACTGGCCGCCTACAAGGACGCCAACCTGCGCGCCGCGCGCATCCTGCTGCTGTCGGCCGACGCCATCGTCACCGTCGACGCCGAACAGAACATCACCTCGTTCAACCTGGCGGCGGAAAAGATGTTCGGCTACCGGTCCGGCGAGGTCGAAGGCCAGCCGCTGACCATGCTGATGTCGGCCGAGGCGCGCGCCACGCACGCCGACAGGGTCGAGGCCTTCGCCGCCAGCTCGACGCCCTCGCGCATGATGAGCGAACGCCAGCCGATCCACGGCCTGCGCCGCAACGGCGAGGTGTTCCCCATCGAGGCCACCATCACCAAGATCCCGACCCCGTCGGGCATGGCCTACAGCGCCCAGCTTCGCGACATCAGCGAACGCCGCGCCGCCCAGGCCCGCCTGGAGGAAAGTGAACGGCGCTTCCGGGCCATCTTCGACAACGCCGCCGGGGCCATCGCCCTGCTGACGCCCGACGGCGCGGTGGTGGAGATCAACCGCGCCGCCCGCGAGCTGACCACCGACGGGAGCTCGCTGATCGGCCAGCCGTTGTGGGACCTGCCGTGGATCGGCGGCGGCGACCTGGCGCCCAACGAGGCGGCCCGCCAGCGCTTGAAGGACGCCGTGGAGGCGGCCGCCAAGGGGCTGACCGTGCGCTACACCGCCGAGCTTCGCGACGGCGACAAGGTGCGGGCCATCGACCTGTCGCTGAAGCCGATCACCGACGAGACGGGCAAGGTCGCCTATATCCTGCCCGAAGGCCGCGAGATCGCGGCCCCGGAAAGCTGAGCCCCCTCGCCTTCAGCCTCGCCAGGTCTCGAGCGCCGGACCCAGCGCCGCCTCCAGCGGCTTCAGCCACGGCTCGTAGCGCCGCCACTGGTCCAGGCCCTCGCGGAAGATCGGCCGGCGCACCTGCTCGGAGCTGACCGTGCGCACGGCGCGGTCGTTCTTGTGGAAGTCCAGGCAGCCTTCCTCGAACGGCAGGCCGCAGTCGTCGAGCAGGCGGCGGATCTGGCCCTCGGGGTCCTCGACCATGTCCTCGTAGATCACCCGGTGAACGCGCCCCGGCAGCACGGCGTCGAAGTGGGCCATCAGGGCCACATAGTCGCGGTAGTAGAGCCCCAGGTCCGCGAGGTCGTAGGTGAAGTCCTGGCCCTCGGCGAAGTGCTGCTTGAAGGCCGAGAAGCAGGACGCCATCGGATGGCGGCGCGCGTCGATGATCCTGGCGTTCGGCAGGATCAGATGGATCAGGCCGACGTGCTGGAAATTGTTCGGCATCTTGTCGATGTAGAACGGCCGCCCGAGCTTGCGGTGAATGCGCGTCGTCTCGAGGTAGCGTCCGCCCAACGCCGCGAAGTCGGCCGGCGCCAGGGCGGCCAGGACGTCCGGATAGCGACCGCCGCGGCGGCGGGCGTCACGGTCCAGGTCGTGGGCGATGAGGCCGAGATCGGGCAACTCCATGGTGCCTTCAACCTGTGAATGGCTGGCCAGGATCTGCTCGACCAGGGTGGAACCCGCCCGCGGCAGTCCGACGATGAAGATGGGGTCGGGCGCCGGATCGCCCGTGCCGGCGCGCGCGGCGAGGAATTCCGGCGTGAACAAGGCCCGCGTGCGTTCCATCAGCGCCGTGGTGTCCTGGGCCCGGTAAGGGACGCCTCGACGGCGGATCTCCGCCCCCCGGGCGTAGTGAGCGAAAGACGTCTCAGCCTCGCCTTCGTCCTCCAGCGCCTTGCCGAGGGCGTAGTGCAGGTGCAGCCGGTCTACGTCCGCCAGGTCGGGCCGGCGCAGCTGCGCCTCCATCGTCGCCCGTTCGTCGGCCGAGAAGGTGGCGACCTTGAGATTGGCCAGGCTCCAGTAGGCGTCGCCCAGGTCCGGCGCCAGCGCGATGCAGCGCTTGTAGGCGGCGATGGCGTCGTCCCGGCGTCCCACCGTGCGCAGGGTGTGGCCGTAGTTGAGCCAGATCCTGGGCTGGAGGGGGTAGTCCTGCAGCAAGCCTTCGTCGATGGCGATCACGCGGTCGTAGTCGCCCACCAGGGCGAGACATCCCGCCATCAGGCTGCGATAGGCCGGGTCGCGGGGATGCCGCGACAAGAGGTGCTCCACCTGGGGGATCGCTTCGACCGCCTTCTGGCGCTGATAGAGGATGTGGGCGTAGCTGAAGCGGGCGCCGTCGAAGTCGGGGGCCAGGGCGACGCACTTCTCCAGCGCGGCCTCCGCGTGAGCCCTGCGCGACTGGCGCACAAAGATGTCAGCCAGCAGGGCCAGGGCCTCGGGATCGTCGGGGTTCGCGGTCAGGTGACGTTGGAGCTGGCTTTCGGCGTCGTTGATGCGCCCCGAGAAGATCGAGGCGGCGATGGGCGCCAGCCTGGGATCGCGGACCGAGGCGCGCGTGTGCTGGACGAAGGCCGCCTCGGCGGCGCGGACGTCGCCCATCATGAACAGCAGGTCGCCCAGGGCCCGCCAGGCCTCGGCGATCTGCGGATCCAGGGACACCGCCTTGCGCAGCGCCTCGATGGCGCCGGGCGTGCGGCCCAGCGCCGCGAGGCACATGCCGATTTCGAAGCGGGTTCGCGCAGCGTTGGGAAAGGCCTGAACCAAGGGCTCCAGCAGCGACAGGGCGGTCTGCGCATCGCCCTGGCGGCGGCGCGCCGAGGCCAGGATCAACCTCGCCCGGGGATCGCCGGGCGCCTGGTTCAGGATCGCCTTCGCCTGTTGCTCGGCGCCCGCCGGGTCCGTCGCCAGCAGGGCGGCGGCGCGCTCGACCGCCTCCGCCAGGGACCCCGATGCCGCTTGAACCATAGGCGCAAAGTCTCCGTGCGCCCGACCCCGCGGACGCGTCTTCAAACGCAACGGCGGCCGACCCGCCAGGGCCGACCGCCGCCTTCGCCAGATAGCACGGACCGGGACTGGGCCCAATCCGCCCGCCCCCTAGAAGGTGTAGGTCACGCGGCCGTAGTAGTAGCCGCCGTTGATGCCGAACGGCGAGAAGGCCAGCGGGGCGTCATAGACGTTGGCCCCGTCGGCCGGCCTGACGCCGCCGGACCCGTCGGAGATGTTCGGGGTGAGCGGGGCCTTGTGGTTGAAGAGATTGTTGGCGCCGACATCGAGCTTGAGGTTCTCGGTGATCTTGAAGCCCACATCGAGGTCGGTGATGCCGGTGGTGCCGATCTTTTCGACGATGCCCCCGTTCCCGGTGCCGTCGGTGCTGACGATTTCCGAGGCGTGGCCGTAGATCGACTCCCGGAGGTTCACGCTCCACTTTCCGAGCGACCAGTAGGCGCCGAGCACCACCTTGACCTTGGGCGTCGCCGTTTCCAGCAGGCTGAGCGCCGTCGGACCGAGCAAGGTCGTCTGGCCGATGTCCGGGGCGCTGACGATGTTCGGCAGGGCGAACTGCTTGGTGACCGAGGTGGTGTTGTAGTTGAACGCCGCAGACCAGTCGACGTGGCCCATCTCGCCGAAGTCCGACGCATAGTTGGCGGTCAATTCGATGCCGCGGGTGCGTGTGTTGGCGCCGTTCGTGAAGACGCTGATGCCGACGTAAGTCACGCCGGGATCGAGGATATTGCCGTGCGCCGAGATGGCGCTGAGCACGCCAGGGGAGACGATATACGGAGTGTGGCAACCGCCGACGGTGACACAGCCGTTCTTGCCCTGGGGCGTCGTGTCGCCGGCGATGCCCAGCAGGGTGCCGGTGGCCACGATGCGGTTCTTGATGTTGATCTGGTAGAGATCGAGGGTGATCTGCAGCGCGCTGACCGGAT
>Ga0265327_10001064_pt1 | contig 38244 bp, 57 predicted proteins | sample 41621metaG_FD_202089 | JGI IMG/M metagenome (GOLD analysis project Ga0265327, IMG submission 202089) | Rhizosphere microbial communities from Carex aquatilis grown in University of Washington, Seatle, WA, United States - 4-16-21 metaG | ecosystem: Host-associated > Plants > Roots > Rhizosphere...
TATTTTTGAGCAGCCTCTCCAGCTAACCCAGGGTAAGGGGGGTAAAACGAAGTGTCCAATATCAATAGAATAAAAAAAGCCCGAAAAATGCCGTAAATAAAAGGGATGAGAGCGAAAAAAGCCAAACTGCAGGAATAAAACGAAGTGTCCTTTAATACCATTTAGATTACATTTAGGGTGCATTACTGATGCCCGAATAGAACCAAACTACCTTATGTAGTTAATTATTGGCTGTAAACCTTTAAAAATAGGTATTTGCAGCCATTTTTTATGCCTAAAAATTAACTAAAAATGAAAGATTGAGAGTGTATTTGAAAATAACAAAAATTGATTAAAAAGGCTTTAGGACGACACTTAGGACGACACTTAGGACGACAAAATATTAAAAAAAAAAGTGTTTGAAATGGTACAAGTTGCACAAAAAAGTATTAAAATAATACTAAAAAACCGTTTTCAATAGGTAGTAATGCCACAGTTTAAATGAATGTAAGTTATTGATTATTAGTTATTATACTATAATAAATGGAGAATATTAACCTAAAAACGTGCGTGCGGGTATTATTCGAGGCGAATTACACCGACAACAATGCCAAGTGCTCGAATTTCTTTCTTCTTCATATCGAATGGAGGATATTTTTCATTATCACTAACCACTTTTATACAATCTTTACCATCATTATCGCCAGGGAATACTCTTTTACATAATGCTCCTTGAATAGTATCAAGTATATAAACCTTACCCCATTGAATGAAGGTATCTTTAGGGATTTTTTTTCATGCCACAATATCTCCATTGTAATATTTAGGAGCCATACTATTTCCTGAAATTCGGATCAGGTAATCTGCTTTATTTTTAAAATCAGGAACAAAATAATGTTCACATTCAAGTTCAAGTGTTGTAGTATCTCCGTTACTCAATCCTGCCATAGCTTCAATAGGAATTAAAGGAATCCCTTTCTCTTTTTTAAGTTTAATAATAGGCTCTAAAACTATATTTTCATGGGTTGTATCAATATTTTTAATCATTGATCCTTTTCCGGTAAGCAACCAGTTTAAATCAATATCTACAAACTTGTTTGCAATATCTTTAAGAATATCCGCGGATGGCATATTATCCGCATCGCGTAATAACCTACTTATCTTCTCAGAAGATGCATAGTTGAGAATTTTTGCAAACTCGTTTGCGTTTTTTATTCCCTTATTTTCAAATAGTTGCAATAATCTTTGTTTAATCATGACAAACTTGTTTGTTATATTCAAACTAATTTGAATATTTGTACTCGAAATAACAACAAAGGTTATGCAATTAATTGAAATAAAAAAGAACATGGATTCGGGAGACGCATCATTTTTGGCGAAGACTACCGGATACAGCGTGGAGATGGTAAGAAAAGTTTTGAATGGGGAACGCAATAATGATTTGATTGTACAAGCAGCAGAATTATTTGTAAAGAATAAAAAAAGTTTATCGGAACAAATAGCATTGATGTGTGGAGAGGAGGACGAAGCTTTATGATTACTCCATACGAAACGCACAATAATCAAATAGGTGTAAGACTAAGTTTCTTAGTTGCTGATGAATCAATCAAACATCCGAATAGCCTCAGTGTAATTAGTTATACAAATTACAATAGAACATGCTCATCAGATCGTAAACCCGAACTCCGTTTAAAGGAAGGAAAAGGAAAAGGTAATGAAGCTTTATTAAGTTGGAAACATTTACCGGAAGAATGGAAGTATGCTTTAAAAACAACTTTCGGTGATCCAGTTGTGGAGCATAATCCAATGGAGGAGTATTTTGAGATGGATGAGAAGGCTCGTTCATATTATGATGGATATACTTGTGGTGATGGTGGACACTTAACTCCTCAACAAATTAGCGCAGCTACCATTAATGCAAGTGTACTGCAAGCATTTTTGAAATTGAAACATAACCGTGAGGTGACTCACAAACGACTCGGAAATAGCAGTCGAGGATTATGGCCAGGACTATTGAATGATCTGAACGGTTTTAAAAACATTTTAAAAGTAAAATACGAAGGTATTACTCATACACTTCCTGAAAGTGAACGTAGAATACGCGAGGATTTGAAAGGTTGGAAGAAATTGAGTTATGAATATTATGTTGATGGAAGATCTCGCAACCAAAATGCGAAAAAAGTTGTTACCGAAAAACATTTGGCGATGCTTGAAGCATTACTTACCAAGCATAATAATTTTGATAACGAACAAATTTCCAACTTCTACAATATAGCTGCTGTAGCACTTGGTTGGAAAACAATAGATGCAAGCACAGTAGCAAACTACCGCAACAAACTTGGTTTATTTATTACTTCAGGAAATAGCGGAGAAACAAATTTCAATAATACAAAAGGCATGCAGGTTAGACGTTCGCGCTCAACTATTGCAACAGGATTTTGGACATTAGATGGTTGGGATGTAGAGTTATTTTTCCAACGCAAAGAAACTAATAAAAAAGGACACCAAATTATCACTTACTCTAACCGATTAACTGTAGTTGTAGTGCTTGATACAGTTAACGGAATAAGATATCCAATAGGATATGCCATAGGAACTCATGAAACACCTGAATTGATTGCACAAGCATTGCGTAATGCTGCAAATCACACAAAAGAGTTATTTGGAGATAGATATAAACCGCATCAATTACAAAGTGATCATTATGCGATTGCAACTCTCACACCAATTTACGAAGCTATGAGCGAACATTTTACACCTGCTCGCGTGAAAAATTCGAAGGCAAAAATTATCGAACCCTATTTTAAACACCTAAATAAAATCTGTCAAACTAATTTTAAAAATTGGAGCGGATTTGGTGTAACCATGCGCAAAGAAAATCAGCCGAACGAAGATTATTTGAATAAAATACGTCACTCGTTCCCCGATGAACAAGGTTGCCGTGAGCAGATAGTAAGATTGATGGAAATGGAACGATCTGCAAAGATTGACAGATACATGGAACGATGGAATGCACTCCCTGAATCTGACAGATTATTACTTTCAACAGAAGAGTATCTTCAACTGTTCGGAACAGTCCACTCGCATACAAATAAATTGAAAGGTGATGGATTTACACCGACACTATTTGGAGAAAGAAGAGTGTATGATTCATACGATCAAAAATTCAGAGAGTTGGGATATATGGATTGGGCCGTGAAATATGATCCTTCAGATTTAAGCACAGTATTAGTTGTAAATGCTGAAAGTGATGCCAATAGTAAACTTAAAAAAGTTATCGGAACTCATCGTTTCTTATTAATAGAAAAAGACATTCAACCTGAAGCATTATATGATAGACAAGATGGTGATGCTGCTAAACTTCAAAAAGTATTTGGATTTAATAAACAATTGAAAGCATCGGTGATGGATAGGATGGCGAATACTCAAAATATTTTAGAAGAAGTGTTTGCCGATGCACCTCAGTTGAATAATTCACTTACCAAAATGGTTTTATGCGATTCGAACGGACAGCATAAAGACCAACGTAATTCACAGAGATCACTCAAAAATAAAACAATAGAGTTACCTGAAGCAGGCGTATCCAATACACCCCAACAGGAAGACATAATTGAAGATGATATCAGAAATAATTACTAATCATTTAAACACCATTTAAACATGAACAGGAACGGACTAATTAAACACATTGAACTTCACAAAAGCAAACTTGGAAGTTTAACAAAAGTAGCTGACCGCTGCAAAATTAATGTTGGTGCATTATCAACCATAATGGCAGGAAAATACGGAGCTGATGAATCAGCAATGCTTCAAAAAATTGCCAAAGCATTAGAATACAGAGAGAGTGACTGGCAGATAATTCGTACAACCGGAAATTATAAAACAGTTGAACGTGTTTTCAGAGATGCGAAAAGCGAAAGTATGTGGTTTACCATCAGCAATAAAGCAGGAAGTGGCAAGACAGAAGCGATGCAGGATTTATACAACAGAGATACTACAGGAACTGTAATATTTATTCAAGCTGAAGAATGGAGCGGACGACAATTTATGTTGAAGTTGATTGAAAAAACACTCGGAACATCTGAAGGAGGAACGGCTTACAATACAACAGGAAAAGGTTACAAATCACTTTCGCAATTGATGGATATAGTTGCCAACTACTTTAACGATATGAGTTTGGAACGTCCGATACTGATCATTGATGAAGCTGATAAATTGAAAGCTCCTGCACTTAGAACTCTCATTCCATTATTCAATAGAACTGAAGATCGTTTAGGTGTGATTTTGTCCGGGACTGAAAATTTGGAGAAGGAAATCAAAAATAATGTTCGATTGAATAAAAAAGGCTATGACGAATTGGAAAGCCGATTTGGTAGAACCTACATCCACCTTAAAGGTGCAAGCGAAAAAGATGTGACAGAAATATGCAAGGTGAATGGAATAACAGTACCTGAAGTGATCACACAAATTTGGATTGAAATGGAAAAAGTTAGCAAACTCACAACCTTTAAATCAGGAACAGGAACAAAAGATGGAATGGTTGCTTATGTGGAAGATTTTAGAAGACTAAAACGCTTAATCAAACGCGAACTCTTAATGAAGAGGGCTGCGTAAATGGGAAGAGCATATTCGCCCACAGAGATCCTCGCTAAGAAGTATAAAATACTTGAGTGGGATGATGAATGGGCACAGGCATTTGATAAACCTGAAACAAGTGGAGTATGGTTTGTTTGGGGGCATAGTGGGAATGGGAAAAGCAGTTTTGTAATGCAGTTGGCAAGACAGTTGGCAAAATTTGGCAATGTGTTCTTTAACGATTTGGAAGAAGGAACGAAGCTTACAATGCAAAATAATTTGAAGCGAAGTGATATAAGTTCTGTGAAACGTAAAGTGAAAATTGGCAATGAAGATATGAACGAAATGAGCGAAAGGTTAAGCAAAAGGAAGAGTGCTCAGTTTGTGATCATCAATAGTTTTCAATACACAGGGTTATCGTGGGCCGCTTATATCAGATTGAAAAAACAACATGCAGGTAAGCTTCTAATTTTTGTTAGCCATGCCGAAGGTCGCAACCCTGATGGCAGAACTGCAAAGAGAGTAAAGTTTGATGCAGATTTGAAAATTTGGATTGAAGGATTTAAGGCAATTAGCAATGGCAGATACAATCCGGGTGGAGAGTTTATTATTTGGAAAGAAGGTGCAGAGAAATATCACGGAAGTAAAAATTAAGAATTAAAATTATGAATAAAATATCTCAGGCTTTAATAATGCGCACTAAGTATCGGTTGAATAAACAACAGATACTTGAAAGCTGCGAAATGAGCGATGACGAGTATTGCAATTTGCAGTTTGAAAAGGCTGTTGAATGGATAAAATACCGCATACTGGATGATGAAGAAGTGATCAGTGCGATTACATCAAAAGAAATGTTTTGGACTTGGTGGATTAACCAGTGGAATTTACGCAATGATGAATTTGTAACAGATAATATCTATTACATCATTGCCGGAGAGCATGCACGATTTTTAAAAGATGTGTGGTTACATGTGCATCAGGTTGATAGAATTGTTGCATATCCAAGTTATCAAGATTTACTCGAAAAAGTATTAGGTGATGTTGCTGATGGTTTAGAAACGAAAAAGGAGGTACGTGTATGTTGATGCTAAATATTTCGCAAATGCGCCAAGTAAATAAAATGCTTGAAGCTGCTGAAAAGGAACTCTCAAAGTTTATAGGAAAGGATATCACATTAACACTTGTGTATGCTGACCGTAGAATAAATATTGATGAGTTTAACTCTATTGCCGAACACACAAAAGATTTAGTTGCCAAAGAGTTTTTTGTTACTAAAAGAGCACTTGAATCGTCAAGCCGTCAGGATGAATTGCCACATGCACGAATGATGTATTACCAACTAATGAAGATGCAATTTCCACGCATTACGCTCAAAAAATTAGGCTCATTACTGAATAGAAAAGACCACTCAACAATTATTAATGCTCTTGAACAATTTGAAGATATGAAGCTTTGTGATAAAGGTTTTGCGCTACGCTATTTTGAATTAATGAATCAACTTAATATCAAGTAAAATGGAACTAAAAACTATTAACGAACTCAAGCTTGAAGTTACGATTATCAAACTCAATAGAACAAAAATAGTTGCAAGGTTATGTGAAGAAATTAGTGCAGAAACTGAAACGCAACTTCGCCAAACTCTAAAAGAATTTGATGCAGAAATAAAATTTATTGAAGCTGCAATAATTGAAAAACAAGAGGCATCACAAGCAATATTCTCACGCTCACTTAATAAATCAAAATTATGATGGACTTGAATTTGGATATGACAACCATTACTGAATTGGAAGTGATGCTTGAAAATAAAAGCAAGGCAATTACAGATTGCACATGTTGGATTAACCGAAATAGACCGGACAATGATAGTTGGGCTGAAATGACAGCAGGTAGGATTGAATTGATATTGGAAGTGCAAGCCATTGAAGCGGAATTAACTCAACGTAGAATTAAACTTTTTAACTAAAAAATATGACAACCGAAAAAAAAACAAAAATGTTTGTAGATAAAGATGGCAATGCTATCCCTGCAAAATTTATCAGCAAGAGTGAAAAGGACAGCGATGTTGCTGCATTAAAGCTTTACAAAAAAGCGCAAGATCTGAATGAAAGATTAAGTAGTTTTAAAACTGAAGCTTTCACATTGTGCGATGATTTATTCGCTCAATTAATGCTCGACAATAAAGTTGTGGTGCGTGAAAATGCAAAAGGTGGTTACTCCATTACTTCCTTTGATAAGGCGATAAAAATTGAAGTGAGAATTAGTGAAACTATTCACTTTGATGATCGCATTACTTTAGCACAGGAGTTAATAAAAGAATACCTGAAGGAAGTTACAGAAACTGCACACCCTGATTTAGCGATATTGATAAATAATGCGTTTAAATCGAACAAAAATGGACTTGATGTAAAAAGTATCATCAGCCTTTTTAAACTCACAATCACTCATCCAAAATGGGTGCAAGCAATGGAACTGCTAAAACTTAGCATGCAGGTTAATAATACTAAACGTTACATGCGCATTTTCAAAAAAGATAGCAACGGAGAATACCAACAAGTGAAGCTTGATTTTTCAAACGTATAATATCATTCACATGAACGCATCACAGTTTTCACTTGATTTTAAAGCAGTTGTTCCAACTCACAGTCCTATAAATATTGATAGGATTAGCGGACAGAATAGAAAGCTGCTTGACTATTTGCTTGCAGGCAATAAAATTCATTGCATGCACCACATGAAAGCGATGTTAGGTATTGGATACCTCAATAGTAGGATTGCTGATTTGAGAAAGTTTTTACAATTCAGCGAATACAAAATTGAAAGCGAGATGATAAAAGTTGCTGATGTGGATGTGAAGGAATATTGGATTACTAAAGTTTAAACACCATTTAAAAAATAAATATGGAAACACTATCAATCGAAAAGAAAAATGCACAGAATGCATTTAAAAAAGCAAACAAAGAAGTGAAAGCTTTGCTTGTTGAGTTATTTGGAGAAAAGACTTTCTCTGAGAAAATTACTGACCGGGTAAAAACCTTTGAGGATGCATGGGAACTTGTAGAAGTATCAAGTAACCAAGATATACTTCTTAAATACAATGGTCAGGATGGAGATATGATTGCAGCACAGGCATATTTAAAACTTAGCATCATTGCAAAAGCATTAAATGAAGGATGGAAACCTGACTGGACTAATTCATCAGAATACAAATACTATCCGTATTTCAATATGTCATCGGGCTTCGGTCTGTCGTGTGACGGTTACGATGATCCGGACTCGTATTCGGTTATCGGCTCTCGCCTTGTTTTTAAAACAGCAGAATTAGCCAAGTATGCCGGAACTCAATTTGAAGCTATTTACAAAGACTTATTTATCATCAACTAATTAAAAAAACATGGACAAAATTAAAACATTTGAAGAAGCATGTGCAGCACTTGGTATTAGTACTGCATTGCCTGAAGTAAGTATGTTACCTGAAGCTGAACAAAAAGCAATTGTAGCACATTACAAACTTACAGTTATCGCAAAAGCATTGAATGAAGGTTGGAAACCCGACTGGAGCAATGATGATGAATATAAATATTACCCTTGGTTTGATGTGGAAGAAGATGCTGCAAAACCATCGGGCTTCGGTCTGTCGTATGGCGGTTACGTTGGTACGGACTTGTATACGTTTATCGGCTCTCGCCTTTGTTTCAAATCGAGAGAGTTGGCAAAATATGCAGGTGAGCAATTTACTGATCTGTACGAAGAGTATTTCCTAATTAATAAATAAGAAAATGGGTTGTGCGTGGAGAGCGTTTGGTTTATCAGGCTTCAGTCTGTCGTATAACGATTACGATAATACGAACTCGAATACGAATATCAGCTCTCGACTAAGTTAAGATTTTACCCACGTAGACCTTGCCATCAGTTGCAAAAAATTACGAATAAAAAAGCGGGCTTTAGTATCGAAAGAGAACGAGACCAATTAAAAACAAAGGAATGAAAAGAATAAATAATCTGTACGCATCAATAATAAGCATTGAGAACTTGCAGCTTGCTGATGAGATGGCGAGAAAAGGCAAATTGATGCAGTATGGAGTTATCCTTCACGATAAGAACCGGGAACAGAATATATTGAAGCTGCACGAAATGCTGTTGAATAAAACATATACAACTTCAACTTATACAACCTTTAAAATATACGAACCAAAGGAAAGGATCATTTACAGATTACCTTACTTTCCTGATAGGATCACTCATCATGCAGTGATGAATATTTTAGAGCCAATATTCGTTTCAACATTTACCAACGATACTTATTCATGCATTAAAGGCAAAGGTATTCATGCAGCATTGCGAGGTGTAAAAGCAGCATTGAAAGACACAACAGGTACAACTTATTGCCTGAAATTGGACATTAAGAAATTTTATCCTTCAGTTGATCACGAAGTTTTAAAACAGATCCTACGCAGAAAATTTAAAGATACTGATTTATTGTGGCTGCTTGATGAAATTATTGACAGTACTGAAGGACTTCCGATTGGTAATTACCTCAGTCAATATTTTGCAAACTTCTACCTCACATACTTCGACCATTGGTTAAAAGAAACATTGCGTGTGAAGTATTATTTCCGCTATGCTGATGATATTGTTATCCTTTCGGATAATAAACCATACCTGCACGAATTACTTGCTAAAATACGTGAGTATTTGGATGTGCAATTGAAGCTAACAGTAAAACATAATTATCAAATCTTCCCGGTGCAAGCTCGTGGAATTGATTTTGTGGGATACGTATTTTTTCATACACATATCATGCTTCGAAAAAGCATTAAACAAAACTTTTGCAAGATGATTGCCAGGAATAAAAATAAGCAATCAATCGCATCATATAATGGATGGGCAAAGCATTGTAATTCTAAACATCTACTCAAAAAAATATTACATGAAAAAATTTAGTGACTTTAATATTAAGCCTGTTGCACAAGGTTTACAAGGAGACAAAATAAAAATTGAACGCATACTGAATTGTGAAATTATAGTTGAGAAATACAAAATAGAGGACAGTAAATTTAGTGATAAAGGAAATGGAAAGTGTTTGTATTTACAGATTTTGAAAGGCACAACGCAGCATGTAGTATTTAGCGGAAGCGGTGCATTGATGGAAATAATTAAGCAAGTACCTGAAGATGCCTTCCCATTTAAAACAACAATAATTAAAAACAATGACAGACTTGAATTTTCATAACGGATTAATAGTTGAAGAGTGGATAGAGCATAATTATGGATTGTGTTTAAAAACAATGCAGAAGGATGAATATGAAAAGGCATTGAATAAAAACCCTGTAGAACTTGGACGCATTATTTTAACACCCGGAGAAGAAACAACTATGGATGGCTACTTCAATATTAAACCATGCATTTATGTTGGCTTAGATGTGTTAAGAGGAATATACATGGTATTTTATTTGGGTGAGGATGCAGGCATGCATTATTATCAAAAAATAGCACGAATTGCTTATGATAGAATTTTTTGCCATTACCTAAAAAATGGAGGACGTGATTTCAACTTTAGAGAGGGGTTTTGGGATTGGGATAAACCAACAAAAAACGGTAAACGAAAAGCTAATAAAAAACAGATATGAAAACACTTACAATTGCCACAGGAATTATTTTAATACTATTTGTTCCTTCATCAAACTACTTCATCTATCATACAGCGATGAAATGTATAAACTACCAAGATTCGCTTATTAAAGCAAAAGATGAGCGCATACATTATTTGGATTCAACATTAGATGCTCACCCTGTTACTAAATTGAAAACAAAATGAGCAGAATGGTAGAAATTGAAGTGCAAGAAACTGTTAACAATATACAGATTATTGATAGAACAGTGAATATTTTAAGTGATAACGGCAAGGTTATTTTAGAATATTATGAATTAATAATGTCGGGAAATGATAGAGTTGTTAGCGATAAAGTATTCAATAAAAGTCGCCATGAAAACAATAAGAAATTACTTATTAAAAATTTGAGAAAAGCATGAAGCAGTTTATATTGACATCAACAGGATTTGAAGGCTCAATCATTTATCGTTTTGATGAAGAAGATAAGCTGAAGGGATTTGATATTGAAGCAACATTAACCGATAGTGCTCGTGAGTGGATTATTAATAGTGCTCCGAGAACAGTTGAAAAGTTAATGAGTTTTCCTATGAGAAGTAAAACCATAAAGCTTCAGGAAGTACCTATGGATTTAACCTTTGACAACTTTTGGACAAAGTATGGATATAAAGTTGGTGATAAAGCTAAAACTGAAAAGCTTTGGAAAGCAATGAATGATGGCGAAAAAACAGAAGCATTGAATAAGATTAACAAGTATAATGCATATTTAGAGAGTACAGGAGTTGGTAAAGTATATGCAGAAAGGTATTTATCAAAAAAATACTATCAAAATGACTACAAATAAACCAATTGAGAAATGGCAGCTTACCAAGTTGCATACATTGCTTCAGCTAACAAATAAAATACCATACAAACAGGATTTAATGGATACGTTTTGCAGTGATGGTCGTTACCCTACTTCTTCAAAGGATTTGTATTTTGATGAAGCAAACAATATCATCAATTATTTAGCAGCCATGCATCAAAAAAATGATCCTGCTGATTTAATGAGAAAGAAAATAATTAGTTGCTGCCGTGAAATGGGATGGCACAAAAGCGGCAAAGCTGATATGTTACGCATTGAAGCATGGGTAATGAAGTTTGGATATATGCATAAGAAGTTAAACGATTACACAGTACAGGAATTACCTCAGTTGGTTACACAAGCTGAGAATATGAAGAGGAGTTATTTAGCATCATTGAAATAAGCAATAAGCAATAAGCAAATGGCAATAGGCAAAAAAATAAATAAAAGAAGGATAACACATGAAGAACTGAGAGCTGTTGGAAGAGGATTGATTGCGTACATCAAACAACTTGGAGATAGAAGAGCAATTCCTGCTAATACCCATCATGCAGATAGATGTATTGCAATGGTGATTTATAAATTGAGGAAGAGTATTGAAAAGAAAACATGCGAATTTAATGATAGCTATTTGCTGAAGCTAAGTAATATTGAATTTGAAGCTTTACTTTACGTGAGAAATGATTTGCATATTATGCATGATGATGGTGAGATTGAAAATGCGTTGATTAAATTATTGAACATGAATAAATAATTTTATATAAATTTGTTTCGCCATGCAGCTTACGCTTCTTCCGTTAACAACTAAACAAGATAAAATAAAAGAACGAAACGAAAGGATTCGAAGAGATTTTGACCTCTATACAAAAACAAAACATTTAGACAGTGGATATGTGGTAACAAAAATTTTAACAGATAAATATTTGCCACTGGAGGAACTTACACTTTGGAGAATTATTTTAAAACAAGGACATTACAAAAATTTATGATTATGAAAAAACTATTTTATTTATTGCTAATTTTAGTTACGTTTAAATGTGATTTAAAAGCACAAAAATTTGATTCTGAAAAATGGAACTGGCAATTGCAACATGCCATAGGTTTATACAATGGAGCATGTCATGATAACGAAGAGCAATATGCTCAATCAATATCATTGCTGATAACTTTGTATAAACAGGCAGATACTTCTCTTATAGCGATGAAATATTTAGCAATGAATTACCATCATCAAACTGATCATTTTAATTATGAAGATGGGAGTTATAATGCTCATAATTCAACCTATGCAGACTCTGCAATTTATTGGATTAATAAATATTTTGCATCAGGAGGAACTGATACACACCTTTATTTGATGAAAGCTAATTGTGATGAGTTTAAAGGTTTTTCATTATCTGATAAGGAAAAGAAGATTGCACAATTAGAAGTTGCAATAAAAGATTACAAAGAATTTGCTTCAAAAACTAATGATCAAATAAAGATTGATCGCGTTAATATTTATATCACAGAGCTGCAAAGAAGTATTAATGATTTAAAATATTTATAATTGAATATTATGGAAAGAGAAATCAAATGTCCGAAATGTTCATCAACACAATTGACCGCTGATAAAAAAGGGTTCAGTGGAAAGAAAGCTGTAGCAGGTGCATTATTAACCGGAGGCATTGGTTTACTTGCAGGAACAATTGGAAGCAATAAAGTTATGCTTACTTGTCTTTCATGTGGTCATCAATTTCAAGTTGGTCAGGATTTAGATGCAGCTGCTCAGAAGAAAAAAATTGAAAGAGAACAACAAGATAAAATGATGAAGAGCCCAATATTTTGGATAGTATTTATTGGAGGAATGATATTAATTTTAAGAGCTTGTATAGGTTAAAATAGTAAACTTATAAGTTTAAAAAGCCGTCTGATGCGTAATGCTTCTGACGGCTTTTTTTATGACTGATCAATAACAAAATCTCCTGCAATATCTGAAGGAGTTGGTGGTGTTGGAGTGTTAACTATTGTAGATGGATTACCTGTCATCATGATAACTTTTTTAACGGCTGCAAGCTCGGTTAACTCAGTGGCATAATCAGTATGGGTGATGATAAGGAAATCGTGATCTTCATCTTCGGTTTCTTTTATGCGAATGAGTTTTGTAAAACACGTTCCGCTAAATTCCTCCAGTGCTTCAAATACAAGATCGTTAAACTCAAAATATTTTAATGCCACATCCTGATCCACACTTCCGGTAAAGAAGTCGGCAAAGTTTTCGAACAGAGAGGTTATTCTTACAACGCAAGCTCCCTTTCTAACTCCTGCACCAAGCATTTCATAATCAACTTCAGGAAAGCTTATTAAAACGGCAGGAAATGGGATTCCTAATTCTTTTGACAAGTATTTTATTTGTCCTCTATTTTTATCAACCCATGCAAGTTTAGGAATATTAACTCCATCAGGACTTTCGATAGTTCCGGTTCCACCGATGGTATCCATCAGGTGATTGGTGATGATTTTGTAGGTATCTTTTTTTGCGCTCATTGTTTTAAAGTCATTCGGTTGTCATTCAATAGTCATTCAATGGTCACTCAGTGGTGCATTATTTTATCAATTCGTTTCATTAAATCTTTTGTTATTTCATCAACTAAATCTGTGCTATCGTATATAAATGGACGAGCAGGAATAGTGATGGATGTTTGTTTTGTTAATGCCATATTTCTCCAAAAAAGCGCATCGGCACTTAACACTTTATTTTTTTTACCTGAAGCAAGTTTGTGAACTTTATCTTTACTTCCTTTAACTTTTGTAGCTTTTACTTTATAAGTCATTCCTCCTGAAGCCTGATAATACATAGCCCAAAAGAATTTACGCATTTGAAGAGTTACCGGAATAGTTCCACCATCATTCATGAGTGAAGCATACGGAGAAACCAAAGCATCAACACCAATTACAACCTTACCCGGTGAAGCAGATTTTATCATGATACCATCGCGAAGATGTCCGCGATCAAGAAGCAGTTTTTTGTTTTCTTTATTTTTAGGATGTCCGGGAGATCTGTCTTTCCATTTTTCAACAGATCCATTTTTCATCATGCCCTGATTTTTAAAACTCCTGCGAAAAAAGTTAACAGCAATCCTGCCAACTATCTGCGGAGCAGATGAACGAAGCTTCAGGTATTTGTGATACGCGAGGCGAAACTGTTCGGCATTATTGTTTGTATGATCCATTTAAAATTCCCAATCAGGTAAATCAACTGTCTTATTTTTCAGTTCATGAAAACAATCATCAAGAAATTGTATTCTTCCATCAGTAACGAAGGAATGACACCTATATTGAGGATTATCTTTGCTAACTAAAATACTTGGAGTAAATGTTGGTTTCTCTAAATTCCCATTAAATGTCCATTGAGCACCTTGCAGATTTTTTGACTTGGTAGTAGGAGAATGATAATATCCACAACCGGGACAAAAAAACTCCATCATACCCGGAATATCAATATTTTCTCTTACTTTAATTCCCATTAGTTATTAGCAATTACAACTTCGGCATCATGAACTTGTGCAACGATTAGATCTGTTACAATTTTTGCAAAATCTGTTTTATCAAGATTATTCATATTGGCACTGGTCATGTGTTCAATACCTGTAACCTTTCCAATTGTTACCTTAATATTTTTTACTGAGTTGCCACCATGTGCCGATTCTTTTCCTATACCTTCCCCTTCAGCTCCTTTACCAAAAGAGTTTTTGTTTCCATACTTTTCTTTTAGCTTTTCGTAAGGTGATTTTCCTTCTTCTTTTCCTGCAACTTTTGCAGCTTGCGAGTTGGCAATACTTTTATTGTAAGCATCATTAAAAGCTTTGGCAGGACTTGCATTTGCAATATTGAAAGCAGCATCTTTTAAATTATCAAACGCACCTTTAATATTTCCTGAAGCAAGATTTCCAATTGCTTTAACTAAATCCCAAAGAGGATCTGTTAATTCTTTTACTGAAGCAAATACCCCATCGAGAATTGCACGGAACTTTTCAAAATGATAATAGGCATAAATAACACCTGCAACTAATGCAGCCACAGCCATAATTACAATACCAATAGGGTTTGCATCCATTGCAATATTTAAAGCCCACTGAGCGGCAGCCCATCCTGTTAAACCAAGAGTATTTGCTTCTGCTAATCCAAGTTGCAAAAGTCCCCATGTATAAGCAATTGCCTGATATGCTGCATAAGCCCTACTTGCAATATTCATTAATACATAAGCTGCGGCTGCTCCACCCAATGCAACGGCAAGAGTATTAATTGCTGTTGAGTGATCTTTATAAAATTTTATTGCCCACTCTGCAATTTCAAGTCCCTTCATTTCCAAATCCATCATGTATAATTGAACCGGAGCAAGTTCATCGCCAAGTGCATTTTTTACCTGAAGGATCTTATTTTTATGCTCTATCATTTTTGATGATAAACTTTCAACTGCTTCCTGAACACCGGGTCCAAATGCTTCCATTAACTTTTGAGAGAATGCAGGAAGAAATGTGGATGCTTTTATTGTTCCATCTTTAATAGCATCATTCATTTGGTTCATTGACATGTTGAGAGACTGAGCCATTAATGTTGGAGCTTCAGGTAATGCACTACGCATTGTTCGCATGATACGTTGATCAACATGTCCGGTTTGTGCAACCTTTGCCAAAGCCATTGCCATTTCATTTACTTTCTCCGGGCCCAGTTCCATAACTTTAGCTGCTGTATTTATACCAAGAAACATTTGTCTTGCACCTTCTCCTGCATAAATTGTATCTTTTAATGCACCACTAAATTGTCCGAAACTGTCCATTGTTTCGAGCACAGGTATCTTTAAATCTTCAACAGTTTTATTAACGAATTCGGTATTTTCTGCATAAGCCTGTTGTGATCCTGAAGTGAAGCGTAACACATTTTCGTAAGCCTGAAATTCGGCTCTTACTTCAGTAACTTCATGAAGTAATTCTTTGGCTTTATCTAAAACAAATAACCCTGCAAAAGCTGCGCCTGCTTCTTTTATCATTTCATCTAACTTGCCTACTTCGTGCTGTGCTTCATGAATACCTTTTCCAAAAGTACCCTCGTGCATATTGATGACGTAATTAAGTGCGCTGTTCATTGTAATGAGTTATTAGTTATTGGTTATTAGTTATTAATTTTTATCTTTGTACAAGTTATCTGAGGATGACTATAAAACTAAGCGATAAGATCAGCAATGATTAAGTCGCTTTTTTAATTAAAGTATTTTTCAATTAACTGTGCAGCTCTACCACTTTCAATCTCTTTACGGCTTACCGTTAAAGATTTTTTACCTTTAAATTTTATCATCACATTTTTAATTTGTTTCTTTTTATCAAAGGATACTGCATCGTAAATTCCTTTTGATAATTGATGTGATTCGATTGGTTTTTCAATAAATAATACAATGTTTTCAGCTTGTGATTTTGCTCTCCGAATGGCTCCCTGAACAGCTTTTGCAGGACTTGTAAAATTGCTTAATGTTTTAAACTCCCATTCTCCCTTCAGATGAAATTCAGCATCAGCTGATTTACCACCAACATCTTCCAAAAGTTTTATACCAAAACCTTCTTTGGACAATTCCTGTCCAATAATCATATTCTGTTTTAATTCATCAGGGCCATGTTTGATATGTTCGGCTGTAAAGCCTCCTGAATCTTTATTGAATTCAACATTTGTAAACTCTTTATCTTTCAATAAAACTTCTGATTCTTTGAAATTTTCCCATCGCCCTGGTGAGAGGATTCCGATTTCTGACATTACTGTTTTTGCATCGTTACCGGGAATAGAAAAATATGGAGCAGTATCAGGAAATACTTCTCCGTTTTCGCCAACATTATTATCAAACATATCAGGTACTTCAGGAAGTGATTTAGCTTCTACCAAATCTCCTGTAGTTGGTTCAACTGTACATAAACATCCATAGTGATTTAAAGGGTAGTAAGTATCCCAAAATGGATCATCAACAGGATAAACGCTTCCATCCAGTTCGGAACAGATATCGCAAGTTGTATCTCCTTCAACTGATACATATTCGAGGTTTGGAAAATCTTCCTTTTCAGATTTTATTTCTTGCCAATATTCAGCCATTTTAGACTGACGAAGAGCAGTATGATATTCGGTTTGTAAATAATTTTTATTGTAGGTATTATCAATGGCTCTTACTGCTTCTTCAAATTTATGATATGGAATAATGCCTTCTTTACTTTCATTCATTATTAGATGAGAAAACTCTCGAAGTTCCTGATATGATTTTGCACCTGAAAAAGCGTGTACATTATTTTCTATTCGTGATAGGATTTGATAATCGCCACTCTTTGGATCAAGGTCTTTAAATGTTTTACCATAACCCTGAAAAACACCACGCATTAATTCCTGTGCCATCAAACGAGTTTGTTCTCTATCAATGCCACCGGGTTTGATATTGCCTTTATAAATTAGTCGGGCAACCTTGTTGGTTTCTGATGATATAACGGATGTAGGGATTTTCTTTGCCATAGTTATATGGACGTATGCGATACGTCTTTACTCGTGATCGTGATGAGTTAGTTCATTTATTTTTTGATGCATGTTTAAGATGCTTTTAAAAGTATTGTCAACTTTTTTCTTTTTAGAAGTATCAGCAGGTTTACATTTATCACAACCTACCCCACCGCAATCAGCACAATCAGTTGTTTTATTTGGAGGCATTCCCGGTGCAACTACAGGTTCTTTTTTACCAAGTATTTTTACTCCAAGTTTTTCGGCAACATCTGCCATATCCAATTCAAACCCCATTGCATCAACTTTTACCAATACATCAGCAAGGTCATTAGTATCCATTGAAAGTTCATCGTCCCATTCGAAACGGTCGCCTTCGATAAAAGGAAACTTGAAAGTTTTTGCAAGCAGAGGAAGAAGTTTATCATTTACATCATCAACCACATCTCCTTTGTCGTCTTCGGAGATTTGATCCTGAGTATTGCTCATTATGGTTTCACTCTTACCACGACTTCCTTTATCCTGTGCAGATTCATTTTGTCCGTTGATAAGGATAGCAGCTTCAGTATTTATCTGCTTAATTTTTTCGAGGAATACACCGAATGCATCTTTCTGTTTACTCTCAATAACATCAAGTTCGGTGTCTATTGGAAACAATGCATGATTTGCATGTCCCATATCTTCGAGCCAGTTCACAATTTCCAACTGTGCAGCTTTATCCTGTGATGCTGTTTTTGCAATTCGAATTGGCACACCAAACATTTCTTCAAACTCATCCCAACTTTGCCACGAATGTTTTTTAAGAATAAAACCCCATGCAAGTGATTCGTATAATCCTAAATCTTCGCAATCTCCTAAACCTACACAATAGCTTGCAAATGGTTCTTCGGTATAAAGTGCTCCTTCAGGATCAAATGGAGTTTTTACAATGAGTGATTGTTCAGGAACTACATTCTCGCGATAAACTTTTCTGCATTGGAGTTTTCCGTTTTCATCCAATAAAAAATAGACAAGAGTATATCCCCAAAATTTTGTTTCGATACGATATTTTAAATACTCCTTAAACCATTTTGTCTGAAGTAATTTTGTTTTTTCAACATCCTTAGTTCCGTCAGCTTTGATGATTTTGAATTTCTTATTTTTTATGCGATGTACACGCTGATTTACCTGTCCTTTGATAAACATATCCAACTCCACATCACGATAAACCTGATAGAGATAATACCTGCGAGGATTGGTTACATTGAGCGCATAGGCACGAGCATTTTGCCAATCTTCAATTTCTTTTTTGAAAAGGCTGCGTGTATATTTTACAATGCTTGCAATAAATGCAGATACTTCCTGCTTACTTGCACCATTGCGAGGTGTAGCAATTATATCTTTAGTTTGACCGGAGAATAAAGTTGTACGTGCCGGTAGATTATTTTTTTTATCAGTATTCATTTTAGTATGTATTTATATCAATGGACATATACGATATGTCCTTACTACCATCTGCGTGAAACCTTTTTAGTACCTCCTGTAATTGCACGAGTTGAAACAATATCTGCATCGAGTAAAGGAAGTCCGGGAGGGTTTAATTTATCATTGGAAACTTTTTCTAACCACTTTAATGCTTGCTCGTGATCGTCTTTTCTAATTTCAGGAATATTGCGAGGATTCAATCCGTTTTTCAATAGATTGTAAATAGCAAGCGATGCGCAATACTCAAGTACAAGCGGATTTCTATTAGCACCTGTTGCGCTAAAAATTGCATCACAATTATATTTACCTCCGAGATGTGAACGGATCAATCCAAGAGCATAAGCTTCGGCAAGCGTGTATTTTGTTGTATCGCCTTTAACGGCTGCTGCTTGCTGCAAAGCATCAATGCGATCGTCAAAATCTTGTTGTACTAAAAATATCATGATATGTTCTCCTTTTTATTTTTTTCAACTTCGAGCTTCAGGTTATCATATTTAGTTTTCAAACTTGAATATTCGCCCTTTAGTTGTTTGTGATCATTACTTAATGATTTATATTTTTCGGCCCAATCAATTTCCATCTCATCTTGCTTTTTATTGAGTCGCTCAATTTCTTTTTGTAAGGTTTCAATCAGTTTAATTGCAAACTCATTCTTATCTTTTCTCGAAATAAAAAAGCGGTCAATAAATGTGGTAAGTGCTCCACCACCAAATGCAGATACTCCCAGTTCAATTAATTGTTGTGAATCCATTAAAATCCTCCCTTACGTTGTTGTTTATGAATAATTGGTTTAAAATTTCTATCGCTAATATGTTGTGCCAAATAATACCATGCACCTTCATCAGCATCGGGGCTATCATCAGCTCCGTTGTATCCATGTTCAATTCCTTTGAGTTGGTTATTGCCTTCAATCATATCGGAATTATTGAACTCCTCATCAGCATAATACACTTCGCCTGCTGAGTATCTCGGCTCCATGCCAAGTATGCGCACAAACTTGTTTTCCTTTTTGCGCGAATCGGATATCACATTTAAAGGACTCTTTTGATCTGCTTTCCTTTGTCGGTTAACATTTGCCAAAGCATCACGAATAGGTTGAGTGATCCACTGCCTTTCCATATACCAAAGTATAGTTGCTCCTTTACTTCGAAGTTCGTCCTGGTACTGTGCCATAAAATTAAAAGCATCTTCGAGTTTGCATTTACGCACGAAAGATTTAAGGCAATGAAATTCGCGTGGATGCATTAATGCCCAACAGCGAACAGCTTTATAATCGGAAGTTTTTTTATCTTCAAAACTTGGATCTAAATACCCAATGATGATGGTGTATTTTTTGAGTAAATCTTTTGTTTTCTTCCATTGAAAATTATTGAATATCCTACCTTCAATAATATGCTCATGGTAATACTCGCCTTTGGTTTTTACAACACCAATTTTTTTGAATTTGAGAGCGAGTTCATCAATAGTATAACGTTCCCATGCAGGTTCGCCACCTTCGAAAATAAATAGCTTTGAATATTTACGTCCGGGTATTTGAGTTGCATAAACTTTATTGTGATACAATCCTTCACGTTTTGCTCGTCCGGGTTTTGTATCGCCAACAAAAGTTGCCAATATTCCACTTGGATGGATACGGTTTCCTTCAATAATAAAACGGCTCTTTTTAATTTGAAGTGCAGGCATTAATGCACCTTCAATCCAATCGACAGAGTTTTGAACTCTCCGTTGATTTTGCACTATTTCATAATCATCTAAATCGGAACAGAGAGCCGAATTAGGACGTTTTGCACCTTTACGAATTCCTTGTGGAGCTTGCCCAAGTCCGAGTGCAAGAAAACGAATTCCATCTTTGGTTGTAAAGTCTCCGGTTTGCCAATCGCCAAAAGTTTGAAAGCTTCCACCTTTTCCAAAATCGTGTTTGAATAATGCGTTGTGTTCAAGTATTGCTTTGATATCGGAAAGGGCATCGGTTGCCAAATCTTTATTACGTCCTATCAATACAAATCCATCCAATTGCCCATGAGCCAATAACCACAACTGTACGAGAATACCCATGTGAACAGTTTTTGCATGCTCACGCGGCCACTCGATGGCAGCCATAATATTTGGATCGGCTAAAATTGCATTGGCAGCATCGATGTGAAAATAGGCACAATCAGTTTTGCCACCATCGGCATATACAGGGAAGTAAGTTTTAACAAAAAAGTTGTAATCTTTTAATGCAGTTTTTTTACGTGCATTTTGTTCCACGCGAGATTCCTGCAACGGCACTTCTGTACTTGCTGCAACTTCTCTGCAAAATTCTTCCCATTGCTGTGCGCTCCTGCGTGTTTTTAAACTACTTATTTGTTGCATTGTTCTTTATCAAATCCTGTACGTATTCGTTTTGGTAACGGTTAATTTCCTTTATCAATTCCAATGGGATATCAGGTTGCTTACGCATCCATAAAATAATGTCCATGCACATTTCAATCTTATCAGGAATAGTTGTGCGTGAATCTTCCAAATCTTTTATTGCTGAAGTAGTTTTTTTACGTTCATCAGCACTGATACTTTTATCGCGAGTTTGGTCGAGTAGAATTTGATAGAGGTTATTTATCGACTCTTGTTTTGATGAAGCTTTAAGTAATTTCTTTTCTTCCCATGAACCTGCTTTTGCCCAATTACTTAGTGTTTTTTCGCTCACACCAACAATACCGGAAATCTCTTTTTGAGTCATTCCGGTTTTCATGAAGATTTCTTCAGCATGAAGATTCTTTGCTTTCAACTCTGATTTCATTACGCAAAGGTTCATTAAGAAGAGTAAAGTTTAAGAAATTCAAATCGTGGCTGTCTGAATTACGACAATGGTTGTAGAGATTTAGACAATGACGAACAGCTAAAAAAAAAATGAGTTTTAGGTGTACAATCTTTGCGCTCGTAATATGACCAAAGCGATAGTACAGAATACCGATAAAAAGCTAAAAAACATTACCAATGTGTTGGATGAGAATACTATTCAACTTTATGGTTTTATTGGTATGTGGGAAGATATTGACTGGGCTCCGTTTCAGGAAGTATTCAGAAAAATGGACTGGCAAGGAAATACTATTAAAATATTAGTTAACTGTTTTGGAGGAGATGTGTATGCAGGGCTTTCTATTTTTGATTTAATGCAATCAGCAAAAGCAAAAGTTGAAGTAATTAATGAAGGTGTTGCAGCAAGTATGGGAGGAGTACTTTTACAAGGAGGCACACCCGGTATGCGTAAAGCTACTAAAAATAGCCGTGTAATGGTTCATAGACCAACTGGAAGAAATAATGGTGATGCAGATGATTTTAAAGAATATGCAATACAACTTGAAACTGAAGAAAATAAACTTATAGATTTATTTGTTGCTACTACTGGGCAAGATAAAAAAACCGTAAAAAGTTGGATGGTTCGAGGAGTTGATAAATGGTTTACTGCACAGCAAGCTCTTGAAGCAGGTTTGATTGACGAGATCATTGAACCAACCACACAACAAAATCCAATACCTGCAAATAAAATTAAAGGAAAATCTGCTGAAGAAATATGGCAGTTATATAATTCACACACACAACCACAAAACCAAAATTCAGATATGAATAAATTTAAAATGGCAATCCTTGCCGTGTTGGCACAGGCTGCAATTACATCAGTTCCGAGTGAAACTGATTCGGATGAAAAATGGGTAGAAGCATTAAACAATGCTACAAAAGTTCTTTCAGAGAAAGTAACTGCTGCCGAAAACAAAGTGAAAGCAATGCATACCGATCGTGCAACAGCATTGATTGAAAACGCAATTGCTACCGGAAAGTTGCCAAAAGATATTGTACCTGATGCAAAGGCAAAAATGATTACAGATGCAGCTTCAAACTATGATTCGATGAGCAATACATTGAATATGGTTTCTGTATCGAAAGTTGAAGATACAACTGAAACTCCTGCCGGAGAAAAGTTTGATATCAACAATGCGCTTGGAAAAACTGCTCCTGCTGCATTGGGTAAAATCAAATTTCCACAGGGTCGCGAAACATGGAACTTGGACAAATGGGCTATTGAAGATAGCACAGGTTTAGAAGAATTAGAACGCAGCAATGTTGATCTATTTAATAAGCTTATTAATGACAAGAAAGCTGAATTGAAAAAGGCAGGAATCTGCTAATTCAGTAATCAATAAAAAAGGTAAAAGTAAAAATTTAAAAATAAATAAAAATAAAATGAAACCAGTGTATAAGAACAAAGAAAGAAGTGTTGTGAAAAGCGTAATGAACGTACTTTTTGCAGTACTGTTTAATTTAATGGTATCGATTATTGCCATTGCGGTAATGTCAATTGTATACCATATCGAAGTGCCGTTATTGGCAGTATTTGTACCTGTGATGTTTGTAGCATTCATTCTTGGATATATCAAACATAAACAGCCGAAAGTTTATTCCAATTCAGGATTAGCTTTTGCCGGGTTAATCAAAGAGGTTTGGATAAGCCGAATTATGGAAAAGTTTTATGCTGAGTTCCCATATTTGGAATACACAGAGGATATGACCCAGTTTGTAGATAATGATGCTATAAATTTGGCTGACTCAGGGGTTAATCCTGATGTGTTGATAAATAATACCACTTATCCAATTCCAACCGTTACACGCGATGATGCGCCTATTTCAATTCCTTTAGACAATTACGATACTAAAAATACTATTGTAAGACGTATCGAATCTATTGGATTGGCTTACAATAAAATTGACAGTATCATACGCGGCCATAAAAATACTTTGGCTGAAAAAAGCGGTCAGAAATTCACACATGCTTATGGAGCTTTATCTGATGGTGCATATACACCTGTATTGAATTGCAGTGGAGCAGATAGAGGTGATGGAACTAAGAAGATGATGACTATTGACATTATCAACATGCAAAAAATATTTGATAAATTAAAAGTTCCTCAAAAAGGACGTGTGCTTGTTTTATCTCCTGATCATATTGCAGATTTATTGCAAGAAAACTGGGATAAATACAAATCAATTGCTGATTTGGAATCAGGTAAAATCATGAACCTTTATGGATTTATGATCTTCAAAGGAATTTTGAATCCTACTTACAACAAAACAACTCTTGTTAAGAATGCATTTGGAGCTGCTCCTGCATCAACTGATTGTGTAAGTTCATTAGTATGGCATGCAGCAGAAGTGATGAGAGCTGATGGATCGGTTGAGATGTTCTACACACCTCGCAACATCAATACTTCAGAACGTGGTGATGTAATTGGATTTGCAAAACGTGCTATCGGTTTACCTATCAGAGGTAAATATTATGGTGCAATTGTGAGCGGACAAGCATAATCAATTAGCAATAAATAATTAAGTCGTCAGATGAGAAATTGTCTGACGACATAAAAAACAAAATCATGACTGAAAATCAAAAAAACGCTGCCAACGAATGTTTTAAACACGATGCGAATCTATCAAGTGTTTATGTAACGGATGATGCACAATGTTTCACAGAAAAACAGTGGGCACAATTACATGCTAACGAATCAAAGTTGAACGATAGAACCATTTTATTGGTGAATCGCAATTTTAACGATTTGGAAGTAGTGGACAAATCAGGTATTACAGTAGAAGGTAGTGAAGAAGCGAGTAAAGAATTAGTAGCTGAAACTTCTCCTGAAGAAAAGGTTGCTGAAGAATCAGTTGCTGAAACCCCTGCTGAAGAAAAAGTTGCTGAAGAACCAGTTGCTGAAACAGCAGCTCAATTGATTGATAAAAAATTGAATGCAATGAACAAAGTTGAATTGCAGGCAAGAGCAACCGAACTTGGATTTGAGTTTACTGAAGAAAATACCAAAGCAGATTTGATTGCTTTGATTGAGGGAACAAACGAAAAAAATTAAACTGCTATGTGGAGCAATAATCCATCGTGGCGACATTTTAAACGACATTTAAATAAAAACGAAATGACAAAAGCAACAGATTTATACCCATTTGGGAAAGCCGATGTGCAAGCTCAATTGGTTTATGCAGCAGTATTGGCTGCAACAATTTTAAACAGCGAAACTGTATTGCCAATTGCGCAATTAACAGGAGCTGCAACATTGAATCTTACCGTTGACGGTAATGTTCCGGTTGGAAGTAATTTACTTGTACAAGTTAGTGCTGATGGTACTGACAGGGTTTTAACCTTTGGTACAGGATCAAGTGCAGGTGCTCAAACAATTCCTGCAAATACATCAAAGAATTTGTTCTTTAAATATGATGGTGCAAACTTCATTTTGATGGGAACATTTGTGTATGCCTATTCATTGGCAACTGATGTGCAGGCTAAAGCTTATGCTTCACCTGTTGCTGCAACCATTGCTGCAAAAAACACACAGATCACTATTGCTCAAATGACAGGTGCAGCAACGCTGAACCTTACCATTGGAGGAAGTGTTCCTGTAGGAGCAAAACTGTTGGTATTTGTAAGTGCTGATGCAACAGGAAGAACCTTAACCCTTGGAACAGGATTAGTAGGCCCTGCAACTGCAATTACTGCAAGCAAGAGTGTTGCTATTCCGTTTGAATACAATGGAACAAACTTTGTGCAAACAGGATTAGCACTTCAATTAAACTAAGTAACTACCAGTAAACGATAATGAACAAGCTGAGACAGTTCATGGTGTTATGGGTGGGGAACACCGAAAGCATTTATGCTTAGGTGTTTTCCCAAACATAATGATCGTTTCTTAAAAATAAGATAATGGATTTAAAGAATATCAAAACAACACTAACCGGATTATTTATAGCTACGCTGCTTGCAGTGCAGCCATTGGTTAGTGATGATGTTATTGATTGGACTAAACCCAATATTTATGTAAGGCTTGGTATTGCAGTAGCTATTGCAATTTTCGGATATTTTACAAAAGATAATACCACTAAAAGCTAATGGAATTAGTAGTTAAAAGAAATAAGTTTACTGCACAAAGCACTGAAGGAGAATTGCTAATTGATGGCATCCATGAGTGTTTTACATTGGAAGATGTTGACAGAAAACTTGAAGCAGGAGGAGTTAAAATATTTGGTCAAACAGCTATTCCGAGAGGAAGATATAAAGTGACTGAAAGTTTTTCAAATCATTTTCAAAAAACGCTTCCTGAAGTATTAAATGTACCACAATATGCAGGTGTAAGAATTCACAGTGGAAACACCGCAACAGATACAGAAGGATGCATACTTGTAGGAACGCAAGAAGGAAATGATATTATACTTCATAGCAGAGATGCATTTGAAAAACTGAACGAAAAAATTATTGCAGCTATAAAAATTGGAGATGTATTTATAACCGTTGAATGAAGAAAATAGCAACCATATTATTATTAATTATTTCAGCATCGTTAGTATGTCTTTTATTTTCATGCGGAACTACAAAGAATGTTTCCAGTTCCGAAACTATTCAGAAAAAGGATTCGACTGCTGTAAAAATTGTTGTGCAAACAGTAAAGGAAAGATATGATTCGATCATATACGTTCCTGCGTCTACAACGGAGTTATCACTTGGTAATCCATGCGATTCTCTCATGCATTTAAAGCCTGTCAATATTTCAATTAATAAAGGAAGTAGTCAAACAAAAGTTTGGACAAAAAATGACCAAATATTTATATCGGATAGTTGCGGAGCAACGGTTATTAAGTTGACAAAGTTATTAGTTGAAAAAGACAGCATGAATATGCAATTGAAGTCGAGATATGTGACTGATTCGAAAATAACAATTGATAAAGAATTAAAAACTACTACACCATTTTGGTGTTGGAGTGTGATGATTTTGGAAGGACTCATCATTGTATTGATGAGTTTCATTTTATTAAAAACAATATTTAAAATTTAAAACCATGAGTGGATTAAATGATGTTACATATTTAAGAAGAAATGGCAATGTGGGCCGTGGAGCATTGAATGCCGATGGCATATCAGGTTATGTAATGAATGGTGGAGCAACAGCTCCTTCAGGACTTGCATTTGGTGCAATTGCAATTGTTTATACACTTGCAGATGTTGAAGCACTTGGAATAACAGCAGCTTATGATACCACAAATAATGTGATGTGTCATCATCATTTTCAAAGGCATTTTTTCCGCAACCCACGAGTTGAAACTCATATTATGTTGGTTGCTCAAAGTATTACACTTACACAAATGGCTGATAAAGCCAATTCGTATGCTAAACTCTTATTACAATCAGGCAATGGCAAAATTAAATTGCTTGGATTAATTCGTAATCCTGCATCAGGATATACAGCCACTATTTTAAATGGAATGGATGCAGATAGTTATAATGCAATGGCAAAGGCTCAACAATTAATTGAAGATGAATTTGCTGCATTGCGTTTATGCCCATGTGCATTTGTTGAAATAAGGAGTTTGTCAGGAACTGCTTCTACAGTTTATGATATGACAACTCTTACAGCTCGCAATGTAACTCCGGTAATTTTACAAGACCCGGATGCTGCTGCTGTGAATGCATTATTTGCAGGTTATGCAGCAGTTGGAGATGTGGTAGGATTGGCAAGTAAAGCAGCAATTTCGCAAAATATTGGCGAAACAAGTGATGCATTTCAGTTGCAAAGTGCAGCTAATGGATATTATATTAAATGCGGAACTTCTTCAGGACAAAATGTAACTATTGCCGATTTGGTCACATTGATGGCAAAAGGTTATTGCTTTGGACAAGCAGTTGTTGATTTTGACGGATTTTATTTAAATGATTTTCCGACAGCTATTCCGCTTACTGATGATTATTGCTACGGATATTTAAATCGCGTATCATTCAAAGCCCTTCAGGTAGTTCGTCAACGCATACTTCCATTGGTTCGTAATGGTAAATTACAAACAACACCTGCCGGATTGCTTACAGATGCCTTCAGAGGATATTTGGAAGAAGTTGCAACTGATGAATTGCAAAATAAATTAGAAGCAACTGGAGATGCAACTCCTGAAAGTTCGAATACATATATTGATCCTACAATAAATGTTCGCACATCAAATGGAGCATTTACTATTCAGATTGGATTTACTGAGATAACACTTGGTAAGCAAATAACATTGAGTGTTGGCTTGAATCCAACAGCTTAATTGAAAGTTGAGAATTAAAAAATAATAAATAAAAAAATTATGAGCGATATAGTAATCAATAACCGTAAGTACAGTTGGGCAGATGTTAATGCCATCATATTCGGAAGACTTTTAGTTGGTATTTCAGCCATCTCTTACAAACATAAGGAAGAGATAAAAGGTGTGAAAGGATCGGGCAAAAAGGATATAGGATATGTGCAAGGAAATTATGAAGCTGATGGAAGTATTACTCTTCACATGGATGAGGTACAATCAATCAGACGAAAACTTCTTCCCGGACAAAATTTGATGAGCATTAAACCATTTAAAGTGGTTGTTGCATTTATCAATGAAGATAATCTTCCGGTTAAACATTCATTCAATGCCAAATTTATGAACGATGGTGTTGAAGTTGATAATGGAGGAACAAAAGCCATTGATTCAAAGATAGATCTATATATACCGGATTTGAATTTGAACGGATAATTTAAACACCATTTAAAACCAATACCATGAACGAACAAACAACAGAAAAAACATTGCTTCCGGGTGAAGCAACTCAGGAACAAATTGATGCTTGGAAAGTGCAACATCCTGAAGGAGTACATCAATCAATTATTGCAACAGATAGCGGTAAGGTTGCTATTTATTTTAAAGAACCTGACGATAGCGATTATGCTATGATCATGGATTTGCTTGCAAATAAACAATTGGTGAAAGCGGGAATACTTGCTTTTCAAACTTTAAAAATTGGAGGTTTTGAGATACCTGCAACAGATAAGAAGTTGTATAGAACGGCTTGTACTGAAGCAACAAAACGCATCAATTATTACGAGACTGAAACCGTAAAGCTCTAAGGGCTGCCCGCAAGGTTAGTACTATTGCAGGAGAAGATTACGAAAGGAAAATAAATGCATTGTTAAGCGTTTATTTTCATATTCCATTTCCTGAGCAATTAGAACCTAAAGTGAGAGCAGCCAAGTGGCGCGAGCTTCAGTGGTATTTTGAATTTGACAATAAACGACATAAAGGAGAATCGGTTGATCTATAATGAACAATACAGGCACAATAAATATTGGACTACCATTTTCACCGGATGATGTAAAAAGTTCGGAACTGGTAAGAACTGCCTTTGGCATTTATGGACGATTTCCTGTATTTAATTTTGGTGCAAATGAAACTCCCGGCACTAATAAAGAAACCTATCATTTATCAGTATTAAATACAAAAGTATGGGATCGGGTGATTTTGCGAAATCATTTTAAAGGAGATCCAATTTCTACAGGTGGAAATATTGATGGATCAAATCTAAACTATACTAATCAAGCAGGAGAACTTATTGTTATGCCTGCTTATGAATTTCCTGACGAAGTATTGATTGAAGTATCTCGTAAAAGAGATATGATAGAAACTAAGATTGCAGGAGCTGATGGAACAGTGAAGGAAGAAATAAGTTTAGGAGATTGGGAAGGAATGATACGTGGTTTTATCATTAATTATGATAACGAAGATTATCCTAAAGCAGCAGTTAAAAGGTTATTAGGCATATTCAATCGCCCTTTAGAATGTGGAATTGACAGCAAATATTTTACTGAAGTATTAAAAATATACAATGTTGTTTTTGGAGAATTGAAATTAAAAGAGATGGAAGGATTTCCAAATTGCCAGGCATTTGAGATTCCTTTTAAAAGTGATATGCCGATTGAATTTCAATTGATAAAAAAATAATGTTAAGACCGCTCTTTGATATCCGAATTAAGACTGATAAAGGAACGATTTTAATAGATCGTATTCATAGTATTGATATTGAAAGCGACTGGCAAAAGATGACCGATACAGGTATATTAAAGTTGCCACGAAAAGCAATTGTAAGTGATACCCAAAGGAAACTTCTTGACCTGATAACTACAGGATGCCGCATAGTTGTAAGATTGGGATATATGGGAAGTAATATACAATACAGCGAAAGAATGGTAACTGAATTTATTGGTTATATAGCTGCAAGCCCACAACCGTTTGCTCCTGTTGAGATACAATTGGAAGACGAAATGTTTGCTTTGAAGAGATGGCCAGTAGCTGGTAAAACTTTTACCAATTATTCAAAGCTTGCAGATATTGTAAATTATGCCATAGCAGGAATGCCGGGTAATTATGTAATAGATGTTGCAGATGTGCAGTTGAGTAAAAACTTTGTAGTGAAAAAAGGATCTGCATCTCAAGTTCTTCAGCAAATTGAAGAAGCTTATCACATGAAAAGTTTCTTCAGATTAGTTCCTGATCCATCAACAATAAATGGTGCAAGGCAAGTATTATGTGTGGGTAAATATTACAATACAAAAGATTTATTAACTCTTAATCCTTCCGATGATATTCTTTTAGAATATCGAAAAAATATTATCAAGCCTGATGTTAAATATTTTAGCAAAAACGATAAACGCATCCGAGTAAAGATGCATGTGAAAATGGATGGGAAAGCAAAAGATTATGAAATTGAAACTGGAGATCCTGTAGCTGATAAAGACGGAGTAGTAATACAGATGAAGCAGAAGAATATTCCATTTGCCACTGCTAAAGCAATGATTGAAATGGAATATTTGAGAGCAAAGGTTGATCGCTTTACAGGAGAACTAACATGTTTTGGATTTCCATTTGTAAGACATGGAAGGATTATTCAATATACTGATTGGAGATTTGGAGATACAGCATCGGGAACAAGGTATTTTGTGGATTCGGTAAAAATAAGTTCAGGTGTAAATGGATATAGAAGAACGATTCATTTAGGATGGTTGGCTACAACTAATAACCAAAATGGAACATTAGTAGCAGGAATGACAAAAATAGTATGACAAAACTCGCAGATGCAATAAAACACTTAGCTAACAGAGGTAATGTATATGATACAAATGCCAATGTTGTTTCGGTTGATAAAACTGCAAATATCTGTGTTGTGACTTTGAATAATACTGGAGAAGAAATTGTGGATGTGAAGCTACTATCAATTATTGATAACCCAGACACAAAGTTTGTGATTTACCCGGTAGTTGGAAGTGATGTATCAATTGTGTTTTTAGATAATGATATGCATGATGCAATTGTTGTTAAAATTAGTGAAGTAGATGAAATATTGTTAAGAGGTGATCAATTCGGAGGGTTAATAAAGGTTGCTGAATTGGTAACAAAATTAAATGCAACTGAGAATAAATTGAACGATTTAATTGGTAAATGGAATTCATTTTGTACTGTATATGTTCCCGGTTCTCCATCAACACTTGGATTACCTGCTACACTTACAACATCAGAAGAAACAACATTAACACCGACAGTAAGAGGAGATATTGAAAACGTAAATATTAAACACGGATAAAATGAAAGACTGGCAAATAGGAGATGATGGTGATATAGTAATTGGGCCTACAGGTTTATTATTTACTGATACACCTGAAGAGCAACTTATAAAAAGGTTGATGTTTTTAGCAAAAGGAGCATTGAAAGCGGCTCCATTAGTTGGTGCAGGTGTAAGGAGTTTAAGGAATGCAAGAGCCGGCCAGGATCAAATAAAAAATATCATCATGCAATTAGAAGCTGATGGATGGGTAAATGAAACGGTAAGTTTTGATGGAAAACAATTATGGGTTTATGCTGAGAGAAATAAATAATGATAATAAAAGCAACACAAGGACAAACCATTTTTGATTTAGCAATTAAACATTACGGTTGCTATGAAGGAGTATTTGTATTGATGGCTGATAATAATCTTTCATTAATAAGTGAGTTAACAGCCGGACAAAGTTTAATTATTCAGGATGTAATTCCTCAATTGAATGATACCAATGTTGCCAATGCATTGTATTATCAGATAAACGGATTAAGCGTGAATTCGCAATATCAGGTATCATCAGGAGAAGGAGGATATGTTTCACCGGGATATGTTTCACCGGGATATGTAAGTTAATTTTTAAACAGTATTTAAATGGCCAAAACGTATAGAAATCATGTTGACGGATCAGATCTTCTCGGAAGAGATCTTACACCAACAGAAGTTGATGCAAACTTTAGAGATAGTGATGCGCGTGAGCAAGCGGCTATTGATGCTGCTGATAATGCAATACCGCGCGTTTTTACTGCCGCAAGTGATGCAGCAATGATTGCTTTATCGGCTCGTAAAGGGGATGTTTGTAAAAGAACTGATGGAGCCGACCCTAAGAAGGTTTATCAATTAAATGATGCTGACCCAACTATTTTAAGTAATTGGGTGTATGTAGGGCTTTATACATTGCCTTCGAATCTTGAAATTACAGATAATAAATCGGCAGATTTATCTTCTTATGACAATATCCATTATCCTTCTACTAAGGCTGTACAAGATGCTATTACATCTGCCATTACAGGAATGTATGACTTACAACAAGGTTATGATGCCAGTGGCAATACATTCCCAATTGCAGCAAACACTAATCCAGTTGTGGCAACAATTAAAAAAGGTTACTCATGGAATATTACAGTTGCAGGAACTTTAGGAGGTATAAATGTAAAAATAGGAGATACTCTTGTTGCATTAGTTGATAATCCGGGTACTACCGCAGCGAATTGGTCAATCGCTGCATTTGAAGTAGGTAGCACAGATGGATTGACAGAAGGAAGTACCAATAAGTATTTTACAGCTGCAAGGGTATTAGCAACAGTATTATCAGGCTTATCAACTGCTACTAATGCTGTAGTTACATCAGCAGATAGTGTTTTATCTGGTATAGGAAAGCTACAAAAACAACTATCTGATCTTATTTCTGCAAAAGATGCTTCAGGAGGGTATGCAGGATTAACATCGCTAAAGATTAATTTTAAAAATGTAGCTAATAGCTTCACATCATTTTTAACAAATACAAATACAGCAGCAAGAACTTATACATTTCAGGATAGAAATGGAACTATTGCTGACGATACAGATTTATCGGCTAAACAAGATGCAGCTGCAACTACCTCATGGCAAAAATTTGCGTTAACGCAATCGAATGGGAAATTATTAAATGCTTCAATTTCAGATTTTCATGCTGGGAGTGCTATTGTAGTTGGAGAATATGAGATTCCTAATATTTCATTGGTAACAAATAGGCCTACAGGAGAAGATAGTTCAGTGGGGTGTTTTTTAAAAGTATCAGTAGGGCAAACAGGTAATATATACCAAGAAGTAATTACTGCACAAGGGCATAAATATTTTGGTGGATATACATTAAGCAGTACAACTTGGTCAACATGGTAGAATTTAATATTAAACATTAAAATAACATAAAAATGAAATCATTAGCAGAAAACAAACCAACGATATCAAGCTCTGTACAGGGTGTATATACATCTGGGCAATTAATTGGACAATTAATTCCAATTAATGTGAGTGAAAAAATGATGGGGGGCATGAGTGCATTACTAATGCAATTAGATATAGTGGATACTGATAAGCTTGGTAAAAAAATATCTCTTTATGTTTTTTCGGGATTAGTTAATTTACCTTCGGATAAAACCACATTTGATATTGCATCTCCAACTGATGCTTTGCAATTGAGGGCGAAAATTGATATTACATCATGGTTATCATTTACAGGATCCTCAGTCGCATTAAACACAAACTTATCATTAGCTATTCCTTCAGGAACTGATCGTAGATTTTATGTTGCATTGGTGGCAGGTGAATCATTAACAGTACTTACTGCCGGAAATTATAAAGTAGTACCAAGTTATTACGTTGACTAATGAAAATATTAGCAGGGAAATATTTGCCAATATTTGGAGTTAAAAAGATTAATATAATTAATCCTACAAATACAGTTGCCCCATCTATTCCTACATCTAATAATGCTATGGGGCAAACTGTTGTTATTAATGCAGGAATTTGGACAGGAAGCCCTACATCTTATACATTTAAGATTTATAGAGGTGCAATTTTAGTTGAAACAGTAACACAAATAGGTTCAACCTTAAATTACACATACGTTCAAGCAGATGCAGGAAATGCGATAAACCTAAAAGCGACTGTTTATGCATCAAATAGTGCAGGTAATGGATCATCTGTTGATTCAAATATAATTGTACAAGTATTAGACGTACTGGCGTATAATTTATTAAATGCCGGAAGCATTAGTGATTCAACAACTATATCAGCAGTTAATTTTCTTGCTTTAGCAGGGAAAGGATTAGCGGGTACGGGAGTAGAATATTGGTCAAAATTCAAAATTGCAAGACCATTAGTTGGAGGAACATCTGCTTCTAATAGTTATGATCTATTAAATTTACAACAATGTACTTTTAATGGAGGATTTACATTTAATAGCAATGGTGTTACAGGTAACGGTGTTAATGGATGGTGTGATGAAAATTTTACTATAAATACTTTAGGCCAAAATACAGCAGGAGTGGTTTTATATTGTCGTTCCAATGCTCAAAGCAATAATCCGTTTATGAAAATCACGGTTGCGCCTAACAGGATTTTGGATATTTACATTGCTTATACAAATGGGAATACATACGCCTCTATAATGGGTGGCACAGATTTACCATTTACTGCAAATTCCGATTCAAGAGGGTGTTTTGTATTCACAAGAACATCATCAACCATCTACAATATGTTTATACGTGGTGTAAAATCAGCGATGTCACAAAATTCTATAATCCCGGGCACTGATGAAGTAACAAGTTGGGGGGAACAATTAGTGAGCCAATATTCATCAAAAAATTTAAGTTTTATTGGTTATCTGAACGGTTCATTAACTGATGCACAAGCGTACGCTATAAATGCGGATCAAATCACATTTCAGACAATGTTAGGAAGGAACGTATAATGGTAATACAATTAACAGAAGAACAAGCGGCAAGTTTACGTGGGCAAGAAGTTAGCCCAAGTAATTTGTTTCATCCAATTCAAGATTCAAATGGAGTATGGATTATAAGCATTGAAGAAATGAATCAGTGCGAAAATGAAAATTTTGCTTGGCTAAAAGACTGTCCACAAATAGATTATTCACCAGTTACAAAAGAATAATATGAGCCAAACAATACAGGATATAGAAAACGAAATTGATACAGCAATTGCTGCCGAAACTGATTTGGCAAATATTAGCACAAGCAATACTGCTGAATGGCTTCAGTTTAAAAATATTTTTGTGCAGGCAAATTACAGCTTGCAACAATTGTGGGATGCATTTAAAACTGATATTGCTTCACTTGCAGCAGGAAGCCGTTATGGAACACTTAAATGGTTTCAGGAAATATCGTTACTATTTCAATATGGAGATTTGTTAAATGAAAATAATGGATCATTATTTTATTCGCCTATTGATCCAACTCATCAAATTATTACCCGGTGTGCAACATCGGAGTTTAACAGAACAGTAATAATAAAAGTTGCAAAAGGCACAACTCCAACAGCTTTACTTACTGCCGAGAAACTTGCTTTTGATGCATACATAAAAGATGTGAAACCCGCAGGAGTTAAACACCAAGTTGTAACTGCACTTGCGGATAGAGTTAAAGTAAACATGAATGTGTATTACGATCCATTATTGATTGTTGGTGACTTAGCAACATTAATTGAAGGAACAGTTATTCCTAAATTTTTAGCATCAATTCCATTTGATGGTTTATTTGATGTTAACCGTTTTAGAGATGCAATTGAAGCTGTTGCGGGTGTGGCAAATGTTGGTGATGCGGATATTCAAAACATATCGATTAAACCTGATGGTGGAGCATACACAACAGTTACCCGCAGATACTCGCCTTACTCAGGTTACTATATTTGGAATACACAAACAGAAACTCTTCCTGAAGATTGCTCGGTAATCAATTACATTCCGATATCATAATGAATTACAACTGGGACATAGTTAAGTGGATTAAATTGGTATTGGGTTCATTATGGAAGCCAAACAGAGCATTGCTTATTAAATGCCTATTGCAACCAATTATTCGCATGTATAATGAGTTTATTATATTGATTGACGATATTAATAACCGAACACGGTATAACTCATCACAAAAAGCATTAACGTCTTTGCTCAATAAACTATTTGACCCAACTTTAAAACGAATTTATATTGATACAGTTGCCGATGAGTATCAGGTATATTATCAACCAATAATTGGTGAAAGTTTAGGTGATATGGTTCCGCTATATCAACCAATAATTGCAGATACCGATACCCCTGCACCGTTATATCAATTGAATATAGCAGAGTACATACTGATAGTTGATTTTATTGTGTACGTGCCAACATCATTGGCAGCACAGGAAGGTAATATTAAAGCATGGGTAAACTACTACCGCTTTGCTTCGCTCACATTTAAAATTATTTATATCTAATGAAAAAAGTAAACATAGCAACTGGTCATAGCCAAATTATTGGTGATTACACATTGCAACTTCAGGATGCAATTGCTGATGCATTAAAAGGAATTACAAGTGCGTATGGCGATTGTATTATTAGCGGTTGTGTATTAACATTAGCAAGTGGAACAACTTACAACGTGAGTGAAGGATGGCTGATGTGGGGAGGGGAAGTGTTTCATTTACCTGCACAAACTGTAAACAACCCATCACTATACCCAATTGTTGTTTTTAAATCGCAAACTACGATTACAAATCCATTTGCTTACGAAGATGGATTAACAAAACCATTGGCAACAATTACTGAAGTAAATTTTAAAGCTGCTGCTGCTGCGTTAAGTGGAGAAGCTTATCTTACAGATTTTGGAATAGTTGCTCCTGCTTGGATGAATAACTGGATAGGCATAGCATGTCATATTTCATATTTTACTTATTCAGGCATGACTGCTCCTTCTATGGAATATAAGGTATTAGAAAGCGGTAATGAGATATGCATAAGAGGAATGGTTAAAAAAGTAGTTGCATTTGGAACAGGTATACCTGAAGTAGAATTTGCTCAATTGCCTGCCATGTATTTGCCACGAAATGATATTTGGGTAGCCAGTAGTTTTGGGAATGCTATACATGTACCTAATACATTGGTAGGAGGATATGTTTCATTGCGATATAATATTGGCCCATTAGCTGATGGAACTAATCAGCAACTTGAAATTGGAGATTGCCGATGGAGATTTGGTGATTATTAATGATTGATTTAGCAGAGGTTTAAAAAGCCTCTGTCTTACATAAGGCTCTCAACCCTTATGATTTAAGGTGCTATAACACACACGACAGAGGCAATGCCTTTGAAATTGGTGTTATAGCACCTTTTTTATTTGAGAGAATCCAAAACTAATAATAAATTATAAAATGAAAGAAAGAAAAGTAAAACAACAAATGAAAACACCGATTACCTACTACGGAGGCAAGCAAACAATGCTTAAACATATTTTGCCTTTAGTACCCAAACACACACTTTATACTGAAGCTTTTGCAGGAGGTGCAGCATTATTCTTCGCAAAGGAACGTGCAACAGTTGAAGTAATCAATGATATGAATGGTGAAATCGTTAATTTTTATGAAACGGTAGTGACAAAGTTTGATGAATTGAAAGCTCGTATCGAAAAGTTATTGCATAGCAGAATGGCTCATCAACACTCATGGTATATTTATAATCATCCACAATGGTTTACTAAGGTTGAACGTGCATGGGCTTTATTTACACTTAGCAAAATGGGCTTTGCGGGACAGTTGAGTAATTCGTTTGGATTTGATAAATCTGAATGCCGTCATCCAAAGAAGATATATTACTCGAAGGATGCGTTTAATTTATCTTTAAAAGAACGATTAGAATGCGCTACAATTGAACATGATGATGCTATGAAGGTAATTGCTCGTTATGATACTCCTGAAGCGTTTCACTTCATTGACCCTCCTTATGTGGGTAGTAATATGGGACATTATGCTAATATGTTCAACGATCAGTCGCTTGATGAGTTATTGGTGCTTTGTACTAAACTGAAAGGAAAGTTTATGCTTACGATGTATCCGAATGCTGCCATTGAAGCTGTGGCTAAGAAGAACAAATGGACTATTCATCGCGTATCTCGCCAAATTAGTGCGTGTAAAGCTGAATCAAGACGTAAGCAGGAAGAATGGATGGTGACGAATTATTAAAGGCTTTTTAAATATCGTTTAAATTGTAAATTGCTCGCAAAACTCGGACGTTTGGATTTGGAAACTCGGACGTTTGGTTTTTGCGATTATACTTTCAAC
>Ga0265327_10001065_pt1 | contig 38232 bp, 36 predicted proteins | sample 41621metaG_FD_202089 | JGI IMG/M metagenome (GOLD analysis project Ga0265327, IMG submission 202089) | Rhizosphere microbial communities from Carex aquatilis grown in University of Washington, Seatle, WA, United States - 4-16-21 metaG | ecosystem: Host-associated > Plants > Roots > Rhizosphere...
TGATGCCCCATGGCTTGGTTTCCTGTTCGGTATCAATGACTTGTCGCGATTTCATTGTACCATCGGGCGGGGAACCAAGCCGCCGTTTCTTGCATCCCTGTGGGACAGCAGTGACTCTGACCCCGCTTCCCCATGATTGGCTTCGATGACCAAGCACTCCCGGGTGAAGAGATCGACCACCGTCAGGGCTCGGAACCGCTTTCCGTCGAACAGGGCGTCGGACACGAAATCCATCGCCCAGACCTCGTTGATCGCCGTGATGGTGGCGCGCTCCAGGCGCCGCGCCGCCGTCACATGCCGCCGCGGCCGCTTGAGGCGGAGATTTAGTCCTTCTTCCCGGTAAAGGCGCCGCACCCGTTTGTGGTTGACCATCCAACCCTCCCGCTGAAGCAGCACGTGGATGCGTCGGTAGCCGAACCGGCGGCGCTCGGCCGCCAAGCGACTGCCTTTGGTGAACCGGGAAAAGGAAAAAACTTGAGCCGAAGCCGTAGGGACAACGCGGCCGGTCCACGGGTTACACGGGCAATTAGGTCGCCCCCCTTTCGGCCCATACGCCATTGGCGTCAGGCTCTCACCGCTTCATACCGCGGTGGGAACGGATGCCGCCGCCGTGCCTCAACCGTCCGTCAGCCGTCGTCCCGTCCGGCGAGCAGCCCGGCGATCAGCGCGGCGATCAGGAATGGGGTCTTGTGGGTATTGAACAGGCGCGCCATCTCGGCCAGCGGCAACTCGATGGGTGGGGGGGGCGCGGCTGGGGGTTGGCGAGGCCGGGCGGCGCGCCGGGTCAGGGCCAGCGCCGCCAGGCAGCCGGCGGCAAGGGCGACGGCGACGGCCAGGGGGGCGCCGGCCGGGCCGAATTGGGGGATCGCCCATACCCACAGCGCCGCGGCGGCGCAGCCCACCGCCGCCAGCGCCAGCAGGCCGGCGACGACCACGCATAGCGCCGCCGTCGCCAGACGGCGGGCGGAAGCGGCGACGCCGTTACCGGCGCCGCGCCGGGCGCCGGCCAGAATCGCCAACCGGAGGATGGCCTTGATCGCCGCCACCGGGGTCAGCGCCGCAGCAACCGGCAGCCGATGAAACCGACGGCGAAGGCGAGCAGCAGGGCGATGACCGGTTGCTCCTCGACCTGATGGCCGACCGCCTTGACCGACCGCCTGCCCTGGGCGGCCAGATTTCCATAAAGGCGCGCCGCCTCGTCGCCAAGATGTTCGACCGCGCCCTGGACCTGGTCCGAGGCGCCGCCGCCAATATTGTGCACCAGCTTGGCCAGATCGCGCTTCAAGGCGGCGACATCGCTGATGATGGTCTGAAGATCGGTGCCGCCCTCGGCATCCGAATCGTGCTTGCTCGCGCTGGCCATAACGGGGGCTCCTGGGGGGATCGCGGCGGCCGACGGCCACCGCCGATTGAGGGGGTCGCAATGGTCGAGCCAACCCGTTTGGACGCCGCCGCGCCAGGGACGGATTCTACTCAGACGCGGGCCCACCCCCAACGATCCGCACAGTTTGTCAGTATTGGCGGAATGGTCTATCGTGACAAATCGGGGAAATTGGGGACGGGATTTGCCATGCCGAAGAACAATCACACCGTCGGCGCCGTGCCGACCGAAGATGTCCGCACCGGATTGAGCGTCGAATCCATCCGCAAGGCGTTTCTCGACAACCTGTTTTTCGTGCAGGGCCGCTTTCTCCAGGTCGCCTCGGCCGACGACAAATACAAGGCGCTGGCCTACACCATCCGCGACCGGCTGTTGCAGCGCTGGGTCCACACCGTGCAGACCTACGCCAAGACCAACTGCCGCACCGTCGCCTATCTGTCGGCCGAGTACCTTCCCGGCCCCTATCTCGGCAACAACCTGCTGAACCTGGGCATCACCGAAGTCGCCCGCGAGGCGATGAAGGACCTTGGCCTCGACCTTGACGAGCTGATCGCCTTCGAGGAGGAGCCGGGGCTGGGCAATGGCGGCCTGGGACGGCTGGCCGCCTGCTTCATGGATTCGCTCGCCACCTTGCAGATCCCGGCGGTCAGCTACGGCATCCGCTATCAATTCGGCATCTTCAACCAGACCATCCGCGACGGTTGGCAATACGAGCTGACCGACACCTGGCTGCGCTACGGCAATCCCTGGGAGGTGCGGCGCCCCCACGTCGCCTACGACGTCCAACTGGGCGGCCACGTCGAGCATTACCGGGACGACCACGACCGCCATCGCGCCCGCTGGGTCCCGCACGAGGTGTTCCGCGGCGTCGCCATCGACACGCCGGTGCTGGGCTACGGGGTCAACACCGTCAACCAGCTGCGGCTGTGGAGCGCCGAGGCCACCGAGGCCTTCGATTTCCACGCCTTCAACACCGGCGACTATTACGGCGCCGTCAACCGCGAGATCCGCTCGGAAACCATCTCGAAGGTGCTCTACCCCAACGACGAGCCCGAGACCGGCAAGCGCCTGCGCCTGCTGCAACAACATTTCTTCGTCTCGTGCTCGTTGCAGGATTTGATCCGCATCCACATGACCACCAAGCTACCGCTCAGCCGGATGAACGAGAAATTCTCGATCCAGCTGAACGACACCCATCCGGCCATCGCCGTGGCCGAATTGATGCGGCTGCTGATCGACATCCACGGCCTGGATTGGGACGATGCCTGGGCGGTGACCACCCGCACCTTCGCCTACACCAACCACACCCTGCTGCCCGAGGCGCTGGAAAAATGGCCGGTGCGGATGTTCGAGGAACTGCTGCCGCGCCACCTGGAGATCATCTTCGAGATCAACGCCCGCCATCTGGACGAGGTGCGGCTGCGTTTCCCCTATGACGCCGACCGCGTCGCCCGCATGTCGATCATCGACGAGGGCGGCGAACGCTATGTCCGCATGGCCCACCTGGCCTGCGTCGGCAGCTTCGCCATCAACGGCGTCGCCGAGTTGCACTCGCGCCTGTTGAAGGAAACGGTGCTGGCCGATTTCCACGACCTGTGGCCGCACAAATTCCAGAACAAGACCAACGGCGTCACCCCCCGGCGCTTCATGAAGCTGTCCAATCCCGGCCTGGCCGACCTGCTTGACCGCACCGTCGGCCGCGGCTGGGCCAAGGACCTGGACCGCCTGAAGGATCTTGAAAGCCACGCCGACGATCCCGCCTTCCAGGAGGAATGGCAGGCGATCAAGCTGGACCGCAAGACCGCCCTGGCCGGAATCGTCCGCGACCGCCTGGGCATCGACATCAATCCCGCCAGCCTGTTCGACGTCCAGGCCAAGCGCATCCACGAATACAAGCGCCAGCACCTGAACGTGCTGCACATCATCGCGCTGTATAACCGCATCAAGCGCAATCCCGGCATCGACCTCACGCCGCGCACCTTCATCTTCGGCGGCAAGGCGGCGCCCGGCTATCACATGGCCAAGCTGATCATCAAGCTGATCCACGGCGTCGGCGACGTGGTCAACCGCGACCCCGACGTCGCCGGACGGCTGAAGGTGGTGTTCGTCCCCAACTACTCGGTCAAGCTGGCGCAGTGGGTCTATCCCGCCGCCAACCTGTCCGAGCAGATCTCGACCGCCGGCAAGGAGGCCTCGGGCACCGGCAACATGAAGTTCTCGATGAACGGGGCGCTGACCATCGGCACGCTCGACGGCGCCAACGTCGAGATCCGCGACGAGGTGGGGGGCGAAAACTTCTTCCTGTTCGGCCTTACCGCCGAGGAGGTCGAGCAGACCCGCGCCGCCGGCTATCGCCCCTACGATTATTACGAGGGCAATTCCGAACTGAAGGACGCCATCGACCTGATCGCCAGCGGCCTGTTCGCCCGCGGCGATCGCGAGCTGTACCGGCCGATGACCGACCACCTTCTGCACCACGATTCCTATCTGCTGCTGGCCGATTTCGCCGCCTATATCGACTGCCAGGACGAGGTCGGCCGCGCCTTCCGCGACACCCGCCAATGGGCGCGGATGTCGATCCTCAACGTCGCCCGCATGGGCAAGTTCTCGTCCGACCGGACCATCGCCGAATATTGCCGCGACATCTGGCGGGCGAACCCGGTGCCGGTGACCTTGCCTTAGGGGCGAAAGCGCGCCGTCTTTGGCGACAGTCCCCAAATCGGGACTGCCGAGAATCTTGACAACCGCGATGATCCGGCAGAGGACGGGGGTGGGGAATCCGCACAGCCAGGGCCGGGGCTGGGTGGCGTTCCCCCGGATTTGCGGGGTCGGGCTCGAAGATGGCGAGATATGATTTTTCCAAGGTGCGGGCGCTGATCGGCGAACAGAGCCCGATCCTGCGCAAGGGCATCCGGCACGCCCTGTTCACCATCGGCTTTCGCGAAATCATCGATTCGCCCTCCTTCGTCGACATTCACCGCCATCTCGACACCCAGGTCTTCGACCTCTTGGTGCTCAACAGCGAGATCGAGAGCAACGACACCACCTTCCTGATCCGCGAGGTGCGGCGGAGCAAGATGCACAAGGACCCCTTCCTGGTGGTGCTGCTGGTGGTGACCCGGGCCGACGAACCGCACATCAAGCTGGCCATCAACAGCGGCGCCGACGACATCCTGCTGGTTCCGTTTTCGCCCGACCAGTTGATGCAGCGGCTCGGCATCGTCCATGAGCGGCGCAAGCCGTTCATCGTCACCCACGACTATATCGGACCCGACCGCCGCAGGAACGTGCGCCCGGGCGAGAAGTCGGCGGCGACCTTTTCGGTGCCCAACCCCTACATGGCCCGCTCGTCGGGGGTGCCGCACGAACGCTATCAGGCCCAGTTGCAATTGGCCCAAAGCACCATCGGCAAAGCCCGCGTCGCCAGCCTGGCCAAAGCCGCGGAATGGGAAATGCGCAACATCTGCGCGCAATCGCGCGAGGGCACGCTGCCCGAGGACATGGTGACGCGCATGTACCGGCTGGAGGAATTCTGCGACGAATTGATCGACCGCCTGAGCGGGCGGGACGACATCGGCAGCGTCGAAGCGTTGCGCGGGCAATGCCGCACCGTCAAGAACGCCCCGACCGCCGCCACCTTCGCCGTGCTCACCGAAATCCACGACAAGACCAAGCGGGTGGTCGGCGCCTTCGCCGGGTAATCAGCGCCGCCGCAGCAACTCGTTGTTCTTGTAGGGCAGGAAGTCCTTGACCTCGGTCGACGGCTTGCCGAACAGCCAGCCCTGGACGAAGTCGCAGCCGCAATCGCGGACGAAGTTCAGCGTTTCGGGCGTGTCGATCATTTCCGCCACGGTATCGACCGACAACCGCCGGCACAATTCGGTCAGCGCCGACAGGAAGGCGCGGCCCTTGGCGCTGCGCATGGCGTTCTTGACCGCGCTGCCGTCCAGCTTGACCACGTCGACGTCGAGTGTCGACAGGTACTGGAAGCTGGCGGCGCCGGCGCCGAAATCGTCGAGACAGACCTCGTAGCCGCCGGCGCGCAGCTTCTGGATGAAGGAATTGGCCTGCTCAAGGTCGGCCATGCGCGAGGATTCGGTGACCTCGAAGATCAGCCGCCCGGCCGTCCACGGATTGCGGGCGAGCAGCTTGAACAGACCGTCGAGATAGGATTCCTGGAAGATCGAATAGCCGGAAACGTTGACCGCCACCCGGTAGGAATCGTTGTTGCGCGGGAAGTTCTCCATCCACCGCACCACCTTGACCGCCATCGACAGGTCGAATTGGTGGATCTGGCCGGTTTCCTCGGCGAAGGTGATCACCTTGTAGGGCGAGGCGTCGGTGCCGGCGCCCTGGAAGCGACACAGCGCCTCGAAGTGATGGATTTCGCCGGTGCGGATGGCGATCACCGGCTGCAACGCCACGTCGAAGGCCTGGCGGGCGACGATGTTCTTGAAGCTGGCGATCTTGCCGCAGGTGTCGTCCACCAGCGAGTTCATTTTCGACGCCAGGGTCTGCAGGCTGACCGCGCCCTCCGACGCCTGGAATTTCTGCAAGGTGTAGAGCAGGCCCTTGGCCAGATCCGCCTCGCTGATGGCGGTGGCGTCGCCGACCTTGATGACGGCGGAGGAAACCTCGACGCCCGAATCGGGCGCCACGGCGGCGACCAGATCGGCCACCTGCTTTTCCAGCTGGGCGCCGTCGGCGCCGGACGAGATCAGCCCGAACTTGCCCTCGTCGACCAGGGTGGCGCTGTCGCCGTCGAGCGAACTGGCGCGAATCAAGGTGCCGACCGCCGCCATCAGCGCTTCGCGATCGTCGGCCGGCATGGACTTGCAGGCCTGATCGAGGCCGTCGATCGACACCAGGGTCAAATCGGCGGGCTGGCCGGCGGCGTCCTTCGACTTCAGCCGCGCGGCGGCCAGGGCCTGGAAATCCTTGGCCGAATAGAGCCCGGTCTCGGGGTCGCGTTCAAGGCGCTGGTCGATGGCCTGGGGCTGCCGCAGCAACGTGCGCAACGCCAGGAACAGATGGCTGTCGCCGCTCAGCGTGTGGCCGGTCAACGTGGCGCGCGTCCGCATGCCGTCGCGCCCGGCCAAACGCACCACCGTTTCCGGCATGCGGCCGTGGCGTTCCGCCAGTTGGCAGACCTCTTGGATCAGCACGCGGTCGCCGGGGCTGACCACCGTGTCGAGCGGCTGACCGATCAGCGACGCGGCCGAGCGGCCCAGCAGCGGCTCGGCGGCACCGGCGGCGTAGGCGATGGCGCCGTCCTCGACCTCGACGATCAGATCGGCCCAAGCGAAAGCGAAGGCGAGATAACGCTCGCGGTCGCCGCTCATGGGGACCGCCGCGCCCAGGGAACGTATTCCTTGTCGAAGGTGACCACATGGTCGACCAGCCATCCGCGCAGGAATTCGTACAGTTCCCCATCCTCGACCGCCTCCCCCGCCGCCAGCCGGACGGCGATGGCGCGGATTTCGCCCAGCAGGCGACCGTGCTCCTGGCGGTGGCGCTCGGCATCGGGATAGCCGGCGCCCATCAGGAAGCCTTCCTCGCGGCGAAAATGGGATTCGGTTTCGTCGGCCAGATGATTGACCAGTTGGGCGATCCCAACCGGCGACGCCCCGGCGTCGATGGCATGGGCGATCTCGTTGAGGATTTCGACGAGGTTGCGATGGTCCCGATCGAAGGCGCGGATGCCGACGCTCAACTCCTCGGACCATTTGATGACGCGAATTGACATCTGCGGTTCTCTTACACCCATATTGCCGCGTCTTCGTCCGTTCCCCTTATATCATGGGGCCGCGCCTCGAAATATATCCCTGTTCCCGGACTTGAAAATGCCGGCCGCCATCGCTAAAAGCCGCCAATCCTCTGGACAAGCCCGGGGGGAATGAACAATTGTAAAGCCGGGCGGTGAAGCGGCAGGAACACTTGGGGGCAAGTGCTGCCAGGAGGGATGGGGCGTGACAATTTTTTGGCGTGATGCCATGTCCGTCGGCGTGGCCGAGCTGGACGCCGACCACAAGAAGCTGATCGCGCTGCTCAATCATGCGGAAAAGGCCGTCGCCCAGTCCGACCACAACATCCTGCGCGTCGTTCTGCAGGAGCTGGTGGCCTACGTCGATTATCACTTTCGCCGCGAGGAAGCCGTTCTTCGGGCGGTCGAGTTCCCCACCTTCGCCGAGCACAAGAAGGCCCACGAGCAGATGGCCCAGAAGGCCATCCTGGTCCGCGACAAGTACTTGTCCGCCACCACCCCCGACGAAAAGGCCAAATACGCCGCGGTGGTGCCGCGGCTGCTGAACGACTGGCTGATCAACCATATCTTCAAGGAAGACATGAAGTTGAAGCCCTATGCCCGCATCATGATCAAGCGGGACGATCCGGGGGCCGGACTGGAGGCGGTCAGCGCGCCGCCGAAGCGGGTCGAGAAGAACAAGGACATCGAATACAAGGTGCCGCCGCACCTGGAACACCTGCTGAAGCGCATCGAATACGTCGCCCCCGAGCCGCCGCCGGCCACCGGCGACTTCAAGTCCTTCGACGATCTGTGCGCGGCGGCGGTCAACCAGCGCATCGACCGTGTGCTGGTGTTCTTCCAGCGCCGCAATCCCGGCGTCGAACGCAAGCTGCCGCCGGTCTTCCTGGCCTCGGACGAATTCGCCAAGAAATTCCATCTGGCGGTGGCCAAGTTCATCGTTCCGGCGATCAAGGAAAGCCGACAGGTGCGCCTGCTGGCCACCAATTTCGACTGGGCCTCGGCCGACAGCGAATCGTTCTGGGATTTCGTCACGCCCCAGTTGAAGGACAACATCCTCGAGACCTGGATGCACGCCTGGGACGAGATGAAGCTGGTCGAAGTGCGGAAGGAGGACGGCACGCGGGTGCTGCAGGTCAAGGAACCGACCAAGCAACTGCGCGAGATGCTGGCCCCCTCCACCCCCGAGGCCTATGACCTGCCGCGCGTCTCCAACCGCGAGATCGAGGTGTTCAAGTCGCTGCTCGACCCGGTCAACGACTGGTGGGGACGCCTCAATCTCGTCTGGCAGACCTGCCACGATCTCTACGAGCAGGAGAAGGACCCGCGCGTCTTCCAGCAACAGGCCCGCGAAGGCGCGCTCCGCGACGGGCTGTTGAACGCCTTCACCAATTTCCCCGAGAAATGGGGCGACTTCCTGGTGTTGACCTGCCACCGGGTTTTTCCGCGCGTCACCACCCAGTTCCTGGAAAGCTTCTCGCGCAATATCGGCCGCAACGAGGCCGAGCGCGAAGGCTACATGCCCTATCTGATCCGCTACCTGCGTCAGGCCCGGGAGGACCCCGGCATCGCCCGGCGGGAAGAGGAATTGGAAAATCTATGGATGGCCCAGGAGAAGGAACTGCGCACCTTCCTGAAGAACAATCCTCCGCAATAAGGCGCGACCACCGTCCCCAAACGGGGATATCGGCGGCGGGATTCTTCGGTCAGGTTGGGGCGGGATGCGGCGACGGGTAAGGTCATGGGCACGGTTCTGAAATTTCCGAACAATACGGATGACGACCGCCTGGAACTGGCGGCGCTTGGCCTGCGCATCTGCGCCGAGATCGACACCATTGTCGCCGAGGGTTATCCCGACCTGCCGGCGAACGAGCGCGGCCCGGCTTGGCAGGCCACCGCCATCGGCATCATCCTGTCGCTGCTCGAGCCCGGCATCGCCCCGGCCGAATAGACGGCCGGGGCCCCGAGCCCAGGCTCAATCGCGGAAATTGACGTATTGCAGCGGCCGGTCGGAATCCAGCTTCTTGACCAGGGCGATGCATTCCTGCAGGTCGTCGCGCTTCTTGCCGCTGATCCGGAGTTCGTCGCCCTGGATCGCCGCCTGCACCTTGATCTTGCTGTCCTTGATGTCCTTGACCAGGGACTTGGCGAGATCCTTGTCGATCCCCTCCTTCAGGGTCACCACCTGACGGCGCATGTCGCCGCTGGCCTTCTCCTCGGTGCCGAAGGACAGCGCCTTGGGATCGACGCCCCGGCGGGTGAAATGGACGCGCAGCAATTCCTGCATCTGGCGCAATTTCGGCTCGTCGTCGGCCAGCACCGTGACGGCGTGCTCCTTGCGATCGAGCGTACATTTCGACCCCTTGAAATCGAAACGCTGGGCGATCTCGCGGGTCACCCCGGCGAGCGCGTTGTCGACCTCGGCCATGTCGAGCTTGGAGACGATATCGAAGGAAGGCATGGACGGGCACCCTCGGCTGTTGTCGGGCGAGATTTACCCGATGCCCGCGGCTTTTGCCAGAGGGCATGCCGCATCCGAAGTGCGCACTTTGTAACGCAACGGCAACGATCTTCGCTTGCCCACGCCCTCGGTTCGTCCTAGCCTCGAATCAGGGGTTCCACAGGGGAGGACGGGAATGTTCGAAGCCGCCGAATTGGGCCGCAAGCTCTCGCGCGAGGAATTCGATTCCATTGCGCCGCAATTGCGCAACGAACTGCTGGAATTGCAGCATCAACTGCGCGGTGCCGATTTCCCGGTAATCATCGTCTTCGCCGGAGTCGACGGCGCCGGCAAGAACGAAACCGCCAACCTGCTGTCCGAATGGATGGACCCGCGCTGGATCGTGACCAGGGCCTACGGCAAGCCGTCGGACGAGGAAGGCGAGCGCCCGCTTTATTGGCGCTATTGGCGCGACCTGCCGCCCAAGGGCAAGATCGGGCTGTTCCTGTCGTCCTGGTACCACGCGCCGCTGGTCGATCGCGCCTTCGGCAAGATCAGCGTGGCCGAGCAGGACGAATCGCTTGAGCGCATCGCCAATTTCGAGAAGACGCTGGCCGACGAGGGCGCGCTGATCCTGAAGTTCTGGATGCACCTGTCGAGCAAGGCCCAGAAGAAGCGCCTGGAAAAGCTGGAGAAGGACCCGCTGACCGCCTGGCAGGTCACCGATAGCGACTGGGCCCATTGGAAGATGTACGAGAAGTTCGCCGCCGCCGCCGAGCGGCTGGTAATGCACACCAGCAAGGGCCACGCGCCGTGGGCCATCGTCGAGGGCCAGGATTCGCGCTATCGCTCGGCGGTGGTGCTGACCGCCATCCGCGACGCCGTGGCCAAGCACATCGAAGCCCGCGCCGTGGCCAAGCAGGTCGCCGCCGAGATCAAGAAGAAGCCGGCGGCCAAGGCGAAGGCCAAGGAGACCGTGCTGGACACCCAGCCGTCGATCCTGTCGTCGCTCGACATGACGCTGGCGGTCGAGGGCCAGGAATACGTCCAGCAGCTCCAGGAGCAGCGCGGCCGCCTGGCCAAGCTGCACCAGAAGGCCAAGGAGAGGGGAGTCTCGACCGTGCTGGTGTTCGAGGGCTGGGACGCCGCCGGCAAGGGCGGCACCGTCCGCCGGCTGACCGCGGCGCTGAACGCCCGCGACGTCCAGGTCATTCCCATCGCCGCCCCCACCGAGGAGGAGCGCGCCCAGCATTATCTGTGGCGATTCTGGCGCCATCTGTCCCGCGCCGGACGGGTCACCGTCTTTGACCGCTCATGGTACGGCCGCGTCCTGGTCGAACGGGTCGAGGGCTTTTGCAGCGAGGAGGCCTGGCGGCGCGCCTATGCCGAGATCAACGATTTCGAGGCGCAACTGGCCGAGCACGGCACCGTGCTGGCCAAGTTCTGGCTGCACATCACCCCCGAGGAACAATTGGCCCGGTTCAAGAGCCGGGAAACCATCGACTACAAGAAGTGGAAGCTGACCGACGAGGACTGGCGCAACCGCGAAAAGACCCCGGCCTACGAAATCGCCATCAACGACATGGTCGAGCGCACCTCGACCCGGCTGGCGCCATGGACGCTGGTCGAGGCCAACAACAAGAACTACGCCCGCGTCAAGGTGCTGACCACCGTCTGCGACGCGCTTGAGGCAGGGTTGAAGAAGCAGAAGAAGTAGCCTTGCCCCTGGCCACCGACCGCCAAAAGGCGCGGCCGGTGGCGGGCGAGGTCGACGCTTACGGCAGAATGTCCGGCGTGCGGGCGGTCAGCTTGTGGGCGATCGCCGCCAGGCAGTCGGCCACCCAGGCCTCCATGCCGTGACGCACTTCGGTTTCCTCGGCACGCAGCGCCGGCGCCTTCATCTCGTCGAGAACATGGGCATCGTCCTCGGCCTCGCGCGGGGCCAGGCGATACAGCGTCTTCATGGCTTTGGTCATCGCGCCCTCCTAAACCCGGGCGGGCGCCCGCCGGGGGCGGACGCTCTGAACGTTTCACCGCGACAGTATAGCACCGCCACCCCGCTGCCCCGTCCGCACGCCCGACGCCCCACACATGCGAATTTCGCGTGCCGCTCGCCTGCGCTATAAGGGGGCTGCCGTGCGGACGTGGCGAAACCGGTAGACGCAGCGGACTTAAAATCCGTTTCTTTCGAGAGTGGGGGTTCGAGTCCCCCCGTCCGCACCAAGCGCTTTGGCGGGTAATCTTTGCGCTGTCACCGCATTCCTACACATCGCCGTGGCAATGCTTCACCCGCCGGCCGGAGCCGCAGGGGCAGGGCTCGTTGCGGGACAGGCCGGGGATCGAGCGGATCAGGCGGCGGGTCGCGTCTTCGTACAGGGTGGCGAAAGGTGGGCGGGATGGCGACGCGGGCGCCGTCGTGGCGGCGCGCGCTTCGGCGGGAGCTTCGCGGACCAGCTGGATGGTTTCGGCGAAGCGTTCGGGAATCCGGACCAGTTTGCCGCCGCCGCGCTTGGTGACGATCCCCACCTGATCGGTGAAGTCGAAGGCGGGGCTGGCGGCATCCATTTCCGCGCGGGAAAAGGGCAGGACGTAGTCGAGGTATTGCGGGCCGGTCATCTGAAAATGGTAACCGTGCCGCCGCTCGATGGAATGCTGCGAGAAGGCGACGGTATTCAGATTCCGTTGGCGCTCGAGGGCGATGTCGACGTCCATCGCCCGCAGATGGAAAAGGTAAAGGTGCGGGTCGTGCAGGGGGGCGAGCCAGGCGGTGTGGAATCCCGGCGACCACTCCATGCGGACGCGTGAGATCAGCGATTTGCAGTACCACGGGTCGAATTGTCCGAAACGCCGTTGGGCCAGCAGCGGCCGGTCGAAATCCAACGGCGCCTCGGCCCAGCGATTGTGGACGACGTTGACGCCGGTGGCCGAAACATAGGGGGGCGAAGCCGATTCCAGATAGGCGCCAAGCGACGGGTGGTGCTCCGGGTCGGCGACCAGAATCTCGTCGGTGTCGGTGAAAAGGACGACATCGTAGTATTTCAGCAATTCCCGGTGGATCGCGCTGATATGGCGCGCGCGGAAATCCTCGTCCAACGCCGCGCGCCCCTTGCCCAGCACGTTGACGGCGTCAAGCCCGGCGGTCGAGCCGTCGGTCGAGCCGTCGTCGATGACGAAGAGGTTCCCATAGCCGATCTGGCTGCCGTAATGCCGCAGCCAAATCGGCAGGAACACCGACTCGTTATAGGTCATCGTCAACGCGGCGATGTGCATCGATCAACTCTCCGGAGGTTCAGCCCGTCAGGGCCTCGGCGATCAGTTCGGCCTTGCCGTCGAGCGACTCGCGGTAAAGCTTGTCCTCGGTGGCGATATGGCCGACCCACCAATCGACCAGATACGAGAACAACTCGGCGGTGCCGACCGCCGAGCCTTGGCGGGCATCGGCGACGAAGGCGCGGAAGCTCTGATGCCGCTGGCGGTGCTGGTCGAGGAAGGGATAGCCGGCGACGGCCAGCATCCGCTCCTCGCGGGCGAAGTGACGTTCGGAATAGGTGGAGATGTGGTCGAGCGCCTCGGCCAAACCGCCGCCGTCGCCATCACGATAGGCGACGTACAGGGTGGCGATCAGCGACAGGATGCCCTTGTGGTCGTCGTCGATGGCGCCCACCCCCACCGACAAATCGTCACGCCAATGATCCCAATCCAGCTTCTCGGCCTTCATTCCGCCTGGGCTCCGCTGTTCCGACGGGCGCCGATCCTAGCACAAAAGGGCGGGGAGAAGTCGTGCGGCGCAATCAGGGCGGCGATCGAAAGCCGCTTACGGCGTGACGCCCAATACTCGTTGGATCGGCGGCCCTCACATTTGAGGCGCGCCGCTCTAACAGGTTGCGGAAAAACTCCGACATTATCTTCCGTCATTCCCGCGAAAGCGGGAATCCATGTGTCCGCACACAACATCTTCCGATGCGACTTGGAGTTTGCGTCAACATGGACCCCCGCCTTCGCGGGGGTGACGATACAAGGGGAGGCTGAGGGGGTTTTTCCGCAACCCGCTAAACCGCCACTCGGCGGAAAAGAGCGGGATCGGCGAGGGCCGGCACCGAAACCGTGATGATCTCGCGCGGCTGATCGCGGTGGCTGAGCACGGCGTGAAGGATGCCATCGACATGGACGAAGGTCCTGGCGACGATCCAGACGTGCCGGCTGTTGTCCGCCGCCTTGAGGAACAGGTCGCCGACGCTGGGATTGCCGGGCTTCACACGGTTGAACATCGTCGCCGGTCCCCTCAGGCGCAGCGCGACAGCGACGGAACGGTGGGGTTCGCCGCCTTGGCGCACCGCCAGGCGGTGTCGGCCCTGGCCCCGTGCAGGACCAGCCAGTCGCGGAGGAAGGCGCCGAGCTCGGCGATCAGGAAGTCGCGGCCATCGATGCGGAATTCGGCCAAGGAGGCGTCGAGATGGTGCAACAGCTCCTGGTGCGCCAGCCGGTGCTCCGCCAGCCCGGCAAAGCCGCCGGCCGACATTTCCCGCTCCTCGGCGGCGAATTGCGACGCCGCCGCCTCGGTCAGGCCCCTCAATTTACGGATCAACTCGGCCCGCCCCAGACCACGCCCGAAAAGCGCCGCCAGCCGCCCGACGCGGGCATAAAGCCGTTCGCGCCCGCGTTCAATCTGGTCGGAAGGTCGCCGATTCAATCTACCCGACATCGCCCCCACCTCCGTGGCGGAACCATCAGTTGCGAGTATGGGCCATACCGCGCTCAACCCGCCATCAGGCAATTACCCCATTTCATCGAAATCGACCAGATGGAATACCCGGAGTTCGATCTCGGCCAGTTCGTGCAGGGCGGCGGCGGTGGCCTCCAGCGAGCTCAACTGATCTCCCAGGACCTCGACCCCGCCCATGGCGATCAGGGCGTCGATCACCGCTTGATAGGCGCTTTCCAACCGCGCCGCCAGGCCCAGGCGATAATCCTTTTCCGACAGCGCCATCGTCGCCCGCCGGTGGATGGCCTTCAGTTGATCGCTCAGTTGGGTGAAGTGGACTTCGAACAGCTTGCGCTGCACCTGGTCCAGCGCCGAGCCGAAGCGGGCCCGCAGGTCGGTGTCGGCGGCTTCGTTGACTTCGATCACCGCCAGCGAGATCAGGTTGCTCAACCGGCCGACCGCGTCGGCCATGCGCGGATCGCGGCGGCCGCGTCCCCGCATTCCCTCGATCTCGTCGGCGACTTCGCGCGCCGCCTGCAACGCGAGCGCGGCCCGAGCCTCGCTCGCCTTCCGTGGAGGTGAATTACCGCCGGCGGCCATTTCCGCGCCTGCCCTTGTGTTCATACCCGCAAACCAGCATAGCCGCAGGAACATTCCCGGCAAAGCCTCACTTGCCTCCCGCCGAGGATTGGGCATGATCTGTCCCAGAAGGATCGCGGCGACGCCTCGGTGGGGGGAGACGACATGAGCGAGCATGTGTGGAAATTCTTTCGGGCCGGTGGCTTCGACCAGGTTCGCCTCGACACCGGGCACGCGATAACCGCGCTGGGCAAGCTCGACCAAAAGCTGTGGGCGGCGCTCAGTTGCCCGACCCGGGGCATCGACCTCGATTCGCGCAGCCTCGACCTGTTCGACGCCGATGGCGATGGCCGCATCCGCGCCGCCGACCTGATCGCCGTGGTCGATTGGGTCGCCGGTCTGTTGAAAAGCGCCGACATCCTGCTGAAGCGCGAGGATCGGCTGCCGCTTGACGCCATCAACGACGCCGACGATTCCGGCAAGGCGGTGCTGGCGGCGGCGCGGCGCATCCTGGCCAAAAGCGGCCACGCCGATGCCGATTCGATCACCCTGGCCGACGTCGCCGGAGTCGAGCAGGTGTTCGCCGCCAACGACTTCAACGGCGACGGCATCGTGCCGGCGGAAATCGTCGACGACCCGGCGATTCGCGGCGTCATCGAGAACATCATCGCCGCCCAGGGAGCGATCGCCGATCGCAGCGGCCTGCCCGGCGTTTCCACCGACACCGTCGCCGCCTTTTTCGCGGCCGCCGAGGAATACGCCGCCTGGGCCGGACGCGCCGACGCCGACCCGACGCTGCTGCCACTGGGCGATGCCAGCGAGGCCGCCGCCGAGGCCGTGGACGCGGTCGCCGCCAAGATCGAGGATTGGTTCACCCGCGCCACCCTTGCCGCCTTCGACGCCAAGGCCGCCGGCGCGCTCAACCGTAGCGCCGAGGATTGGGCGGCGCTGGCGCCGCGCCTGTTGTCGCCGACCGAACCGGAACTTGCCGCCTTCCCGCTGGCCGAGGTGACGGCCGGCACCGCATTGCCGCTGGAAAAAGGTGTCAATCCGGCCTGGGCCGAGGCGCTGACCCGCTTCAAGACCGAGGTGGTGGTGCCGCTGCTGGGCAAGAAGGCGACGCTTTCCGCCGAGCAATGGGCCGAGATCAAGCGCCGCTTCGCCCCCTGGCGGGCCTGGTGGGCCGATCGCCCGGTCGGACCGGTGGGCGCGCTGGGCGCCGCCCGCATCGCCGAGATCCTGGCCTCGCCCGCCCGCGCGACCATCGACGACCTGATCGCCAAGGACCTGGCGCTGGAGGCCGAGGCCGCCGCCATCGCCTCGGTCGACAAGCTGCTGCGCTGCTGCCGCGATCTGGTGACGCTTCTCGACAACTTCGTCGCCTTCCGCGACTTCTACACCAGGAAGCGCAAGGCGGTGTTCCAGGCGGGCACCCTTTATCTCGACGGCCGATCCTGCGAATTGTGCATCCGGGTCGACGACCCGGCCAAGCATGCCGCCATCGCCAGCCTCAGCCGCATCTACCTGGTTTATTGCGAATGCGCGCGCCGAGGTGGCGACGACAAGATCAACATCGCCGCCGCCGTCACCGCCGGCGATTCGGACCAGTTGATCGTCGGGCGCAACGGCGTCTTCTACGACCGCCACGGCACCGACTGGGACGCCACCATCGTCAAGATCATCGACCACCCGATCAGCATCCGCCAATCCTTCTGGGCTCCATACAAGAAGCTGGCCGCCCTGATCGCCCAGCAGGTCGAGAAGGTCGCCGCCGCCCGAAGCGCCGCCAACGAGGCCGCCGCCAAGGTCCCGCCGCCGCCCCCGCCAGCCCCCGCCCCCGCCCCGGCCAAGCCGCCGGCCCCGGCGGCAACGCCCGCCCCGGCCGCCGCGCCGGCCGCCGCCCCCGCCGCCTTCGACGCCGGACGCTTCGCCGGCATCTTCGCCGCCATGGGCCTGGCGGTGGGCGCCATCGGCACCGCCATCGCCTCGGTGATGACCGGCCTGATGGCGCTGCCCTGGTGGCAGATTCCGCTGGCGCTGATCGGCGCGGTGCTGGTGGTCTCGGGCCCCTCGGTGGTTATCGCCTCGTTCAAGCTGCACCAGCGCAATCTGGGCCCGATCCTGGACGCCAACGGCTGGGCGGTGAATACCCGCGCCCGCATCAATATTCCCTTCGGCACCGCGCTGACCCACCTGGCCAAGCTGCCGGAAGGGGCTCAGCGCTCGTTGAAGGACCCCTATGCCGAAAAGCGCCAGCCCTGGGGCCTATACCTGTTCGCCTTGGCCCTGGTGGCGGCGCCGATCGTCGTCTGGAAGGTCGGATTGTTGAGCCGGCTGGCGGCGCTGCTAACGCACTGAGCCGGATTTCGACGCGCGGAACCGCGCCCAGGCGCGGGCGCGGGCGCGCTCGTAGGCGGCCGATGCCGGCGGCGGTGCGGCGAACAGCCGCTCCCGCGTCGCCGTCGGCGGATACACCGCCGGATCGGCGCGGAGCGCGGCATCGAGCAGCGCCGCCGAATCCGGCACGGCGTTGGCGTAGCCGGTGTGGTTGCTGATTTCGGCGATGATCTCGGGCCTGAGAAGGAAGTCGATGAAGGCGTGCGCCGCCGCCACGTGGGGGGCGTCGGCGGGAATCGCCATCACATCGATGTTGACCTGCGCCCCCTCGACCGGCACGACGATGGCGATGTTGCGCGGCGTTCCGGCCCGGCGGGCCCGCTCGCGGGCCTGCACCAGATCGCCGATCCAACCCATCGCCACGCAGAGCTCGCCCCCGGCCAGATCATTGATGTAGCGGGCGGAATTGACGGCGCGGAAATCACCGCGCACCGTCGCCAGCATCGCCATGGCGGCGTCGAGATCGGCGATCGATTGCGAACGGGGATCGCGACCCAGCCGAATCAGCGCCGCCGGCACCACCTCGCTGGGGGTGTCGAGCACGCTGACGCCGCAGGCGGCCAGCCGACCGGTGACCTTGGGGTCGAACAGCATCGCCCACGAGGCGGTCGGCGCGTCCGGGGCCAGTCGGGCGACGGCGCCGACGTCATAGGCGAAGCCGGTGGCGTAGAGCAGATAGGGGACGCCGTAACGGTTGCCCGGATCGATCACGCCAAGATCGGCCAGGGCGGAGGGGGCGATCCCGGCGGCGTGGGGCAGCAGCGACCGGTCGAGCGGCCGAAGCGCGCCGGCCTTGACCTGCTGGGCGAAAAAGGGCGAGGCCGAAGGGAACACCACGTCATAGCCCGAGCGTCCGGCCGCCAGCTTGGCGTCGAGCATCTCGTTGGAATCGTAGAGGTCGTAGCGGACGCGGATGCCGGTGGCGGCGGTGAATTTCGCCACCGTCGCCGGAGCGATGTAGTCGGTCCAATTGTAGACATTGACCACCGCCTCCTCGGCGGCGGCGGCGCCCGCGGCGAGGATGGCCAGGATCGCCAGCAAGACCCTGGCGCCGCGCATTCCTACTTGAACATCATCTTGGTGATGAGGATGTCGGTGATCGCCGCGCCGCCGGTCTCCTTGTGGACGAAATCGAGCGCCATCCTCTTGACCAGCGCCGTCGATTCGCCCTTCTGCAATTCCTCGAACGGCAGCGCCTGCAACGCCTGCTTGATCTTCATGCTGACCGCCTTGGGAACGTTGCTCGGCTCCTTCGAAACCATGCTGAGCTCGATGGCGATCTGATGGAAGACGCCGTTCTCGTCCCACATCTCGAGCACGATCGGCTGCATCTTGGCATAGACCTCGGCCCCTTCGACGGCGTGCCCCGAGGCCAAGGCCGGAGCGGCCGGCAACATGGCGGAAAGCGCCAACATCATCAGCAACGCAACGCGGCGGATCATTGGGGCGCCTCCGCCGAGGCGAGGGTGACCTCGGCCAGTTCTGCCCCGATCATGCGGATATTGCCCAACAGCGCGCCCACCACCACCTGCACCGCCTTGGGCGCCAGTTGCAGCTGTTCGGCCAGCCGCTGCTTGGCGACGATGACGCAGGCGGTCTCGTCCACGGCCATGGCGGAGGCCATGCGGGGCTGATCGTCGATCAGCGCCATCTCGCCGAAGATGCCGCCGGGGCCGATCTCGCCCAGGGTGACGCGCACCCCCTTGACGGTCTTGAACACCGAAACGCGCCCCGATTCGACGATATAGGCGGCATCGCCGGGCTCGCCCTCGGCGAACAGCAACGTCCCAGCCGGATAGACGCGGCGGCGGGGATGGGGCGCAGCCTCGCTCATGGCTATTCGCTCCAGCGCGCCGAGAAGTTCTTCGGCACCAGGATGGTGTTTTGCGGCGGCGCGATCTCATCCCGGGTGGGGAAGTCGATGGTGTAGTGCAGACCTCGACTTTCCTTGCGCATCAGCGCCGAGCGGACGATCAGCTCGGCGATCATGGCGATGTTCCGTAGCTCGATCAGGTCGTCGGTGACCCGGAACGAGCCGTAATACTCGTCGATTTCGCCCAGCAGCAGCTTGACCCGGTGCTTGGCCCGCTCCAACCGCTTGGTCGAGCGCACGATACCGACGTAGTCCCACATGAAGCGGCGGATTTCGTCCCAATTGTGGGAGACCACCACTTCCTCGTCGGAATCGGTGACCCAGCTTTCGTCCCACGGCGCCACCTGGGCGGGCTCGGGGATCTCGACGAGCCGCTCGACGATATCGCGGGCGGCAGCGGCACCGAACACCAGGCACTCCAAAAGCGAATTCGAGGCCAGACGGTTGGCGCCGTGCAGGCCGGTGCAAGCCACCTCGCCGACGGCGTAGAGGTTGTCGACATCGGTGCGGCCGTGATGGTCGGTGAGCACGCCGCCACAGGTGAAATGCGCCGCCGGCACCACCGGGATCGGCTGCTTGGTGATGTCGATGCCGTAGGACAGGCAGGTGGCGTGGATGTTGGGGAAATGGGCGACGACGAATTCGGCCGGCCGATGGCTGATGTCGAGATAGACGCACTCGCAGCCCAGCCGCTTCATCACGTCGTCGATGGCCCTGGCGACGATGTCGCGCGGGGCCAACTCGCCCCGGGAATCGTAATCGTCCATGAAGCGGGTGCCGTCGGGACGCAGCAGCTTGCCCCCCTCGCCCCGCACCGCCTCGGAAATCAGGAACGACTTGGCGTGCGGGTTGTAAAGGCAGGTGGGATGGAACTGGCTGAGTTCCATGTTGGAAACCCGGCAGCCGGCGCGCCAGGCCATGGCGATGCCGTCGCCGGTCGAGCCGTCGGGATTGGTCGAATAGAGGTAGACGCGCGAGGCGCCGCCGGTGGCCAGCACCACCGTGCGGGCGGCGATGTGCTCGATGCGGCCGGTCCGGCGGTCCAACCCGTAGATGCCAAGACAGCGTCCGCGCCGCCCGCCGGTCAGCTTCTCGCGAATCAGGTCGATGGCGATATGGTGCTCAAGCAGCACCGCGCCGCTTTTCCGCACATCCTCGGTCAGCGTCGTCTGCACGGCGCGGCCGGTGGCGTCGGCGGCGTGGATGATACGCCGGTGGGAATGGCCGCCCTCGCGGGTCAGGTGGTAGTCGGGACCTTCCTTGTCGAAGCTGACGCCGCGATTGATCAGCCAGGAGATGCCCTCCTTGGCGTGTTCGACCACATAGCGCACCGTCTCGCGGTCGCACAGCCCGGCGCCGGCATCGAGCGTGTCGTCGATGTGGGAGGCGAAGGAATCCGAGGTGTCGAGCACCGCGGCGATACCGCCCTGGGCATACATGGTGCTGCCCTCGGTGAGATCGGCCTTGGCCAACACCGCCACCCGTGCCGTCGGCCGGGCTTCGAGGATGCGGAGCGCCACCGACAGACCGGCGGCACCCGAACCCAGGATGAGAACGTCGTACACATCCGTCATGACGGTCAGCTCCAGTCCAATCCGATATCGACCGCGGGCGCCGATTGAGTGATGCGCCCGACCGAGACGTAATCTACGCCGGTTTCGGCGATGGCGCGGATGGTGTCCAGCGTCACCCCACCCGACGCCTCGGTCTTGGCTCGGCCGGCGACCAGCGCCACCGCCTGAACCAGCACCGCCGGCGGCATGTTGTCCAACAGCACGATGTCGGCGCCGGCCTCGACCGCCTCGGCCACCTGCGCCAGCGTGTCGCACTCGACCTCGATGGCCGGCAACTTGGCGTCCCTGGCCCGCTTCACCGCCGCCGCCACGCCGCCGCAGACGGCGATGTGGTTGTCCTTGATCAGCACGCCGTCATAAAGCCCCATGCGGTGGTTCTTGGCGCCGCCGCAGGTGGTGGCGTATTTCGACAGACGCCGGAGGCCGGGAATGGTCTTCCTGGTATCCAGCAGCGTGCAGCCGGTGCCGTGGATGCGGTCGGCGTATTGGCGGGTCAGGGTGGCGATGCCGCCCATCAACTGCAGCAGGTTGAGCGCGGTGCGCTCGGCGGTCAGCAGGCCGCGGGCCGGCCCCTCCATCTCGGCCAGCACGGCGCCGGCGGCCAGCATGTCGCCGTCCTTGGCCAGCGCCCGGAAGCGCGCTTCCGGCACCACCATGCGGAACACCTCCTCGGCCACCGGCAGGCCGGCAACCACCATCGGGTGGCGGGCCTGCATGACGCCCTTGAAGCGCAGATCGGCGGGAATCACCGTCGACGAGGTGATATCGCCGGCCCCGACATCCTCGTCCAGCGCCGCCTGGATGACGCGGCGCGCGTCGTCGAGATCAAGCGGCATTGCCGGCGGCCCCCGACATCGGCACCGATTTCGACATTTCCAGCATCCGCTCCAGCGGCTTCAGGGCGGCCAGACGCAGATCCTCGGGCAGTTCGATGCGCGGCGCCTCGTTGACCATCGCCAGATAGATCTTCTCGATGGTGTTCTTGGCCATGAACGGACAGTTCGAGCACGAACAGCCGCCATCGGCGCCGGGCGCCGGGATGAAGATCTTGCCGGGCGCCGCCTTGGCCATCTGGTGGATGATGTGGGGCTCGGTGGCGATGATGAACTCGGTCGCCTTCGACTGGAGGACGAAGTCGAGGATGGCGCGGGTCGAGCCGACATGGTCGGCGTGGCCGAGAATGCCTTCCGGGCATTCCGGATGGGCGGCGACGATGGCGTCGGGATGGCGCACCTTCAGCTTGACCAGTTCCTTCTCGGAGAACTGTTCGTGGATGATGCAGCTGCCCGGCCACAGGGTCATCCGCCGCCCGGTCTTGCGCTGGATGTACGAGCCCAGATGGCGGTCGGGGGCGAACAGGATCGGCTGGTCGGCGGGCAGCTGGTTGACGATCGCCTCGGCATTCGACGAGGTGACGATGACGTCGGACAGCGCCTTCACCTCGGCCGAGCAGTTGATGTAGGTGACGGCCAGATGGTCGGGATGCTTGGCGCGGAAGGCGCCAAAGGCGTCGGCGCGGCAGGATTCCTCGAGCGAACAGCCGGCTTCGGCGTCGGGGATCACCACCGTCTTGTTCGGCGAGACGATCTTCGCCACCTCGCCCATGAAGCGGACGCCGCAAAAGACGATCATGTCGGCCTCGGTGGCCGCCGCCTTGCGCGACAGGTCGAGCGAATCGCCGACGAAGTCGGCCAGGTCCTGGATTTCGCCTTCCTGATAATAGTGGGCCAGGATGACGGCGTTCTTCTCCCTGCGCAGCCGGTCGATCTCGGCGAACAGGTCGAGACCGGGGTCAATGCCCCCCTCGGCAAGCGCGCCGGCGGACGGCAGGACGACGGTATCGGTCATGGTGTCTTTCCTTCCCGGGGCGCCACGGGCCAGGCCCCGATTCATCAAGGTAGAGAGTAAAGGCGATTTTGCCCGGTGGACGCAATATCGACGCGCGGCGGAACCACGCGATTCCGGCCTTCCGCCCCCATTGCGGCGGAAGGCTGGCGCGAAGGACGGAAAAGCGGCAAGATCGCCCCGCCCGTCGCTGGGAGACAAGGCCGATGACCAAACCTGTGCCGACCGAATTCGTGGCGCTGGCCGAACGCCTGGCCGACGCCGCCCGTCCGATCATCCGCCGCTATTTCCGCACCCCCTTCGCCATCGACGACAAGGACGATTCCTCGCCGGTGACCATCGCCGACCGCGAAGCCGAGGCGGCCATGCGGACGCTGATCCAGGAAGCCTTTCCCCAGCACGGCATCCTCGGCGAGGAACATGGCCGGCACAACGTCGATGCCGACTGGGTGTGGGTGCTGGATCCCATCGACGGCACCAAGGCGTTCATTACCGGCAAGCCGTGTTTCGGCACCCTGGTGGCCCTGGCCCATCGCGGGCGCCCGGTGCTTGGATTGATCGACCAAGCCATCACCGACGAGCGTTGGCGGGGTGGCGACGGCCTGCCGACGACGCTGAACGGCGCCCCGGTCCGGGTCCGCGCCTGCCCCGAACTGGCCAAGGCCTACGCCTACACCACCGGCCCGGAATATTTCGACGCCGCCACCCGCCCCGCCTGGGACCGTATCGCGGCCAAGGTCAAACTGCCCCGCTACGGCGCCGATTGCTACGCCTATGCGCTGCTGGCCACCGGCTGCGTCGATCTGGTGGTCGAGGCCGGTCTCAAGCCCTACGACTACGCCGCCCTGGTGCCGGTGATCGAGAACGCCGGCGGCATCGCCACCGACTGGCGGGGCCAACCGCTCACCATCGCCTCGGACGGCCGCGTCTGCGCCGCCGGCGACGCCCGGGTGCACGCCGAGGCGCTGGCCGTTCTGGCTTAGATCTGCTTCCTCGGCGCCACGCCGGCCAATAGGCGGCCGACGCGTTCGGCCAGAGTGTCGGGCTTGACCGGCTTGACCAGGAAGGCGTTGGCGCCCCATTCGCGGGCGCCGTTCAGGACTTCCTGTTCAGTATGGGCGGTCAGGAAGATGAAGGGCAGCGTCCGCGCATAGGCCGAACCCGACTTGCGCAAGGCCTTCAACACCTCGAGACCGCTGGAGGGCGGCATTTCGACGTCGCAGATGACGATGTCGGGCTGCTGGCGCTGGATTTCCTTGACGGTGTCGGCACCGCTGGCGGCCTGCAGCACCGTCTTGAACCCCATGTTGAGCAGCATTTTCGCCACCAGGGCGCGGACGGTGGCGTCATCGTCGGCGACCAGCGGCACGAAGGCGCTGAAATTGACCGACGGAGCGGCGGGCTTGTTCATGACTTCCCTCCTGATAAGCGTCAGCCTGACCTCAACGAACGGGCGAAGTCAACCATACGGGAGATCGCTTGACGTAATTCCGCGACGCGGAGTTGTCCTCCGGCGATATCCGCGGCGGCCACGCAGGCTTCGATGGCGGCGAGGTGCCGGGCCAGTTCGGCGGCCCCGATCGACCGGGCGCCGCCCGAACAGCGATGGGCCACCCGACGCGCCTCCTCGGCGTCGCCCGCCACCAGCGCCGCCTCGATGGCGTCGGCGGTTTCCTCGACATTGACGACGAACTGATCGACCAGGGCGACCACCTCGGCGCTGAGCCCGCCGAATACTTCGACCACTTCCGAGAGGTCGCAGATGACCACACCGTCGGCGGTCCTTCCCACCGACGCGGAAGCGACGGTCTCGACCGGCTGATGGCGCATCTCGGCGGCAATGGGCAACCAGCGCCGCACCGCCGCGTCCAGCCGGTCGATGGCGACCGGCTTCGATAGATAATCGTCCATGCCGACATCCAGACAACGCTGGGCCGTACCGGCCAGGGCGTCGGCGGTCAGCGCCAGAATGGGCAGGCGCGGCGCCCCCACCGCTTCGGTGGCGCGGATATGGGCGGTCAACTGGTAGCCGTCCATTTCCGGCATGTGGCAATCGGTGATCAACAGCCCGTACCGGCGCCACCGCAACCGCTCGACCGCGTCCTGGCCGTTTTCCGCCATCTCGATGGCGTAGCCGAGCCGCTTCATCAGCTTCGACATCACCAAACGATTGGTGGAATTGTCCTCGGCGACCAGGATCAGCGCCCCGGCCGCCTCCGCCGCTTCGATCGTCGGCGGTTCGAAGTTGAAACGGACCCGCGGCGGCTCGGCGGTGATCGGCCGCTGACCGCTCAATAGCGCCGCGATGAGGTCGGCGAGTTCGCGGCGGCGCAGCGGCTTCGCCAGAGTGCCGAGGAAGCCACGGCGCACCGCTTCCGGCCGGCTGGAGCGCAAGGCGCGCGATACCACCAGCACCGGCCGCACCCCGGCGCACGCGGGATCGTCGAGCATGCGCGTCCCCAGCGCCAGGCCCGCCTCGCCCCCCAGCGCGCTGTCGATCAGCGCGACGTCGATCCGCCGGGCGCGACAGACGGCCAGCGCCGCCTCGGCGGTGGCGACAATCTCGCACTCGCCCCCCAGACTTTCCAGATAGGCCCGCCAGAAGCCTGCCACCTCGGGATCGGCGACCGCGGCCAAGGCCAGGAAATGCTGTCGACCGGGGGCGGCCTCCAGCGTATCGGCCGGCGCGGCTGGCATGTTGAACCAGAAGGTCGAACCCTTGGCCGGCTCCGACTCGACGCCGATCCGGCCGCCCATGGCCTCGACCAGCCGCCGGCAGATCGACAGACCGAGGCCGGTACCGCCAAAACGCCGGGCGGTCGAGCTGTCGGCCTGTTCGAAGGAGTTGAACAACCGACCACGCTGTTCCTCGGTCAGGCCGATGCCGGTGTCGGAAACAGCGACGCTCAGTTCCGGACCGCCGCCGTGGCTTTCCATCCGGACGACGATGGTGACCCGCCCGGACTCGGTGAACTTGACGGCGTTGGCGGCCAGATTAAGCAGTATCTGGCGCAGCCGCGCCGGATCGCCAAGATAGGTGTCGGGCGCGGCGGGATCGATGAAGGTCGCCAGCGCCAGCCGCTTCTCCTCGGCCCGGGGCATCAGCAATTCGGCGACTTCCTCGACCAGCCCCGAAAGCGAGAAGGGCATCTTTTCGAGCGCCAGCTTGCCGGCCTCGATTTTCGACAGGTCGAGGATATCGTTGATGATGGTCAGCAGCGACTGGGCGGAATCGGCGATCACCGAGACCATGCCGCCCTGTTCGTCGTCAAGGCCAGTCTGGCGCAGCAGCTCGGCCATGGTCATGACGCCGTTCATCGGCGTCCGGATCTCGTGGCTCATGGTGGCGAGGAAGGTACTTTTCGCCAGGGTCGCCTGCTCGGCCTGTTCCTTGGCGACGCTGAGCGCCGCCGTTCGCTCGGCGACCATCTGTTCCAGTTCGACGGCCGTCATCAACAGCCGCTCATGCCGGCGCCCCACCAGCCAAGTGAAAAGCGAAACGACGACGCAGACCAGCACGGCGGCGATGACGTAGAAATCCGCCGCCGCCTGCAACGCCGCCGTGGCGGTGGCGGTGCGGGCGCGGGCCACCTCGGTGCTGTGGACGGTGATCTGGTCGAGTTGGGCGGTAATGCGGTCGATATGCGCCTTGAACGGGCTGATGAAGGCGACGGCGCTGGGAAAGTCGATCTCCAGCATCGCGCCGACCCACGAAATCGCCCCCTCGTACAACACCAGATTGCGGATGAACTCGTCGAAGTCGCCGCGCCGCTCGGGCTCCGCCTCGTTGTCGCGGTAGGTCTTGAGGTCGATGGTGATACGATCGACGCCGCTCGCCAGTTGTTCGACCTGGCCGCGAAGGTCGGCGATGTGCTCGCCGGCCGCCGCCGCCGTCATCAGCTGGAAAATCTCGGCATTGGCGGACCGTAGGCGGCTATTGATGTTGGCCAGGCGGGCGATGCTCTCGAGGTCGGTATCGACCACCTGCTTCATCAGCCGTTCCTGGGTGCCGAGCGCCCGGGTGCCAATTATGAACAGGGTGCCAAGGATCAACAGCAGCACCATCGGCAGCAACGCCAGCCGAAGCGCGATTTGCAGCCGCCGTCGGCCAAGGCCGAAATGCGCGGGAACGGGCGCGGTGCCGCCGACCATTCCTAGAACCCGTGCGTCGCAGTAAGAAACAGCCGGTTCTCGGTGGGCAGACCGAGCGATGTCCGCCTTAACGTCGCCAGCGCCCCGGTCAGTCCCAGATTGAAATCCTCGGTCACCTTGTAGCCGAGGTGGCCAAGGAAAAAGGCGTAACTTTGGATCGGCGCCGAGGCGTAGCTGGTTCCCGTGCCGCTGATGGCGACGTCATCGAAACGCGTCTGCCAGCGGGCGGAGACGTCGGCCTCGAATTGATCCCAAGAACGCCCGAATCCGGCGATCACCGTGCTCACCGGCGTGCCCCGTTGGTTCTCGATCGAACTGGTGATGACGCCCTGGTTGGTGGTGACGTCATCCTTGATCAAGGCCAGGGCGTAGCCCAAATTCCAGCGCCAACCATCGGCATTCGACCCTTTGAGGGTGAGTTCGCCGCCTACAGCGCGGCTACGGCCGATATTGCCCGACCAGACGATGCCGTTGGCGTCCGGCGGACCGGCATCGCCGGGGGCGGCCAGCACGTCGCGGGTCTGTTGCCAGAACACCGCCAGTTGCGCCGTCGAGGACCATTCCGGGATGGTCCGGCTGTAATCGGCCTCGTAATTCATGACGATGCTGGGCTTGAGGTGGGGATCGCCCTCGAAGCTCCCGGTGCCGGCGGTGAAGGTGGCGCTCCTGGTCGGCGGCTGGGGGAACATTTGGTAGATGTTGGGCGGCTGCACCGCTCGCGCCGCCGACAGGCGGACCGAATCGAGACCGGTGGGACGCCAGACCAACGCCGAGTTGAAACTGGGCTCGGTCACCCGGATGGCGTAGGCCGAGGCCGGATAGGGCACGTTGGGCGGTATCGGCCCGGTATAGCTGGTGGTCATGTGATCGACCCGCACCGAATTGGTCAGCGACCAGGCCGAGTCGATCTGCCAGTTCCACATGGCGCTGCCGGAATAGAGGTCGAAACCCATGGTCTCGCCCTTGTAATAGCTGCCCTGGTTGTCGTCCGAACGGAATTCCAGCCCCAACCGCACCGAGTGGTCGGAGCCCAGCTTGAACAAGTCGCTGGCCTGCAGCACGTACAAGCGGTTGTCCATCTTGGTGTAGTCGTAATCGTTGCCGCCCTGGTCCCAGCGATAGCCGATCTGGTTGCGGTAGCCGGTGAGGCTGACGGTGCCGATCGAGGTCGGCGCCTCGAGCCCCAGCTTCTGCGAATTGGTGCTGTAAAAGCTGGTGCCGGGGAAGCCGCCCGTGCCCATCTCCCATTGCTGGGCGTTGACCCAGGAAATCTCGGCGGTGAGGTTGACCCCGGATGGCGACTTCCAGCGACCGTCGGCGTTGATCGCGTGGTTGTAGTTGTCGCGGTTGAACAGCCCGAAGACCTTGGGCTGATCGGCGGTCGACGCCTCATGGCCGCGCAAGCCCCCGGCCGACAGCCGCAATCCCGCCCGCTCGCCGAGCTTGGCGGTGCCGATTACCGAGCCGCCGGTGTATTCCTGGGTGCCGGTGCGGAAGGTGACCTGGCCGACATCGTCGTCGAGCGGGTCATAGGTGATGATATTGATGACGCCGCCCACCGCGTTGAAGCCATAAAGCGCCGAATTTGGCCCCTTGATAATCTCGATCTGGCGGATCTCGCCCAATTGCACCGGCAGGGTCTGCCACGAGGTGTAGGTGTTGTAGTCGATGTAGAACTGGCGGCCGTTGATCAGCACCAGCACGCGGGGGCTGTTGCCGATGTCGTAGCCGCGGATGCCGACATCGGCGTCGGTAAGACCGTAGCGCCGCACGTCGACGCCGGCGACGAAACGCAGGATGTCGGGAATGTTGTCCGAGCCCGACCGTCGAATGTCCTCGGCGCTGATGATCTGCATGTTGACGGGGGTTTCGGACAGGCGTTCGGGCTTGCCGGTGGCCCCCCGCGTCACCGGCTCGCCGAACAGCCGCTCGTAGGCGCCGTAATCGAGGCTGTCGGCGAAGGCGGCACCGGCGGCGAAGATCATACAGAGGGCGAGCGACGGAGATGCGATGCGCCTCATCTCAGTACTCCTCTTTGACCATCATGCGGAACGCGTCGAGGAACTCGATCCCGCAGGCCGTGGCGACCTGGCGGTTGAGAATCACCTCGACGCGCGGCGAGCTGGAAATGCCCATGGTGCATTTGCCCGCGTGCACGCAGGAAAGATCCGAAGAAATGGTCATCGTCCCGTGGGTGCGGGAATAGTCGAGAATGCGGGCGAACATGTCGCCGGACAGACCATTGGCGACGATCGCCAGCGGAAAATGACGGTCGCCGGCTAGCTCCTGGATATCGACCAGCACGGGCGCCATTTCGGCCTGCTTGATCCGCGGATTGGCCAACAGCCAAGTCAGGATGGCGCGGGCGTCCTCGTCGGAATCCTTGCGGCGGCGATCATAGACGACGGCCACGTCAATGCGGCCCCGAGGCGGAACCCTCAGGAACTCGACGGTGCGAATGCCGACCTGCACGTCCTTGAGGCTGGTGGCATTCCCCTTGGGCGGAAGCGCAAGGCCGGCGACGAAAGCCAACCCCAGCGCCAAGAACCGACGCATCCCGAAGTCCCGACCGCTAGGAAGGCGCCCCTGCGCCTTAAACTTGGTGAGGCTACGCGGTTCTAAACTTTCGGGCAAGGTTCGGCGATCATGAAACGGCCGAAATCGGCCGCCCCGGGGTTGCCGTCGACGGCGCCGGGTGGCACCATCGCCAAGCGACCATGGAGGGGGCTCGGATGTTGAAACGCCTGCTGGCCCTGGGGGCCGCGGCCGCCGGAGCGCTGGTCTCGGCCTGCGGCGACGGCCCGGCGACGGTTTCCGGAACCTGGCGCAGCCCGGCGACCTGGGGAACCATGGTCTATGCCAGCGGCGACGGCCCCCTGCTGGTCGAGGTGCATGGCGATCCCTTCGGACGGGGCGCCGATTTCCGCTTCCAAGTGGCGGCTGCGATGGACAACCAGATCATCGGCCGTAAACTGGCGATTACGGCAGATCGCGCCCTGGCGCCCCACCCCGACGCCCGCATCGTCGTCGCGTTCGATCCGCCGCCCGGCTTCGATCCCCGCCATTTGTGCGAGGGTCGGGTGCCCACCCGCGCGACCGTCGGCGACCGGTTGACCGTGCTGGCCGCCTTCTGTCAGGGGAGCGAGACGCTGTCGTCGGTGGATGGCTGGGTGGCCGGCGCCGCCGGCCCCGACGACCGTCGCTTCCGCCAGTTGATGGGCCAAGTGGCGCGGGCGCTATTCGGCGACCCGCAGTAGCTTATTTCCTATTCGCCCACGCCCAGCAGCAGGCCGCGTACCCGGGCGACGTGCCAGGTGCGCAGGAACACCGCCAGGGTCACCAGCAGATAGAGCAGGTTGAGCGAAGCGGCGCCAAGCAGCAGGTCAAGCCGCAGTCCGTGGCCGAACATCAGCGAGCGCATGCCCTCGAAGACGTAGGCCGGGGGCAAGGCCCAGGCCAAGGGCTGCAGCCACGAGGGCAAGACGGCCACCGGATAGTAGATGCCGGCAACCGGGGCGACGGCGAAGACCAGAACCCAGGCCAAGCTTTCCGCCCCCAGCCCGTAGCGCAGCACCAAGGCCGAGACGCCCAAGCCGATCACCCAGCCGGAAATCATCAGATTGACCCAGAAAGCGATCAACGGCAGCCCCAGCGAGAAGATCGAGTAATGGTAGAGCGGTATCGCCAGCAGCGCCGCCGGCAGCACGCCGACCACCGTGCGGATCAGACTCATCACCAGCATGGCGGCGACGAATTCATGGGGACGAAGCGGGCTGACCGCCAGGTTGCCGAGATTGCGCGACCACATCTCCTCGAGGAACGAGAGCGAAACCCCAAGATTGCCGCGAAACATCACGTCCCACAGGATGACGGCGCCGATCAGCACCCCGGCCGCCCGCGACACCCAGTCGCTGTGGCCGGCGAAGAACTGGCTGGTGAAGCCCCAGAGCAGCATGTTGACGGTCGGCCAATAGGCCATTTCCAGCACCCGCGGCCACGAACCGCGCAGGATGTAGAGATGCCGGAGCACGATCGCCAGGACGCGGCGCGACGCCAGAATCATTGTGCCGCCTCCTCGCCGGTCGGCTCGGGGGTGTCGGTGGGGGAGCGGCGGTCGCGGGCGATGTCGAGGAACACCTCCTCCATGTTGGCGCGGCCATAGCGTTCGATCAGCGCCGAGGGCGCCCCCTCGTCGACGATGCGCCCCCCCTTCATGATCAGCACCTGATCGCAGATGCGCTCGACCTCGGTCATATTGTGCGACGCCAATAGGATGGTGGCGCCGCTCTGGTCGCGATAGGTGGTCAGGTAGCCGCGCACCCAGTCGGCGGTGTCGGGATCGAGCGAGGCGGTGGGCTCGTCCAGCAGCAGCACCTCGGGCCGATTCAACAGCGCCTTGGCCAGGGCCACCCGCGTCTTCTGGCCCGCCGACAGCCGGCCGGCGGGGCGCTCCAACAGATCGCCGAGGTCCAGTTCGTCCGCCAGTTGGCGGATGCGCGCATCCAGCCCGCCAACGCCGTAGAGGTGGCCGTAGACCTTCAAATTCTCGCGCACCGTCAGCCGGTGGGGAAGATCGACATAGGGGCTGGAAAAGTTCAGCCGCGGCAGCACCCGGTAGCGGTGGCGGACCATGTCCTCGCCGAGCAGGCGGACGCTGCCCGAACTCGGCAACAGCAGGCCGAGCAGCATCGAAATGGTGGTGGTCTTACCGGCGCCGTTGCCGCCCAGCAACGCCGTGGTCGAGCCGGCGGCAACCGCGAAGTCGACGCCATCGACGGCGACGACCGGTCCGAAACGCTTCGACAGGTGGCGAACTTCGATGGCGGGGGGCGGGGGGGATTTCATGGCCGTCGATGCGGAAGCGACGTGGGGCCCCCGCAATTCGTCATCGCTTTTGGTTGCTGCGAGCGGTGCCGCGGCGACGCGCTTCCTCGGCCAGCAGCGTCTCGATGTGGCGGCCCTGGAACAGGGTGATGCCGACCGAATGGCCGTACTCGATGGCGCCGGGGGCATCGCAGCGGCACAGGATGATGCGGGTGACGCCGATGCGCCGTAGCGCGTCGGTCTTCTTGTCCTTCTCGTCGAGCAGCGAGTTTTCCCACACCAGCTTGATCAGATCGGCGCCCAGCCGTTCACGGTTGACGAAGGGCAGCATCGAATAGGTCAGGCCGTCGATGCAGATGCGGTAGCCGCGATCGTGGGCGAAGTCACGGGCGAACAGATAGGCGCCGAGATCGGCGAAGATGTCGACCTTCTGCAATTCCAGCACGATGGTGCCGCGCGCGCCGGCCTTGATGTTGTCGTCGAAGGTAAGGAAATCGGGCGACAGGATGGTCGAGACGTTGAGGTTGATGCTGATGTCGCCTTCCAGGGTGCGGTCGTCGTGCTTGTTGAGCAGCGACAGCACGCGGCGATCGAGCGTCTCGGTCAGCTCCTGGAACAGCCAGGGGCTGGAGGCGACGTTGACCGAGGGCATCATCACCTGACGCATGTCGGCGATCGAGATGAACAACTCGTGGAACACCGGCTGCGGCGGCGATTGGCCGACCACCGCGCAGACCGCCTGGCGCCGCATCAGGTTGGCGAGGTCGGCCTGGAACAGCGCCGCCTCGGTGCGGACCAACAGTTCGGGGGTGAAGGGGGTGCCCCTCGGCCGATTGTCGCGCGCTTCGCTCTCGGTGCGCTCCTGGACGGCGCGCTGACGCGCCTGTTCCTCCTGGAGCATCTTCTGGGCCAGACCGATGACGTCCTCGTACTCGCGGTCGAGCGAGAACCAGTCGCAGAAATTGCGATCCAGCCCGTCGTTGATGACCAGGGGATCGTCCGAGAACAGGAAGCGCAGCTTGACGATCGCCGCCTCGACCTCGTCCTGGACCTGGGCCTTGTAGATCACCATCAGATCGACGTTGGCCAGGGTGAAGGCCTGCGCCTGCAACAGCTTGACCAAACTGTCGAAAGCGCCGGCGGCGATGCGCATGTGATTGTCGCGCCGGTTGACCGGCTGCAGTTGCGACAGGTGGATGTGGACGCAGCGGCGGTCGCGACGGTGGCGTTCCAGCCGTTGCAGATAATCGATCAGCAGGCTTTCCTGGCTGAGCGAGGCGTTGGAGCCGGCGGCGGGCGGGGCGTTCTGCATCAGCGAATCGCCTTCAGCGACGGGAAGGCGTCGAGCATGTCGTTGTTGCCGCAATCGACGCGCGGCCTGCCCGAGATGACGCCGTGGCGCTGGGTGCATTGCTGAAGCGTGCAGGCCTCGGCCTTGTCGCACTTGGTCATGGTCACCGCCGACACCATCGAATCCAGGTAGCGGCCCTGGAAATGGCGGATGCCGAGATCAAGGCCCCATTCGATCGCCGTCTCGCTGTCGCAGCGCGACAGGATGACCCGGTCGAACCCGACGGGCCCGAGCGCGTCGGTCAGGTTGGCGGTGAGGACGTCGCTGGCCATGTCGTTGCTCCAGCTGACCTTGACGTAATCGGTGTCGTAGAGCTCGGCGTCGAGGAATTCCAGCGTGATGGTGCTCATGCCGTCGAGCACCGTGCCGCAGCCCTTGGCCTTGAGGGTGTCGCGGCAACGGAAAAAGCCGTCGAGGTTGCTGAAGATGTCGGCCAGTTGGAACTCGACGAACATGCCGGCCCGACCGCGAATCGAGGCGAGAAAGCGATCGAACATCGGACTTTCCGCCGTCGCCATGTTGAGATTGAGCGAATAGGCGGTGGGCAGCTTGCGAAAGCCGGCATCCTGGAGCACCGACAGCACCTTGAGGTCGAGGACCTGCGACAGGTGCTGGAACAGCCAGCGATTGGCCAGCAGGTTGACGTCGGGGGCCAGGACCTTCTGTAAATCGGCGATCGACATGTAGAATTCCTGGAACATCACCTCGGCGGCGTTGTCCTCGGTGATGCGGACGCAGGGCTGGCGCCGGACCACCCCGGCGATGTCGACGCTGCCGATACGCGACAGCACGCGGGTCAGCGACTTGGCGTCGAGGTCCTGAATTTGCGGGACGGTTTGCTGCGCCGCCTTACGCTTCTTGACCTCGGCCACCATTTGGGCCGCGACTTCAAGGAAGTCGTCGTAGCGGACGGTCAGGTCGTAAAAGGTGGCGAAGCCGTTGTCGTCGTCCTCGGTAAAGGCCAGGGGATCTTTGGAAAACAACGCCTTCAATTTGTAGACGATGCCGTCGAGATCGGCGATGCGGGCGTCCTTGCAGATCAGCATGACGTCCGAATTGGTCAGCAGGAATAATTGGCCGTGGAAAATGTCGACCATGCTTTCGAACATGCGAAAGGCGATGCGGACCTTGTTTTCCTCGCGGTTCTGCGGTTGCAACCGCGACAGATGGATGTGGAGCGCCAGCCGGCCGTCGCGAATACGGCCGATCCGTTCCGCAGCGTCGTAGAGAAGGCTCTCCGGCGTTATGACTTCCTGCGGCTTTCCACCGAACGCCGTCGCGTTCATGCTGTTCCCGATTCGGCGACGGACCCTAGGGGTCCGGAGATTGTCACTTGCCTTTGACAGGCGCAAAACCAGCTATCACAAAGATACACAGCGCCCATTCCGGAGCCTAGAGCCAAATGCGAAGCCCGTCGGCCGACAGTACCGCCGCGCTAATCGAGGAAGCCCCATCGCGGGTTCCATCGGGCGCTCGCGTCTACGCCGTCGGCGACATCCACGGCCGTCTCGACCTGTTGGAGCAACTGCTGGCGATCATCGGGGACGATGTCGCCGCCGGGGCGCCGGGGCGCCCGACCATCGTCTTCCTCGGCGACATGATCGACCGTGGCCCGCATTCGCGCCAGGTGGTCGAACGCATCGCCGCCGGACCGCCCGCCGCCGGGCCGTTGGCCGGAGCCGGCTGGGTGGCGCTGGTCGGAAACCACGAGGATTACATGCTGCGCTTTCTTGCCGACCCGGCGGTGGCGCCCTCGTGGCTGCGCAACGGCGGGCTGGCGACCATTCGCTCCTATGCCGGCGGCGATCCGCCCGGGGACGACCCGACGACGCTGCGGGACACACTGGATCGCGCCCTGCCCTCCGACCATCTGCGCTTCCTTGGGCAATTGCCGGCGGCCCATGTCGAGGGCGACTACCTGTTCGTCCATGCCGGGGTGCGGCCGGGCGTGGCGCTGGCGCGGCAGGAGTGCGCCGACCTGCTGTGGATTCGCGAGCCCTTCCTTGGCAGCGCCGAACCCTTCGGCAAAATGGTGGTCCATGGCCACACGGTGGTGCCGGAGCCCGACATTCGCCCCAATCGCATCGCCATCGATACCGGCGCCTGGCGCACCGGCCGCCTGACCGCCCTGGCGCTTGAGGGCGCCGAACGGCGCTTCCTGACCGCCACCGCCTGACCGTCCCCGCCTAAGATCGGCCAAAGGATCGGCCAACAGGCCTAGCAAATCTCGAATTTGCCGTTTAACATCATCGCATTATGATTCGCAAAACATCGGCCAGCTCGGAGATTCTCGAAAGCGTGGAACGCATTGAGCCGGCGCGCATCGAAGAGGTGCCGGAAGCTCTCTCCGACGTGATTGCCGAACTTGCGACCGCCTCGGCCAAACTGGGGCATTCCCTTCACCCCCGCACGGCGGCGAATCTCGCCAGCCTGGTGCGGATCATGAACAGCTACTACAGCAACCTCATCGAAGGGCACAACACGCGGCCACGGGACATTGAACGCGCGCTTTCGGGGCAGTTCGACAGCGATAAAGAGCGGCGCAACCTTCAGATCGAAGCCGCGGCCCACGTCCGCGTGCAGGCCGAGATCGACCGCATGGCCGCCGAGGGGAGTTTGCCAGACCCAGCATCGGTCGATGCTATTCGGTGGCTCCACCGGGAATTCTATCGCGATGCGCCGCCGGAGATGCTGGTGATGCGCGGAGCGGGGCGAGAATTCGCGATGACGCCCGGAGAATGGCGCCGCAATCCCGAACATGACGTGGCGGTTGGGCGACACCTGCCGCCATCGAGTGAGAGAGTCGCGGCCTTCATGGATCACTTCGCTCAGCGCTACCGCTTCGAGCGACTCGGCAAGGCCGCCCGCATTCTCGCCATTCCCGCCGCACACCATCGGCTCAACTACATCCATCCTTTCCCCGATGGGAACGGTCGGGTCGCGCGTTTGATGAGCCACGCCATGGCGCATATGGCGGGCATCGGCGCCCACGGCTTATGGTCGGTATCGCGTGGCCTCGCGCGCGGCCTGGACAGCCGGGGCGACTACAAGCGGATGATGGACCATGCCGACATGCCGCGTCAGGGCGATCTGGATGGCCGGGGGAACCTGTCGCAACGCGCGCTGATCGACTTCATGCTGTGGTTTCTGCGCGTGTGCCTCGACCAGATCACTTTCATGGCGGGCCTGTTCGAACTCGATACGCTCGTGCGCCGCTTGCGCATTTTTGTCGAACGCGGCGAAACCCTTAGGCCGGAGGCCTCCCGCCTTCTCGAAGAAGCGTTGATCCGGGGTGAACTGGAAAGAGGCGACGTGCCACGAATCACAGGCCTGCCGGAGCGGACCGCCCGGCGCGTGTTCAATGACGTCGTTGCCGCCGGACTGCTGGCGTCGGACACGCCGAAGGGTAAGGTGTCGCTGCGCTTTCCGGTCGAGACGCTCGACATCCTTTTTCCCAAGTTGTTTCCCGAGACGTAACCGCTTTCCGGTTCGGCAAGCATGCCCCTCGCGAATACGCCCCTGGAGGGCTGGCCCCCGACATTCACCCCTATCGCGTCGCCATCGGTACCGGCGCTTGGCGCACCGGCCGCCTGACCGACCCCACGCTTGACGGATCGGACGGGGCGGACTACGAACGGCGCGAGAATCCCACACATCGTTCCTGCCCCCGGCGGAGGTCCCATGGCCGCGTACCAGTACATCTACGTGATGAAGAACCTCTCCAAGGCCTATCCCGGCGGCAAGGAGGTCCTCAAGGGGCTGTGGCTGAGCTTCCTGCCCGGCGCCAAGATCGGCGTGCTGGGCGCCAACGGCTCGGGCAAGTCGACGCTGTTGAAGATCATGGCCGGCCTCGACAAGGAATATAACGGCGAGGCCTGGTCGGCCGAAGGCGCCAAGGTCGGCTACCTGCCGCAGGAACCGCAATTGGACCCGGCCAAGGACGTGCTGGGCAACGTCATGGAGGCGGTGGCCGAGACCAAGGCGCTGCTGGACCGCTTCGACGAGGTTTCGGCCAAGTTCGCCGAGGAGATGTCGGACGACGAGATGAACGCCCTGATCGCCGAGCAGGGCGAGTTGCAGGAGGCGATCGACCACCTCGACGCCTGGGACCTGCAGCGCAAGATCGAAATCGCCATGGACGCGCTCCGCTGCCCGCCGGGCGATTCCGACGTCGCCAAGCTGTCGGGCGGCGAGCGCCGCCGGGTGGCGCTGTGCCGTTTGCTGCTGTCCCATCCCGACATGCTGCTGCTGGACGAACCGACCAACCATCTGGACGCCGAATCGGTGGCTTGGCTGGAACGCTATCTCGAAGACTATGCCGGCACCGTGGTGATGGTCACCCACGACCGTTACTTCCTCGACAACGTCACCGGCTGGATCCTGGAACTCGACCGCGGCCAGGGCATTCCCTACGAAGGCAACTACACCGCCTGGCTGGAGCAGAAGGAAAAGCGGCTGGAGCAGGAAGCGCGCGAGGAATCGGCCCGCAGCCGCACCATCAAGGAGGAACTGGAATGGGTCCGCGCCAGCCCGCGCGCCCGCCAGACCAAGAGCAAGGCCCGCATCAACGCCTTCGACGCCCTGGTGGCCAAGAGCCAGGAGAAGGCCACCGGTGCCGCCCAGATCACCATTCCGCCCGGCCCGCGCCTGGGCGGCAAGGTCATCGAGGCGGCCGGCGTCGCCAAGGCCTTTGGCGACAAGCTGCTGTTCGAGAACCTGGAATTCCGGCTGCCACCGGGCGGCATCGTCGGCATCATCGGCCCCAACGGCGCCGGCAAAACCACGCTGTTCCGCCTGATCACCGGCCAGGACCAGCCCGATTCCGGCACCTTCACCGTCGGCGAGACGGTGGTGCTGGGCTACGTCGATCAAAGCCGCGACACGCTCAGCCCCGACAAGACGGTGTTCGAGGAGATTTCCGACGGCCAGGACGAGGTCGATCTCGGCCGGCGCAAGATCAATTCGCGCGCCTATGCCGGCCTGTTCAATTTCCGCGGCACCGACCAGCAGAAGAAGGTCGGCATCCTGTCCGGCGGCGAACGCAACCGCGTCCACCTGGCCAAGATGCTGTCGCGCCCGGCCAACGTCATCCTGCTCGACGAACCGACCAACGACCTGGACGTCGAGACGCTGCGGGCGCTGGAAGAGGCGCTGGACGAGTTCCCCGGCTGCGCCGTGGTGATCAGCCACGATCGCTGGTTCCTCGACCGCATCGCCACCCATATCCTGGCCTTCGAAGGCGACAGCCAGGTGGTTTGGTTCGAGGGCAACTATCAGGATTACGAGGCCGACCGCAAGCGCCGCCTGGGCGCCGACGCCGACCAGCCGCATCGCCTCAAATACAAGCCGT
>Ga0265327_10001066_pt1 | contig 38221 bp, 39 predicted proteins | sample 41621metaG_FD_202089 | JGI IMG/M metagenome (GOLD analysis project Ga0265327, IMG submission 202089) | Rhizosphere microbial communities from Carex aquatilis grown in University of Washington, Seatle, WA, United States - 4-16-21 metaG | ecosystem: Host-associated > Plants > Roots > Rhizosphere...
ATTGTTGATACAATCGTCTGTTCATATGTAAAATCACCTTGGTTGATAATATCGACCAAGGTGATTTTACCAAATGCTTCGCTAGAAACGCACACCCCAGCTAAAGCTGGGGGTTTATGCTATTAATGTAGAAACAGTTTTCAACTGTCTCTGAAACTTTTCTGAAGAACCTATACAACATGATTCTGCCCTTCCTTTTCTCTAGTTTTGTCTGCTTTAAGCAGACTGTTTTCGTTTGTCCTGACAATGAACAAAAGCACCTAACACGAGGTGCATTTTTTCTAACCCAATACTACAATAATTTAGTTGAAAAGCAATTATGTTATTCAAACATGCTTAGGAGTTTTTTGATTGAAGCTGTTGCTATTCCAACAACACTGTCGGCACCGCCATAATAAATGAAAAGTTTATCTTTAATATTTGCAGTACCACAAGGAAAAACGACATTTGGAACTTGGCCTTCGCGTTCATATTTTTCTTTCGGTTCAAAAATAGGTTGATTGGTTCTTCCTAAAACTATAAAAGGATTTTTTAAATCAAGCAAAACTGCACCAACTCTATAGGTATGTCTGCTACTTGAGACACCATGATAAAGCATGAGCCAGCCCTTACTTGTTTTTATCGGCGGAGCTGTGAGACCTACTTTTTCACTATCCCACATTCCGGCCCTCGGCAAAAGAATTGGAGTTCCACCGAGACTTGAAGTATTAACGGAATCAAATGATTCAATAAAATCTGCGCAAATGTCATTATTTACTCTGTGAATCAATAAGAATTTACCGTCAATTTTTTCTGGAAAAATGCATGCGTCTTTGTCGTCAACTTTATCCGGAGAGACGATAATCGGTTTGCTCCAATTCCAATTTTGTTTTCTAAAATCTTCAAGTGAAATATGCGAAAGCGCAACTCTCGGTAAATCAGTTTGATTGTAAGCCGTATAACATAAATAAACTTCACTATGAATGAGTGTTAAGCGAGGATCTTCGCATCCAGAGTTTCCAGGCTGTCTCTTTTCTTCAAAACTTGCGCGAGGAACATAAATTGGTTTGTTCAATCTTGAAGTAATTTTTAGACCATTTCGTGTTGTTGCCAATCCAAAAACTGAAGTTCGTTCGTTTGACATCGCTCTATAAACAATATTTATGGTCTTTCCATCCTGAAAAACACCAGGATTAAAAACTGCATAATTTTCCCATGAGTTTTCAGCTTTTGGCAAAAGCACTGGATTTTTTTTGAAACGAGTAATGAATTTATCCATTGCTCCCGGAAGCAGACTTGTCAAAAGATTATTTAAATTGACCTCTGCCTTACAACAGACGGTATCGGCGCCCCCATAGTAGATTTCTAAATTGTCTTTATTGATAAGAGATCCCGATGGAAAAACTACTCCTGGAATTTTTCCAAACATTTCATAAGATTCGCTCGGACTAAAAATTGCTCCGTTGCTTCTGCCGATTATTTTTACTGGATTTCTTTTTTCAAGAAGAATTGCTTCAATGCCGAAAATCGTGTCTTCTGAATAAAAACCCTCTTTGTGGTTTTTAAAATAATTTTGAATATGGCTGTAAATTAATAGCCAACCTTCTTTTGTTTTTATAGGTGGTGCGCCTATTTCGACATGGTCAGTTCCAAATCTTCTTGGGTCAATTCTAAATTTATCAATTTGATTGTGCCATCTTATCCAAACTCTTTGATCCCACATGTCCTCTTCTTTATCAAACTGAATTATTGCAATCTTTGCTGGAGGATTGTCTGTATCGACAGAAAGAATCGCGGTAAATTTACCGTTTATTTTTTCTGGAAACAAAGTCATTGCCTTCGCATTGAAAGGGGTAATTATGTGTTTTTCAAAATGTTTGAAATCTTCTGTAATAGCTAAGGCAACTTTAATGCTGTCTGCATCGAAAGGATAATTTGAAAGTGCTGTATAAAAAATATAATATTTTTTACCAATTTTAACCATTCGGGGATCTTCACAGCCAAATTTTTCCCATTCGTATTCAGGAAAAATTATTTGTCTGCGTTCGGTGAAATTTATTCCATCTTTTGACTCGGCGTAGCCAATCGTAGAAATAGATAAATTTGCATTATGAGACAATTCTGGAGCTGACATAGCCCTGTAGACATAACGAGTGATTTTCTTGTCCTGAAGAGGACACCAATTAAAAACCGCTTCTGCTTGCCATGGTTCATTTGTGTCAGGTACAAGGAGTGGATTTTTTGTAGATTTTTTTACTGAAAACATATACGGATATTATACCAGAAAATATAAATCAAAGAAGAACTGTGTGATGTCCCATTTCCTTTTGTGTTTCTTTTGTCAGACTTTTCAAAAATTCATCAAAAGATATTGTTGCAACGCAAACAACTGTATCAGCCCCGCCGTAATATACAAATAATGTCTTATCAACAACAACAGCACCGCAAACATAAACTACTCCGGCTTTATAGCCTTCATTTTCGTATCCTTTATCTGGCTCTAAAATAGGGTTTGCTGAACGATATAATATTTTCTCAGGGTTTTTATAATCCAAAATCATAGCTCCGACTTTGTATTTATTTGGATCATGAACATCCATCGCATGATATAAAATCAGCCAGCCGTGTTCAGTTCTTATCGGTGGTGCACCTGCGCCACGCATTAAATTGTCCCAGCGTCTTATTCCTGGCTTGTTTTTGAAATTTCCTTCAAGTTCCAAATTTGATTTTGGTAATTTATCAAAATAAAAAATTTGGACTTCAGGACTCAAACTAACGAGAAGTGCAAATTTGCCATTAATTTTTTCTGGAAACAGAACCCAATTTTTTTGTGTCATGCCTTTTTTTGATAGAAAAACTGGTTTCTGCCAATTCCAACTCTTACTCAAAAAATCTCTTTCGCTGATTGATGTCAGTGCAACTCTCGGCGCTTCATAGCCGTTAAATGCTACATAAATCATATATATAATTTCTCCGATTTTTATTAATCTTGGATCTTCTATTCCGCCATATCCTCCTGGACCTGACTCATAAACTACCATCGGAAGTTTTTCATGTTTTTCTTTTTCGGAAATTGATTTTGGGAAATAAATTGGTTTTTCAGATTGATTTTCGACATGTATTCCATCCCCGAGCATTGCATATCCAACATTTGATACCCAATCTTCACCGACTGCACGATAAACCAAATGGACTTTGCCATCCAAATAAAGAGCTCCTGGATTAAATGTACCGATAGATTGCCATTTGCTTATTTCTTTTGGCCAAATAATTGGGTTTTTGTCTGGCCTTTCAAGCTTGAGTGTTTTATGTACTGGTGCAGAAAAAGGATCTCTTCCGGAAATTGCAAATATCTTATTTTCGAAATTATAATAAATATAAAAAATTCCGTCGTTGAAAATCATTCCTAAACAATGAACCTTCGCCAAAACTCCGGCTGCTAAAGTATTTTCGGTTAATGGAGAATCTGCACGCCAAATTATTTTTGATGGATTGTCTTTCGCCAAAAGAACATAACTAGTTTGGAGTGTTTTTTGAGAATTAGTATGAGAATTTGATTCATAAACAAGACCTATACCTTTTTCAAAAAGATATGTACCGACTACCCGCAAATCATTTTTATCAAAAAGTCCGATTCTTGGAGAAAGTAATGTGTTTTCATCTATTTTCCAATTTTTAAAATCTGCAGAATAAGCGATTTTTATGTCTTTATTGCCATAAAAAAATGCAAATTTACCATCTGCGGTTTTGCACGGAGACAAACATCCGTCTTCGACAACATTTGATATCTTGCCCTTTACCTTCCACCCCACTCCATCTTTTGAGAATGCAAAAAATGTCTGTTCATTTTCAATGAAGTTCAAAATTAATTCTTTATTAAATTCTGTTATGTGAAAATTTTTTGCCTTGGAAAAGTCCACGGAGAAATCTCCAGAATCAAATGAAACTTTCCTTCCCCTTTTATTGAATTTTATATTGGAATCATTTTTACCTGAAAGTAGAATAAATTGTGATTTATCAGCTTTCTGATGAAGTAAAACAAAAAACTTTTTTTTAAAATTATAAAAAAACAGCGGTTCCGGTTTTTCTTTAGTAATTTTTTCTTTTTTAGTTGTCTTTTTCATCACTTAAAAAACGAATAGTGGTAAATTTACCCCCCCCGTGCATCCTTGTGCATCTTTTCGCAACTATTATACCATGCATAGATACGTTGTGAAGCAAAAAAATAGTGCAAAACAAATTATTTTAATTTGTTGCCCAAAGTGATATGGTTCGTTATAATGAACTGATGAAAAAAGTTATAGTTTTTGATCTTGATGGTACCTTAGCCGAAAGTAAAAGCAGTTTGGACAGCGAGATGTCAGATCTTTTGGGTACTTTGCTTCAAAAAAAGATGGTCGCTATTATTTCTGGCGGTGGTTTACCTCAATTTGAAAAACAAGTTCTTGGAAAATTGTCTTGCCCACCGGAACTTCTAAAGAAATTGATTCTCTTTCCGACAAAAGGCGGTGCGATGTATACTTTTAAGGACGATATTTGGCAACAAGTTTACTCAAAATCGTTTTCTGATAAAGAAAAAGAGCAAATTATTAATGCCGTTCAAATAGTTTCAGGTGAAGTTGATTTCCTTCCTGAAAAGCACTTTGGCGAAAGACTTGAAGATCGTGGTGCAGAATTTACTTTTTCAGCATTAGGCCAGGAAGCACCCCATGAAGAAAAGGAAAAATGGGATAACGATCATGTTAAAAGAAAAATTCTCGAAGAAAAGTTGCAAAAACTTTTGCCGGATTTTGACGTCGCTATCGGAGGTTCGACCTCTATAGATATTACTCTTAAGGATATCAATAAAGCTTTTGCTATCAATCAAATTTTTTCCTTGCTCGGCTATACAAAAGATGAAGTTTTATTCGTGGGTGATGCACTATTCCCCGGAGGTAATGATGAATCTGTAAAAATTACAGGAATAGATACTTTTTCGGTTAAAAACGTTGATGAAACTAAAAATTTTATTAGAAAAATAATAAGTTCGCCTGAACTATAAACAGGAACAATAATGACAAAATTTTATATTGAAAAGCCTTGGGGTAATGAAGAGCAGTTTACATTAAATGAAGTGTCTACTGTTAAAATTTTACGAGTTAATGCAGGAGCAGAGCTTAGTTTGCAATATCACAATAAAAGAAATGAATTTTGGAAAGTTTTATCCGGACAAGTATGGGCAACAGTTGGTGATAAAATAGTTGAATTAAAAACTGACGAGGAAATTGAAATACCTGTTGGTGTTAAACATCGTTTAAAACACAAAGGTGGAGATGCTCAAGTTTTAGAAATTTCTTTCGGCGAATTTGATGAAAATGATATTGTTAGACTTGAAGATAAATATGGTAGAATAAAATAAGAAAAATGGATCCCGTTAGAGACCGCGGTTGCTGAGTAAAAGTATAAAAATAAAATGTCGAAATATTATAAAAAACTAAATTTAACACAGCAAACGGTGCAGACCGCGACCTGTCTCTAACGGGATGGAACTACAAGAAACTTTAACACTTTGTCCGGTTTGTCACCAACCTGTTAAACCAGAATATTATTTTTGTCCAAATTGCGGGACAAAATTACACCAACCTCCTCTTTCTACGTCGGTTTGGAATCAAATTGGAATTTATGCTTTTAGTATTATTCTTCCCTCGATTTTTTTTATTTTTGTTACTAAATGGCCTGGTATTAAATACGCAAAATCTGAAGATAAAAAAGCAAGGATAATCGGTGTTATCGCGATTTCTCTTTTAGTTATTTCAACCATAGTTACAATTTGGCTTGCGTACTACTTTACACAGCAAGCAGTTCAATCATCAATTGATAGTATAAATACAGATTTTTCTGGATTCTAAATTAAAATGGCGTGGTTTGGCGCTATCAAACCACGCCATTTTTCTAAAAGAAATTTTTTGTCTTTTCTTTCAAATAAACTTGGAAAATTCTTGTTGAGTTAAGTAAAGGAATGAAATCAGTCAGAAAGTTATAAGCAGAAGCTCCTGTTGGTGCCAAAATTTTAGAAAAAACAAAAACTAATCCCGCAACATTCGTAAAACCCCAAATCCAAAAATCTTCTTGAGCAATTTTTAATACATATTTTGAAATTCTTATCATTTCTGGAACTCTTGAAAAATCATCTTTCATTAAAACAATATCGGCAGATTCAATAGCAACATCATATCCGATTCCGCCCATTGCAATTCCGATATCAGCGAGTGAAAGAGCTGCTGCATCATTTATTCCGTCACCTATCATCGCTACTCGAAAATCATTATTTAAACTTTTTTTAATATATTCTAGTTTCTGATCCGGCAACAAATTTGCATAATAATCTGTAATACCAGTCGCCTCTTTAATCCTTTTTGCAACAGCTTCATTGTCTCCCGTGAGCATTATTATTTTTTCAACGCCGAGAGCTTTTAGTTCCTCGATCGATTTTTTAACATTCGGTTTTATTTCATCGGCAATTGCAAAATACCCACTATATTTTCCTTGGTAAGAAACTATGGTGACGTTAAAACCTTTTTCTTGCTCAGATTTTATTTTTTCTAATATGTCGCTTGAAAGTTCGATTTTATTATCTGTCAAAAACGAGATTTTTCCCAAAACAAATTCCTCACCTTTAAACAAGGCTTTCATACCACTACCATTCACCTCGCTGAAAGTTTCCGGTTTTTCTCCAACAGATTTTCCATCTAAAACTGCAAAGCGAGCAATCGCTTTTGATACTGGATGATCAGAAAGTTCACTGCAAATTCCGGCATATTTTAAAATTAAATCACAGTTTGGCAGTCCGCAGACAAAATTTTCAACTTTTAGTTTTCCTTTTGTGAGTGTTCCAGTTTTGTCGACAAAAATAATTTTAACTTTTGGCAATGCTTCAATAAAACTTGCTCCTTTGACGATAATTCCCTTTCGGGCACAAAAACTAATTGCGCTAAGAAAGGTTAATGGCACAGCAACGGCAATATCATCTGCGCAAATGACAAGTAAAACGGCTAAAATTAAGGTCAAATTGTGTGTGAAAAAATAAAGTACAAAAGTACCAATAAAAACTATGATTAGATACCATGTGGCAAATTTTTCTGCTGTTGTATGGATGTCTGGTTTATCAAGTTGAGCTTGCTCTACGAGAGCAATAATTTTTTCTAGTGTTGTATCACCTGCAACTTTTTCTGTTCTAATCATCAAATTTCCGGAAACAATTAATCCTGAGCTTGCTACTTTATCTCCAGTGGTTTTGTTTACAGGAATTGATTCACCGGTCAAAGAAGATTCATCAATTGATGCAGAACCTGACAATACTACTCCATCAACTGGTACACGCTCGCCAAGATCAACAACGACAGTATCTCCGATTGCAACATCAGAATATTTTACTTCAATAATTTTTCCGTCACGATTAATTTTTATTTTTCTCGGTTTCAGTTTAAGCAAACTTTCCAAACTTTTTCTTGCAGCCGCTTCATTGTAAGCCAAAAGCAATCTGGATGAAGTGAGCATTAAGTTTATAAAAATTGCCGAAAGCCATTCGTGCTGTATTAATGAAAAAACCAAAGCGATCGCTGCTAAAAGATCGACAGAAATCTTGCGATTCCAGATTGCTTTAAGTCCACTCCAAATCACTGGCAGTGTTCCAACAAGTGCCACTGTAAAAAGAAGCGGGTTGCTGATATCGATATTAATATTTTTTAGTCCTTCAATTATTAAAACCCAGAAAAGGAAAAACAAGAGGACAATATCAAACCAAATATCTTTAAATTTTTTCATTAATACAATTATAGCAGAAAATTCCTGAGGTGAAATTATTATTTTGTAAAAAAATCCGCGCGCTCTGAAAAAAGCGCGCGGGATCCGAAAGATCAGTTCAATATTCTGCGTTGAGAAGTGCCCAGTTTTCTGTACCCTTGGGTCGAATTCCTTTTGACCCTTGTTTACAAAGTAGACAATCCTCTGCATCCCATGTTGGCATCAGGCGGTTGATAAGTGACACAATTTCCATGCCACCATTTGTTTGGGTATTACCTGAGCGATTGACGAGTGTAACAACGAATGGAAGAACAATCCCTCCAGCTTCCTTGACAGCTTGAGTTGTAAGCTCAACACTGCCACCGGTTGTTAATACATCTTCGACCAAAAGAATGCGTTCGCCTGGACGAATATTCGTCCTTTTGAATGCCATTGTCTTGGGTGCCGGTTTGACTTCAACAATTTTGTCTTGCGAGCGAACTTCACTCGCCTCGATTTCAATTGTTTGGTCATCCCGAACAACAACGAATTTGGTGTCTGTCGCCTTCTCCGTGTATGCCCGAAGGCATGGATATTTGCGATGGTGCCGCAATCTTGAAGCAAGGTTATGAGCGAGAGTAATTGCACCCATTGCTGGGCCAACAACTCTGTCAAAACTGTTGAAATCGAAATTGCGATCTTTAAGCAAATGAATAAGGTCAAGACATGCGACATCGACATTGTCCGGATCTTCCATGACAAGTTCGCTGTTGAAAAAGCCGTTTGAATGCTTTCCCGAGGTAAGCAGTGCATGAGGACGTTGTGGATTCATATCATGAATCCACAACGCGCCTTTTCTGCTGTAGATATCGATCCAGCCTGCTTCAGCGTGGTGCATGTTTGTTCTCCTTTTGAAACGATCATCTCACGTTTGAGCCCGTGATGTAGCTTGTCGAAACAACGACTCTAAAATAAGCCTACTCTAAAAATTAATCGGAGTAAAGAGGAAAAATTATTCGAATTTAAAACTATAGACAATGCCGTCAAGAATGTGAGTAATTTTTGCCTCATCAAACGCTTTTATACCTTGGTCTGGAGAATAATTGTAAATATTTGTTGAGTGTACAGTATATTCTATCGCAAAACATTGACCATTATAGATGGTTCTATAACTTGTTGTATCATAATAATTTCCCGCGCCAGCATCGGAGAATTTCATTTTTGTAAATTTTCTGTCGCCAATTGTTACCATACTTGTTGAACCCATACCACCGTAGTTGTACGTAAGACAATTTTTCACTGCATCTGGATCAACACTTGTTCCAACGGTAAATCTTGATTCTCCGAAATTAGTTTTTGGCATAAAACTTTTTGGAATATTTACAACAGCTAAAAGAAGTCCGAGTTTGTCTGTTCCATAAGACCAATCTTGTGAATATCCGATATCACCGCCAGAAAGAATAAATTGTCCAGGATATGAAAAAGAAAAAGTTTTTGAATTATCAGTATAAGTATTTACTCCTTCATTTGATGTTTGGTTTCCAGCAACACATTTCGTGTATGTTTCTTTGTTATTTTCTGTTAGATTTGCATTATTCCCTTCGCTTACAAGTGTTGTTGAGCCGAGTTCATATCTTATGCCGGAACCGGAAATTGTTTGAGGTAAGGTAGTAGTACTTCCATTTTTAAATGACAAAATTACGTCACTTTTTTCGTATGTAGCTTTGAGAGTTCCTTCTTGACAGAAATAAGTTACAGTATTTGATATTGGTTTAATTTCAGCTGGAGTAGTATTTTTTTGTTTAAAATAATACAAAGAACAAACTAAAATAATCGCTAAAATTATTAAAGCGATAATAGACAAGATAATCTTTTTACTTTTCATCCCGTTTAGAGATCAAAGTGTTATGTATTGCACCTTAATCTAATTAGTTTTTTGATTTAATACTAAAACCTGTCTTGATTATATCAAATTTTTCCTTTCTAGTCATTTGCTTGAGTTCGTATTCTCTTTTCATCGCCTTGCTTTTTGTCCTAAATTTTTCAGAATAGAGCAAAGTCACTGGCCTGCGAGCTTTTGTATATTTTGCTCCGGTTTTAAAATTGTTATGAGCAAAAACTCTTTTTTTAAGATTATTTGTATATCCAATGTAAAGTGTTTTATCCTTACATTTTAAAATATAAACAAAGTGGCTCATAAAATAAATTATTTTTCCAAGTCTAAGGTATAGTCTATGCGAATTTTTTTGATGAAATCTGGAACGTGACTGACAATAATCATCGCGCCTTCATATTTATTTAAAGCTTCGGCGATAATAGGAATATGGCGGAAGTTTATATGGTTTGTTGGCTCATCCAAAATAAGCAAACCAGGTTTCTGCAATACAAGTCTAGCAAAAGCTACCAAACCTTTTTGGCCTTCGGATAAATTTCCTATTTTATTATTTATTACATCGCTTGTAATAAGAAAACCAGCTGCAACTGTTCGTATTTCTTCCTCGGATTGTTTTGTTGCAACTTCTCTGAGTGATTCATAAACTGTGTCCTCAAAATTTAATGTAGAAAAGTCTTGTCTGTAGTATCCAATTATTACGCCCGGAGTTATTTTTGTTCCTTCGGCTGTATTTTTTGCAATTGACTCAAGAAGCGTACTCTTTCCAATACCGTTTGGGCCTTTGAGCTGAAGATGTTGATTTTTCTTGAGACTAATTTTTACTTTTCTGTTCATCACTTTGTGTTTTACAAAAGTTCTGAATTCAGTGATATTTACAATTTCTCCAATAATATCTTTTTGTGCAGGAATTATAAAAGGTCTGATAGTTTTATCTTCTTTTCTTGTATCGACGATCTCTTCTTCAAGTGCTTCAGCTTTTTCTCTCATCTTTTTTGCAACCAAACGCATTTGACCTCCTTTCATCGCGAAAAAGTTTGCCTTATCTTTATTTTCCTGAATTTCCTTTTCAAGCTGTGCATTTTTTCTATTTTCTCTTTCTTGGCGAGCGGTTATTTGTTCACGAACATCAAAATAGTTTCCGACATATTGCTCAATTTTTCTTGTAAAAACATCCAAATATAAAACTCCATCAGTAAAACTATTCAAAAAGTCGGCATCGTGAGAAATAACGATACAAGTTTGATTGTGTCCGATCAAAAAATTAGTTAAATGTTCGATTCCCGCTTTATCTAAATTATTTGTCGGCTCATCAAGTAAAAGCAAATCTGGCTCCTGAATAAGTGCTGAAGCAAGAAGAAGTCGAGCTTGTTGGCCACCTGAAAAGCTTCTGACTATTCTTTCGTGGACCTTTAAATGTTCCTTCAAATTTACAACTTCCAAAACATCATCAATTCTTGGATCAATATCGTATATTTTTTCTTTAAAACATTTTTCAAAAAATTCTCGAACGGTAAGATCAAGCTCATCTCTTGGAACAACTTGTCTTGAAAGAGCGATAGAAACACCGTTTACAACATTTATCATTCCATGAGTCGGTAGGATATTTTTTGTAATAAGCTTAAACAGCGTACTTTTTCCTGAACCGTTTTGTCCCATAATAGTCGTTTTTGTTCCTCGGCGAATAGAAAAATCCACCTCATCCAAGAGGGGAAAATTTTCCGAATATCCAAACGAGACTTTCTCAAATCTCAATATTGCTTCGTCTTTCGCCATGCCCATAGAGGATACTGTATTTTAGAGAAAATAGAAAGCCCCACATCACAAATTGTGATGTGGGGTTAATGAGTTCAAACCTACGCTAGATTTGGCATAACACAAACATAATAATATTTATTATGAATGTATTCACCACCCTTGGCTGGATCAGAACAAATACGATAAGGCAAACCAGCCTTACGAAATCTAACATTAAAAGGTTCGCTATTTCCCATGCCAGGTAAATCACGATTTCCAAAGATATCTTTGCAAGGAAGTGACTTATTTTTTGACTTCCTTAGTTTGATTAATGATTCTTTCTGATGGTCAAACCAATCCGCTGAAAGTATTTTTTCCCAATCAGCTTTAGTCAGTTTTCGAAATTTGCTACGCATTACTGGAGCGAATTTCTTTGTGTGTTTTACTCTTGGCCGTTGCTTTGAGTCACGTTTTACAACTTGCAGAGTGAAGTAAAGAGTTTCCCCTTTACCTAACACTTCATTTTCAGAAGCCCACTTTTCAAGTTCTTCCTGCATAAGCTCTCGGAGCGCATCAATCCTTTTTTTTCTCTCCAGAAAATCGAGCATGACTAATCTCCTTTTTGTGATGTTCAGTTCTAGAAATAGTTTATAATTAATTATAAACTATGTCAATGCATCACTATGGCAAGGTCTGACCTTGCTGTAGGTTTTATTTCTTATAGCCTGTAATAGATATAAAAATTGGTCTAGTGGTAAACGACGAAATAAATCCGAATTCTTCAATTTTATCTATAATTAAATCATTATCAATTAAATATTTTTTTATTTCATCAAGATCGTGCTTGTAAAAGATATTTCGTGACATTGGGTTGATCGGTACATTAACCTTACCGTCTATTTTTTTATCATCTTCTACAGCATCAAAATACATTGATCTCCAAATATCATATGTATTGGGATTAGCAGTTATAATCAAAAATTTACTACTATTTTTCAATATTCTACTTAATTCTTTTGATGCGAGATTTAAATTCTCTAAGTGAAACCAAACATTCACGGAAAAGGCAGCATCAACAGATTTACTTGCAAGTGGTAGTTCATATGCATCGCCTATAAAAAATTCTCTGTTTAATTTTGAATACAATTCTTTTGCCCTTTTTACTAGTATGGGAGATGGTTCCACTCCAATATATTTGTTTCCATTTACTTGAACATAGTCAGCACAAACTCCTTGGCCGGCACCAATATCCAAAACAGTTTTGGGATTAACTAATTCAGCCCACCTCTTTAATATTGGATAAATTTCTTTGTCTCTAATCATTCCCTTCTCATTCTCAACAGAATTTATCCATTGTTCCGCAACTTCAATATCTTCAAAAGGATTAACTTGTTTTTTAGTTTTTTTCTTAATCGTAAATCCAAAAAGAATGAGTCCAAATAAAACGACGACACTGCCTACAATAAGAGTAAAATTATCACCATAATTTTGCCACAGAAAACCTCCGACAATTCCTGACAAAAGCGCGCCAAGACCAACAACAGCATTAAAATATCCGTAGGCCTCACCCTTAAAATCTTCCTCGACAAGTTTTGAAACTTGAGCTCTTTGTGTTCCATCAGTTAGTGCCATATTTATTCCGAGAAGTAAGAATCCAAAAATAAGTACGTAGGCAGTGTGAGAATAAATCAGCACAATATATCCAAGTATGAGCATTATATATCCGACAAAAATAACTTTACTATTCCCTATTTTGTCCGCGATTTTTCCTGCCGGTAGAGAAAAAATTGCGTAAGAAATATTGTAAACCATATAGAAAAGCGGAATTGAAGCAATCACAAAACCTAAATCCTTTGTTTTAAAAAGAAGTACAGCAACAGGAAGTGAACCAAGTGATAAAACAAAAATTGAGAATAAATAAAGTTTGTATGAAAATGAAAAAGTATATTTAGTTTTTTCCAAAGTCTTTTTACTTTCAATAAAAGTTTTAACATCACTTACAAGCACCAGACTAAAAATAGCGAGAATTCCGATAACAAATGCTGTCATAAAAACAGAATTAAAAGCATTTGGGTTCCTTAAAAGAATAAAGTATGCCACAAGTGGGCCAAAAATCGCTCCAAGAGTGTCCATTGCTCTGTGATATCCAAAAGACTTGCTCATTTCGGCCTTATCCACTGAAGCTGAAATAAGAGCATCTCGCGGAGCGTCGCGAAGTCCTTTCCCAACACGATCTGTAACGCGCAGACCAATAACATTGCCGACAGTTGAAACAAATGAATAAAAAGGTCGCGTAATGACAGAAAGGCTGTATCCGATGACTGCAAAAATTTTCTTTCTGTGAATCTTGTCGGAAAGTCTGCCGGAATATATTTTCATAATGTTTGAAAATGCTTCAGCTAAACCTTCTACAAGTCCGAGAGACTGTGCGCCGGATTTTAAAACTGAAATAAAAAATGCTGGCAAGATGGAAAGTATCATTTCCGAAGAAAAGTCATTGAAAAAACTCGTCAGCCCAAGAAAGAAGACATTTTTCTGTAATCCAAATATTTTTTTATCCATATTATTTTTCATAATTATTTTATATAGAATAATCGCTTCAGCCAAGAAACTTTTCTTATGACACGGTAAACTTCAGAGTATGGGTTCTCTACTGACAATATTTTATCTAAAAATATTTTTCCTGCTATATAGCTGTACGTCATTCCGTTTCCTGAAAAACCAAAAATATAAAAGATGTTTCCGTGATTGTAATCGCCGATAAAAGCTAGTCCATCATTTGTTTCAAGCATTAGCCCAGACCAATGTCGCACTTCTTCAAGTTTAACACTTCCAAATAATTTTTGACTATATTTTATCATTGAATCAAAGTTAATATTTGGGTCTACTTTCATCACATCAAGATGATCAGCTCCGCCAATAATCAACCGATCAAAACCACCTTTATTATCTATACGAAAATAGTTATAAGGATCAAGCGTATCTTCATATGTTCCATTTAGAAGTTCACCATGGTGAACTTTGTATTCAATCACGTATTCTCTGTATAGATTTGCAAGATGAGATATTTTTTTATTCTGACCGAAAGGAACATAAGTTGCAGAAATTACTTTTTTCGCTTTAATCACTTCAGTGTTCTCAATTTCTACTTCTACGAAATCTTTTTTATCATTCAAATTTAAAACTTCTGTATTTTCAGCAATGATTACACCATTTTTTACAGCGATTTTGGCGAGTTCAGTCAGATATTTTATCGCATGAAATTTTGCATGATTTGGCATTTCTATATATCCAAATTTACTAAATTTTAAATTGTTATCTTTTTTAAATTCTGCTGAAATCCCAAGCTTTTTATATCCTTCTGCTAGTTTGATTAAATATTTTTCCTCACTTTCACTATTTGCATAAATAAAATTTGTGCATCGTTCAAATTCGCATTCAATTTTTTCGGTATTAATTATCTTTTCTACTTCATCTACAGCATTTCTGTGAGATTCCAAAATCAACTTGGCATTTTCAAAACCAAATTGCTTTATAAGTTTTAATGGATCAGTATCAATAACTGGCGTAAGAAAACCAGTTGTACGGGATGTAACATGACCGCCCAGTGTTTCCTTTTCAAGTAAAATCACTTTCTTTCCGATTTTAGATAATAGATAGGCATTCGTAATACCGGCCATTCCCCCTCCCACAATTAAAACTTCTGTTTCTTTAGGTAAAACAGTTATTGGATATTTTTTAATATCCACACCTTCTCGCCATATTTCGTGATTTTCTTTTTCCACTTTTATTTTACGATAATATTTCCTTTCATTGATGGATGAATTGCACAATGATATGCAAAAGTACCAGCATCTTTGAATGTATAAGAATATTTTTGACCATTATTCATTACGGGAGCCTTTAAACTGGCCAAAGTATCTCCAACAACCTGATGTGGAACTGAGTCGTTGTTTGTCCAAATGACTGTATCGCCTTTATTGATTATCATTGATGATGGATTAAATGCAAAATTTACAATTGTAATGCTACGGTTTTGTACGGTAACAGTTGTGGTAGTTGTCGCAGTTGTTGTGGTTGTTGTTGTCGAATTTTCTACTGTAATTGGCGTTTGTTGCATTTCTTGATTCATCGATGTTGTTGGAGTATTAAATTTCCAAAAGTACCAGACAGCTAAAATTATTATTACGATGACTAAAATGGAGATCCAAATTTTCTTATTCATTGTGTTTAATTAATTAATAAAAATATAATAAAAAACCGAAAACAAGATGTATCAAAACCAAACATGAAAGTATGAATGCGTTTGCTTTGTGATACTTAAATACCTCAGAGTGTCCATGAGACAGTCTGAGTCCTAAATATATTTGAAAACAAAAACTTGCAAAAGTAATTAATCCGAGCCAAAAAACTAGAGGTTTTCCAAAGATTATAAATATCATATTTACCCAATAAAACTTATGCCAATAAAATTGTTTGTGGCGACTTTTTTAACTCTCACAATTATAACACGAAAAATTCGTAAATTGAGTCAGAATTATATTTTGTCAATTTTTTAACAAACATTGACATAAGCTTTATAGGGTGAATTACATCATTATTTATAAAAATGATGACAAAAGAAAAAGGCCCGAAACTTTCGTTCCGGGCCAAAGGCGTAAGCTTCCGCCGATCTCTCCGTTGTTCTAACGGCTGACAACACGTGCAACTCCCGCCCGGTTGTTAACACGAAGGAATTGTCGTTTAGACAAAAAGAGAAGAAAGGATTTTCATAACTATTGTTGGGACCTCGTGCTTTGTGCAAGAATGACTGGCACCACTCAAAATTAAAAGCGAAGTGTATTTGTGCACACTTGAGTTTGCCAGGATTGGACCCTTGAATCCGCTCTGTCGCATCAAAACTACGAGGTCCATTGTGTTGGGAGAATGTCCAGGAACACAGCAATCCATAACTATTATGTCGAACTTTTCAGACAAGAACATATTTTTTGCTTGCTCAATATCGAAAGCAAAAGAAACCGAAGCGATACCTACAAAAAATTTTGACCATAATAGGTGAGCACTTTTATTGTCCTCAACTACCAGTATTCGCTTTTTGTTTGGCATTACTTTTCCTCCTTTAAGAAGAACACTCAAACACTGAGGTTTGACTGTCATAAGTATTGCTCCAAATTTTTATTTCGTCAATCTACTTTTCTCCCCACTGCCATTTTGGCTTTTCTCCTTTTTTATAACAAACTAAAATCAATAATAACGCAATTAGAATTAAAATAATTATTTTTAAAAAAGAATCGTCTCTCATAAAAGAAACTACTGATGCAAAAAGTGCTACAAAAACAAAAATTACAAGCCAGCCTTGCCATTTTACTGGATACCATCCCCAACCATATCTTTTTCTTCTAAACCAAATATTATTCACAAATAAAAAATTATTTTTTAGACAATATAAGCGCCGCAACATAGACTTCCAAAAAGCTTAGTGGAATTGCAAACAATAAAGTTCCATAAGGTAAAACGTTTAGATTTCCTATTGTTATCCACATCATCAAAAATCCCGCGAACCATGACAGAAGCACTGTTTCAAGTAAGGTAAATTTTTTCAAAAGGTAATAAATCAAAACTGCAAGACAAAGAGACCAAACTCCCCACATGATTCCATTTATCGGTGCGGAAGGAAAATCTAAACCCATAGATCTGTAATGTTCCACCCACATAGATTTTACTAAAACATTGTTTCTTAAAAATTCTGATAATGATATCCAAATGGTTGCCAAAATAATAAGTGTAATTTTTTTAATCATGAATGTATTATAACAAAAAAGCGGCATCAGAATCAAACTGACAACCGCTTCAAATTTCACGCCGATGTCTCACCCTAACGATATGGGATCAATCCGGAACTTTCATCCATTCAATCTTCTTTTCCGAATTTACCCAGACAGCATTGCTGATTTTCGGCACCAGACCGCGAGTGATTCTCGGCTGCTCAATCATGTTTCTCTCCAGACACATGAGTGTGAGCATCTGACATGAAGTCGCGGAACCGCGCCAACATGATTTGCCGTATATTTCGAACAGTTTTTCCCATTGAATGGGAGATTCGCATCGTGTTCCGGAGATGATTTTGTCCACCTCCTCGAAACGAACTGTTCCGCGAACAAGTTGATAGATACAAGTGGAAAGACTTAGTCCTATCATCGCGAGCCTCACTTTCGTTTTTTACATGGTTGTGTTCAAGTAATTCTGTATATAGCGTAACAGAATATTGTATCTTTGTCAAAAGAAAAAACTATAGAAAAAGCCCGGCAACTTTCGTTGCCGGGCGAGTAATAAATTGGCTCACTCACCGGAAACTCGATCGTACTCCTTGAGTACCAACCTCGTTTCAGTCTTATCATATCGGTAAATGGTCATCCCGCAGTTTTTCGGGGATTTTCCATCAGGCCAAGAAAGAGCGCGCTTGTAATCCCAATGCTCCAAGAGGAAACGGAAACAACGAATTGTTCCGCAGTGCGTTACGACTACAATCGTCTTACCGCTCCTGTCACGGAAAAGCATGTTGAGAAACAAGTAAACGCGTTTGCAAACATCTGCCAAACTCTCACCACCTGGTGGACGTGCGAAGAAACATCCAAACGTCTTCCAATATTCAGCGAGATATGGAAAATGCTTTTTGACTTCCGCGTCCGTCATATCATAAGCATGACCTGGGTCGCGCTCACGAATAAACGGATTCGAACGAATTCGTATTTTCCCGAGTTCTTTCGAACTGTAAGCTTCGAGTATACCGTTCATGGTTTGAACAGTCCTCATATAACCAGAATGATAAATGTAATCCGGCACGCCGACCAGTTTTTTGAGTTCTGGTCCGGCTTGCGAAGCCTGAATATAACCATGATCCGTGAGACGAATCAGATGATCAGGTATTCCCCTTAAGCCTGCACGAGATTCTTCATCGGGGAAATACACATTTCCCTTTTTGACTTTATTCCGTGCCGATTCAGCGTGACGAATGAGCACAAGAGTCGTTGGCCGTCCGATCGCTTTACTTGCTTTCATTGATTTCCCTTTCCTTTCAAGTTACTTTCTATTTTGAAAATAACATGAATATTTCTACCTGTAAATAGACCTGACTTATTTTATTCAAACATCATTTAATGATTATTTAGTTTTTAGCACTGTTGATTTAATATAAATCCCCACCAGATGGGCTGGTAGGGATTCCTGTTGTGAGCGAACAAATTATTCCTGTGCTATCCGAGCTGCAAACCTTTTGCAAACCAAGCGATTACAACAACGAATAATGCAATTACCATACACAGCTTCAATTGTAGACTTTCTCCTACAATCTATTGTTCCCATGGTACGAGTAATGCAGTTATCCTTTTGCCAAGGTGATTTTTCTCGAAATATAACTCCAAAAATAATCCTCGGTAGCTTTCCGGTCTTCGGGTACTGCTTGTTCACAAAACACCTCTTTCTTTGTGTTCATTTTCTATGGTCAATTATATATCCTTATATTTTTTTGTCAATAATTAAAACAATTTATCTCTTATTTCTATATCTTGTTTTACGTACCGGTATTGTTTTTACTGTAGTCGAACTCACTGTACTTGTACTTATAGTGCTAGAGCCTGTGGCACTATCATTCTTATCCGTAAAATTCGCACCTATATCGACGACCAAAAAAATCACTCCAATTATAAAAGCTATTACTAATAACCAAATCAAAAAACTCGAGATTAATTTTTTTGTCTCAATCTCGGGAGACATATGAATTTTATTCATTTTGCTTGATAGGACTTACTAATAAAACGTGTAGGTACAAAAAGAGCCCAACACGGGTAGTGGCCGAAGCCACTCATACCAGTTTCCTGGTACGGCCTATCGAGCAAACCACATGTTGGGTTCTTTTTGCTCGATAGGTCCTTTCACCATGCCAACAATTTCTTATTGGTTTAGGCTACTTCTACATATTTAATTGTATTTAAATTATATACCAAAATTAATTTTTAGGCTATAGATGAATTTTTATCCAAATCAAAAATCTTATTTAACTTTATTTTTTCAACAAAATATCTATCATGAGAAACAACAATAATAGTTCCTTTGTACTTCTCTAGGCCATTTTCAAGCTCTTCACTTACCTCCAAATCCAAATGATTACTTGGCTCATCAAGAATTATGCAATTTGGCTTCATAGCAACAAGTTCAGCGATTACCAAACGAGAATATTCTCCCGGGCTAATCAATGAAATATGTTTATTCACATCTTCTGTGGTTATTCTAAACCTATTCAACAGCTTCCTTGCATTAGTTTCAGAAATCTTTGTAATCTCCAAAAATTCATCAATTACTTTTTTATTTGACCTATTAAGCCATCTTTCTTGAGAAATATATCCAATTTTAAGATTTTCTCCCCTTTCTATAATTCCAGAATCAACATTCAATTCTCCAGTAAGCATTTTTATTAGAGTAGTTTTACCTGTTCCATTTTTCCCAACGATATGAAGTCTGTCTCCATATTTTATATTTAGATTTATAGGTCCAATTTTTCTCTTACCAATTTTCTTTACAACATCTTTCAAATCAAAAACTTTTACACCTCCTGGCTCATTATCAATAATCACCTTGAGTGGTAAATTATATTTTGGTTTTACTATTTCTTCTGAATCTCTTTCAAATCTTTCAAGTTTATTTTTTGCTACTTTCAATCGTCTTGCTGCTTTTCCATCAGCATTTTTCCAATGCGGATTTTTAGAATCATCTTCTTTCGCTTTTTTACCTTTCTTCATCGATTCAATACTCTTGAGCCAATCGGATTTTAATTCTACGTTTTCACTGATTTTATTTGTTTTCTCAACCTTATCATTATATTCCTTCCATTGTCTTTCTATCTTTAATTCCCTTTCTTTCATATAAGCAGAATAATTTCCATCAAAAATAGATGAAGACTTTGTAATAGGATCAATCTCAATTATTTTGGTCACAATTTTATCCAAAAAAGCTCTATCATGAGAAACAATCAAAAAAGCTTTATTACTTTTATTAATAAAGTTTTCCAACATATTTAGACCATCTATATCAAGATTATTTGTCGGTTCGTCTAAAATAAAAACATCTGCATCTGATGAAATGATTGGTATTAAGATTTTTTTGGCAATTTCACCACCGCTAAGTTTTTCTTCATCAAGATGGATCTGTGGTAAATATTTTATTTTTGTTTGTTTTGAATATGAGACAACACCACTATCCTTTTCTAAAAGATTTGCAATTATTTTAAGCAAAGTACTTTTGCCAGAACCATTTGAGCCGATAAGTCCAACCTTTTCATTTTTGAAAATAGTAAAAGATACGTCTTTCAAGACTTCTATTAATTCAAATTTTTTGGAGATATGACTGCAAGATAGGACTGCCGATTGTTGATTTTTGTTATGCATATACAAAGATTCCGCTCTGCGGATTGATTAAACTTATAAATTAAATTTATCTTTGTATTGTCATGGGTGTGATTTATTAGTTAATTTAGTATAGCAAAATGGTGGAAATTTGGGTAGTTACTAAAATTATTCATTATTTACAAAATTATTAATCTTTTTAAAGGAGTCGAGAATTAAAACTTTATTTAAATATGGAGAAATAATTTCCATATGAGTTGGTTTACCTTTTTTATAGCTAAAACCATATCTTTTATAAAAAACATGTCGCATTAAATATAGTGTATGTCTAAAACTTTTATCTTTTCTCTCAAAATGTCTTTTAAAAAGAGTTACCCATTGAGAAAAAATATTATTATATTTTAAATAAATGATTATATCGGATGATTTTAAACCGTCCTCCAAAAGCCATTGTGTGGTTCCTTCTACTATCCATTTTTCACTATCAAAAACCTTCTTGATATTATTCAGGGCTTCTTCTCTATTTCTAGATTTCGTATACTTTATCTCGTAGTAAAAATCATCAGTAGAATAGTAACTGATTCCAAGTTTTTTTGAAAGTTTTGCTGCTAAAGTAGTTTTTCCTCGGCCAGCATCACCAATTATAATTATTTTGTTATAGGACATAATTTATAGCCCAGTCATCACTTTAATTCTAGTATCTCTACATTCGAAATATTATCCCTTTATTTCAGTTTTATCGCTTTTTGAATTTTTCTTTTTTATACTCCTAAAATAGTCCAGACAAGCAGATATAAAAAAAATAATTATTTCTAAAACTAAAAAAATTTTAACTGTATATATAATATTATTTAATATAAAATAATCTATAGCAATAAATAAATACATTACGAGCCCAGTCATAATTATGGATGCAGAAAGACAATTAAAAATAAAATCCTTATTTTTTTCATTTTTTGACTCAACAACCATCAATATTATACAATTCAAAAAAATAAAAGGTGTGGTTATAGCACCAGATAATAGAGATAATTTTATCCAATCAAAAGAATTAAATATCTCTGGTTGATAAATATAGAGAAAAAGAATACCAGGAAGAATTAAAAAAAATACATCAAGTAAACCAACAATAAATATTCTTTTTTTAATATCAGTAATTTTCATTATTTATTAATTTGCTGAGCAACTTATACTAGAACAGTTGTCGATCAAGACCTGTTTGACGGATTAGCTTGATCCATGCATATCATATCGATGCGACTCGAGCTCTTTAAGATTATCCTATAATAGTATTTCCATGACCACTTATTCGACGATTGTTACTAATGACCACATTATCATGCCCAGTTACTTCATTTTGAGAACCAATGTTTATGTTCCTGTCTCCATTTGTAACATTTACATTTCCTGTGACCGTATTGTTATTTCCAACTGTAAAATGACCTTGGATTACAATATCCTTGGTATTTTGTAAAAAATTAAATATTTTCTCACCTATTTCATCATTATTTCCTACCAAAGTAGTAATTTCCTTTTTGACATCAGAAGAAGTAGCGTTTGGTTTTCGTTCAAAAAGTCCTTTTATGCCAACCCTGATTGCATCTGATGTTGCTGAAACACAAAGACCTATTAAATATGTTGTGAGTGGATCCATACTATAAATATTATTTTAATAAACTGATGCGACTCGAGCGCTCGAACTATGCTCAACTTGGCTGGCCAACTCGAGCTAGAACCGTGGTCGGCATTGCGGTGTAAGGTTATTCTAGCATATTTTTAGCTAAAAAATCGACGCCACTTGAGCGCGCGAGAAAATGATAAATTTGAATAATTAGATACCTGGTCGCATACCATTAGGATCGAACAAGTCATTACAAAGTGAACAAATTCTAGGAGGGATTTTTTCTTCTTTCCAGTAGTAATCATAATATTCAAAGATTATTAAATTAGGCGGTAGACATTTTGAACAGATATTTGATAATGCCATTAAATCAATTTCTTCTGGATTTCCTTCATAACCTATCTGAATCATTGCACTAACTTCAGTTTGCTTAGGGTACGTGGAAATAAGCCATTGATCAAAGCCATTTGTTATTTCAACATCTATAGTTTTAAAAATATTACTCAATGTATGTTCTCCTTTTTCGAGCCCGCGGTTCAAAGACCACACACAACCATTTTCAGGATATTTTAATCTATCTAGCTGTATGTCTTCCAGCTCATATTTTTTAATTTGAAGACCAATCTCATCAGTTAAACTGTTGCCTCCAGAAGCAACAATTTTTTCATAAATGTTTTTAAATCTATGTCCTAATTTATTTTTAAGTTTTTCAACATCTGCATACTCACTATTTTTGAAGATAAGATATGCTTTCATATACAACTCAAGTGCAGTAAAAAGACAATAGGTTGCAGGCAAAAGAGTCGACGCTTCCACTGAAGCACTCTCCCACATTTTTAACCAATTTTTTCCTTCGTTTAAAAGTTGTATCGGCGTAATTTTACCCATTCCCCCAAACTTTTTCATAATTATTTACGGCTTAAAACCTTTATTAATTATAATATGTGGCAAATAACCAGTAATTCCCACAAAGGAAATAAAAATAATAATTATGTCAGTTATATCTAAATGGTTACCGAGACGAAAAAAAATAAGATAATAAAATGCACCCCAACTTAACAATACGGCCAAAAAATTAAATATGTAATCGTGAAGTACTTCACCTTTACTGTGTCCAGCAGCTTTTGCTCCATGAACATGAACCATATGTTTTGTCGTAACAATACTCAAAATAACAGCCACAATAATGAAGATTAACTTAATATAATACATATAAACTTTTATTCATATTTATAAATAATTGACGCGACTCGAGCGTCGCTCTTGTTGGCTGGGGAACTTGGACCGCTTTGCATCTCTTCCATTACATGGACGGTACACCTTTCATATTTCTTCGAATGAAATACATTCTCATAAATAAACTCAAGGTCTTCTCGTCCAAGACATGAACAAAGAAGTTTGTTCACTTTCCCCACCAAAATTTTCCTACGGTAAATTTTTGCTGAGCGACTAGTGGTAGAGCTGTGGTCGGCCAAGCCACATAGGGTCATTTTGGATGTTTTAAGTGTATCAAATCGACGGGACAAGAGCTAGCCTATTTTTTATTTATTTTCTTCTTTCTTATCCTTTTTCAATTTTGCAAGTTCTGTAATTTTTGAAAGCCTATCTTTTTTTAATTTTCGAGAAACATACCAATCTTCAACTAGTTGTTCAATAAGTTCAATTAATATTTGTGCTTCATTAGACTCTACATCAATAATTAAGTTAATATCTTTTCCCATATGAGCACCTATGTTTCCAACACGACGCACAGCATCTATAGCAGCAAGAACATCTGGATCAATTTTTTCCTCAATTGCTTCAATTTCTTCTTTGAGAGAAGGTTTACTAATACTAAAAAAATCACGAATCATTCCCTGTAAACACCTACGTGCAAGTGTAGCTGATGCTTTTGGGAAAAGGTGTCAGGAACCTTTTATTGGTCTACCCCTCTTTCTTTCTGTTATTTCTAATCCAAATTCCTTCATTACCCTACCTGTCCATTTATCACTTCCATATGGCTTACCCCTATTTATAGAGTTCCTGATTGATTCTAATCTTTCTACATCTTCAGTCAGGGTGAGGGTTTGCTCATAACTTCTTGGCCAAGTAATACTTTTGGTAGCTAATAGTTTTTTCTGTGCTGGTGTACCAAATGATCTTTTATAATAACTGGACCATCTCCAATTACTTAATGATTTTACTAATTTAGCTCGTAATGGGTTTCTCTCTACATAAGCTAAAAGTATCCAGAGATGAGCATCAGCCTCTACGAGGAATGATTTGTATCTACCTTGATAAAGATGACCGTGGCCAATAGTTTTATTCATAGCGTGCCATCTTTGTGTATGGGTAAGCGTCACCCAATGCATAAACTTCTTTATTTCACCCTCGGATTCAGGGTATAGTACAAAGTGAAAATGATTTGGCATTATAGTATAAGCAATTAATCTCATACTAAATCTTTCTACCGCTTCAAATATTATATTCTCAAACTCTACATATTCTTTATCTGTATTAAAAATAGTTGACCTAGCATTTGCTCGGTTCAATATATGATATACATATCCACCAACATCAGTTCTTAATGGTCTTCCCATTAATTTATATTAACATACAATTTTTCGTAAACAAAGGTTCCTGACACCTTTTTCTCCATCATCACGATATACGTATGCAAGTAAGCGACCATATTTATCTATTTTATCTTGTGTAGGATCTTGTTCTATACGTACTTTTCTTCCTGTTAGTAATTCCTTTGCTTTTTTTGATGCTTCTAATCCAAAGCATTGAACTAGTTTTCTCGGATCAACTGTTTCGGGAGTATCAATTCCAATAAGACGAAGTGTTGTTGTTTTTCCATCAATTGAAACTTTGATTGTATCTCCGTCCACAACAGAAACTACATCGACTAAATCGGTTTGTTGTACTAGTTGATCTTTTATTTCAGATATAGGAAGAGAAGAAGTAGAAGTTGTCGCAACATTATCATTCAACTCACTAACGACTGATTGATTTTCAACTTTCGGGCTAGAAAAAGAAATTATCCCTATAACAATAATTAATAAAACGGCTAACGGAAGAATTTTGATTATATTTAGTTTTTTTTTCATATACATCTAATAATAGCTTAAATTAATGTTTTTATTAAGTAAGGTTACCAACATTTATAATAAAGTTCCTTGCTGGGGATTTCTAAATATATCAGGAAAACTAATATTTTCATTCTCAATTACCAAATCAGAAAATGAAATTGATTTATACCACTCACTATTTTCATTTAAAATTAATAAATTATCTTTTAATCTTTCATGTATTTCTCTCAATGGAAACAGAGCATTGTTTTCATCAGATTCGTCATTTAATATTGATCTACACGAACCAATAATATTATCTACAAAATTCATCAAAATTTTTGTATCATCATCTCTCTGATTTATCTGTCTGGAATCAATATCTATATTCTTATTAATTTTAATATGTTCTTTCACTTCTCCTTTTATTAAATTACTGATATCTATTTTTTTACCATGATGTTCATCTCCATCAAAATAAAATTTAATAATTTCAATTGGGTTTTCATTATTAAACATACTATGACAACAAGATTTCAACACAAACCTAAAAGTCGTTTCGACTTTTTTTGCATATGTATCAAAATACATAGAATTCATATTATCTTTTATCCTCAATAATGCAAATTTACATTCAAATAATTCTTCCAATTCTAAAATTGTCTCTACACCACCTCTGTAAGGACCATTATTTTTAAGAATTTTGATGGGATAAATATTTTTTTTATAATTTATACGGCATTTAATTATGTGTGCAAATACTGATAAAAAATTATTAATCACTTGTGAATTAAATTTTTTCTTCAACGATCCTGCAAATTTAAAATCATGATTATATTCAATGTTATATTCCTTTCTTATTTTTTTTAATAGTTTGATTATTTCTTCTTTTTTATCAACAGGAATAAACAATAGTCCGTGGTGATATCCACCCTCTTTACTTTCATCATGCCAGACCTCATATTTTCTATAATCCATCTGAACAATATACACCAAAAGTTGCCAACAAGTGAAGCCTTAGCAGAAAGCTCTTTATCTGTCATTAATTGTATATGGAAACACAAGTTGCAAATGCGTTAATTGGGACAAGAGTTGTAATACCAACTACCAAGGTTAAATACGTCCTGTATGCCCGTAAATCAACCGAATCTGAGGAAAGGCAGATATTATCAATTGAGTCTCAGGTTAAGGAAATGCTTGAATTAGCAGAGAAAGAAGGGCTTGAAATTGTTGATATAAGAAGAGAATCACACTCAGCAAAAGATTCAGGTCAAAGACCTGTGTTTAAAGAACTTATAGAAGATATTAGACGACAAAGATACAACGGAATACTTACATGGGCCCCAGACAGATTAAGTAGAAATGCAGGTGATCTCGGTTCCCTAGTAGATTTAATGGATCAAAAACTTTTACTTCAGATACGAACTTATGGACAATCATTTATAAACTCACCAAATGAAAAGTTTTTATTGATGATTTTATGTTCACAAGCTAAATTAGAAAATGATAATAAAAGTATAAACGTAAAACGTGGATTAAAAACAAGGGTTGAAATGGGATTATGGCCTGCACCCGCACCAACTGGATATATGAAAGAAAAAAGAATGGATAGAAAATGCGAAACTTTAATTGATCCAGACAGAGCACCTATTATTAAAAAGATGTTTGAAAAAGTAGCCTATGAAAAATGGAGTGGAAGAAAGATATACCAATGGCTTAAATTTGATCTGAACTTTAAGACAGCTAATGGAAACAAAAATTTAAGTTTAGGTAACATTTATATGATTCTTCAAAACCATTTCTATTATGGGACATTTGAATATCCAGTTAAAAGTGGTAACTGGTATACAGGAAAACATGAATCAATCATAACTAAGGAATTGTTTAACGAAGTACAAGCACAAATTAAAAGTCAGTTTGTTAGATCAGAGGGTAAAGAATTTGCATTCACCAAACTTATGACCTGTGGGTTATGTGGGTCAGGCATAACCCCTGACGAAAAGTTCAAGAAACAAAAGAATGGGAATGTTCATCGTCATGTTTATTATGGTTGCAATAAATCAAAAGATAGAGATTGCAAATGTGGCTATATTAATGAAATTGATCTAGTTAAGCAGTTTGAAGATCTAATAGAAAAAATAGACATTAATGAAATAGGTATAAAAGAGAAAATTAAAACGGAAGTTGAGAGAATAAAAAAGTTTCAAAGGTCAGTTCTTGGAATTAAAGACAAAATCGAAGTCAAAGATATAGATATAAGGAATTATGCTAAATACATTTTAAAGGAGGGACAAGATATTGAAAAACGAGAACTACTAGGATGTTTAAAGAGTAAGATCTTATTAAAAAATAAAGAGATTTATCTATTTGAGTAATTATATGCTGTTATCAACATTTAAATTTGGTAAAGGGTACCATAAAATGGTATAATTCACCTTATGGATATAAAACAGGAATTTAAATCTATATATTTTCCAGACCTAAGAGATAATCCCGAGTCTTCAAAGTCACTAACTCTTGCATTCTCAGAAGAAGATCAAAATTTATTTGACTCTATTAAACACTTCTCTAGCCATGAAATAAGAAAAATAATTAACGTTCCAACCTTTAGTTCTCTAGAAAAAAAAGCACTACAAAAAGGACTGTCTGTTAATAGATATTGTATTTGGAAATTAAAAAAAGAAATTGATAATAATAAAACAAAACTTTTTAATTTAGATCCTATCCATACAACATTTAAGGGAGGAAAGGAACTCCCACTTCAATCTTGGTATCCATATCTTGAGGGATACTCACCAGATTTTGTTAAGTATATAATTGATAATTTTGTAGATAAAGATGCAAAAGTAATTTATGATCCATTTTCGGGCACTGGAACAACTCCTATTGTAGCTTCAAATTTAGGATATAAATCTTATTATTCAGAAGTTAATCCTCTTTTGCAGTTTCTAACTAGGATTAAAGCAAAGGCACGGAACGCAAAAAATAAAGAGAAACTAGCTAAATCTTTAAATGAATTACTTCCTGATATAAAAAAGTTGGTTTTATCTCAAGAAGAAGACCAGGAATTAAAGAAAAGTTATATAAATACTTTTGATAAAAGTAAATTTTTCCCTGATGATGTTTATAGCTATATATTAAAAACACGAACTCTAATAAACACTTTATATTACAAAGATATTTTAGTTTCTGAATTGTTAACGATTGCAGTTTTATCAAATCTTGTTGAAAATTCATTCCTTAAAAGACATGGCGATTTGAGATTTCGTAAAGGTAAAGAAATGGATGAACTAAAAAACGTTAATTACTTTAAAAATTTAGAATCTCATATACAAAATATTATAAATGATTTATTAATAATAGAACCTAGTGTAGCACCAGTGTTAATTACAGAAGATGCTAGAAATATTGGTAAGTTACCAATGTTAGGAATAGACGTAGTAATTACAAGTCCACCGTATTTAAATGGAACAAATTACTTTAGGAATACTAAAATTGAATTATGGTTTTTAGGGTACTTAAAAAGTAGTTCTGACCTAACCAACTTTAGAAAACTTGCTGTTACCGCAGGGATTAATGATGTTTCTCTGCAAAGTAATAAGGAAATTAAAAATAAGCAGTTAGAAAACTTACTCAAAGATCTAAACAAAAGAGCTTACGATAAAAGAATCCCAAAAATGGTTCACGATTACTTTGCAGACATGCATAGAATCTTTGTTGGATTAAAAACTCAACTAAATAAAGATGCGGTTCTTGCTATCGACTTAGGAGATTCAATTTATGGAGGAATACATGTAAAAACTGATGAAATTCTTATATCTATACTTAAAAAAATAGGATACTCATTTGAAAAAAATATTACGCTTAGGAAAAGACAATCAAATAATGGACAAGAACTTAAACAGGTTTTATTAATATTCAGAAATAAAGAAAAACACAAACTCGCAAAAAAACAAAAAGTATGGGAAAAGGACTGGATTTATTTTAAAAAAAACCAACCTCACCATTCTGGTGATATGGCAAAAAGAAATTGGGGTGATCACATACATTCTCTTTGTTCTTATCAAGGGAAACTTAAACCGTCGATAGCAAATCAACTAGTATCAATTTTTGTACCAGAAAATGGAAAAATACTAGATATGTTCGGTGGAGTTGGAACGATAGCTGTTGAGGCAGCACTTCAAAAGAAAGAGTCATTTTCTTTTGACATAAGCCCAGCAGCTATAGCAATATCAAAAGCAAAAATAGGAATACCTTCACTTAGAAAGATAAATCAAGTAATTAATGAATTGGAAGAATATATTAAAAAAACAAAACTCTCAAAAGAAGAAAGGGAAACGGCAGAAAAATTTGGGCTTAATAAAACACTAAAGGATTATTTCCACCCTGATACATTCAAAGAGATTTTACTTGCAAGAAAGTTTTTTGGGGAAGTTGGATATGATAGCACCGAAAATGCATTTGTTGCTTCAGCTATAATGCATATTCTACATGGGAATAGGCCATACGCATTAAGCCGTAAGTCTCACGGAATTACTCCATTTGCACCTTCGGGGGAATTTGAGTATAAAAATCTATTAGAAAAACTAAACGAAAAAGTTGCCAGAACTCTAAAAGATATCAATAGGGAAAATTTCACCTCAGGAGAAATGTATTTTCAAGATGCAACAAAAACTTGGCCAGAAAAAGTTAAAGACCTAGATGCAATAATAACTAGTCCACCTTTTTTTGATAGTACTAGATTTTATGCTGCAAATTGGATGCGATTATGGTTTGCTGGTTGGAATCAAGCTCATTTTAAAACAGAACCAATTAGCTTTATAGACGAATTACAAAAGAAAGACCTATCTATATATGATGGCATTTTTATGCAATCAAGGGAAAGATTAAAGAATGGTGGAGTGTTTGTTTTACACCTTGGGAAAAGCAGTAAGTGTGATATGGCTAAGGAATTAGCTGAAAGAGCAAAAACGTGGTTTAACGTCTGTGATATTTTTGAGGAAAGCGTTGAGGATGGAGAATCCCATGGAATTAAAGACAGAGGAGGTGTTGTTAAACATCAATACCTTATACTTAATTAAGTGTAATAGTTCTAGGATATTTATTTTCTTTTTTAAAGTATAACTCTAGCAAATCAATATTCTCTGGTACAAGCACTTTTTGTAAGGCCTTATATATTAAATCAGATATTCTTTTACCTTTTTTAATTTTTTGATAATCCCTTCTAGCAAGAAAATTATCAAAAAGCCAAGAAACATTTTTTACTAAAAGAATTGCTATCTTTTTATTTACAATCCGCTTTTCACTTGCCAATATCAACAACGGAATACCAGTTATAGTAGATAACTGTTTTATTTTTTCTTTAGAATACAAAGAGAATTCTGCCGGGAAAAGATCATGCTTTGATGAATTACATGTTTTACATAAACAGGTTGCAGTTTCGTCTAATGGCCACAAATAAGCTAATGGTAAGGTATGATCAATATCCATATTGCTAACTTTTTGCAAAGATTTACCACAAGCAAAGCATTTTTTGTTAAATTTTTCCCAAATAGAATCCTGAAATTCTTTTTTATGAGTAGTTCTGTAGTTTTTAACAACATCCATATTTGTTAATTCAATGATCATTCTTTCGAATGCACGTCTTCTTGATCCATCTTCATGGTGTTGAGCCTTGTTTCGTAATGGGTTTAAAGGAGCGTTAACTTCAAATTTTTTACATGTCCTACACTCAAGTTGATACCCAAAATGAGTAGTAAAATATTTTTTTCCTAAAAATGTTTTAACCTGACCTTGAAGATCTTGAGGTAATAGATTAACATTTTCCGGATTTTCTATAATATATCTACCGAAGGCATTATGTTTACATGGCGCTCTTTTTTTACAGTGGTTACTAAATCCTAAAGGATTTAACTCATTTTTAATATCAATAGGTAGAAATCTTGCACAACGATTACAGGATTTTCTTACAATAACTCCTTTTCCACAATTTTTTGCGTTTGAAATCGAAAGCGACCTAAATGGTAAATAATAAATTTCTGGTTTGTATAATTCTGTTTTTTCTTCAAAATTTTTCTTATAAGAGCCTCTGTCTTTATAATAAATCACTGGACCAGATTGGAAACCAAAAATTTCAACTTTTGAATTCTCTTTTTTAGAAAGAATTATGAAGTTGACGTTCACCTTATATTTAACGTTTTCAAGAATCGTATTATCTTCAACATGGAAACCTATTCTATTCCAAGTATTCTTTATTATTGATTGAGTATGATTTTCGACGATTGAATTTGCTCCATTTTTCTGACTATTTATACAAATAGACCCTGAAATTATCATGTCTTCATTTGAATATAAATATAATCCTGATGCGTAAAAATAAGTATTTTCTAAAAATAGTTTCGAAAACAACACGTCAGTATCTTCAAAATTGATCTTTAATTCTTTTCCAAGAATTTGATATTTATCAGTCTGATCTATCAAACATTCACTACCGGTTTTACCACCACCAACATTAAAACCACTGCGTTGTCTAACAGATCTTCTTTTGGGTTGAATAAAAATGTTTTTTTCTTCCTGAGTCATGGTTTTGTAAGATATTTTAATATTAGCATTACAAAGAGTAATTTACCATAATAGAAACAGAAAACACCCGATTTAGTGTTTTCTGTTTCTGAATACCACTCTCAGCAGGTGTGCTTTAACTTGAATGGTGCATTTGGTTTCTATGCATCTCGTGCGAGATAACCTATCACGACTTGGCTGGGGAACTTGGACTCGAACCAAGATTCTATGCGCCAAAGGCACATGTCCTACCATTAGACGATTCCCCAATAATTGGCTACTAGCAACTAGCTTTTAGCCGATAGACAGTAGAATACTAGAAAAAACACATTTTATCAAGACAAAAATGTATTTACTAGAAGCAAAGTCATAGCAAATCATTGAATGGAATGATAGACTTTTAATAATATAAACTAAAATTTTAATTATGCCCATCTCAATCACAAACCCACTCCAATCCACATACATTTTCATAACAATTTTTGTTATTGGATTGATTTTGACTATAAGAAAAAAAGATGAGAATGGTTTTTCAAAATCGATAACACAAGAACTAAAAGGTTTTGCAATTCTCGCAATTGTTTTTGCTCATATTGGATATTATTTGACCACCGACAATCAATTTTTATTTCAGCTTTCAATCGGTGCCGGTGTTGGAGTAAATTTATTCCTTTTTTTATCTGGTTATGGATTGACGATAAGCTCTATCGCAAAAAAACCAACCATGCTGCAATTCTATAAAAATAGACTCGAGAAACTTTATGTACCGATGTTGTTTACTCTTTTACTTTTTATTTCTCTAGATTTTTTTATTTTAAACAAAACTTATAGCCTACTTTATATAGGTCAATCTTTTCTCGGATTTTTCCCTCACGCAGATCTTTTTACTGATATCAATTCCCCACTTTGGTATTTCACTTTTATTATCTTTTATTACTTATTATTTCCTATCGTATTTTATCGAAAACAACCGTGGGTATCAGGAATAATTTTATTTGTTATCAGCTATTTGCTTATACTTTCAAATCCAGCTTTTCTTCAAAATGTAATTTACTTATATAGAACCCATTTTATTGCCTTTTCACTTGGAGTTTTTGTTGCAGGTATTGTCACTAAATACAAACGTAGTTTGCTCGAATCTCGAATCAAACATGCTTTACATAAAATCGAAATTCATAAAATATTAAAAAATATTGCCTATTGGATTTTTATAGGAATTTTATTGTGGACTATCGGATACACTGCATATTATTCAAATGTTGGACAACAATATTTTATAGAACAAACAACAAGTTTAATTACTTGTGGAGCATTGATACTTTTATTCTTGATTTCAAAATATGAAAGTCACCTACTTTATTGGTTTGGAATTTTCTCATATGAAATATATCTACTTCATTGGCCGATAATGGCTCGTTTCGATATCTTTTATCGTTTTTTCCCAGCATGGTTTGCAACTGTCGCGTACCTAGGTTTTTTCATACTGATTTCTTGGCTAATGCAGAAAACAATAGTCTTTCTTGAAAAGAGATATCTATAAACTAACTGAAATGAGTTTAGTAAGCGCAAGCTCCAATGGCAATTCTGGAATATAAGCTTTTGCCACCATATCGTAATAATTTAAAAGTGTAAGTAAAGTATCGGAATTTATTTTTGATGGTCTTTTTTCGGCGATCAATTTAATAAGCTTGAAATCCGTTTCGCTAAATTCTTCTTGAAGCTTCCCTTCTGAGCTTTTCATATTTCTCAAAAGTAAAACTGCTCTCATTTTATGAAGAACAAGTTTGTAATATAAAAGAATATCAATATTTGCTTCGGTGGCTTTTGAAACCGCTTTAAGTCCGAATTCAAGATTGTTTTCATCTATTGCGCGAATAAAGTCGTTTACAGTTTCTGCTTTTGGTGCACCAGCAACAAGCTCAACTTCTTCCACAGAAATCTTTTTGTCTTTTGATGAACTAATCACCTTTTGCAAAATACTTTGTGTATCACGGAAAGAGCTATCTCCAAGCAAAGCGACAAGGTCGGCAGATGCAGGCTCGAGTGTAAAACCTTCTTTCTTGGCGATTGCGATTGCGACATCTTTCAAAACTTTTTGCGATGGTTTTCTAAAAGAAAAAGTCTGACATCTTGAAATAATTGTTTCAGGAATTTTTTGTGATTCAGTTGTAGCAAGAATAAATATGACGTGTTTTGGTGGCTCTTCGATAGTTTTCAAAAGTGCATTCCAAGCAGACTTTGAAAGCATGTGCGCTTCATCCAAAATATATACCTTGTATTCAGATTCAAAAGGAAGAGTATTTACAGATTCATTTAAAGCACGAATATCATCAACTCCCGTGTTTGATGCGGCGTCAATTTCAGTAATATCGTTTGGGCTTGTGCCGATTTCTCTTGCAAAAATTCTCGCAACACTTGTCTTACCGGTACCTCGAGTACCTGAAAAAATATAAGCATGAGCAATATTGCCAAGCTTGATGGATGATTCAAGAACTTTCACTATATGATCCTGTCCTAAAACTTCACTGAATTTTTGTGGACGATATTTTCTATAAAGCGCTTCTGACATAAAAAGATTATAGCATTTGAAAATTTTTTTTGGAAATATAAATGCCGGTAGTGAAAGCAAGCCGTCGCTTGCCTCCACTACCGGCCGAGGTAACTCGTCGATGAACGTTTGGAATATTCTAACATGAAAAAACCGCCGAACCTAAGTTCGGCGGTACGTTTTTTGCAGATTCGCAATTTACCAGCCCAAGGGTTTTTAGTTGCTCTCGCTTCTAAATCCTTCTTGGGTATCAAGTATGTCAGACTCCTTTCAGTCCATTGTGCGCGATCAGTGAGGCGTTCGTCTTGTACTCGCTAGCCAGCAAGCGATTCAGTTTTGTGTTCGCTAGCAGGCCGGCGCAGATCAGGCGATGGCGCCGTCGATGGTCGAGGCCGAGATGTCATTTTTCTGCTTATGGGAGATCGAAAGAACGGGCGGTGCGGTTGTCATGGCGCAGGGTTTCCCTGTGTTGATGTAACCATTTGTTGTCAATCTATCTACGTCACTGTGACGCATCTGGATTTTCAACTTCCATAATATCATAGCATATCTAGAATATTTGTCAACTAAATTTCAATTTAATTATTCAATATTCTAAAATATGGCTTAAAATATAGACAAAATAAAGGGCCGTCTCACAGAGTGAGCCGGCCCTAAGGCTAGCACGATATGTACCAGCCAGGGAGATTACGGTCAAGAACTCAGAAACAAGAACAGATGCCTTGACCGAGATTTATGATCACCCCCCTTCGGTTGGAAATGGTAAGATGGTTCTTCATAGAACCCCTCCTTATTTCCTTAGTTTGTAATAAGAACAGCTTTTCTATTCTATTCCCATTATTTTATAAGTGCAAGATATAGCTGTGGATTATTTTTTCGACATCGCTGACATTTTGTGTTTGCATAAGTTTTATTCTCAATTCTTTTGCACCATCAAATCCGTTCACATAAGCTTTGAAATGTTTTTTCATGACATCAAAGTGCTTTTCCTTATTCAGTGTTTTATTAAAAAGTTTTACATGTTCCAAAAGTGCTTTCAATTTTTCTTGTATTGAAACAGGTGTTTTTCTTTTTGTATCAAAAAACCATGGGTTTCCAAATATTCCACGACCAATCATTATTCCATCAAAGCCGGCATCTTTTGCTTTTTTCTTCCCTTCCTCAATATTTTGTATGTCACCGTTTGCAATAAGTACAACTTTTTTGTCGCAGTTGCGTACAACTTTCGCAACGTCTTTTGCAATTTCCCAATGAGCAGAAACTTTTGACATTTCTTTTCTCGTGCGCAAATGAACCGTGAGTGCAGAAATATTTTCCTTCAAAATTTCAGGCAACCAGCTTTCATATTCAAATTTGTTGTAGCCAAGACGCGTCTTTACAGACACAGGAAGTTTACCCGCGCCCACTTTTGCTGCTCGAATAACTTCTCTTGCAAGCTCAGGATTTTTCATAAGAGCAGAGCCAGCACCTTGCTTTTCAACTTTTCTATCAGGGCATCCCATGTTTATATCAATTCCATCAAAGCCCATTTTTGCAATCAATTTGCAGGCTTTTTCAATATTTGCGGGATTAGATCCGAAAATCTGAGCAACTATCGGTTTTTCTTTTTTCGAAAACTTTAGAATATGAATGAGTTTCTTTTTACCAATTTCTGAACAAAGTCCGTCAGCAGAAACAAATTCAGTCCAAAAGACATCTGGCCCTCCGCCGGTTTTTCCGTGTCTACTATACTTTGCAATTATTTGTCTAAATGGTGCGTCAGAAACATCCGCCATCGGTGCAAGACAAGTAATTATTTTATTCTTTTTTATTTTCTGCCAAAAATCGTTCATTTGTTCACAGAGCTTATCATTTTATGGGTGAATTGACAAACCCAATAAAACTGATATAAATAATTTCAGAAAGCACTCTCTCATACGATTAACACGAAAGGACTGAACCATGAATCAAGAAGATGCGGCCCTAACACTCAAACTAGCCCGTGGAGTTTTCTTCAGGGCCATGCTTGCAGGATATGCAGGTAACGGCAATGGGAAAAACGACAAGATTGTCAAAACCAAGTCGTCAAACGGTAATGAAGTCACCATAATCTTCAACGAAGGAGATTTTATGGTGATAGATCGTTACTATGTGACTCCCGGGTTTAATACTTTGGCTGGGATGACACTAATTTTCTTCAAGGGAAACCCCATTTGGTGGATGTCTTACGGTGGCGAGTATCCCAAAGAAGTTATACCCTTCTTGAAGCTCGTTCTCGCTGAAGAATACAGGATCGGTTCTTTCCGAGGGGGTCGTGGCCCCATCGAATGGGCCGACAAAAAATATCGGTACAGGAATCGTCCGACAGGTAACACGTGTTTTGATAGTTTCTTCGGTCGTGAGGAAATCACAATCGCATCATCAAATGGATTGATTGGTTTCCACGACTATCAAGGTGCAAGTATGATCGGTCATCCGCCGATGGTCTTATAGCAAACACACTCGTCTTTTGACGAGGAGAACCCATTCTCTTCGTTTGGGGACGGGTTTTCTTTTGGAAAATTTTGTGTTATTTTTATGTTGTAATGATTAGAATCAAAAAACCACAAATTGAAATATTGCAGAAAGACAGTCCCCTTTTAAGGAAGGTCTCTTGCCTCGTGCCTGAGTCTGAGATAAAAAGCACTGATACAAAAAAACTGATTTCTGATCTTAAAAAAGCAATGGATTCGCAAAGCGATGCCATCGCCATTTCCGCAATACAAATCGGCAAACCATTAAGACTTTTTATGATTTCAAAAAAGATTTATGAAATTTTAGAAGAAAATGATGAAGCATCTCGTGGTAAAAAAGATTTGGTTTTTATTAATCCAAAGATTACAAAGACGTCTAAAGACAAACAAAATCTCGAAGAAGGCTGTCTTTCTGTAAGATATTTTTATGGAAAAGTTGAAAGACCTAGCAAAGCAACAATCGAATGGCACGATGAAAACGGAAATAAAATGTCTCGAGGAGTTTCTGGTCTATTAGCGCAGATTGTTCAGCACGAACACGACCATTTAAACGGCGTTTTGTTTATAGACAAAGCAACAGAACTTGTAGAAATTACACCTGAAGAATTTGAAAAAAATCTAAAATCATAGGTATTTTACAACTATTGACATCTAAAATAAATATTGTTAATCTACAAATAGAATAATCAAATGAAAGGAGGCAGAAATGCCCAACATTGAGTTTATCGGATTTGATCCGAGTAGTGCTACAGAGATTAAGGGACTGATCATTCAGGAATTCATCAAACATCCGACAGTCTACACGTTCCGAAATGATACAGTTTTTACATTCCACGATCACACGGTCGTATTGGACATAGACGAGAACGAAAAACCGTTCATTCGTGTCTCAAGCAACTTGAACAATGAACTTCAAGATGTTAGAAGAGTTCTCGAGGCAATCGGTAAACCGCTTGATGTCGAGTTCATCTATCTCCATAGTTTTCTGGAGATTCGTCCGAAGAAAAGCACGTAGGAGACTCTACTGTGGGCGCCCGGCCATTGGACCGGGCGCCTTTTTAATTAATAGCATAAACCCCCAGCTTTAGCTGGGGTGTGCGTTTCTAGCGAAGCATTTGGTAAAATCACCTTGGTCGATATTATCAACCAAGGTGATTTTACATATGAACAGACGATTGTA
>Ga0265327_10001067_pt1 | contig 38215 bp, 34 predicted proteins | sample 41621metaG_FD_202089 | JGI IMG/M metagenome (GOLD analysis project Ga0265327, IMG submission 202089) | Rhizosphere microbial communities from Carex aquatilis grown in University of Washington, Seatle, WA, United States - 4-16-21 metaG | ecosystem: Host-associated > Plants > Roots > Rhizosphere...
CGTTCGGAGCGGACAACGGGCGTCGTCAAGCGACGCCCCTCCGACTTGAAATTGCAAATGCAGCTTTCCCCCTGCGGCCTTTTCGCTAGATGTCGGCCATGACACCCCAGCAAGCCCACGTCGAAAATGTCCGCCAGTCCGCCGCCCAGATCACCGCGGCCCTGGGGGGACTGAAACCGAAGATTGCGATCATCCTCGGCTCCGGGCTCGGCGGACTGGCCGACAAGATCGAGCGTCCGGTGACCCTCGCCTACGCCGATTTGCCGGGTTTTCCCGTGCTGACCGTCGCGGGCCACGTCGGCCAGCTGATTGCCGGCAAATTGAACGGCGTCCCGGTCGTGGTGCTGAAGGGGCGCAAGCATTTCTACGAGACGGACGACGCCTATCCGCTGCGGACCATGATCCGGACGCTGAAAGTCGCTGGCATCGAGACGCTGTTTCTTTCCAACGCCGCGGGCAGCCTTCGGGCGCACATCAAGGTCAGCGAGCTCATGCTGATCGCGGACCACATCAATTTCCTCGGCCTCAATCCCCTCACCGGACCCAACGACGACACCTTCGGCCCGCGGTTCTTTCCGGTCGGCGACGCCTGGGACCCGGCGCTCTCGGCCAAGGTCAAGGCCGTCGCGCAGGCCGAGGGCGTCACCCTGCACCACGGGGTCTACATGGCGTTCCGCGGGCCGTCGTTCGAGACGCCGGCGGAGATCCGTATGGCGCAGCTGTGGGGAGCCGATGCGGTCGGCATGTCGAGCGTGCCGGACTGCCTGATCGCCCGGCACTGCGGGCTCAAGGTCGTGGGCGTTTCCTGCATCACCAACATGGGCGCCGGTCTTTCCGACGAGGACCTCTCGCACGCCCACACGCTGCACAACGCCGCGCGCGGCGCGGCGGCGTTCGAGCGCCTCGTTATCTCCGCGGTCAAGGTCTTGTGAAACCCGCGGACCTCCAGGTCGCGCGCCGGCTGCTGTGCCGGCTGCAGGATGAGATCCGCGACGCCGTGCGCACGGCCCAGCGGCGCGGGGTGAAGCGGATGACGCGCGTCGCGGCGGTGACATCAGCCGACACGATATACGCGATCGACAAGGTCAGCGAGGCGACGGTGCTTGCCTGGTTCACGGCCCACTGGCCGCGGCGCTGGCCGATCGAGTTGGTGATGGAGGGGATCGACGAGAGGCATGGCGCCGTCACCTTCCCGCGCGGCACGCCGGTGGGGCGGACGCTTTTCAAGTGCATCCTCGACCCGATCGACGGCACGCGCGGGCTGATGTATGACAAGCGCTCCGCCTGGAGCCTGGCTGCGCTCGCCCCGCAGCGGGGCGCGAAGACGAGCCTCGCTGACATCGTGGTCGCGGCGATGACCGAGTTGCCGGTGAGCAAGCAGGACCGGGTGGACCAGCTCAGCGTTGTGCGGAATCGTGGCGTCAAGGCATGGCGCATCGACCTGCGCACCGGACGGCGCACCGGATTCACGCCGCGGCCCTCCCGGGCGAAGGGCGTGGCGCACGGATTCGCGTCGTTCGCGAAGTTCTTTCCGCCGGGCAAGGCGTGGCTGGCGGAACGCGAGGAAAAGCTCTGGCGCGCGCTGGGAGAGGGTGCGGAAATTTTCGACGACCAGTATCTGAGCAGCGGCGGGCAGGTTTACGAACTGCTGATGGGCCACGACCGCTTTGTCGCCGATCTGCGCCCGTTGGCGTTTGCTGCCCTGAAGGTGAAGACCTCGCTGGCTTGCCATCCTTACGACATCTGCACGGCCCTGATCGCGCAGGAGCTCGGTTGTGTCATCACCGCGCCGAACGGCCAGCCGCTACGCGCGCCACTCGACACAACCACGCCGGTCGCATGGCTGGGCTACGCGAACAAGGCCTTGGCGCGCCGCATCGGGCCGAAGCTGCGGAAGCTGATTGCTCTGTAGGGCTGGCGCTGGTCGCCATGCCGGAGCGGGCGCCGTCAAGCAGCCCCTACACACTCAGTCCTTCGACTGCTCGATCACCGCCGCCTTGCCGGCCTTGAAGACGACACGAATGCGCTCCTCCGTATCGTCGTGGTAGACGTCGGCGTAGGCGGGATGGTAGGAGAAGCGGTAGGTCTTTAGCTGCGGATCGTAGAACACCCGGCGCTCGTAGCCGACGAAGGCGGTGCCGTCGTAGCGCTGGTAGTAGGTGTTGTAGATCCAGACGACGCTGGCGCCGGCGGCCGTGATGGATTCGCGCTTCTGATCGGGAGCGCCGAGGGCGAGGTAGACCATGTCCTCCGTGTAGCCGAGGTCGATGATGCCCTGCCGGATCTTGTCCTGGGTGGCCTTGTCGATGGAGGCGAAGACCTCGGGCTTCTGCGCGATGCGGTCGTTGACGGACTGGCAGCCCGCGAGGAATCCGAAGGATGCGGCGAGGAGGAAAGTGGTGACGAGGCGGCGGTTCATGGAGGGTTTGACTGCAGAAGTGTGACCGGGTTTCGACAAATTGCGAGGGTCGTGCCGTTTCGCGGTTCCGGGTCAGCCCGCCGGGACTGGGTTCCGTCCATCGCGGGCACGGCGAGGCGAATCAGACCCGCGCGGCGGTTAGGAAGGCCTCGATCAGAGGATGGCGGAGTCCGCGCAGCGCGGAGCGCTCGGGCTGGAAGAGGGTGCCGGCAAAGAACGGGCGCCCGGGCAGCTCGAAGGCGCGGGTGTCGCCCGCGGCATCAAAACCGGTAAACCGCAGCCCGGCGGCCTCGAGGCGCGCGCGATAGGCCGGGTTGACACCGTAGCTGCAGTGATAGCCCTCCCGGGCGGGTTGGCCGGAGAAGACCCGGTGCAGCTGCGAGCCCGGCGTGAAGACGATCTCCCCGCGCTGCTCGACCAGCGAGCAGGCAAGGGGCGTGACGACGAGGTCGTTGCCGCCCGCGTTGGTCTCCGCATGGTCGGCCGCCGCGATGCCGGCGACATCACGGGCGAATTCGATCAACGCATGCTGGAAGCCGCCGCAGGTGCCGAGAAAGGGCCGCCCGCTTTCGCGGGCGAAACGGATGGCGGCCAATGCGCCGGCCATGCTCCGGTAGGGACTCGCCGGCACGCACCAGACGGCGTCAAAGGCCGCGAGCTGGCCCGGGGCGTCCGTGATCGTGTCGGTTCCGATCCACCCCCAGGTCACGGACTGGCCTGCGTGCGTGGCGGCCAGCTGTAGCGCTGGCGGGATCGCCTGATGCGCGATGACCTCGGGATTGAAATCTCCGATGAGGGCGATCCGGGCCATCGTCAGGTGGTCTCGTTGGCAACCGTCTCGCTCGCGGCCGCCACGGCCTGTCGCGGCGGGGTGACAAGCGTCTTCTTGTTCTTGGTGGCGGTGATGATGGCGACACCGGCGATGATGATCCCGGCGGCGAGGAAGATGCGCGGTGACACCGGCTCATGCAGCACGAGCCAGCCGAGGAAGACGGCCACGATGGGGTTGACGTAGGCGTAGGTCGACACGCGGGCCGGGGTGCTGTGCTTCATGAGCCAGACGAAGGTGGTGAACCCCACCAGCGAGCCGGCGACCACGAGGTAGGACCACGCGAAGAAGGAGCGCGCGGAAACGTCGGCGAGGTGAAAGTGGAAGGGCTCGCCCATGGCCAGGCTCATGAGGAACAGCCAGACGCTGCCGGTCAGCATCTGCATCGCGGAGGCGGTGAAGGGCTCGGCGGGCGAGCGGGCGTAGCGCGTGTAGATCGAGCCGGCACTCCACGAAAAACAGGCGAGGACGAGCCCGCCGACGCGCCACGGGTCGAGATGGCCGGCGCCTTCGCCGAGCTGCGGGCCGACGAGCACGAGCAGGCCGGCGATCCCGAGGCCGACCCCGATGAAGGTGGCGGGCGGCGGCTTGGTGCCCTGGCTCTTGTCGTGGCTGAACGCGTGCACGCCCCAGTCGAGCAGCACGATGAAGAGCGGCCCGAGAGAGACGATCAGCGTGGCGATGCCGGAGGGGACCTTCTGCTCGGACCACGAGACCATGCCGTTGCCACCCAGCAGGAGGAGCGCGCCGATGATCGAGTTGTCGAACCACTGCCGGCGTGTGGTCTTGAAGCCGCGGGTCAGGGTGATCCAGGTGGCGATCAATCCGCCGGCGACCAGAAACCGGCCGGCGGCCATCAGGAAGGGCGGCAGGGTCTCCACGGCGATCCGGATGCCCAGGTAAGTGGAGCCCCAGAGGATGTAGATGGTGACAAAGCCCGTGATGATGGCGGCCTTGGTCGGATGTTTTTCGGATGCGGTCACAAGGAAAGGGAGGGTGAAGGAAATCGGGCTAGCGCTGGCGGCCTCCGTCGTTGCGCCAGTGGTATTCCATGTAGCGTGCGGTCTGCGCGGCGGTGGCTTCGCCGTGCAACCGGGCCACGAGGTGCAGCGACAGGTCGATGCCGGCGGAAATGCCGGCGGAGGTCAGCACCTGCCCGTTGTCCGTGAAGCGGACGGTCTCGTCGATCGCTTCCGCCGGCATGAGCCCGGCGAGTTCGGCGAAATTTTCGTGGTGCGTCGTCGCGGGCAACCCCGCGAGCAGGCCGGCCTTGGCCAGCACCAGCGAGCCGGTGCAGACCGAGGCCGTGTGCTCGGCCTTGGCGGCGCGCTGGCGGATCCACTCGAGGACGGACGGCTTGCGGAGCAAGGCGCGCGTGCCGGCCCCGCCCGGGATGATCAGAATCTGTGGCGCCGGGGCGGACTCCAGGGTGAAGTCCGGCACGATCTTCAGGCCGTTGCGGGCGCGCACGGTGCCAGGTGATTCCGCGACCGTGCAGACGTTGAAGAGCTTTCCGCCCGACAGTTCGTCGGTGACGGCAAAGACCTCGAACGGCCCGGCGAAGTCGAGGACCTCGACCTCGTCGAAAAGCAGGATGGCGACGTTGCGGCGCATGGAAGGGATGGTTTCAGGCAAAATGACCCGTGCGCCGCCGCCAAGGGCGGAAAGCGGGCGGGGAATTGCCGTGGCTCAGAGCTGCTTCCGGATGAGTTCGCCGAGCTTGGCAAGGGCCGCCTCGGCCTCATCGGACCAGGGCAGGCCGCAGCTCATGCGCAGGCAGTTGTTGTAGCGGTCCTTCACAGAAAAGAGCGCGCCGGGCGCCGTGTTGATCCGGTGTTTGAGCGCCTCGTGGTGGAGCTTGAGCGTGTCGACCTTGGCGGGCAGCTCGACCCAGATGACGTTGCCGCCCTGCGGCCGGCTGTAACGCGTGCCCTCGGGGAAGTGCCGCTGCATGGCCTGCGCGAAGCAGTGCAGCTGCTGGTGGTAGGCGCGGCGCAGTGTGCGCAGGTGGTGGTCGTAACCGCCGTCGCGCAGGAACTCCGCGAGGGTCTTCTGCAGGATCGTCGGCGTGCCGAGGGTGTTGGTGAACTTGAGCCGGCGGACGCGCTCGAGGTAGCGGCCGGGCGCCGTCCAGCCGATGTGGAAGCTCGGCGCGAGCGTCTTGCCGAACGACGAGCAGAGCATGACGCGGCCGTCGCGGTCCCAAGCCTTGAGCGGTTTCGGGCGGAAGTCGCCGCTGTGCGTGTCGGCGTAGACGTCGTCCTCGATGGCCGGCAGGTCGTATTCGCAAAGCAGGTCGTAGAGGCGCTGCTTCTTCTCGTCCGGCATCAGGCTGCCGAGCGGGTTGTGGAAATTGGGCATCACGAGCACGACCTTCACGTCGTTCTGCTCGATGGCGTCGCGCAGTTCGTCGAGGCAGATGCCCTCGCGGGAAGACGTGGGGATCTCGAGCGCGCGCAGGTTGAGGCTCTGGATCATCTCCAGGAAGCCGAAGTAGGCGGGCGTCTCGATCGCGACGGTGTCGCCGGGCTTCGTGACGGCGCGGAGGCAGAGGTTGAGCGCCTCCGTGCAGCCGACGGTCACGACGAGCTCGTCGTGCGCGAGCGGCACGCCGCCCTGCAGGTAGCGGCGCGAGATCTCGCGGGTGAGCGGCTCGTAGCCCCAGTTCATCGAGTGGCGGCTGATGAGGGTCGGGTCGCGGCGGGCGACCGAGCCGAGCAGGCGGGCGAGCTTTTTGTTGGGGAAGAGGCTGTGGTGCGGGCAGGCCGCGCCGAACGGCATGAAGTCGCTGTTGGCCGAGCGCTCCATGATCTCGGTCGTGAGGTCCTTGACGCCCACGTAGGACGGCTTGGCCATCGGGCGCGCCATGCGCGGCTCGGGGGCGAAGCTCGGCGGGCGCGGCCGCACGTAGTAGCCGGACTGCGGCCGGGCCTCGAGGTAGCCGCGGTTCTCCAGCACGGTGTAGGCCTGGAGGACGGTCGCGATGCTGACCTCCCGCTGCAGCGACATCCGGCGGACGGACGGCACGCGGTGGCCCGGGCGCAGGGTGCCCTGCTCGATCAGCGATTGGAGGGAGTTGGCCAGCTCGGCGTAGAGCGGCTGCGACAACACGGCGAGGGCCGGCTTCGCGGGCGAAGGCGTGGGGAGCGTCTGGATCATGGCGTGGAAAAAGCGGGCGCAAAATACCTGAAACCCCGCGCGCGGGGCAGCAGCAGCGGGGATTAATTGGACCCAGCACAGTTGGAGAAAAGCGGTGCTGTGACCATGACAATTTTCCCAAAACCGGGAATCGTGGGACGCGCCGGGGCCCGGCACCAAGACGGGCCGGATCGTAACTCGTCGCGCTGCCCGGCGTCAGAGTTGCACCTAACCCATGAAGCGACTGTTGTTTGCCCCTCTGTTCCTGATCCTGGCGTCCGGCCTCGCTGCAGCCGGGAACCCCGGCGACCCGGTCGACAAGGAACTGGCGAAAATCTGGCGCAAGATCGATGCCCATCCGGCGGACCAGGGCGTGCGCGAGCTTTTCGAGTTCGCCCTCGAGGCCGCCGCGATGGGTTGGCATCCGGAGCGGGTCGAGTCCGCGCTGGCGCAGGCCGCCGAGCTGCAGGACCGCGATCCGGCCAGCAAGACTCGCGGCAATTTCCGCTGGTATCGCAACCAGCCGCTGCCCCGTGACCTCAATGCCGTCGAGTTCTGCATGCAGCGGGCGGTGCTGCTGTGGAACCTGCACCGCGAGGCGCTGACCCCGGCCGCGCGCGCGACCCTGGACGGGTTGCTGCGACAAAGCATCGCCGGCATGCGCAGCCAGAAGGTCGACGTGTCCTACACGAACATCTTCCTCATGAAGACGTGGAACTGCGTCGCGATCGGTGAGGCGTTGGGGGACGCCGAACTGGCGACGTTCGGGACGCAGATGCTCGACGAATGGCTGGCCTACACGCGCGTCAACGGCATCCACGAATTTCTCAGCCCGACCTACTCGGGCGTCGACTGCGACAGCCTCGCCTTGCTCAACCGTTTCGCGCAGTCGCCGGCGGTGCGGCAAAAGGCGGATGCGGCCCTGCGCCTGGTCTACGCGCAGTCCGCCGCCAATTGGTTCGCGCCCTCGCAACGGCTCGGCGGGGCGCACAGCCGCGACTACGACTACCTGACCGGCCATGGCGTCTTCGACGTGCACCTGGCCGACTGGGGCTGGCTCCCGCGCAAGCCGGCTGCGCTCCATGAGTTCACGGATCTCACGCGCTGGGTGCCGGCGGCGCCACTGGCGCCGTTGCCGCTTCCGCGTTTCGTCTGGCAGCGCTGGGGCGACACGCCCGGAGCGTGTGCCGCGACCTGGCTGGGCGAGAATTTCTGCCTTGGGTCCACGGGGGCGGCCTACAATTCGGACGACAAGGTGCTCACGCTGCAGTTTCCGGGCGCCCCGGGCGCCGTGATGGGCAACCTCGTCGTCGACGGCCGTGGCGATCCCTACGGCCACAGCAAGGAGCCCGATGGCAACGGCCACCCGAAGGCGCTGCACCTGATGCCGTTCATCGCCAGTGTGCAGGACGGGGCCGACGTGCTGTTCGCGGCCTTGTTCGATCCGCAGCTGAAGGTGAACAAGCGCAACCCTTCGCCCACGCGGCAACTCGCCACCAGCCTGGTGCTGCCCGGCGAAGCCGAGGTGTGGAGCGGCGATGCCCGGGTGAACGTGGCGGAGGGTTCGTCCGCGGAGCTGGCGGCCGGCCGGCCGATTTTCATCCGCGTCCGCGACGTGGTGGCGGCGGTGCAGGTGCTGGCGGCAACCGATTGTTCCGGTCAGCCGGCGGCGGCGCGCTATTGGGCCGACGGCGCCCCGTTGCACGCGGCGCGCATCATCTGGGCGCAGTCACCGGGACCGGCCGCGGGCGAGGCACACGTGGTTTTTCGAATGCGGGTCGTGGAGGATGTGGACGATGCGGCCTTCGCAAGGCTGCGCGCGACATTTGGCGGCGAGCCGGCCTCCGCGCACTTCAAGTCGGGAGTGCTTGAGGCGAAGGTCGTCCGCGACGGCCAGCCGCCGCTGACGATTCGAGCCGACCTCAAGACCGGTGAACGGCGCGTGAGCCCGACCGTGGGCGGAGACGGAATCCTGACGGTTAACGGCCGTTCCTTGCTGGAAATCGCCGGGATCGAGCTCTGAACCCGGTCAGACCTCAATCTCGCCCCGGAGGTAGAGCACGGCATGGCCGGCCATCTTCACGCGGTCGCCCGCCAGCTCGCAGAAGAGGTCGCCGCCGCGGGCCGACACCTGCCGGGCGTGCAACCGGGTTTGGCCAAGGCGTTCCGCCCAGTAGGGCACGAGCGTGCAGTGGGAGGAACCGGTGACCGGGTCCTCCGGCACGCCGCAATTCGGGGCGAAGAACCGTGAGACGAAGTCGACGCCGTCGCGCCCGGGACCCGTGGCGATGATGCCGATCACGTCGATCTTGTTCAACGCGGTGAAGTCGGGTTTCAGCGCAAGCACGGCCTCGGTGCTGGGATAGACGCAGAGGTAGTCGCGCGACTTGCCGATCCAGGCCGGCGGCGGACCGCCGAGCCCGGGGAGCAGGGTCGGCGGAATTTGCGCGGCCGGGACGGCGGCAGCCGGCCGCGCGGGGAAATCCAGCTCCAGCAGCAGGTCCCGTCGCGTGACCGTCAGCGGGCCGCTCAGGGTGTCGAAGACGAGGCGGTCACCCGCCTCGCCGAGTTGGGTGAAGATGACGGAGGCGCTCGCCAGCGTGGCGTGGCCGCAGAGATCCATCTCGAGCTCGGGCGTGAACCAGCGCAGGTGGAAGCGGCCGGGGTCGGTGCGGACGAAGAAGGCCGTTTCGGCCAGGCCGTTCTCGAACGCGATCCGCTGCATGAGCGCGGGTGCGGGCCACTCGGACAGCGGCACGACGGCGGCGGGATTGCCGTGGAAAATCCTGTCGGTGAAGGCGTCGACCCAATACAGCGGTAGTTTCATGGCGATGAGCTTAGCAGGCCGGTGGTTTTTGCAGAAGGAGCAGTTCGTGTTTTTCCACACGCACAGTCGGGCGCTGCGTTTGATGCAGGGTGGTTAACCCCTGATGAGTTTCGCCAACGGAGAAACTTTCAAGGACCCCTCCGACGGATCGTCTCCGGTGTAGGGTCAGGGGTCCGCTGATCGCAGACCGAGATCCCCAGCTCGCGATCAGCGAGCCCCCTAAGCCCACCAGTGGCGACGATCAGTTGCTGCGCACCTTGGAGAATTCATCAGCAGATGAATTCATGAGTGGTTAAGATTTCTCAGCGTATTGCGCCAGCGACGGCCCGGTGAGGCGCATGATGCGCCAGTCGTCGAGGGGCACGGCGCCGAGCTTGCGGTAGAAGCCCTTGGCCGGCTCGTTCCAGTCGAGCACCGACCACTCCATGCGGCCGCAGCCGCGGGTGTTGGCGATTTTCGCGAGGTGCAGCAGCAGGGCCTTGCCGGCGCCGGCGCCGCGAAACTCGGGTTTCACGAAGAGGTCCTTGAGATAGAGGCCGGGTTTGGCGAGAAAGGTGGAGTAGTTGAAGAAATAGAGCGCAAAGCCCGCGGGCCGGCCGTCGACCTGGGCGATCACGACGTGCGCGGCGGGCGGCGTCGCAAAGAGCGTGGCGCGCAGGCTGTCCTCGGTGGCGACGACCTCGTGGAGCAGCTTCTCATAGACGGCCAGGTCGCGGATGAAGCCGAGGATAAGCGGCACGTCGGCGACGGTCGCGGAGCGGATGACGGGGGACATCGTCTGAGCATCGATAGCCGGTTGGCTTTGGCGAACCGATTTTGCCCTGTGCCGCCTGCGCGGCGGAGGAATTGTGACTCGACTTAAACAGGGTGCGCCCTTGTCTCGAACCTCGGGCAACCCCATGAAACCCCTCACCTTGCGCCTGCTGCTGCGCCTCCTGCCTGTCCTGGGGGCGGGTGCCGTCCTGAACGCAGCCCCGGCGCCCGAGAAGGTGGTGTTGCAGCTGCCCTACCGGCACCAGTTCCAGTTTGCGGGAGTCTATGCGGCGCAAGCTCAGGGAATTTTCCAACGGCACGGGCTCGAGGTGGAGCTCCGGACGGTCAACACGGAGCGGTTCAGGCCCGTGGACGAGGTGATGGAGGGGCGCGCCCAGTTTGGGATTTCGCAGGGCCCCCGGCTGGTCGCAAGCCGGCTGGACGGAGCCGACATTGTGGTGCTGGCCGCGATCATGCAGCATTCGCCGCAGGTGCTGGTGACCCGCGCCGAGGACAACATCCGCACGCCCCACGACCTGCTCGGCAAACGGGTGGCGCTGGACCAGACCTCGCTCGTGTCCGAGGTCCGCGTCATGCTCGAGCGCGAGGGCGTGCCGATGGACAAGATCGTCGTGGTGCCCAACCGCTGGGACGTGGACGAACTGCGGACGCGCACGGCTGACGCCATGAGCACGTTTGTGATCGACGGGCCCTACGACCTGGAAAAAGCCGGGATCAAGGTGAATGTCATCCGCCCGGTCGACTACGGGGTCGATTTCTATGGCGACTGCCTCTTCACCACCGGCCGGCTGGCACGGGAGAATCCCGCGCTGGTGAAGGCGATGCGCCAGGCCGTGCTGGAGGGCTGGGACTATGCGCTCCAGCATCCGGAGGAGATGGACGATTGGATCCTGGCCCACTACGCCAGCCAGCAGCCGCCGCTCGATCGCACGGGTCTGCGCAACGAGGCGAAGGAGGTTGCCCGGCTGGTGAACGCGGACCTGGTGGCGCTGGGCCACATGAACGAGGGCCGCTGGCGGGTGATGGCGGAGATCATCCATGCCCAGAATGCAGCGGCCCGGCTGGCCCGGTTGGACGGATTCATGTTCGCCGACCCGGAAGCCGACGCGACCCGGTTCGACCGGATTCTCCGCTGGCTGTGGTGGGGCCTGCTGGCGGCGGCGGTGCTCGCGCTGGTCGCCCTGCTGACCGTGCGCCGGCTGCGCCGGCTCGTGGAGCGGCGGACGCGCGAGCTCCGGGAGTCGGAGCGCCGGCAGCGGGAAATCTTCGACCTCGCCCCCGCCCCCATCACCTGCAACAGCTACGCGGCCCTCCTGCCTCTGCTGCAGGGGCTGCGCGCCGCCGGGGTGACCGATCTCGGCGCGCACCTCAACGGCACGCCGGGACTGCTGGACGAGTGGTGCGCCCTGGTCCGGGTGATCGATGCCAACCAACTGGCCCTCCGGATCGCCGGCGTGAGCAGCGTCGCCCAGCTCGACCGCCGCCGCATGGCGATGATGACGCCGGAGTCGGTCGACACTTTCCGGCAGGAGTTGCTCGCGATCTGGGGCAATCGCGACGCCCTGCGCATCGAGAAATCCTACATCGGGGTCGGCGGCCGCCGGCACGACGCCCTCATCAACTGGTCCGCGCCCCGCAGCGAAGGCCGGCCGGACTATACTCGGGTCCAGCTGGTCTACACCGATCTCACGGAGATCCGGGAGGCCGGGTCGGCCCTGCGCGAGAGCGAGCTGCGCTACCGCACGCTCTTCGAGAATGCCGTCGGCGGCATCTATCGCTCCACGCCGGACGGCCGGTTCATCGAGGTCAACCCCGCCCTGGTGCGCATCCTGGGGTTTGATTCCGCCAAGGAACTGATCGATTACGACCATGAGGCGAGCGGCCGTCCCTTCTATGTGCAACCGGGCCGGCGGGAGGAGTTTCTGGCCCAGCTGGCCGATGGCGACCATGTGACGAACTTTGAGTCGGAAGTCCGCTGCAAGAACGGGATGACGATCTGGATTTCCGAGAACGTCCGCATCGTCCGCGACGAGCAGGGCAACGACCTCTATCACGAGGGGTTTGTCTCCGACATCACCACGCACCGGCGGCTGGACACGGAGATGCAGCGCGCCTCCAAGCTGGAGGCGGTGGGCATCCTCGCCGGCGGCATCGCGCATGACTTCAACAACATCCTGACGGCGGTGCTCGGCAACCTCAGCCTCGCGGAGATGGACGTGGGACCCGGCGCGCCCGGGGCGCGGCTGCTCGGCGAGGCCAAGCGCGCGACGCTGCGGGCGCGCGACCTTACTCAGCAGCTGCTCACCTTTGCCAAGGGTGGCGATCCGGTCCGGGCGGCGGTGAACCTGCCCGAACTCCTGCGGGAGACGGCCGACTTCGCCCTCCACGGCGCCAAGGCCCGGGCGGAATACGAGGTCGCGGCGGACCTCTGGCCCGTCAATGCCGACAAGGGGCAGCTGGGCCAGGTGGTCCAAAACCTGGTCATCAACTCGGTGCAGGCCATGCCGGAGGGCGGCCGGTTGCGCGTGTGCGCCACGAATTTCGTGCTCGGCGCGGAGTCGGGCGGTCCGGAGTCGGGCGGCCTTCCGCTCCCGCCCGGCCGCTACGTGCACCTGACAGTGGCGGACAGTGGGATCGGGATCGCCGCCGAGCACTTGTCGAAGATTTTCGACCCCTATTTCACCACGAAGCAGCAGGGCAGCGGCCTGGGGTTGGCCACGGTGTATTCGATCGTCCGGAAGCACCAGGGGCACATCGCCGTAGAGTCGCGGCTGGGCCAGGGCACCGAGTTTCACCTCTGGCTGCCGGCCGCGGCCCAGCCGGTTACGGCAAAGGCCGTGTTTCCGGCGGCGGGGGCGCCCCTGCGGGCGCGGGTCCTGTTCATGGATGACGAGGAGCCGATCCGCGAGATGGCCCGGTTGTTCATGCAACGTCTCAACCTCGAGTGTGACCTTGCCGTGGATGGGGCCGAGGCCGTGGGAAAGTTCCGGGCGGCGCGCGAGTGCGGCCGTCCCTACGATCTGGTGTTGATGGATCTCACCGTGCCGGGTGGCATGGGTGGCCGCGAAACCCTGGAGGTGCTGCGCCGGATCGATCCGGCGGTCCGGGCCATTGTCTCGAGCGGATACTCGCAGGACCCCGTGATGGCCAGCTACCGCGAACATCATTTCCAAGGCATCCTGCCGAAACCATACGACCTCGACCAGCTGCGGCGGGTTTTGGAGCAGACCCTGCCGCCTGCTACGGTCCAGTAAATCGCCGATTTTCGTGGCGGGCGGGAGCAAAGGCCGTTGCCAGATGTCGGACGGACCGACATCATTCCCTTATGAAAAACCACCAACGCTTTTCCCTCCCGTTCCTCCGCCAGATGCTCGTCGCCGGCTTGCTGGCTATGAGCCTTGCCGGCCTGTCGGGTTGCCTGGCCGTGGCGGCCGGGGCGGGCGCGGGTGCCTACGCTTACGTGCGCGGCGACTTGGAGGCCAACCTCAACTACGATTACAACCGCGTGGTGGACTCGGCCCGGAATTCGATCAAGGAGCTGGAATTCGCCCGCGTCAGCGAAAACAAGGACGCCCTGAAGGCCGTGCTGGTGGCCCGCACCGCCCTGGACAAGAAGGTCGAGATCACCGTCACCTATTCCGCCAAGAAGTTGACCAATATCAAGATTCGCGTCGGCATCTTCGGCGACGAGCAGCTGTCCCTGTCCATCCTCGACAAGATCAAGGCCGGTCTCTGAGCCGGACCGGGGCCGATTTGAGATGCGGGATTGCAATGCAGGGGAGGGGGCCTGATACCAAGGCTCTCATTTTCCATGCTCCGTAAGCTCATTTCAAAAATCCGGCAGTCCTTTGCCAAGGACCCCAAGCACCCCGAAGCCAAGCCGGCCCACAAACCCAGCCGTCCCGCTCCCAAGGCGGGGGAACACCGCCACGAAAGACGCCCTGCGCCCCACGCGCCCAAATCCGCGGCCGCCCCGGCCCGTCACGCCCCGGCTCCAGCCGCCAAGTCCGCCCAGCCGGCCCCCGCGCCTCGCGCCCATGCCCACACCCCGCGGCCGCTGCCCGAGGTGCCGAAGCTCGATACCGTTTTCACCCAGCTCGGCCTTGGCGACCGCATCGCCTACGCCGTGCAGCAGATGGGCTACGAGGTCCCGACCCCGATCCAGACGCAGGCCATCCCGATCATCCTGAGCGGCCGCGACGTCATCGGCTCCGCCCAGACCGGCACCGGCAAGACCGCCGCCTTCGCCCTGCCCATCCTCCAGCGCCTCGGCGCGCACGGCAAGATGCGCTGCCTCATCCTCGAGCCGACCCGCGAGCTAGCGGTGCAGGTCGAGGAGGCCTTCAAGAATTTCTCCAAGTTCACCGACCTCAACGTCACCGTCGTCTACGGCGGCGTCGGCTACGGCAAGCAGCGCGAGGACCTCGCGCGCGGCGTCGACATCCTCGCCGCCACGCCCGGCCGCCTGCTCGACTACATGGAGCAGGGCGAGATCCGCCTCGATAACATCGACATCCTCGTGCTCGACGAGGTCGACCGCATGCTCGACATGGGTTTCCTGCCCGACGTGAAGCGCATCGTGTCGAAGGTCCCGCGCGAGCGGCAGACGCTCTTCTTCACCGCCACGCTGCCGCCCGAGATCGAGCAGCTCGCCGCATGGGCGCTGCGCAACCCCGAGACGATATCCATCGGCCGCCAGCGCTCGACCGCCGAGACGATCACGCACGCCTTCTATCCCGTGGTGCAGGCGCAGAAGTTCGACCTGCTCGCGCACCTGCTGGAGCAGACGCAATACCACAGCGTCATCATCTTCTCGCGCACCAAGTCCGGCGCGGACTACGTCGCCAGCCGCCTCAAGCAGGCCGGCCACACCTGCGCGGTCATGCACGCCGACCGCAGCCAGCAGGAGCGCACGGACGCCCTGAAGGGCTTCAAGTCCGGCAAATACGAGGTGCTCGTCGCGACCGACCTCGTGGCGCGCGGCCTCGACATCGCCGACGTGTCCCACGTCATCAACTTCGACGTCCCGGAGAACCCCGAGGACTACGTCCACCGCATCGGCCGCACCGGCCGGGCGCACAAGACCGGCGACGCCTTCACCCTCGTGACCGAGGAGACCTGGCGCGACGCGCGCAGCATCGAGCGCTTCATCGGCCAGAGCATCGAGTGGAAGAAGGTCGACGGCTTCAACTACACCTACTCGGGCATCTTCGACGGCGGCGGCATGCCGCAGCTCGCGCCCGAGAAGCCGAAGAGCCGCCTGATGCGCGGTGGCCGGCGCTGAGCGCCGGCGTGACGTTTTTGTAACGGGCGCAACCGGCGCTTGATCTATATTCCTATATAGGTATATAGATTGGCATGGAGCTGGTCCAAATCTACGAGTGCCTCTGCGACGCGACGCGCCTGCGGCTGCTGAACGTGCTGGCGCAGGGCCCGCTGTGCGTCTGCCACTTCCAGGAAATCCTGCGCGAGCCGCAGGTGAAGATCTCGAAGCACCTGGCCTACCTGCGCACCCGCGGCCTGGTGGAGGTCGAGCGCGACGGCAACTGGATGATCTACGAGCTGCCGGCCAAGCCGTCGCGCGAGTTGAAGGCCAACCTGGCCTGCCTGCAGGACTGCGCGGGCGAGGATCCGGTATTCAAGCGCGATCTCGCCCGGCTGAGGCAACTCGCGCCCAAGCTGGCCGGTTCCGGCCCCTGCGGCTGCGGGCCGGCGGCGAGGTGATTTCCATGAGCAACAAGACTCCGTTCAAGGTCCTCATCCTCTGCACCGGCAACTCGGCGCGCAGCGTCCTCGGCGAATACCTCCTCCGTGAAAAGGGGAAGGGGCGCTTCGAGGTGCACAGCGCCGGCTCGCATCCGACGGGCCGCGTGAACCCGCTGGCCGTCCGCACCCTGCGCGAGAAATACGGCATCGATGCCACCGCGGCCCGCTCGAAGTCGTGGGATGAGTTCAAGGCCGTGAAGTTCGACTTTGTGATCACCGTCTGCGACAACGCGAAGGAGGCCTGCCCGATCTGGCCCGGCCAGCCGATCATCGCGCACTGGGGTTCGCCCGACCCCGCCGGCGCCACCGGCACCGAAGAGGAGAAATACCGCTGCTTCGTGGACGTGGCCTCGCAGATCGCCCGGCGAGTGGACCTGTTCTGCGCGTTTCCGGACGAGAAGCTCCGCGACCTCGCGGCGGTGCGCGGGGTCGGCGAGCAATTCAGGCTCGAGGGCGAGACCGGCATGAAGCGGTGACCCGCATCAATTTCAACCCGACCAAGCCATGACCCTCGCCGATCTCAAAACCAGTCTCCAGGCGCGGCCCGAAGCCGTCGTCCGTATCGACCTGCCCGACGGCGGCAGCGTGCCGGCGCATTTCCATATCACCGAGGTCGGCCATATCGCGAAGCGGTTCGTCGACTGCGGAGGCGTCTTCCGCGCGAGCGAGACCTGTGTCCTCCAGACATGGATGCGGTCTTCCGGCCATGACGATGGGCACCGGCTCACGGCCGGTCGCCTGGCGATGATCCTTGATCTGGCAAACCCGATCGTTCCATCGGACGAACTGCCGGTGGAAGTGGAATACGAGCACGGCCTGGTCTCGCAGTTTCCGTTGGCGAGGGTCGTGACCGAGGACGCAGTGGTCCTCCTGCAACTCGGGCTAAAACGCACGGACTGCCTCGCGAAGTCCAGATGCGGTTGCGGCGCGGACGAGGCAGGTGCAATCGCGCAGGAGAAGGAAAGCGAAGCCTGCTGCGCGGGTCCGGGTTGCTGCGCATGAGCGCGCCGGAAAACCGACTGCTCGGCCGGTTGTCGTTTCTCGACCGCTACCTGACGCTCTGGATCTTCCTCGCGATGGCGGCCGGGCTGCTGGCCGGGCGTTTTTTGCCCGCGCTGCCGAAGGCGCTGACGGCGTGGAGCGTGGGCACGACGTCGGTGCCGATCGCGCTCGGGTTGATCATCATGATGTATCCCCCGCTCGCCAAGGTGCGCTACGAGGAGCTCGGCGACGTGTTCCGGGACCGCAGGGTGCTGGCGCTCTCGCTGCTTCAGAACTGGCTGGTCGGTCCGGTGCTGATGTTTGTCCTCGCCGTGATTTTCCTGCGCCACCAGCCGGAGTATTTTGCCGGCCTTGTGCTCATCGGGCTCGCACGGTGCATCGCGATGGTGATCGTGTGGAACGACCTCGCCGGCGGTAGCCGCGAATACTGCGCGGGCCTCGTCGCGTTCAATGCGCTGTTCCAGGTTTTCTTCTATGCTCCGCTCGCGTGGCTTTTCCTGAAGGTGCTGCCACCGCTGGTGGGCGTCGAACTGGGGGCGCTCGACCTTTCGAGCGTCACCATCGGCAGCGTGGCGCAGAGCGTCTTCATCTACCTGGGCGTTCCGTTTTTCGCGGGCTGGCTGGGCCGGTTCGCCCTCCGGCGCGGGGCCGCGGGGGTGGCGTGGTATGACGGGAAGTTCATCCCGTTCATCAGTCCGTTCACACTCGGGGCGCTGCTGTTCACGATCTTCGTCATGTTCAGCCTGAAGGGTGACACGGTGCTGCGGATCCCGCTCGACGTGCTGCGCATCGCGGGGCCGCTGCTGGTCTATTTCGCGATCATGTTCGCCGTCACCTTCTGGTCGAGCGTGCGGGCGGGCGCGGACTACGAGCGCGCGGCCACGCTGGCGTTCACGGCCTCCGGCAACAACTTCGAGCTGGCGATCGCCGTGGCGGTGGGCGTGTTCGGCCTGGCGTCGGGCGCGGCGTTCACCGCGGTCGTGGGGCCGCTGGTCGAGGTGCCGGCGCTGATCGGGCTGGTCAGCGTGGCGCTCGCGTGGAAACGCCGGCTGGCGTCGCGGACTCAGCAGCCGTAGACGCCGCCGTTGATGTCCAGCGTGGCGCCGGTGATGAAGCCGTCGTATTCGCCGGCGAGAAAAACCACGGCGCGGGCGACGTCGTCCGCCGAGCCGCCGCGTCCGAGCGGGATGCCGGCCACGGTGGCCTGGGCCGACTCGGACGTCGTGTGCGTGGTGTGGAAGCTGGTGCCGAGGATGAGGCCGGGCGCGAGCGCGTTGACCCGGATGCCCTGTGGGCCGAGCTCGCTGGCCAGCGCGCGCGTGAAGGTGAGGATGGCGCCCTTGGCGGTGGAGTAGACGAGCGAGCCGGCGTGGCCGCCCTTGCGGCCGGCCAGCGAGGAGAGGTTCACGATGCTGGCGCCTCCTCCGGTCCGGGCCGCGGCGGCGAGATGGGGCACGGCGGCGCGGGTGACGCGCCGGGCGCTGCCGACGTTGAGCGACATGACCTCGGCCCAGAAGGCGTCGTCGGCCTCGGCGAAACTTTTCCGGGCGACGAGGGAGCCGGCGTTGTTGACGAGGATATCGAGGCCGCCGAGGAAGCCCACGGCTTCAGCCATGAGTTTTTCGCAGCCCTCGGTTTCGGTCAGGTCGGCGCTGGCGTGGCCGTAGCGTTGTTCGAGGGCCGCGGCCTCGGGCTCAAGGCCGCGGGCGGCGTCGGCGCTGCGGTGATAGTGGACGAAGACGTCGCAGCCGGCGGCCAGCAGGTGGCGGGTGATGGCTAGGCCGATGCCTTGGGCGCCGGCGGTGACGAGGGCGCGTTTGCCGAGGAGCTTGGACATGATGGAGGACGTTGTGAGGCAAGGGGCCGCGGGACGTCAACGTTTGGCGTTGCGCGGCCCGGTCCGGGCGCTTCGCTCACGGGCACGCATGAAACTAGACATTCCCGCCGGCGATTTCGCCGGATACATCTTTGATCTCGACGGCACGCTCGTGGACACGATGCCGCTGCACTACCGCGCGTGGAACCGCGCGATGCACCTGGCGGGACTGAAGGAGGAGCTGAGCGAGGACCTGTTCTATTCGCTGGGCGGCGTGCCGACGCGCAAGGTGGCGTCGATCCTCGCGGAGAATTACGGGCTCACGATCGACGTGGAGAAAGTCTTTCACCAGAAAGAGGCGCTGTTCATGGAGCTGCAGTCGGAGATGAAGCTGATCGAGGGAGTGGTGGCCTTTGCCCGGAAAGCGGTGGCGCAACGCATCCCGGTGAGCGTGGCCTCGGGCGGCCCGCGCGACATCGTGCGGCACACGCTGGAGCTGATGAAACTGGCCGATCTCTTCCCCGTGGTCGTGACTCCCGAGGATGTGAAGCTGGGCAAGCCTGCACCGGACATGTTTTTGCTGGCGGCGGAGAGGATGGGCGTGCCGCCGGCCCGCTGCCTGGTGTTCGAGGATGCGGAGCCCGGCATCAAGGCGGCGGAAGCGGCCGGCATGAAGTGGGTGCACGTGCCGAGCCGGCCGGGCCGGAAGCACGGTTAGCGCCAATGGTATGATCGCGGGCGCCCGGCACCCGCTGAAGCGCAGCTGCAGTCGGCAAACGAGAGGCGACGCTTGCCTTTTCCCGTCATACTGTTCATTTGAACAGCATGACCGAAAGACAGGAGGAAATCCTCGAATTCATCCGCCAATACCAGCAGGAGAACCACCTCCCGCCCTCGACCCGCGTCATCCAGAAACACTTCGGCTTCTCGAGCCAGAACAGCGTCATGAGTCATCTGCGCGCGCTGGCGCAAAAGCAGCAGCTGTCCAAGCTCGACGACAAGAAGTGGGGGCTCAAGGCGGAGGAGGTCCAGGGCCAGCTGTTCACGCTGCCGGTCTATGGCTCGATTCCGGCCGGGCTGCCGGCGATGCAGGAACAGACCGCCGAGGAAACGATCACGGTTGATCCGGCGATGTTCGGGGTCCGCCGGGGCCACCCGCCCCGCTGCTGGGTGCTGCGCGTGCAAGGCGACTCCATGATCGATGCGCACATCATTGATGGCGATCTCGTCGTGCTTGAGCGCCGCGAGCCCCGGTCCGGCGACATCATTGCGGCCCTCGTTGATGAAACGAGCACAACCCTGAAGCGGCTGATGAAGGTCGGGGGCCGGTTCATCCTGCGGGCCGCCAACAAACGCTACCGGGACATCGTGCCCGAACGCCTCGAATCGCAAGGCGTGCTGGTCGGAGTCATTCGCCGCCAGTCCGCCTCGGCATGAACCCGCATGCCCGCCATCCCGTCCCCGGTCCTTCCGGCGCTCCGGCAGCTTTTGCGCGAGCGTTTCCCCGCCAGTGTCCATGGCCGCACCTCGCCCCTGGCCACCGGGCTGCCCGCGATCGATGAGGCCGCCGGCGGCCTGCCGCGCCCGGCGTTGACCGAGCTGGTCTGCTCCGCGCCCAGCTGCGGCAGCCAGCTTTTTGTCGGCCAGCTCCTGGGTGTCACGCGGGCGGCACGCTTGCGGGTCGCCTTGGTCGATGCGGGAGACGCTTTTGATCCCGCATCATGGCCGCCCGTATTGCTGGAACACCTCGTCTGGGTGAGGGCGGGTTCGGCCGACCAAGCCATGGCCGCCACCGACCTGCTGGTGCGGGACGCCAACCTGGCCTTGGTGATGCTCGACCTGCGGCATGCACAGCCGGGGGACTTGCGGCGCATTCCCGCCAGCAATTGGTATCGGCTGCAGCGCGCGCTCGAATCCACCACCCTCGCGGCGCTCGTCATCAGCCCATTTGCAATGGTGCCCAGTGCGCAGCTGCGTCTCGAGCTGTCGCGCCCGCATTCGCTCGCCGCCCAAAGCGCGGCGCGTCCCAAGCTCAATCTCGGCCTGGCTCCCGTGCTGCGACGTCAGCGCAACGGCGATCTGGCGGCGGCTGGCTAGACCCATGTTTGCGGTGCTTCGTCTCCCGGCCTTTGCCCTGCAGGCCATCCTGCGCGTCGAGCCCGATCTGCAACGGCAGCCGGTGGCCCTACTGGCGGCCGGGCGGCGCGGGGCGGTCGTGACCGAGTGCAACGCCGCCGCAACGGCGGCCGGCGTGGAACCGGGCTACTCGGCCCCTCGGGCCCAGGCCCGTTGTCCCGGCATCGAGCTGCGCACGCCGCAACCGGAGCTGGAACACGAGGCGGCGGCGGCGTTGCTTGCCGTGGCTTTTTCCGTCACCGCCTACGTTGAAGCAACGGCGCCCGGCGTCTGCACGCTCGGCTTGGACAAACTGGCCGCCGTCCGGAGGAGAGACTCGGTGCAACGCGCCTTGGCGGAACTCGCACTTCTTCGTTTTGAGGCCACGGGTGGCCTGGGCGCCACACCCCTGCTGGCGTTGTATGCGGCGCAGCGGGCCGGCGCGGGCGAGGTGTTGCTCGCGGACCGCCGCTTTCTTGCCTCGCTGCCCGTTGCCGCGGCTGATCCGCCCGCCGGGCTGGTTCCCATTCTCGCGGGCTGGGGGATTCGCACGCTGGGGGAACTGACGGCATTGGCGAAGGCGGACGTGGCGCAACGTCTTGGCCAGGCCGGGCTCGCTATTTGGGAACGGGCCGCGGGCGAAACCACCCGGCCTCTGCGGGTGGCCGTCCCGACGCGCGAGTTCAGCGCCGCCCACGACAGCGAGCACGTCATGGAAACGCTCGAGCCCCTGCTTTTCCTCCTGCGGCGCTTCGTGGACCGGCTGGCGCTGGAGTTGCGCAATGAACACCTGGCCGCCCTGGCGGTGGAGATCGTCCTCCGGCTCGACGACGGCGCCGAGCATCATCAGGCGATCCGCCTGCCCGAGCCGGTCACGGATCCCGACCTGCTTTTTCGCGCACTGCAGGCCCATCTCGAAACGGTGCGGACCGCGGCGCCGGTCACCGGGATCAGGCTTAAACTTGAGCCGGGACGAGTGATGGTGCGGCAGCAGGGTCTGTTCGATGGCGGACTGCGGGATCCGCACGGCTTCGCGGACACGCTGGCGAGGGTGATGGCGCTGGTTGGTTCCGACCGGGCCGGCCGGCCGGTGGCTGGCAATACCCACCGTCCGGATGTCTTCACGATGTTGTCTCCGCCACCGACGCTGGCGCCATGGCCGGATACCTTTGCGCATCCGCCCTGCGGCCTGTCGTTGCGCCGGCACCGGCCGCCTACGCCCGCGCGCGTGTTGCTGACGGAAGGCCGCCCCACCGGCCTTTGGGCCGCGGGAAAGGACGGCGCCATCGCGGCCGTCCATGGTCCTTGGCGAAGCTCGGGTGACTGGTGGGAACAAGGACGTTTCTGGCGCGGCGAAGAATGGGACGTGGAGATCGCGGGAGGCGGCGGACTCTACCGGCTCCGGCATACGGCCGAAGGCTGGTTCATCGACGGGGAATACGACTGATGAGTGGATACGTCGAACTCCACGCTGCCAGCGCCTTCAGTTTCCTTCGCGGAGTTTCCCAGCCGGAGCAGCTGGCGGACTGTGCCGCCGAATTCGGGTTACCCGCGATCGCGCTGCTCGATCGCGACGGCATTTACAGCGCCCCTCGGCTTTATGGACGGGCGAACGAAAAGAAAATCAAGCCGCTGGTCGGCGCCGAGATCACCCTGGCCGACGGCAGCGTGCTGCCGCTTCTGGTGCAAAACCACACGGGCTATCAGAACCTCTGCCGGCTCATCAGCACGGCCAAGCTGACGGAGCGTCCGCCCGATTTGCGTCCGGACAATCTGGCGCCCGGCGAGGATCCCCGGGCCCGCAAGCGCCGCTGCTTTGCGTCATGGCCGGAAGTGGCGGCCCACGCGGAAGGGCTGATCGCGCTCACCGGCGACGAGGACGGCCCCTTGCGTCGCGCCTGGCAGCACGGCGGGGCGAATGCGGTGGCCGCCGCCCTCGCGCCGCTCAAGGCCCATTTCGGCCCCGACCGCCTCTACGTTGAAATCCAGCGACACCAAGTGCGCGGGGAAGAGACGGTCAATGCGATGCTCGCGGCCGTCGCCGAGTGCGAGCGGCTGCCTCTCCTCGCCACCGGCGGGGTCCTGCATGCGACACGGGAGCAACGGATGATCGCCGATGTCTTCACCTGCCTGCGCCACCACACGACCCTGGACGCTGCCGGGCGATTGCTGCTGCCCAACGCGGAACGCCACCTCCACGACGCGCGGCACATGAGGTGCTTGTTCCATGATCTGCCGGAGGCCGTGGACAACACGGTGCGGCTCGCCGGCCGGCTGGACTTCACGCTCAAGAATCTCGGCTATCGTTTCCCGGATTTTCCCGTGCCGGCCAACCACACGATGGAAAGCTTCCTGCGGGAACAGGTGCTCGAAGGGGCGCGCCGGCGCTACGGTTCTCTTCCAGTCGAGGCGGTCCGGCAGATCGACAAGGAGCTCCGGCTGATCAACCAACTCGGGTTCAACGGCTATTTTCTGATCGTCTGGGATATCTGCCGGTGGTGCCGGGAAAAGGGCACGATGGTCCAGGGCCGGGGTTCGGCGGCCAACAGCATCGTCTGCTATGCACTCCAAATCACGGCGGTCGACCCGATCAGGGAGAAGCTGCTTTTCGAGCGTTTCCTGAGCGAGGGGCGCGTGGGCGTCGACGGCCACCCTTCGTGGCCTGACATCGATCTCGATCTCCCCAGCGGCGACCGGCGCGAGGCGGCCATCCAGGAAATCTACCGTCGTTATGGTGAGCGCGGCGCCGCGATGGTTGCGAATGTGATCACCTATCGCGGTCGCAGCGCCGCCCGCGAGGTCGGCAAGGTGCTCGGGCTGGCGGACGACGTGCTCGACCGTTTTTCCGCCCTGTATGCCAACGGGGATTTTTCCCACACCCTCGGCCTGCCGGAGCAGTTGCAGACCTCCGGCTTGCCTGCGGAGCATCCGCGACTGGGCGCCATGATCGCCGTCTGCAGCGAATTGCAAGGCGAGGCCACGCCGCGCCATCTCGGCCAGCACTCCGGGGGCATGATCCTTTGTCCGGGGCGGTTGGACGGAGTCGTCCCGATCGAGCAGGCCACGATGCCCAACCGCACCGTGGTGCAATGGGACAAGGACGACTGCGAGGACCTCGGGCTGGTGAAGATCGACTTCCTCGGCCTGGGCATGATGGCCGTCCTGCAGGACTGCCGGGAAATATGCCAGGCCCGCGGCCAGCCGTGGGAATTATACGAGGTGCCGACCGAAGATGCGGCCACCTTCCGCATGATGCAGGATGCCGACACCATCGGCGTCTTCCAAATCGAGTCGCGGGCGCAGATGGCCACGCTGCCCAAGATAAAGCCGGCCACGTTCTACGACGTGGTGATCGAGGTCGCCATTGTCCGACCCGGTCCGATCGTGGGCCAGCTGACCAGTCCCTTGCTCCAACGCCGCGCCGGGAAGGAGAAGATCGTCTGTCTCGATCCGGAAGTGCACGAGATCCTGTTGGACACCCTCGGTCGGACTTACGGGGTCGTGCTCTTCCAGGAGCAGATGCTCGGGGTCGCCATGAAGCTCGCGGGGTTCACCGGGGCGGAGGCGGAGGAACTTCGCCGTGCGCTCGGGTTCCGGCGCACGGACAAGCGGCTTAAACAGGTGACGGAAAAACTGCGGGCCGCCCTGCTGGGCCGGGGCCACAGCGAACGCGTGACGCAGAAGGTGGTGGACGCGCTCGCGTCCTTCGCCCTCTACGGCTTTCCCGAGAGCCACGCGTTCTCCTTCGGATTGCTGGCGTATGTCAGCACCTGGCTGAAGGTGCACCGCGTGGCGGCGTTTTACGCCAGTCTGCTGAACAACCAGCCGATGGGTTTCTATTCGCCCGCAACCCTCGTGCAGGACGGGCGACGACACCGGTTGAAGACCCGGCCGGTTTGCGTCGCCCACTCCGGATGGAAATGCACGGTCGAGGCGGACGACGAGATGCGCGTGGGCCTGAGCTACGTCAAAGGCCTGTCCGAGTCGCATGTCGGACAGATGCTGGCGGAGCGTCAGGTGCGCTCGTTCGATTCACTCGGGGATTTTCTGCGCCGCACGGAGTTCACGGCGGCCGAGCGTCGCGCGCTGGCCGCCACGGGCGCTTTGAATTGCCTGGCCGGCCACCGGCGCGCGGCGCTCTGGCAGGTGGAGGCAGCTTGGTCTGCGGAGGAGAGCTTGTTCCTCGACGCCGGCCTCGTTTGCGAGGATACGGCGCAGCTTCCCGCCATGACCCGGGCTGAGCGATTTCAGGCGGACTTTCAGGGTCTCGGCCTGACCACGGGCGCGCATCCGATGCGGCTGGTGCGGGAAAGATTGCCCGATCTCTGGCGGGCGGCCGACCTGCCGCTCGGCCGGGATGGAGACCGCGTGGTGATCGGCGGCACCGTGATCTGCCGCCAGCGGCCCGGCACGGCGAAGGGCGTGGTGTTTGTTTCCCTCGAGGACGAAACCGGCGTCGCCAACGCCATCGTATATGCCGCCCTTTACGAACGGCACCGGCTCGTGATCAACGAGGAGCCCGGACTGCGCATCACCGGCAAGCTGCAAAACCAAGGCGGCGTCATCCACGTCCAGGCCGAGAAGATCGAGCGCCTGGAACTCGCCGACGTGCCGGTGCAGCTTTCGCACGATTACCACTGAATGGGCCGCGGCTGACCCGCGGGACCGGCATCGGGTAGAGCGAATGGCGTAATTGCGCCCGGGTGGCCGGGTTTTGATTTGAATAGGCCGGCGCGAAGGAGTGGGCTGGCGACATGACTTTCGCCGAACTCGCGAACAAGGGCATCAGCACGCAACCCGTCTACGAGGCGGGCAAGCCGATCGACCAGGTGGCGCGCGAGCTCGGCCTCGATCCGGCCGGCATCGTGAAGATGGCCTCGAATGAGAACCCGCACGGCTCGTCGCCGAAGGCCGTGGCCGCGGCGGAACGGGCGCTGCGCGAACTCAACCTTTATCCGGACGGCGGCTACTATGCGCTGCGCTCCAAACTGTCGCGGAAACTCGGCCTGGGCATGGACCAGTTCATCATCGGCGACGGTTCCAACGAGATCATCGAGCTGCTGGGCCACGTGTTCCTTGCGCCGGGGGTGGAATGCGTGATGCACCAGGCTTCGTTTGTCGTCTACAAGCTGGTGACGCTGATGTTCGGCGCCACTCCGGTGGAGGTGCCGCTGGTCAACATGCGGCAGGACCTGCGGACCCTGGCGGCGGCGATCACGCCGCGCACGAGGCTGGTGTTCCTGGCGAGTCCGGCCAATCCAGTCGGCGCCACGAACTCGGCCGAGGAGATCGCCGAACTGGTCCGTGCGCTGCCGCCGCACGCGATCCTGGTGCTTGACGAGGCCTACGCCGATTTTCTGGACAACCCGCCGGACCTGCGGCCGCTGATCGCGGAGGGGCGCAAGGTGATCTGCCTGCGGACCTTTTCCAAGATCTACGGCCTGGCGTCGCTGCGGGTAGGCTACGGATACGCCGCGGCGGAGCTGATCGCGCTGGTCCAGCGGGCCCGGCAGCCGTTCAACGTGAACGGCGTGGCGGCGGCAGCGGCCACGGCGGCGCTGGACGACGATGATTTTGTGGCGCGGTGCCGGCGGGAAAACCGCGCGGGGCTGGCGCAACTGGGGGCTGGTTTCGGCAAACTCGGGCTGGAATTCGTGCCCGGCCAGGGGAATTTTCTGTTGGTGAAGGTTGGCGAGGCCGGCCGGATTTTCGCCGCCCTGCAGCAACGCGGGCTGATCGTGCGCCCCGTGAAGCCCTACGGCCTTCCGGAATGGCTGCGCATCACGGTGGGCACTCCGCCGCAGAACGAGCGCCTGCTGGCCGCGTTGGCCGACGTGTTGCGCAGCTAGGAGTGGCGCGGGGCCAGCGCGAGCCGGAGCGCCGCGAGCAGGTCGTTTTGGCCCGGGAGAAACAGGTAACGGTCGCTGCCGATGGTCTCGTAGGCGTGTGCGAGAATCTCCCGGGACGGCTTGCGGGAGTGCAGGTAGTGCTGCAGGTGGGCCGGCAGGGTCGCCATCGCGCCCTGCTCGGTTTCAATCCGCACGAGATTCGCGAGCGCGGGCTGGTTGAGCGGGTCGGTCTCAACGGCACGGCTGAGCGCCGAAACCGCCAGATCACGCGCGCCCAGGGCGGAGAGTCGGTTGGCCACGGCCACGAGGTTGTCCGCCCGCAGGTTTTTTTGTCCAAGCAGGTTGTCGAGATAGAGCCGGGCCTCGTCCTTTTTTCCCAGCCCGTAGAGCGCGACCGCCTGCAGTCCGCTGAAAACCGGTGCGAACTGGCTGGTCCATTCGGGATATTGCCGGCTGTAGCCGCCGATCAGGTTGAGCGCACCCTGGTAGTCGCCGGCGGCCAGGCTGGCCTCCGCGACCATCAGGGCGGCCGCCCCGCTGTTTTCATTCCGCCCCGAGAGAATCTGCTGCACCCGCCGGGCCAGGGCCGGCCGGCCGGTGTTGGCGGCAAAGTCCGCCAGAAGCAGGAGGGCGGAGGTGTCGTTTTGAAACGAACTGAGGTAGGATTCCGTTTCGCGCTCCAGCCTGGTTTTGTCACCCCGCTGTTGATGAAGATAGAGGTATTCGATGTGCGGAGCGGCCGCCAGGGGATCGCTGACCAGACGCTCGACGATGGTGGACTCCCATTCATTGGTCCGGTTCAGCGCGCGGTAATAACTGGCGAGCAACGCGCGCGCGCTGTCGTGGGAGGGATGAAGGGAGAGATAGTCCCGTAGCTGCAGCAGGGCCAGCTCGGGGTATCCGCGTTCCCACTCGATCCGGGCCAGCAGCGTCGCGCCATCCAATGATTCCCTGAGGTGATGCTGGGTCAGCAGGTCTTCGGTCAGGTCGAAGTTTCCGCGATAAAAGGCGGCGGTGGCGGCGTAAGTGGCCGCGACGGGCCGGCAGGCGGCATTGGCTGCGGTGGGTTTTTCCAAGATGATCTTGGCGGCCTCGAGCAATCGATCATCTTCCTGAATCGAGAGCAGGAAGGAAAGGGTGGTCTCCCAGTAGGCCGGATCGGCAGGCAAGTATTTCAGGCCCTCAAGCAGGGTTTCACGGGCCAGATCGGGTCGTCGAAAAGCCAGGTAAAGCCCGGCCAAAGTGGTGCGTCCGCGGGCGTTGGAGGGAGACTTGGAAACACCGGATCTTATGTATTGTAAGGCGCTTACAACCTCAGCTTGCTTCAAAAGCTCCTCCGCATGATCGATGTAGTAGTTGCCCTCGTTGACGCGGTAATCTGCCCAGCGATTGGGCCAAAACAGTTCGGCATAGCGGACGTCGGAGAATCCACGGTAGTATTTTATGAACAGAAAGGCACCAAACGTGCTGAAAACCCAGCCGCCGAAAAGACCGATAAAAGCCAGCGCGAGCAGCCTCCTCCAATGAATGACCAACTTAGATTCATTTTCGGTGGCATTGAAAGTGAAGGGGCGCCAATCCATGTGCGAACGGAGTTAAATTAACGGTTCGTGCATTTAAGCAAGAATGGCGTGTTTTTTATCTCCCGAAAATTGAAAGTATAGACTTGAACAGGAAAGTGATTTGCATCTTTTTAAAACACCTAACCGAAAACCGAAGGCTAAGGAGCTATTATCTATGAAATACACTGCAAGGATCGCCATTTTCTCCGCACTCACGTGCATCGTCGCCAAAGCCGCCCCCTTCATGGCGGTAGGTGATAACGCCGAGCTATTTGTGACTGCGTCGGCCAATGTTCAGGCGGACGACAATATCTACCTCAACCCGACCAACGAAAAGAGCGATACGATCTTCAGCTTTACGCCCGGTTTCGACCTGGTGTTTGGCAAAGGCTCCGCAACGACGGGAGATGTCTATTACCGCGAGGAAATCCGGCGCTACAGCAGCAATACCCGGCAAAATACCAATTTGGCCAATGTTGGTGCTCAGGCCAACTATAGCAACGGGGTGACCAAGGCGAATCTCAACGCTTCGTATGCCGAGGTGGCCCAGAACGATACCGGCCTCAATCCGACCGGCGACATTGTTGACCGCAACCTCACCAACCTGAGCGGCAAAACCGAGTTTGGTCTCACGGAAAAGACCTCTCTTTCCATCGGTCTTAACTACGACAAGACCGACTACGGTCCGGTCTCTTACGTTGACAGCAGCGCCGTTAGCATCCCGCTGGATCTTTATTTTCAGGCCAGCCCCAAGCTCGACTGGAGTTTGGGTTACAGCTATCGCAGCACGAACCTGAGCGGTGCCGCCCTGGATAGTAACGACAACTTCCTGAATATCGGTGCGCGCGGCGAGTTTTCGCCGAAACTCACCGGCCAGGTGCGCCTGGGTTACACCCGCCGCTCCTTCGATGTCGGTCCCGAACAGAATCTTTTCGGCGCCAACGCCAACCTGACCTACCTCTATTCGGAAAAGACCACCTACCAGTTCAATATCAGCAACGACTTCGGTAGCGCATCGACCGGTGCCTCCACCAAGAACTTCACGATCGGTCTGAATGCCACCAATCGGTTTTCCGAGCAATGGTATGTCAACGCCGGCCTGAGCTATCAGACGATCAATTACGGGACCCGCACGGATGACTACCTTCAGGGTCTGGTGGGCGTGTCCTATGTCTATAATAACGTGCTGAATTTCAGCGCTTCCTACACCTACCGCAACAACAGTTCCGCCCTGGCCTCGGCGGAGTTCAAGAATAACGTCTTCAGCCTGGGCGCGAACGTCCGTTACTAAGCGCTCCCCTCAGCTTGCTAACGGAAGAAGGTCGCGGATCTTCTTCCGTTTTTTATTCACCTGTTACATGACTCCACGATCACACCGGCTGATGGTATTGTTTGCGCTCGGCCTCTTCGGCCTGACCGCTTTGGCGGAGGAACAGCAGCCCGTCACCGCGGCCAATGCCAGTTCCACCGACTATATCCTGCAACCGTCCGACCTGATCCGGGTGATGGTATTCCAGGAGCCTGATCTGCTGCGTGAAGTCCGGATTACCCAGGAATACACCATCACGCTGCCGCTTATCGGCACGATCGATGTGCGGAACAAGACGGTGCGCCAGACGGAGGACATCATTCGTGATCTCTACGACAAGGACTACCTGGTCAACCCGCAGATCAACCTGACGGTGCTGGAATACACCCAGCGCACGGTGAAGGTGATGGGGGCGGTCAACCAGCCGGGTGCCATCGTGTTCCCGCCCGAGCAGAAGATGGGCCTGCTCGAGGCCATCGCCCGGGCCGGCGGCTTTTCCCGCATCGCGGACCGCAAGCGGGTCAAGCTTTCCCGCACCCTCGAGGGCGGCAAGACGGAGAATTATACCATTAATACGGATGACATGATCCAGGGCAATTCCGGCGACCAATGGCTTCTGACCAAGGGTGACGTGGTGTTTATCCCCGAGCGGATCCTCTAACTTTTGATTCACATGGATTCAGCGCCCAAGGCGGAAAAAGCAACAGGTTCGGCGGAAGCTTATCCCTACACCTACTACGGAACCAGCTACAGCGGTTACGGCGGTCAGGGCCAGGGCGACAGCCAGATGCAGCGGAGCATGCAGGATTACGTGCTGATCCTGCGGGAGCGCGTCTGGTATATCGTTCTCGTCTTCGCCCTCGTCTTCTCGGCCGCCGCGATCTTCACCTTCACCCGGGTCCCCCAGTATCAGTCGGCCGCCAGCGTGCAGGTGTTCCGCCGCGATCCGGTGGTCATGCAGGTCCAGAGTGTCGGCGACAACGAGATCCGCTCGGCCGAGGACCTGAATACCCAGGTCAAGGTGCTGGAAAGTTTTGCGATCATCCAGCGGGTCGCGGACCGCCTGTCCGGCGAGGATCTGCGGCAATTCATGGCGCCGTATAAAAAGGAAGGCGCGACCGAGCCCATCACCCCGGCCGAGATTATATTCAAAAACCGCAAGATCGTGCCGGTTCGCCTGAGCTTGGTGCTGCAGGTCCAGTATTCCCATCCGGACAAATTTATCGCGGCCAAGATCGCGAACCTCTTCGTCGACGAGTATATCTCCTACAACTCCCGGCTGCGCATCGAGGACTCCATGAAGGCGGTCGACGACCTCAAGGAACGCGCCGAGCAGCAGAAGAAGAAGGTCGAGGAACTCGCGATCAACCTTCAGGCCTACCGCGAGAAGAACAAGCTGGTCTCGCTCGACCAGCGCAAGGACATCGTCACGGAGAAGCTGAAGGCGCTGAACGCCTATGTCACCCAGACCACGTCGCGGCTCAACGAGGCCGAGACCCGCTGGCGCCAGGTGCAGGAGCGCAAGGCGACTCCGGCGCAGCTGCTCGACCTGCCGTTCATTTCCAGCTCCACCCTGATCAGCCAACTGGTGCAGCAGATTGCCTCGCAGAAGATCGTCATCGCGCAGCTGCACGAGCACTACCGCGACAAGCACCCCAAGATGATTGAGGCGCAGAATTCCCTCGCCCAGACGGAGAAGGAACTCACCCGGGCCATTGACGCCACCGCGGCGATGATCGAGGCCGATTTCCAGACCAACAAGCGCAACGACGCCGATGCCCGGGCCAACCTCGCCAAGCAGGAGACGGAGTCGTTCGAACTCGACCGTTACGCCGTTGAATATTCCAACCTCGAGCGCGACCTCCTGATCAACGAACATCTGCTGGACAACATCCTCGCCCGCATGCGTGAGACCTCGATGAGCAGCACGATCGAGACGCAGAGTGCGCGGGTTGTCGACCGCGGCGCTCCGGCCTTGAAACCGGCCTCCCCGAACATCCCGCTCAACCTCGCCCTCGGGTTCCTCGGCGGCCTGGCTCTCGGCACCGCCTTCGCCTTCTTTGTCGCCTACATCGATGACCGCGTGAAGAGCTCTTTCGACATCGAGTCCGTGGTCGGTCTGCCCCTCATCGGCATCATTCCGGAAATCAAGCGCATGGAGCAGCCGGAGAAGGCCCAGATTGTCATCAACAATCAGGACAAGCAGGTCGTGGAATCATTCCTCACGCTCCATTCCAGTCTCCGCCTCAAGGACGAGAGCAAGCGCGCCCAGTCGATCCTGGTTACCAGCACGATTCCGGGCGAGGGCAAGTCTTTCACCACGACCAATCTCGCTCTCACCTTCGCCGCCCATGGCGAGAAGGTCATCGTCGTCGACTGCGATCTCCGGAAGCCGAACATTCACAAGTCATTCCGGTTGGAAAATATCAAGGGTGTCATCGATGTCTGCGCTGGCACGCTCACCCTCGACCAAGTCATCGTGAAGGGCGTGCATCCCAATCTGGATATCATGCCCGCGGGAGGTCGCGCCAAGAACCCGACCCAGATCCTCAACAGCAAGAATTTCGAGCTGATGCTGTCCGATCTCCGGAAACGCTACGACCGCGTCTTCATCGACACGCCGCCCCTCGCCGCCGTGAGCGACGCGCTCATCATCCTGCCGCTGGTGGACGGCTCCCTCTTCACGATCTTCTTCAATCGCGTGCGCCGCAAGGCCGCCCAGTTCAGTGCCCGCAAGCTGCTCGAGGTCAATGTGCCCTGCTTTGGCGCGGTGCTCAACGGCCTGAACCTCGCCGTTTCCGGCTATTACTACGCCCAGTATTACGACAAGTCCTACAAGGACTATTACGTGACCATGGCGAAGCGGGAAGGCGACGCGCCGCAGCGCTGATCCGGTTCCGGGCTCAGCGTTTCGCCGCGGCCCTCTTCAGTCGGTCCCTGAGCGCGGCGGCCAGTCCACCCGGTTCGGCCGGCAGGGCCTCGACGCGGATCTGACGCCAGCCCGCGCGGTCGGCCATGCGGAGCACTCGATAGAGATTACGCGCAATCTCCTCCATCGCGCCGTTTTCGCTCAGCCAGTAGATATTCGGCCCAACCGGGCCCGCGGGCTTGCGCAGGAAAATGCCGGCGCTGGACGGCGGCAGGCGATATCCCGGCGACTTGATCTGCAAGGGTGTTCGCGGGCTGTAATGGCGCGCCAAAAGCCCCGGTGCAGCTAGTGCCGCGTCAGGGTTCCCGCTGCGTCTCCCCCGCCGCACGGTCCGTCGAAGGAATTTTTCCAGGGCCTTTCCGGTAATGGCACCGGGGCGAAGCAGCCGGGGCCGGTCCGGCATGGTCAGGTCGATGATGGTCGATTCTACGCCTACCGCACAGGCTCCGCCGTCCAAGACGTGCCGGATCTTGTGTCCCAGGCCGTCGATCACATGGGCGGGTTCGGTGGGGCTGATATAACCGAACCGGTTCGCGCTCGGCGCCGCCAACGGAACGCCCGCCAGGCTCAATAACCGCCGGGCCAGGGAGTGGGCTGGGACTCGAATGGCCACGGTAGGTCCAGCGGAGGTGACGATGCCGGGCACGCAGGCTTTCTTGGGCAGCACGATGGTCAGGGGTCCCGGCCAGAACCGGCGCGCCAGCCGGCGGGCGGCGGGATTGAATTCGGCCAGCTCCTCCGCATGGGCCAGATCGAGCACGTGCACAATCAACGGATCGTTCGCCGGCCGGCCTTTGGCCCGGAAAATGGAGCGGCAGGCCTTGGCGTCGAGGGCGTTGGCGGCCAGCCCGTAAACGGTCTCCGTCGGCAACGCCACCAACTCGCCGCGCCGCAGCGCGCGGGCCAGGAGCCGGAGGTTCTTAGGCGTGGGAGAATAGATCCTGGCGGACATGAAATCAGGCGACAAAAAAGCCGGAGCGGATGCTCCGGCTAAAATCGCGGTCTAAGCAACGGCTTATTGCATCGTCAGCAGATTGCGCGCGCTCTTGATCTTGGACGTGACTTTGCGCTGCTGCTTGGCGGACATGCCGGTGTATTTGCGCGGCAGAATCTTGCCGGTGTCGGTGATATAACGGCTCATCAGCTGCGGCTGGTGGAAAGGGATCTCCTCGGGCTTGAGGGTCTGGGTCTTGACTTCGGTGGTGCTCATGTTGGGAAAAGGAGTCGGAAGGTTGGGAATCCCGTCTCCTCTGTCAACGGGCATTTTTAGATTGCCTATCCATCGCGGCAGGGCTGTTTGGAAACCTGATTAGTCCCCGTAGCTCAACTGGATAGAGCAGCGGTTTCCTAAACCGCTTATCCCGGTTCAAGTCCGGGCGGGGGCACCAGCTCGCTTGAGCTAGGAGCTTGCCTGACGTCCGGTCAGGCCCAACCCTCGCGAAGCCATGCCCAATTTCTTTGGCAAACTCTTCCGCATCACGACCTGGGGCGAAAGCCACGGCCCCGGTGTGGGCGTGGTCATCGACGGCTGCCCGCCGCGCCTGCCGCTGGCCATTGCGGATATACAGCCGGACCTCGATCGCCGCCGACCGGGCCAGAGCGACATCACGACGCCCCGCAAGGAGGACGACAAGGTGGAGATCCTTTCCGGCGTATTCGAGGGCCTGACGACCGGGGTGCCGATCTCGCTCGCCGTTCGCAGCAATGACCAGCGCCCGTCCGCCTACGACGAGATGAAGGAGAAATTTCGTCCGTCACACGCCGACTACACTTATCAGACGAAATACGGCCATCGCGACCATCGCGGCGGCGGCCGTTCGTCGGCGCGCGAGACCATCGGGCGAGTTGCCGCCGGTGCCGTGGCGCGCAAAATCCTCTTTGCGGCCCGCGCGATCGAGGTGCGCGCTTACGTCACCCAGATTCACGATTTGATCGCGCCGGTCATGAACCGGTTTCCCAGCCTGGCGGAGGTCGAGGCCTCGCCGGTGCGCTGTCCGGATTTGAACACGGCTGCGCGCATGGTCGAGCGGATCAAGCAGGTGCGCAGCACGGGCGACTCCGTCGGCGGTGTCATCGAGTGCCGCGTGCGCAACGTCCCGGCCGGGATCGGCGAACCGGTCTTTGACCGCCTTGAGGCCGACCTGGCCAAGGCCATGCTCTCCCTGCCCGCGACCAAGGGGTTCGAGATCGGCAGCGGTTTCGCCGGATCGTTGCTCAAGGGTTCGCAGCACAACGACCCCTACGTGAAGCACGGCAACCGCATCGGCACCTCCTCAAACCGTTCCGGCGGCGTTCAGGGCGGTATCAGCAACGGCGAGGAAATCGTCTTCCGCGTCGCCTTCAAACCCACCGCCACGATCCTCCAGCCGCAGCAGACGGTGGATGTGCAGGGCAACGAGACGGAACTGCAGGCGCGGGGCCGCCACGATCCCTGCGTCGTGCCGCGCGCTGTTGTCATTGTCGAGGCGATGGCCGCACTGGTGCTCGTCGACCACTGGATGCGCCACCACGCGCAAAACGAAACCTTTCACTTCTGATTCCGGGCTTGCCGCCGGGAGGCTCGCGAAAAGGAGCGGGCGGGTTGCATTCTCCGCTTTCCCGGTGATCTTCGTCTCAAAATGACCTCCGTGTATTTCATCATCGGCTCTCCCGGCTCCGGCCGGCGCGGCGTCGTGCGCGATCTGATCGAGAACGGCCTCGCGGCGGAGGACCGCGCGGTTGTCCTGCTGGCCGATGGCGAGTCACCCGATCCGGCGGATGCCAAGCTGGGCGCCCTGAAGAACACCGAGGTCCACCGCTGGGTCTGGACCGGCCCGGAGCTGCCGGTCATGGAAATTCCCGAGGGGGCGACGGTCTTTTTCCTCGCCGACTCCCGAGTCAGCCCGATTGACCAGATCGAGGCGCTGAAGCCGTGGCTCGAGCAACAGGGCGCCGAACTGGCGCGGATCTTCTGCTTTGTCGACTGCCAGCTAGCGGAGAAAAACCCGGTGTTGCGGCAGTGGTTCGATGCCTGCATCCATTTTGCCGACGTGGTTTTCCTGACCAAGCGCGAGGGCGTGGCCAACAAGTGGCTCAGCGACTTCATCAAGCATTTCAAGGACGAGTATTTTCCCTGCCACTTCGTCCAGGTGAAGACCAAGGGTGAGCTCGCCAATCCGCTCGTGCTGCTCGATCCGACTCCGCGCCGGGTCACGCAGTATTTTGAAGAGGGAGAAAGCTACGAGATCGAGGGGCTGGAGACGGACGATGAGGAAGATGAGGACGAGGATACCGGCTTGCTGCCCCCGGAACCCTATTTCATCCGGGACCGCAGTGGCCGCCGGGAAAAAGAACTCCCGAACTTGACCGACTTCATCGACCGTCCGGCCTGAAATACCTTGCCCGAAAAACGGCGGATTCCGTCCCGCCTGTCGGAGTAGAGTAGGGGCATGACACTCTTCGAAACCTCCCCCGCCGCCGTTCACGACATGAAGACGCTTCCCTCTCCCCGCACGATGTATCAGGCGGTGGTCCGGCGTGACTCCGCCTACGAGGGCGTCTTCTTTACGGGGGTGAAGACCACGGGCATCTTCTGCCGGCCGACCTGCCGGGCTAAGCGGCCCAAGGCGGAGAACGTGGAGTTCTTCCCGACGATCAACGAGGCGCTGCACGGCGGTTACCGTCCGTGCCGGCTCTGCCGGCCCATGGACTCGACGAAGCCCGTGCCGCCGCTGGTCGAGAAACTGCGCCGGGCCGTCGAGGAGTCCGCCGAGGGTCGGGTGAGCGACAAGGACCTCGTGTCGATGGGCGTGGAGCCCTCGACCGCCCGGCGGCAATTCAAGGCGTATCACGGCATGACCTTTCACGCCTACCAGCGCGCCCGCCGCATGGGCCTGGCCCTGCGCGACGTGAAGGCGGGCCAGCCCGTCATCGATGTGCAGCTGGCGCGGGGCTACGAATCTACGAGTGGTTTCCGCGACGCCTTCACGCGGATCTTTGGTCAGCCGCCCCGCGATGCGAAGGCCGGGGCCTGCCTGTTGGCCCAGCGCATCGAGACCCCGCTGGGCACCATGCTCGCCTTGGCCGACGAGAAGGGCCTGCGTCTGCTCGAGTTTGCCGACCGCCGCGGCTTGGAACGCGAACTCGCTGGCCTGCGTCGGCGCCTCAAGTGCGCCGTCGTCCCTGGCACGAACGCCACGCTGGAGGAAACCCGCGTGCAGCTGGGCCGATATTTCGCGGGCGAGTCGCTCGATTTTGACCTGCCGCTCGCCCCGGTCGGCTCGGATTTCCAGATGCGCGTCTGGGCCGAACTCGGCCGGATCGCCCCCGGCCGCACCCGTTCCTATCAGGGCATGGCGGAGAAACTGGGCATCCCGAAGGCCCCGCGGGCTATCGGCCGGGCCAACGGCTCCAATATGCTGGCGCTGGTGATCCCCTGCCACCGGGTCATCCGCGCCGACGGCACGCTCTGCGGCTACGCGGGCGGCCTCTGGCGGAAGCAGCGCCTGCTCGAGCACGAGCGCAAATACGCGGTTTGACCGGGTTTACGGGGCCGAAACAAAACTCTTGCGCCACCGGGGTCGGGGCGTATCCATGACCCTTCTGTTTTTTGCCCGGGTGGTGGAATTGGTAGACACGCAGGTCTCAGAAGCCTGTGCCTAACAGCATGACGGTTCGAGTCCGTCCTCGGGCACCATTTGAAACGTAAGCCGTTCTCGTTCACACGGGAGCGGCTTTCCGTTTTCAGGTCACGCTTCATGTTTCACGGAACACGCCGAGGCGGCATTCAACCATCGTTTCACGTTCACCGACCGTCATCCCCGTGTCGGGCCGACAGCGACAACCCAGTCGCTCCAATGCCCACCCAACGAATCGCTGAAGAGTATCCGCCCAAATCAGGCATCCTCATCGCGCAGAAGACCAACCCGTCAGGCTCACACGCATACCGCGTGGACATCGCCGCGTCTCTAACGGGCGTGGACCGCGAACAGCGCCAGTTCTCGACCAAAGATAAGGCGCAGCGTTACGCGAAGCAGCGGCACACGGAAATTGTGAGGCATGGACATGCGGCCTTTTCGTTGTCTGCCCAACAACGGGCCGATGCCTTGAGGGCCTTTGCAATCCTTCGCCCCTACGAACTAAGCCTTGAGGACGCGGCTAAGTTTGCTGCGACTCACCGCACCACACAGTGCGAGCAGCTGACCGTATCGGAGCTTTACCGGCGCTTCATGGCCGCGCCGGGGCGGCGTAAGGCAAAGGCCGTTCCTCGCCGTCCCCTGACAATCATCAACCTGACATGGCGACTGAACCGCTTTGAAAAGTTTTTCGGCAAACGAGTCGCGTCGGAGATTCGCCACGATGAAGTTGAGTCGTGGTTTCGTTCTTTGGGCGAGTTGTCGGCCATTTCCTTCAACAACTATCGGCGGGTGCTTCATGCGATGTTTTCTTTCGGCGTCGCGCAGGGTTACAGTGCGAGCAACCCTATCGCCAAGATTCCCCTCTACGTCGTGCCGCACAAGGCACCGCCTATCCTGACTGTCGCACAAGCAGAGAAACTCGTCACCTCTGCGGTGACATCAGAGAAAAAGCTGGGGCTTCTCGGCTTAGTGGTGCTCGGTCTCTTCGCCGGTCTGCGTCGTGCCGAAATAGAGCAACTCGACTGGTCTGCCGTGAAGTGGGACCACAAGATGGTCACTGTTGATGGGGCCATCGCCAAGAGTGGCAGCATACGGAACGTCACTCTGCCCGACAACGCGCAAGCGTGGCTTTTGGACTGACCTGCCCCCCGTTGCTGGAGGGTTAAAATGAGAGTCCCGGGTTAAGTGGAGGTTGTTGGTTTCGGGTTGGGACTGCAAGTGAAGGGATGGACGGGACCAAGGGGCCCCCATGGGGGCCCGCGAT